>Ga0126309_10000069_pt1 | contig 34363 bp, 22 predicted proteins | sample Plot56_FD_92541 | JGI IMG/M metagenome (GOLD analysis project Ga0126309, IMG submission 92541) | Serpentine soil microbial communities from UC McLaughlin Reserve, CA, USA - Plot56 | ecosystem: Environmental > Terrestrial > Soil > Grasslands | place: USA: UC McLaughlin Reserve, Lake County...
GCTAATATCTCCCATGGCCAGTCTCCTTTCTGGGCCTCGAGCCCGTTATCCCTTGCAGCCATCATAGGACTGCGCAGGGAGGCTGGCCTTCTCATCCAATCTCACACCCACCCGGGAGAGGGGAACCGGAGGATGTCAGCGGCAGAGCATCGCTTTTCGGATCTGTTCCAGGACTTTTTGGGGAGTGCCGAGAGCCTCTTCGTTTGGGATGCGGAGAATCCTCGAACCGAGCGAGAGGAGAAAAGTGTCTCTGTTGCGGTCATGGACTTGCTTCGTAGGTGGCAAGTTCCGGCGCCAGTGAGGGGGTTAGGGGGTGAGGGTCCCGGCGAAGACGGCCTCTCGCTCCCCGGCTTCGCCCGCCCCTGATCCCCCCTCCGCCCGCGCGAACGTCTCCAGCGCCAGCTCGATCACCTCGCGGTTGGCGAGCTTGATCGCGTCCAGGTGCTTGGCGCGCTCGACGATGTGGCAGCGGCCTCGGGTCCTCGTGGCGAGGTCGCGGGTGTCCGCGGGGCGCACGCCCGGGTCCTTCGCTCCTCCCACGTAGGTGACGGCTTTCAGCGAGAAGGCTTCGGCGTGCCGCCGTATGTCGAGGTAGCGGTAGGAGCTGCGCAGGACGTGCCGGAAGAAGAGGTAGAACGGCCGGCCCAGCGGCGCGACCCGCCAGGACCATTCGATCAGGTGGGGGGCCACGTCCTCGAAGAAGGCGCCGGCGACGCCGTCCGTGCGGGCGAGGACCGGATGCGCCCAATAGCCTCCGGCGCTCACCCCCCAGACGTGCAGCGGCAGGTTGCCCGCGCGCCTCCGCAGCTCCTCGAGACCGCCCTCCACGTCGCGGTCGAAGAAGCCTTGCTTCCGCAGGCCCCGGGGCAGATCCAGGGTCATGGTGTGATAGCCGGCGGCACGGAGGGCTTCGATCCGGCCCCTCCGGTGGAAGTAGGACCTCCCCCAGGCGAGCCACGGGGGCAGCAGGAGGACCGCGCCGCGCGCATTCGCTACATGCGCGGGAAACCAGGTTCCGGCGAGCACCTCGCTTCCCACCGGCCGCGGGACGGTGGCGTCCTCGTACGGCCGGAGCTCGTCCGGCGGATCGGGCTGGGCCACGGGCGGCAGCCGTGGCGACAAGGCCAGGAACAGGCGGATGGCTGCGTTCTCCTGCGCTCCAGGGGGGCGTGACGGTGGAACCAACAATCCCTCCTCTCTCCTGGCCCGGGGACGGCCCGGTCCGGCCCCGTGAAGAGTTTAGGCGCTGGAGGAGGGTGACCCGTTACAGAATCTGTCAGAGGATGTTTCGAAAATGCATCGCGCGGGGGCCCTCACCCCCGGCCCCTCTCCCAGGAGTGGGAGAGGGTGAACTGCAAAGAATGTCTTCGTTTTGCTCCCCTCTCCCGCTTGCGGGAGCAGGGGCCGGGGGTGAGGGTTACTCCGGCTGCCAGATGGGGAGACGGCCCGGGGTCCAGGGGGCTCCCGCGTTCTCCATCTTCTCCTCCAGGGCCCGGAGATCCACCTCGACCAGCTTGCGCAGGTCGGCGAGGAGCGGCGCGAAGGCCTCCGCCGCCAGGCGATAGGCTTCGAGATCGGTCTGCGTCGGTCCTGCCAGGGTGGACCACTGGCTCTCGACCACACGGTCGACCCGGTCGGAGATCGCCGGCGGGAGCGTCTCATTGCGGGCCAGGAGCGCCGGGTCTCCGTCGAGAGCGATCGAGATGTCCAGCAGCCGCCGTTCGAGGGCGTCGGCTTCGTCGCTCAGCTTGTCGTCGGCGCGCGGCGTCTCCAGCAGGGCGCGCTGGATGGCGTCGATCCGCTGCTCGGTCTCGCTGACCACCTCCTGCGCTCCGGCCAGCGCCCGTTGCAGACGCGCCGTCTTCTGATGGAAGGCGAGAGCGGCGGCCTGGTCCGCGGCCGGCAGGCTGGACAGGTTCAGGGGCATGGCCTGGAACGTCTGCGGCTCGCCGAGCGGCGTCAGCTTGCCTTCCGCCCGCTTGGCGATCGTCACCCGGTAGGTGCCGGGCGCCGCGAATGGGCCGAGGTCCGGATCGGCGAACAGGTTCTCTTCCGACAACGGCGTGTCGTCCGGTGGCAGAGTGGTGGGGAAGCGGAGGTCCCAGGCCACCCGGTGGAAGCCGGCGGTGGTCGGACCGGTCAGGCGGCGCACCACGTTCCCCTGCTCGTCGCTGATCGTGAGGAGGACCACCGGATCCGACTCCCGGTCCTCGGCGCGCAGCTCGTCCCAACTCGGGTAGGCGACGTTGCCGCCTTCCTTCTCGGCCTGCTCCTCGGTCTCCCAGCGCAGCTTCCGGCGCGTCTTCAGGTCGTCTTTCAGGTAGTAGGTGAACACCGCGCCGAACGGCGGGTTGGGAGCGGTGAAGAACGACTCGCCCTGGAAGGCCTTGCCCCGGATGCCGTAGGGCTCGGATTCGACGTACATCAGGGGCGGCTTGACCGGGAACAGGACGGCGTCCTTCTGCAGGGTGTCGACATTCAGACGGCGCAGCGGCGTGTAGTCGTCCAGGATGTAGAACCCGCGGCCGAAGGTCGCGAGCGCCAGGTCGTTCTCCCGCCGCTGGATGGCCAGATCGCGCACGGCGACGGTCGGCAGGCTTTTGAATTGAATCCACCGCCGGCCGCCGTCCACTGTGAAGAAGGCGCCGAACTCGGTACCGGCGAACAGCAGGTTGGCGTCGACGTGGTCCTGGACGACCGCGTAGACCGCGCCGTTCTTGGGCAGGTCGCTCGCGATCGAGGTCCAGGTGCGGCCGCGGTCCGTGCTCTTGAGCAGGTAGGGCTTGAAGTCGCCCATCTTGTGGTTGTCGAAGGCGGCGAAGACCGTGTCCGCGTCCAGGGCGGAAGGCTCCACGCGCGATACGTACGTGTTCTCCGGGATGCCCGGGAAGCGGTCGATCTTGCGCCAGTCGGCGCCGCCGTCCTCGCTCACCTGGATCAGACCGTCGTCGGTGCCGACGTAGAGAAGCCCCTCCTTCTTCGGCGACTCGGCGAGCGCGACGATGTTGCCGTAGGGGGAGGTCGAGGCGTTCTTCGCCACCGCGTCGGGGCCCCAGATCTTCCCCATCACCTTGAGCGTGTTGCGGTCGATCTGCCGGGTCAGGTCCGGGCTCACGGAGCGCCAGGTGTTGCCGCGGTCGTCGCTGCGGAAGACCTTCTGGGCCGCGAAGTAGAGGCGGGTGTGGGAGTGCGGGCTGATGATCAGCGGCGAGTCCCAGTTGAAGCGGTGCGCCGGCTCGTTCAGGCCGGCCTGGGGCTTGACGTCCATCTTCTCCCCGCTCCGCCGGTCGTAGCGGTTGACCTCGCCGTACTGCGACTGCGCGTACAGGATGTTCGGGTCCTCGGGATCGACCACGGTCTCGAAGCCGTCGCCGCCCACGGTCACGAACCAGTCCTGGCTCATGATGCCGTTGACGGAACGGGTCCGCGACGGTCCGCCGAGGCTGAAGTTGTCCTGAGTGCCGCCGTAGACGTTGTAGAACGGCTTGTCGTTGTCCACCTCGACCCGGTAGAACTGGGTGACCGGCAGGTTCGGCATGAACCGCCAGGTGCGGGCGCGGTCGTAGCTCTCGTAGAGGCCGCCGTCGTTGCCGTTCAGGAGGTGGTCCCGGTTGCGCGGATCGATCCAGACCACGTGGTTGTCCACGTGCTTGTGCCGCTCCCCGGCGTTCGCCCAGGTCTTGCCGCCGTCGTGGCTCACCTGCAGATACACGTCCACGGTGTAGAGGGTGTCCACGTCGTTCGGGTCGGGGAAGAGCTCCTGGTAATACTGCGCGCTGCCCGGCACGTAGCTCCCCTGCCGCGCCCAGTTGGCGCCGGCGTCGTCGGAACGGAAGACGCCGCCCGCGCCGCGCGCCGCCTCGACGATGGCGTAGACCACGTCGGGGTTGGCCGGCGCGATCGCCAGGCCGACGCGGCCGAGCTCTTCCTTGGGCAGGCCGGTGGTCAGCTTGGTCCAGTTGGCCCCGCCGTCACGGCTCTTGTAGATGGCGGACTCGGGGCCGCCGTGGATCAGGGTCCAGACGTGCCGCCGCCGCTGGTAGGACGCGGCGTAGAGGACGTTCGAATCGCGCGGGTCCATCACGACGTCCGTGACGCCGGTGTTCTCGCTGATCGTGAGGACCGGCTTCCAGCTCTTGCCGCCGTCCGTCGTCTTGTACAGGCCGCGGTCGCCGCCGGCCGCCCAGAGGGGGCCTTGGGCCGCCACGTAGACGGTGTTCGAATCATGCGGGTCGACGACGATCTTGCCGATGTGCTCGGAGCTCTTGAGGCCGACGTTCGCCCAGGTCTTGCCGCCGTCCACCGACTTGTAGACGCCGTCCCCATACGAGACGCTGCGCTGGCTGTTGTTCTCGCCGCTCCCCACCCAGACGACCAGCGGGTTGTTGGGGTCGATGACGACGCAGCCGATGGAGTAGGACGACTGGCCGTCGAACACGGGATTGAAGGTGACGCCGGCATTGGTCGTCTTCCAGACGCCGCCCCCGGCCGTCGCCACATACCAGGTGCCCGGCTGATCGGGATGGATGGCCAGGTCGATGATCCGGCCCGAGGTGATGGCCGGGCCGATCCCGCGCAGCGACAGCCCTGCGAAGGTGCCGGCGTTCAGGAGATCCTTGGGCTCGTTCTTCTTCGGAGCCGTCTTCTCCGCCGGAGCGGCATGGGCGCCGCTTGCCAGCAGGAGGCACAACAGAGCCGTCGACACGAAAATACGTTTCACGCGATTTCCTCCAGACGATGGTTTTCGGGATCTGTAGACAGACCTCTCTCCCCCGCGCTCGATCGCCCGATTCTATCCAGAAAGGGTCCGGAGAGGAAAAAGTTGCACTAGTGAGGGTGGCTCCCCTGGCGCCGGAACAGGGCGTAGGCCGGCAGCCCGAGGGCCAGCAGGCCGAGCCCGGCGAGCGACTCCCGCGGGCTGTCCACGAGGGTGTTTCCGATCAGGAGCAGGCAGGCCAGGATGAACAGGGCCGGGACGACCGGATAGCCCCAGGTGCGGTAGGGGCGCGGCAGGTCCGGCCGGCACCGCCGGAAGACGAACACGGCCGCCGCGATCGCCGCATGGAAGACGACCGAGGCGAAGACCACGTAGGTGTAGAGCTGCTCGTAGGTCCCCGAGAGCGCCAGGACCGCCGCCCAGGCGCTCTGCGCCCAGAGCGAGCGGACCGGCGTGCGGAAGCGGGGATGGACCGCGGCGAGCGACCGGAAGAACAGGCCGTCGGCGGCCATCGGCAGATAGATCCGCGAGCTGTAGAGGATGGTGGAGGAGATGCAGCCGAAGGCCGAGACGAGGACGGCCACGGTGACGAGGCGCGCGCCGGCCGCGCCGAAAAGCCGGCCGGCGGCGGCCTCGGCGATCCGCGGCTCCGCGGCCATGGCGGCGACCGGCAGGGCGCGGACGTAGGCGAGATTGAGCAGCAGATAGAGGCCGATGACCGCCACGGTGCCCAGGATCAGCCCGCGCGGCAGGCTGCGCGCCGGGTCGCGCACCTCTCCGGCCGAGCAGGTCAGGCCATACCATCCGTCGTAGGTCCAGAGGGTCGCGACCATCGCCACGCCGAAGGCCACCAGGAGCGCTCCGCCCATGGGAACCGGGGAGGCCGGCGCCGTCGCCGCTTCAGACGTTGCTGGGGCCGGGACGAGGAAAGCGAGGACGCCGAAGACCAGGATCGATCCCACCTTGACGACCGTCAGGGCGTTCTGCACCCAGGCCCCCTCCTCGAGACCGAGGTGGTTGACCCCGGTGAGGAGCACGATCGAGCCCACGGCGGCGAGCTGGATGCCCGAGATCTCCCAGGCCGGCAGGCCGGGGATGCGCACGGCGAAAGCGGTCTCCGCGAGGGAGGGGACGAAGCTCGCCAGGTATTTCCCGAAGCCCACGGCGATGGTGGCGATGCCGCCGGACATGATCACCAGGAAGGCGATCCACCCGTAGAGGAACCCCCAGAGCGGGCCGTAGGCCTCCCGGAGATAGTGGTAGAGGCCGCCGGCGCGGGGGAACATCACGCCGAGCTCGGCATAGGTGAGCGCGCCCGCCAGGGTCAGCAGACCGCCGGCGACCCAGACCCAGAGGATGAGGCCGCTGTCCGGCAGGACCCGCGCGATGTCGCTGGTGGTGAGGAAGATGCCGGTCCCCACGACCGACCCGATGGTCAGCAGGGCGGCGTCCCAGGTGCCGAGACCGCGGACGAGGCGGGACTCCTCGCTGGCCGGCGCGCGGTTTGGTTCCATGGCGTCCTCCGTGGCCGCCGCATCCTATCAGGGTTGTCCCGCTTCCCCCCCTGGACCGCACTGTGGAGACGATTGCAGTTTTTTTCTTGATTCGTGGTCCTCCCCGGACCGCACTGACATGGAGGGGTACCCAATGGTTGACTTCCGTCACGAAGAGGAGACGTACGACGTCGCGATCCTGGGTTCCGGCCTGGGCGGCTCCGCATTGGCGGCCATCCTGGCCCGGCAGGGGCACAGCGTGCTCCTGCTGGAGAAGGGGGCTCATCCGCGCTTCGCGATCGGCGAGGCGATGCTGCCGCAGAGCTCCATGCTTCTCTGGATCCTGGGCGAGCGCTTCGGCGTCCCGGAGATCCAGCACCTCAGCAACTCGCTCTCGATCCGCCAGCACGTGTCGGCCTCCTGCGGGGTCAAGCGCACCATCGGCTTCCTCTACCATGAAGAAGGAAAGCGCCAGAGCCCGGCCCAATCGCACCTGCTGGTGCCGCCGGCGACTCCGCTGTTTTCGGAGAGCCACCTGTTCCGGGCCGAGATCGACCAGTACATGGTCAACGCCGCCGTCCGGCACGGCGCCGTCTACCGCGAGCACACCGACGTCCGCGATCTGGAGATCGGCGACGACGGGGTCCTCCTGCGCACCGCCGAGGGGGAGGAGCTCCGCGCCCGCTTCCTGATCGACGGCACCGGCCACAAGTCGCTCCTCGCCGGCACGCTCGGCCTGCGCGAGGAGCCGACCCGCCTGCACACAGAGTCGCGCTCGATCTTCACCCACATGACGGGGATCCGGCCGTACGACGACACGCTCCGCGAGGACGAGCACCCCGGCCTCTCCGCGCGCTGGTACGAGGGCACCCTCCATCACATCTTCGACGGCGGCTGGTTCTGGGTCATCCCCTTCGACAATCACGACGGCTCCGAGAACCCCCTGTGCAGCGTCGGCCTGACGCTCGACATGCGGAAGTACCCCGAGCGCGGCCTCTCGGCCGAGGAGGAGTTCCGCGGGATCGTCGCGCGCTACCCGAGCATCGCAGCCCACTTCGAGGGGGCCACGGCGGTGCGGCCATGGGTCTCGACCGGCCGGTTGCAGTACTCGTCCACCCAGGTCGCGGGCGACCGCTGGTTCCTCCTGGCACACGCCGCGGGGTTCGTCGACGCGCTCTATTCGCGCGGCCTGATCAGCACCTTCGAGACGATCCACGCGCTGGTCGGCCCGCTGATGAAGGCCCTTCGCGAGGACGACTTCCGGGTGGAGCGCTTCGCCGCCACGGCCCGCCTGCAGGAGGCGCTGCTCGACGCCAACGACCGCATGGTCGACAGCTCCTATCAGGCCTTTGGCCACTTCCCGCTGTGGAACGCCTGGGTCCGCCTCTGGCTCAGCTCGACCCTGTTCGGCGACCTGCGGCTCTTCCGGACCTGCCTCAAATACCTGGAGACCCGGGACGTCGCCCAGTTCGAGAAGCTGGAGGAGGACCCGCTGCCGCGCCACGCCAGGCCGGGCGAGAACCTCACCGAGGACCTGCTCGACGCCGGCGAGGCGCTCCTCGCCGCGGTGGAGGAGGGCATGATCAGCGCCGACGAGGCGGCCGCCCGCATCTTCGAGCACCTGCACCTGGCGCCGCTGCCGCCGGTCCACGGCTGGAGCGACCCGGAGCAGCACCATCTCGACTTCACGCCGGAGAAGCTGGCGCGCTTCATCGGCTGGGGCAAGACCGAGGCCCCGGCCGCGCTGCGCGACCGCATGTTCGACTTCAACGTGGCGGTGCTCGGCGGCATGGCGGACGACGACGCCCACGCCCCGGCGCGCGCGCTCACCCAGCAGGAAGAGCTCGCCATCGCCATGGCTTGACCGGTTCATCCCCCAGGTGTCGTCGCCTGGTCCTTCCCGCCCCCTCTCCGGAGAGAGGGGGCTTTTTTCGCCCCGCGTACCCTCCTGAAAGAATTTGACTTAAGCAGAGCATTGCGTTACGCCGAGTTTCCGCCTATACTGCCGCCCATGACCTACCTGACCGAACGGCAGAAAGAAATTCTGGAATTCATCCAGGCGTACCGGAGAGAGCGGGGGATCGCTCCGACCCATCGCGAGATCTGTGAGCGGTTCGGCTTCTCGTCCTACGGGACGGCATACAAGCATCTGAAGCTGCTTCAGGAGAAGGGATTCCTGCGGCGCGACTGGAACCAGAAGCGGGGGATCGAGCTGCTGCGCGCCATCCCCGGCGGGGAAGGCGAGAACGAGCTTCCCTTCTATGGCCGGATCGCGGCCGGCCGTCCCATCGAGGCGATCTCCGGCGGCGAGCGGGTCGCCGTCCCCGACCATCTGATGAGCGGCCGCCAGGGGGACCACTACGTCCTGCGGGTCGTGGGCGAGTCGATGATCGACGAGGGGATCCTGGACGGCGACTTCATCATCGTCCTGCGCCGGGACACCGCCGAGCCGGGCGAGATGGTGGTCGCCCTGGTCGGCGACGACGCGACCCTCAAGCGCTTCTACCCGGAAGGCAAGATCATCCGGCTGCAGCCGTCGAACCCCACCATGGCGCCGATCCGCGAGCCCGCCCAGAACGTGCGCGTCCAGGGCGTGGTCGTCGGCCTCATGCGGAAGTTCTGACGAGGGCCGGTCATCATGCTGCGTTTCGACCTGTTCCAGGATGTCCTGGGCTGGGCGGTGGCCGTGGCCCGTGACGGTGCCCTGATCGGACTGAGCCACTGCCCCACGCGGGAGCGTGCTGTGGAGGTGCTGGAGCGGCACTGGCCCGCGGCGGAGCCGGATCCGGAAGCGACGCCTCTCCCCGAGGTGCGGCGGCAGCTCGACGATTATCTCGCCGGCCGGCGGCGGCAGTTCGACGTCCCTCTCGATTTCGGCGGCACTCCCTTCCAGCGTCTCTGCTGGGAGGCGCTGCTGCGCATTCCCTACGGCGAGACCCGCACCTACGGCGAGATGGCCCGGGAGATCGGCCGTCCCGCGGCCGTGCGCGCCGTCGGCCACGCCAACCACGACAATCCGATCGGCGTGATCATCCCCTGCCACCGGGTGATCGGCGCGAACGGCTCTCTGACCGGTTACGCCGGAGGCCTCGACATGAAACGGATGCTTCTGGAGCTGGAGGGCATGGTGCCGCGACGGCTTCCAGGGGTTTGAACCCCTGGTTTGGGGGCGAGGGCTTTTGATGTAAGATCAGGCGATTCGCCAAGCGCCATCATGGAACTCGACCGTCTCCTGAAGCTGATGACCGACAAGGGGGCTTCGGACCTTCATCTGAAGCCGACCCGTCCACCCTTGCTGCGGATCAGCGGGCGTCTGCTCCCTTTGGAAGCGGAGCCGCTGACCATGGACAAGCTCAACGAGATGCTGCTGGGGATCCTCACCCCGCGGCAGAAGTCCAAGCTCGAAGAGAAGATGTCCGTCGATTTGGGCTACGGCGTGCGCGGCCTCGCGCGGTTCCGCTGCAACATCTACATGCAGCGCGGGAACATCGCCGCCTGCTTCCGGCGCATCCCATACCAGATCAAGAGCCTCGAGGAGCTGGAGCTGCCGAAGGTGCTCCTCGAGTTCTGCTCCTTGCCGATGGGGCTGATCCTCGTCACGGGTCCGACCGGCAGCGGCAAGTCCACCACCCTCGCCGCGGTGATCCGGCACATTTCCAAGAACCGGCCGGTGCACGTGATCACCATCGAAGATCCGATGGAGTTCCTGTTCAGCGACGACCTGGCCTCCATCTCCCAGCGTGAGGTGGGGACCGACACCGGCGCCTTCTCCGAGGCGCTGCGCAACGCCATGCGGCAGGACCCGGACGTCATCATGGTCGGCGAGATGCGCGACTCGGAGACGGTGGCGACCGTGATCACGGCGGCGGAGACCGGACACCTGGTCTTCTCGACCCTGCACACCAACAACGCCCCGCAGACGATCGACCGCATCCTGGACACCTTCCCGCCGGACCAGCAGGCGCAGGTGCGGGCCCAGCTCGCCCAGATCCTCAAGGGCGTCGTCTCGATGAAGCTGGTCGAGCGGCAGGACGGCCAGGGTCTGGTGGCGGCGTTGGAGATCATGCGCGCCTCGCCCAAGGTCTCCAAGATGATCGAGAAGGGTGAGATCAGCCAGCTCCACGAGGAGATCGAGTCCTCGGTGGGCTATTACCGGATGCAGTCGATGAACCAGTCGCTCATGGCGCTCCTGGTGCACGGCACGATCTCCTATGCGGAAGCGATGCGGCAGTCTCCCGAGCCCGAGGACCTCTCGCTGAAGCTCCGCCGCATGTTCCCCAAGATCGAGGAGAAAGGAGGCGAAGTGGCCACGTCGGATTTTTCGGAGATCGTGGAGCTGCAGCAGTTCAAGCGGCTGTACGAGGAGCAGGAAGAGAAGGTCAAGCTCGCCATGGCCGAGAAGAGGGAGGAGATCTCTGCCCTCCACGACGCCATCCGCGAGCGCGACCTCCAGCAGGAAGAGCTGGGCCGGCGCCTCCAGGAGATGTCCGCGGACCGCGAGAAGCTGCGCGGCGATTACGCCCGCCTGCGCCAGGAAGCCCAGGAGAAGATCGACAAGCTGATGGAGCGCATCAAGGAGCTCAACCAGCGTCTCATGGGTGGCGGCAGCGGCGGAGGCGGCGGGGAGCCGGAGCGGAAGACGGGGATTTTCCGGTAGAGGGTCCGGGGGCTCACTCCCGGACCATCCCCCGCACCACCGCCACCGCCTCCTCCCGCGTCCGCACCCGCCCCTCCACCTGGGCCTCGCGGACCGCGTCGAGCACTCTCCCGATCTCCTTCCCCGGGGGAATCCCGAGCAGCTCCTGCACGTCCGCGCCGGTGACCAGGCGCGGCGGATCGAAGAGGACTTCCCCTTCGCGGCGGGCGAGATCCGTCAGCCGCGGCAGGACGGCTTGCCAGCGATCCAGCCCTTCCTTACGGGCCGCCATCCGCGCGCCCAGGGCACAGAAGGCCGTGGCCCAGAGCCGGCCGGCGCGGTGGAGGAAACGGCGGAGATCGAGGTCGCTCTCGGGTAGGAACCCCAGCTCCAGCACGTGCGCCACGTCGTCCGCGGTCTGCCGCGTCAGATATCCCTGATCCCGGAAACGGACGAGGACCTCGCGCAGCGTCCCTTGAGGCGTCTTTTGAGAAAGATTGCGGAACAGGGCCGCCAGGCGGGCGATCCGGGCATCGACCTGGCCGGCGGCCTCGGCGTCTTGGAGCCGCAGGTCGTGGATCCGCTCCACCAGCGCCTCCACTTCCGAGAGCGCCGTCCCGGCCGGGAGGCGCTCGCCGGGCGTCCCCAGCCAGAGCCCGGGATAGACGTCCAGCGCGATGAGCAGCGCGACGCCGCGGTGCGCCTCCGGGCTCTCCAGGATGAACGTCAGCTCGTCGCGCACCCGTTCGGCCGCCACGTCTGTGAGGCGAGGGACCGAGCGCCGCGCGAGCTCCACGGTCTCGGGATCGGCGGCGAAGCCGGGGAGGCGGAGGAGCAGCCGCGGCAGCCGGAGCACGCGCAGCGGATCGCCCGAGAAGCTCTCGGGCGTGGTCGCCTTGAGCAGGCGGCGCTCCAGATCGCGCACCCCGTCGAACGGATCGATCAGCGCGCCCGAGCGGACCTCCAGCGCGAAGGAGTTGACCGTGAAATCGCGCCGCGCCAGATCCTGATCGAGCGTCGTGCCATCCCGATCCCAGAGGTCCACGTCCAGCTCCTCGGTAACCAGCCGGTAGGCGGCGAACTCCTTGCCGCCGAGGAGGACCAGGCGGGCGGGGAGCGTCTCGGCCAGCCGCTCGGCGATCTCCCGGCCGCGCGAGGCCACGACCGCGTCGATGTCCTTGAGCGGCAATCCCAGCGCGCGGTCGCGCAGCACGCCGCCGACCAGATGGGTCTCGACGTCCCCGGCGGCGGCGGCGAGCGCCTGTACGGCGGAATGGTGGAGGAGGAGGCGGAAAGCGCGCGCGGGCACGGGTGGATTGTACGGCACCGGATTGCGCTACACTTTCTTCCATGCATCGCGGAGCCGCCGCCCTTCTGCTGGCCGGTCTCCTCCTCGCTCCCCGAGGCGCCGCGGGTGTGCGCGCCGAGCCGCCGGAAGAGCTTCCGGACTCCCCGCAAGAAGCCTTCGACGATTCCATTACCGTCGCCCTCGACACCATCACGGTGCGGATCGTGGACCCGGCCGGGCGGCCGATCCTCGGTCTGACGCCGGAGGACTTCCGCGTCCTGGTCCGCGGCAAGGAGATCCCGGTCGTGGCCGTGGACTGGATCTCCTCTGAAGGCGCCGCGGAGCCGCACGCCGAGCTCCTGCCGTTCGAGGAAGGCGCGACTCCGAACGTTCCGCAGGCGGGCAAGCTGGTCGTCTTCTTCGTCCAGGCCGATCTCAATCCGACGCGGATTTCCGGGCAGATGCGGATGCGCCCGTACACCCGCGATCTCCTCGCGAGCCTCCACCCGTCCGACCGGGTCGCCGTCGTTTCCTACGACTCCCACCTGAAGCTCTGGCTGGACTTCACGGAGAACCGCGAGGCGGTCCACGATGCGGTGGACCGGGCGATGATCTACTCCCCGGAGGCCGAGGTGGAGCCGAGTGAATTCCCGTCGCTCGCCGCGCGCTTCGACGAGGCCGAGGCCCGGCGGGTGGCCTCGCCGGAGAAGGCTCTGGAGGTCACGGCCAAGGCGCTCGCCGGCCTGCCAGGCGAGAAGACCATGATCTATCTGGGATACGGCCTGGGCCGCTTCGGCACCGGCGGCGTCCGGATGACGCCCGACTACAAGCCGGCGGTCAAGGCCCTGTCCCGTGCGCGGGTCTCCGTGTTCGTCCTCGACGTGACCAGCGCCGATTTTCACTCTCTTGAAGTCGGCCTGCAGAGCGTCGCCGCGGCCACCGGCGGGACCTACGCCAGCACCTTCCGCCTGCCCGGCGTGGCCACGGATCGGATCGCCCGCGCGATCTCCGGCTGGTACGTGCTCACCTTCGACCGCGAGGCTCTCGACGGCATCGAGCCGGGCACGGCCACGGTGAAGCTGCGCGGCCGGCGGGGCGAGGTGCTCGCCCGGCCGGTGTCGCTGCGGTAGGCGCCCTCACCACTCACCCACCAGCGGCACCCCCCCGCCCGCCACCGGCCCGAACTGAAACACGTAGTCCGCCGCGCCGCTCCGGAGAGCGTTCTTCAGGCGGAAAACCCCGGTCTCCGGATCGTAGAGGCCGATGCCGTCGCGGCCGTCGCCGTCCCAGTCTCCGGCGAGCGGGAGCCAGTTGGAACCGGCCGGACCGAGCTGGATCGTCAGGTTGTCGTTGCCGCCCTTGAAGGTGTTCTTGAGATGGAACGTCGAGGTGGCCGGGTCGTAGAGGCCGACGGTGTCGCGGCCGTCGCCGTTCCAATCTCCCGTGATCGGCAGCCAGGCGTTGCCCGGGGTGCCGTAGCGGAGGGTGACGTCGAGCTTGCCGGCGGACAGGGCGTTGCGGAGCTGGAACGTCGCCGTGGCCGGGTCGTAATACCCGACCGAGTCGCGGCCGTCGCCGTTCCAGTCGCCGGCCAGGGGGATGGCGCCGGACCGGGCCGGCAGGACGAAGGTGACGTTGGCGGGGCCGCGGGTGAGGGTGCTCTTGAGCCGGAAGCGTCCGGTCGCCGGCTCCCAGGTGCCGATCGTCGTCTTGCCGTCGCCATTCCAGTCACCGGCCAGGGGGACGGCGCTGTTGCCGGGCGTACCGAAGCGCAGGCTTTTGTCGGGAAGGCCGCTCAGGTGGAGGTCGCTGAACAGAAAGCGGGCTTCGGACGGACTGTAGACCGCCACGGTGTCGACGGGGCCGCGGGCGGCCAGGCGATAGAGGGTCCCTCCGATGGTCGCCGCGTAGAGCTCCCCGGCGGCGTCCTGGCCGAAGGTGGTGAGGAGCGGCGCAGCGGCGCGCAGCTCGCGCACCTGGAGGCCGGCCGGCCGCTGCACGGCGCCCCAGACGTTGCCGGTGCAGAAGTCGCCGAACACGTAGGTGCCGTAGAGCTGCGGCAGCAGCTTGCCGCGGTAGACGTAGCCGCCGGTCACCGAGCAGCCATTCTCGTCCGAATGCTCGTACTCCAGGACGGGCAGGGTGAACAGGGGAGACCCGCAGGGCGGCACGTCGGCGGGGCAGGAGACTTCGCGGAAACAGGCCGTCCCCTCCATGAGCTTCCAGCCGAAGTTCTGGCCGCTGGTCCCCGCGGGCAGCAGGTCCACCTCCTCGATCGTCGACTGGCCCACGTCTCCGATCCACATGTCGCCGATGACGCGGTCGAAGGAGAAGCGCCACGGGTTGCGGAAGCCGAGAGCCCAGACCTCGTCGCGCGCCGTGCCGGTGCCGCGGAACGGATTGTCGAAGGGGATGCTGTAGTAGGGCGGCGCGTCCGCGCCGTGATCCACGTCGAGGCGGAGGAGCTTGCCGAGCAGCGAGTCTCCCTCCTGGGCGACGCAGGCATCCGCCGGGACCCTGCCCGCGTTGTCGCCCACGCTCATGTACAGGTAGCCGTCCGGTCCGAAGTGGAGCTGGCCTCCATGGTGTTGCGAAGTGGTCTTCGCGATCGCCAGCAGGATCCGGGCGCTCGCCGGATCGGCGTGGTTCGGATCGTCCGCCGCGAGCTGATAACGGACGAGGAGGATGGTCCCGTCGAGGTTCGTGTAGACGATGAAAAAGAGGCCGTTCTCGACGTAGTCCGGGTGGAAGGCGAGGCTCAACACGCCGCGCTCTTCGTCGGTCGAGACCTGGCCGCGCAGGTCGAGGAACAGCTCGGACCGCACCACGCCATTGTCGAGGATCAATACGCGGCCGTCTTTCGTGGTGAGGAAGAGCCGGTTGTCCCCGGCGTGGGTGATCGACGTCAGCGGCCCCAGCCCGGTCGCCACCGGCTCGAGGACCACGCCCGGCAGCTGTCCGGCGACGGCGAACGGGCCGGTGGCCGGGGCAGGCGTGGCGACCAGCGGAAGCGCCAGCAGCAGCGTGGCGGAAAACAGAAAAAACAGTGAGATCGGGGTCGATTCCGGGGCTCGATACATCGGCTTCAGGGCTCCTGTCGTTGCGGGAGCATCTTACTCCAGCCGACGAGAGCCGGAAGCGGCGCCTGTTTCGACCTCCTCGCGGTCGGGGACCTCGAGCGAGCCCAGCATCTGTTCCAGAGCGGCGAGCTCCACCGGCTTGACCAGGTGGATGTCGTACCCCGCCGCGGTCGAGCGCCGCTTGTCCACCTCCTGCCCCCAGCCGGTCATCGCGACCAGCACGATCCGCCGGCCGCGGCACTGCTCGCGGATTCTCTGGGCCGCGTCGTAGCCGTTCAGCCGGGGCATCCCGATGTCCGACAGGACGATGTCCGGCTGGAACGCCGCCGCGGCTTCGATGGCCTCCAGACCGTCGTACGCCGTGCGGACCTCGCTCCCCTGGAGGGTCAGCAGCAGGGCCAGGCTGTCCGCCGAATCCCGGTTGTCGTCCACCACCAGAATCCGGCGCCGGGCCGGAGCGGCCGGCCGGCGCTCATCGGCCGCGGCCTGCACGTTCGCCGTGGACGGATGCACCGCCAGGCGGACGCTGATCTCGCTGCCCTGGCCGGGACCTTCGCTGTGCGCCTCGACGCTGCCGCCGTGCAGCTCGACCAGACCTCGCACAATGGAGAGGCCGATGCCGAGCCCGCCCTGCGACCGCTCCAGCGACCGGTCCACCTGCGTGAACATCTCGAAGACGTGGGGGAGCATGTCCGCGGGGATGCCGATGCCGCTGTCCCGGACCTTGACGACCACCTCGTTTCCCTGCCGTTCGGCGATCAGCCGAATGTGGCCGCCCGACTCGGTATATTTCGCGGCGTTGTTGAGCAGGTTGGCAAACACCTGCGCCACCCGCGTCGGGTCCGCGTCCAGAAATGTGGTCTCCGGCGGATAGACCACCGTCAGCTCGTGCCCCGCCGCCTCGATGAGCGGACGGCTGGTCTCGACGGCGTCCTGGATCACCGCGGCCACCTCGATCCGCTCCTTGCGGAGCTCGATCTTGCCCCGGGTGATGCGGGAGATGTCCAGCAGGTCGTCGATCAGCCGCACCATCTGCTGCACCTGCCGCTCCATCACGCCGTGCGCCTTCTCGAGGATCTGCGGGTCGTTGCCCGCCAGCCGCAGGATCTGCAGGGCGTTGCGCAGCGGAGCGAGCGGGTTGCGCAGCTCATGGGCGAGGATCGCGAGGAACTCGTCCTTGCGGCGGTCCGTCTCCTGGAGGATCGCTTCGGACCTCTTGTGCTGCAAGACCACCGTCGCCTGATTGGCGCCGACGCCGAGCAGGAGCCGGTCGGTCTGGTTGGGGAAATCCGGCTGCTGCGAGCCGGCGACCACGAACCCGCAGTCGCCGTCGTACCCCATCGGCACGACGGCTAGGCACACCGTCCCGTTGCCGATCGGATTGGCGAGCGTGGGAGACAGAGCGCCCGAGCGAAGCAGAGGCTCGAGCGACCGGCCGACCTCCCGCGCCCGCTCTGCCGCCTCCCGGCCCTGATGCGTCCGCAGCACCTCGAAGCCGAGGTCCTGGGCCGGCCCGAGCACGCGGACGTAGATGAAATCCGCCTGCGCCAGACTGCGCAGGAGCACGTCGGCCAGGCTCTCGGCGATGCCCTGCGGGTCGGTCCGGCTCCAGGCCGCGGAAAGGACCGACAAGGCGGCGAGCTCGCGGATACAGCGGCGCAGGCTCTGGGCTTCGTCGAGAGAGTCTGTCATGCGGCTCCGGACAGCGACCGCCGGGCCTTCCGTTCCCGCAGCTCTTGCAGGAACTCGTCGGGCGGCACAAAGAAAGCATTTTCCTGGAGGATGCCGCCGATGATCACCATCGGATGCGTACGAAGAATGTCCATCACCACGTTGGCACCAAACTGGGCCAGATCGTACGTTCAGCAGACGGCGTCGTCGTACTTGGGCAGGATGTAGTTCAGTCGGGTCTCGTACTCGACGATGTCGTCGACGCCCGGCCGGTCTTCCAGCGCCCACTCCATGTTGGCGACGAGCCGGGTCAGCGGGAACCCCTGCGACTCACCGGTGATCAACACCTGCTCGAGCAGGGCGAGCATCCGGTTCTGGTCGAAGTGGCCGTCCTGAAGATACGCGTCCTCCCAGCGCCAGACCTCCAACTGTCCTTTCTGCTGCGCCGCGGCCACGTCGATGCCCGCCTGCCCGAGGTGCCGCAGGTGCTCCGGCCGATGCACCGGATTGACGATGTGGAACGCTTTGTCACCCTGCGTAAAACCCTCCTGAATGAAGGGAAGGAGGACCCGGTACTCTTCCTCCTTGCTGTTGAAAAATGCGCAGACGTGGCGGGAGCGGTCGAGAACCGCGCCGGCCAGATGGACCTGTTTGTCGTTCATGTGTTCGTGCCCCTCGAAAAAAAGGCTCCTGGAGAATATGCAAAGGCCGAGCCGCCATGCCGGCAGCCCGTGGAATTCCATCAACGACAAAAAACACCAAGAGCCCCAAGGGACCGGGGATTTCCCCGGCTCCTTGAGGCCCTTGGTGTCGTTGTCTCGGTGATCTATGAGGTCTTAGTTGAGCGCCACGCTCCAGGCGCTGCGCCCGTGCGTGAAGGCGAACAGGCGGCCGTTGTTGAGCTCCAGGTGCTCGACGACGACGTTGGCGAAGCCGGTGTTCTCGCGCAGCCAGTTGACGCCGCCGTCGGTCGTGACGAACACGCCGAGGTCGGTGCCGATGTAGAGCGTAGCCGGCTGCGTCGGGTGAGCGACGACGGAGTGCACCGGCATGTCGGGCAGCGTCAGGTCGATGCGGCTCCAGGTCGCGCCGCCGTTGGTGGTCTTGAACACGTGGCCCACGTTGGTACCGGAGTTGAAGGTCGAGTAGGTGGCATAGGCGATCAGCGGGTTCACCGGGTCCACACCGATGGACGAGACATAGCCCTGGCGGGGCTGCGCGGAGGGCCAGAAGGTGGAGCTGGTCGCGGTGGTGGCGACGTTCGTCGTGAAGATACGGCCGGAGGTCGTGGTGCCGAGGTTCTGCACGCCGACGTACACGCGGTTCGGATCGGTGGCCGAGATGGCCCACGACGCGATGCGCGAGGCGAAGAACTGGCTCGCCAGCGACCAGCTGGTGCCGCCATTGTTGCTGCGGAAGGCGGAGGCGCCGCCGTACCACATCCGCAGCGAGTTCGTCGGGTCCATGGCGAACGGATGGATGAACTGGTAGTTCCCTGCCGCCTCGCCCACGCCGCCGAAGATGTTCGACCAGCTGGCGCCGCCGTTCACCGAGCGCTGCAGGCTCTTGCCCGTGTTCTCGACATAGAGGATGTTGGTGTTGTCGCGGTTCACTGCCACGTAGCCGCCGTCACCTCCGCGGATGGACGTCCAGAGCTGGCCGCCGGCCAGATTGCCGCGCAGCGTGCCGTTGTCCTGCGTGCCGCCGAAGAAGGTGCTGCCGTCCGGATACACGGCCCCGTGGTAGAACTGCGTCACCTGATAGCCGTTGTTGAGCGACGTCCAGGTCACCTGGCTCGGGTCCGGGGCGCCGCAGACGCTGTCCAGCGTCGTGCCCACCGTGGCGCGCGCGTCGTCCGTCCGGTGGATGCCGCCGTCGCTCGCCAGGAACATCTGCTTGTTGCTCGCGCCGTTGTATTTCGGGTGGAAGGTGATCGCGTGGTTGTCGGCGTGTGAGTACATGGGATCGGTGGAGTCGAACCACCAATAGCTCGCCACGCCCCAGGTCTGGCCGCCGTCATCGGAACGCATGGTGTCGACGCCCGCGGTCCACACGATGTTCTCGTTCTTGGGGTCGACGGCGATCTGGTTGTCATACCAACCCTGATTGAAGAACTGGTTCGACGGGCCGAAGCCGCAGTCGGCCAGGAAGGCGTACACCGGATTGGTGAGCTGGACGGTGTTGAGGCGGTTGCTGTCGGTGTAGTGGACGCGCGTCTGCCAGGTGCCGGCGGCGCCGTTCTGGGTCGAGCGGTAGACGGCCAGCAGCGCGTAGTCCTGCGGGCTCGCGGCCGGCAGGTGGTAGAAGGACGCCAGAGCGTAGACCACGCCCGGGTTCGAAGGCGCGATGGCGAGCGACGTCCGCCCCATGTCCACCTCGCTCAGCACCGGCTCCCAGGTCTGCCCCTGGTCCACGTCCAGCGCGCGCCAGACCGTGCCCTGCGCGAGGGTGCCGCAGGAGGCGAACACGTAGTTCTGCTTGTCCTCCTGGAAGTACTGGATCGCCAGGTCCATGCAGCCGCGCACCGCGGTCGCGTCCAGCACCTTCGCCCAGGTGGCGCCGCCGTCGGTCGAGCGGAAGACGCCCGTGCGGGTCGCGGCATAGATGCGCTGCTTGGTCTTGTGGCGCGTCGCCGCTAGCTTCTGGACGTAGAAGAAGTCCGCGTTGTTGGTGGAGGGCAGCTGCGTCCAGGTCTCGCCGTAGTCGGTGGACTTGAAGATGCCCTGCCCGCGGACGCCGTCGCCATTGAAGAAGCCTTCTCCGGTGCCGGCATAGAGCACGTTGTCCTGCGCCGGGTCCTCGATGATCGAGTTCACCGCGATGTTGACCAGCAGATCGCCTTTCGGCTGCCAGCTCGCGCCGCTGTTGGTCGACTTCCAGATGCCGCCCGCGACGCCCGCGGTCCACATCAGATTGTTCTGCGTGCGGTGGATGAGCAGCGCGCGCGAGCGGCCGCCGATGTTGCCCGGTCCGTGCGGCTGCCAGCTCCCGCTGAGCGTGCTGGCGTCCGTCATCAAGGCCGTCGAGGACGGCGAGGTGAACAGCGAGGGTCCGCCCGACTGGCTCGCCGTCGAGTACACCGGCATCTGGGCCACTTCGGCCGCCGCCTCTTCCAGCGCCGAGACGCCCATCGGCTGGCCATTGGGAGAGCGCTTCTGCCAATAGAAGTCCACCGCTTCTTGCGGCTCGTCGAAGCGTTCGGCCTGCTCGCCCTTCATTTTGGCGACCATCTGGTCGCGGGCCTGCTGCCGCTCCGGAGTGAGGGACTGCCCGTGCTTCGAGATCGAGAAGGAGAGAGGGATGAGAAGGCCGACGGCGAGGACTCCGGCCGTCAAGCCGCTGGCCACAGGGCCCCGGATCGCAAACTTCTGACTCATTTTAGCTCCATTGACTCCAAAGGGTATGGGCGTTGATGACTCGCCCAGTGACACAGACGGCAGTCGGATGGCTATGTTGCCCTCGACTCGCCGGGTTGGGATGAACAGAAACGGATGAACAGGTTCCCGAAGGTCACCAGGAAGACATCCGTAGGCGCGCCCCTTATGAGTAACAAAAACACCGATTGCGGACAGAACGCCAACGCAATCTTCAGGCGCAGGACACCTGGTGCCCATTATGCACGCGGCCGGAGGGATCGTCAAGGGTGCATGGAAAATATTTCGACTCTTGAATTTAAATTAGAAAGCAATTCCGTATCCTGCCGTAACCCTCCCAGCCCGCGGGTCTCGGGGGGTATCCTTGCCCACATGCGCAGTCTCGCCTCCTTCGCCGTCTTCGCTCTCGCCGCTCCCCTGGCTGCCGAGCCGTTCCTCGTCGCGGACCTCAATACCGGTCCCAACATCGAGCAGGCGCAGGTCCGTCTGCCGAGCGCCGCGGACGGGAACGTCGCCTACTTCAGCGCCTCCGATCCGGCCCATGGTCTGGAGCTGTGGCGCACCGACGGCACGCCGGGCGGTACCTGGCGGGTGACGGACGTCTGCCCGGGGCGATGCCTCGATCTACAGCTATCCGTTCCGCACCGGAGTCTGGAACGGCATCCTGTTCACCGTGTTGCAGGACGGCGAGCTGATCCGTTCGGACGGCACGCGGGAAGGGACCTACCGCATCGGGAAGCTCTCCTGGGGCTATGACGTGCAGGAGCTGACGCCGACTGCCTCCGGGCTGTTGTTCGTGGTGACGACCGACGGTCCCGAGGAAGGTTTGTGGCGTACGCAGGGCACGGCGGAGACGACCGAGCGGCTCTCCGTCGCCGAGGGCCGCTCCATCGGCGAGTTGACAGCCTTCGGGGATCGGGCACTGTTCTTCGCGACGCCGCCGGAGGGGGACGCGACCGAGCTCTGGGTGACGGATGGCACGCCCGCGGGGACCCGCCTCCTTCTCGACGACGCCGGCACGTACCAGTCGTATAACGGATTGGTCACGGTGGGCGAGCGGGCCTATTTCGGACGCAGCACCGGACAGGGCGCCGCGGAGCTCTGGACGACCGACGGCACGGCGGCGGGCACCGTCGGCTTGCACGACTTCAACGCCGGGCCGGGCTCGTCCGGTCCGCTGGACCAGGCCGTCTTCGACGGGCGGCTCGTCTTCTCGGCGCAGATCTCCCGCCTCGAGGCACCTCTTTTCGAGTCCGACGGCACGCCCGGGGGCACCCGCGAGCTGAGCGACGACTTTTTGGGAGCCCGCGACTTTACGCGGGTCGGCGGTCTCCTCTACTTCGCCTCCTCCAAGGGCCTCTCGTGGCTCGACGGCGCCTCCCGCCTGGGCAGCGATCCCAAAGCCCTCGATGCCCGGTCGTTCATACCCCTGGGCTCCACGCTGCTGTTCGGCGCGACCGGCGGGAGCTTGTTCGGCTATTCGGACGTCGAGCTGTGGCGCAGCGACGGCACTGCGAAAGGTACGCGGATGGTGAAGAACATCGACCGCGCCTCGATCTACACCGGCTTCCACCACGCGTGCATCGGCGAGTCCTCGGACCCGGGACCGGGCGTCGAGATCCGTGGGCGTCTCGTCTTCGCGGCCGAGGACGGCCGCAACGGCCGCGAGCTGTGGCTGACCGACGGCACGAACGCGGGCACCCGGCTGCTGCGCGACATCCGTCCTGGACAGGCTCCATGGGAAGGGGACGAGTGCGACAACCGGACCCAAAAGGGCCTGTCGTCGAGCCCTGATGATTTTCTGGCGTTCCGTGGCGACGCCCTGTTCACCGCCGACGATGGAACGAGCGGCCGCGAGCTGTGGTGGACCGACGGCACGGCCGCAGGAACCCGCCGGGTCAAGGACCTTCTGCCCGGCCCCGCGGGCTCGGACCCGCACGGGCTCACCGCCTTCCGCGGCAAGGTGTATTCCTTCGCCCGCCGCGGCACAGCCGGCGAGGCACTCTGGCGCACCGACGGCACGCGCGCCGGCACGGTCCTGGTCGACGACCTGACCGTGGCCGGGACGCCTTCCTGGCCGCGCGATCTCACGGTGGTGGGGGAGCGGCTGTTCTTCCCGGTCTACAACGAGCGCACCGGTGCCGAGCTGTGGACCAGCCTCGGTGACGCCTCCTCACCCGGCCCGTTCTCCCTCGTCGACGACGCCCTCCTGACCGGCGCCGACGACGGCGAGCACGGCCGCGAGCTGTGGGCGATCCCGGTGAGCGACGTGAGCGTTCCGTGAGGAAGTGATGAAGACACCGGGAAGCAAACGCCCGCTCTTGCTGCGGCCCGAGCTGGCGCCGCTGCTCGCGATCGTGCTGGTCGCGGGCGGAGTCTGGTTGTTCCTCGAGCTCGCGGGCGAGGTGCGGGAAGGCGAGACGCGTCAGATCGACGAGGCGATCCTCATGTCGATGCGCAATCCGGCGGACCTTTCGGACCCTCTCGGCCCGCGCTGGCTGGAAGAGATGGAACGCGACTTCACCGCGCTCGGAGGAATCGGCGTCCTGAGCGTCCTCACGCTCGCGGTCAGCGCGTTCCTCGCACTCGACCGGAAGGGGCGCGCGGCGATCCTCGTGCTGATCGCCGTGGGCGGAGCCCTCCTCCTGAGCGCCCTCCTGAAAAACGGGTACCAGCGCCCCCGCCCGGACCTCGTCCCCCACGGCTCCTACGTGTACACCACCAGCTTTCCCAGCGGGCACTCCATGATGTCGGCGGCGACCTATCTGACTCTGGGAGCCCTCTTGGCGCGGGTCCAGGCGCGGCGCCGGCTCAAGGTGCTCCTCCTCGTCTTCGCGACCCTGCTGACGCTGATCGTGGGATTCAGCCGCGTCTACCTGGGCGTGCACTGGCCGACGGACGTCCTGGCCGGCTGGACCGCGGGAGCCATCTGGGCCCTGATCTGCTGGCTGATCACGCGCCGGCTCCAGCACCAGGGTCACGTCGAGCCGGAGGGGCCGGCGAAGGACTGACTCCGAGGTCGGCCTGGACCGCTGCGGCAGCAGGTATCATGCGCCGATCGTGGCCTTCCCCCCTGTGACTCCACCAGACCTGGGCGAGCTGGTCGCCCGAACGACGCGCCGCATTCCATGGGCCCGCCGGGAGAGGCCTTTCCGCTTTCTGCTCGACAGCCGGCTGTTCCGCCTACTCTGTGATCCGGGACAGACGGCCGCTCTCGACGGCTTTCGGGCGTCGCTGGCGCGCCTGCGTCTCGCGCCGGAGGGCGGCCTTCCGGATCTGGAGATGACGCCGCTGGCGATCCTGGACGTGATCGGCGTCGAGCCTCCTCAGTTTCCGACGATTCCCTTCCCCAAGAGCATGGCCACGCTCCGGGCTGTCGACGTCGGCAGCGTGCTCGTGCAGATGATCAAGAAGGAATTCGATCAGGCTCCGGAGCTCGAGGCCGCGAATCTCCGGAAGCGGGTCGACGAGCTCCGGGAGGCGACGGCCCCGGCGGCTCAGGAGCTGTTTGATCTCTGTCTGACCCGCTTCGTCTCCCGCGAGACGTTTGCAGAGGACATTGTGAGCCAGCTCAGCTTCGACGCCCTCTTCACGTTCCGCTTTCCGGAGGAGCATCGGGAGCAGATGGCCCATCTCTTCAACTCCTTCCTGCTCAACCGTGAGAACAATGTCTCCGGCCTGACGAAGGTGCGTCTGATCAAAGGGTTCTGGGACAGGTCGTTCGAGCGGATTCTCAGAAAACATCCCAAGGCGCGCGGAGAGGTCCTGGCGGTGGATCAGGAGATGAAGCCCAGGACGTTCAGGGATTTTCTCGGGTGGGAGGTGATCCACTACTCGGTTCTGGGATACGCGCGGAAGCGGATGCATCCCGTGATCGCGTTCAGCCCGGAGCCGGAGGACCGGCTCAAAGCCCGGTGCAAGGCGCACAAGACGGCGCTGCGCGCATTTCTGGATCAGATTCCGCAGGAGGAGCTCGCCGGCATCATCCGTCCCTACATGGAGGCCTGGAGGCCTGGGTGGCTGGTGCCCTGTGGAGTGGATGGGACGTTGGAGACGCCGGTATCGACGGGGGAGCTGATTGTTTTTTAGGGGCCAATCTGACGCAAAGCCCGCGGATGCGTCGCATTCTCTCCAGATCCGCCGCAAAGCTCCTGGCTCTGTCGCGATCTTCCTCCACCGCCCTCCGCCGCCTGCTGGCCGAGGGGACGGCCCGGGTTTGCCTGCTGCCTGCTGGGAGCGCCGGCATCTTGCCGGCATCATCAAGAAAGTGGGCCGAAGGCCCGACCTTCTTGGAAGGGAGGTGGAGGGAGAGACGGGGTTCGGGGCTGCGGAGCCCATGGCCGGCCGCCGTGGTCATCGAGAGCGGTGGGCCGGCAAGGATGCCGGCGCTCCGTGCGCCCACAAGCGCACTTGTTCAGAGAGGTGGAAGTCCTCTTCAGGCAGACGTTCTCCGGCCTGTTACCGAAGGTAACTGCGTCGCTGTGAGGCGGGGTGAACCACCGACCGGAGAGCCGGATGCGGGAGATCCGCACGTCCGGTTCGGGGGGAGGGGGGACCGGGTAACCGGTCCCCCCTCCCCCTATCAGCGCTTCGACGTGGTGATCGAGGAAGCTTTGGGAACGCCGGCTTCCGGCCAGCTCCAAGCTGAAATGGAAGAGAAGACGGTCGGCTGGAAGTCGGCGCGCTCCCAGCGGGCGCGACGGGAACCCGCGTCGTCAGGGACGCTTCCCGGCCAGGTCTCCCGCGAGGGACAGCCGGAAGGCGGCCATCTCCTCGTCGTTGCGGACCAGCAGGACGTCCCCGGCCAGCACCGGATGGTTCCAGGTCTTGCCTTCGATCGCCGGGATCCGTGCGAGCTCCGTGAACTGGTCGGGGGCCGCCTTGACCAGCGCCAGCTCACCCTTCTCCGACAAGACCAGCAGCAAGTCCTGGTCGGGCAACAGGACGAGCTGGCCGTGGCCATAGCGTCCGCCTTTCCAATTGCGCTTGCCGTTCTCGAGGTTGATGCTCGCGAGCATGCTGCCGTCGAAGCCGAAGGCATGGCCCTTGTGAACGCCGAAATCGTTGAAGTAGGGCTTCAGCCCGTTCGAGGTCCAGCGCTCTTCGACGGTCCATCCGTCGGGCCCGTGTCCGACCGCGAGGCGGCACACGCCCATCACGGCGGCCATTCCGGAACCGGCGCCGATCAGGACATCGCCATCCGCGGTCAGGGCCGGCTGCACGATTCCGTCGCCCGGCCACTTGTGCTCCCAGAGCAGCGTGCCGTCGGCCGGCGCGACGCTGATCGCGCCGGCTCCCTTGAGCAGCAGGACCTGCGCGACTCCGTCGATCGTCGCCAGATGGGGAGAGCTGTAGCTCCCGCCGCCGTCCGTCTTCCAGAGCGGATCGCCGGTGGCGACGTCGTAGGCGATGAGCCGGCCGGCGGTGGCGACGATGACGGCGTCGCCGACCACCAACGGCGAGCCCGCAAAGCCCCAGGTCGGGAGCTTCGCGCCGGTGTCGGTCGCCGCGTTGCGCGACCACACGACGGAGCCGTCCCGGGCATCGAGCGCGTTGATGATTCCGGTCGCACCCAAGGTGTACACGCGACCGTCGCCGAGGGTCGGCGTCGCGCGCGGGCCGGCGCCGGAACCCGGCTCCCAGAACCGGACCGCGTCGCGGTGTTTCCACACCGGCTCGCCGGTGGTCACGTTGTAGGAGGCCACGACCTCGTCCTCACCGCGCTGCTCCTGGGTATACAGAAGGTCGCCGCGGACCGCGAAGGACGACCAGCCAGGTCCGATCGGCCGGCGCCACAGCTCGACCGGTGGCGATGCAGCCCAGTCGGTCTCGATCCGCACGCCGCGAACGGCGCTGTCGCGCTCGGGTCCGCGAAAGCCGGGCCAGTCGCCTCCCTGGGCCGCGGCTGCCGGAGCCGCCGCGGCGCCAGGAATCGCCGCGGGCTCGCCGCCGGCCTGGGCCACGAGCGGTTCCTCGGGAGCCTTCACCGCGGACGGAGCCGCGGGGAGAGCCGCCGGCCCGTCGTCGGCCGGGGCCGGGAGCCGCGTCTCGGGCGTCGCCGCGGTGGCTGGAGCCGCCGCATCGTCGGAAACCGCCGCCGGCTCGTCGCCGGCCTGGGCCAGAAGCCGTTCCTCGGGAGTCGGCGTCCACCGCCATCTGACCTCCGAGCCAAAGTCGCCGGTGATGCCCTCCGTCCGGATGAGCGTCAAGGTGGCGCACGCGAGCAGGATGGCGGCGACCATCGACGCACGCCGAGGTCCGCGAGGAAGGCGGCGGCTGGCCACCGCCCAGGCCACCAGGGCGAGGCTCAGGACCGGGATTGCGAAGATGATCAATAGGATCGCCCCCCCGCTCGCAATGGATTCGTGAGCGACGCGCGATGTCGCGAAAAGCGCGACGACCATCAGGACGATGGCGCCCACGCGCTCGAGCCAGGGCGCCCGGCTGAAGAACAACCACCACAGAAGGATCGCCGCCCCGCCGATGAATCCCGCGAGAATCGCGATGGCACCGGCTTGGGGCGCGACGGCAGGGACGCTAAACCTGATCAGCCACTGCAGGATCACGAGGACCACGCCGGGCCACAGCCGGAGCGGTTTCCGCGGAGTCGGTTCGTCGGTCTGTGCGATGGCCATGTCAGGTCTCCTGTGAGCCCCGCCGGGGTCAACCAAGTCAGCCAGATTCAATTAAGGGCGAGCGCCTGCCGCATCGGGACGCTTCCCGGCGAGGTCGCCTGCGAGGGACAGCCGGAAGGCGGCCATCTCCTCGTCGTTGCGGACCAGCAGGACGTCGCCGGCCAGCACCGGGTGGTTCCAGGTCTTGCCTTCGATCGCCGGGATCCGTGCGAGCTCCATGAACTGGTCGGGGGCCGCCTTGACCAGCGCCAGCTCACCCTTCTCCGACAAGACCAGCAGCAAGTCCTGGTCGGGCAACACGATGAGCTGGCCGTGGCCGTAGCGTCCGCCTTTCCAATTGCGCTTGCCGTTCTCGAGGTTGATGCTCGCGAGCATGCTGCCGTCGAAGCCGAAGGCATGGCCCTTGTGAACCACGAAGTCGTTGAAGTAGGGCTTCAGCCCGTTCGAGGTCCAGCGCTCTTCGACGGTCCATCCGCCGGGCCCGTGCCCGACCGCGATGCGGCACACGCCCATTTCGGCGACCATTCCGGAGCCGGCGCCGAGCAGGACGTCGCCGTCCGCGGTCAGGGCCGGCTGCACGATTCCGTCGCCCGGCCATTTGTGCTCCCAGAGCAGCGTGCCGTCGGCCGGCGCGACGCTGATCGCGCCGGCTCCCTTGAGCAGCAGGACCTGCGCGACTCCGTCGATCGTCACCAGATGGGGCGAGCTGTAACCCCCGCCGCCGTCCGGGCCCTTCCAGCGCGGATTGCCGGTGGCGGCGTCGTAGGCGATGAGCCTGCCGGCGGTGGCAACGATGACGACGTCGCCGACCACCAACGGCGAGCCCGCGAAGCCCCAGATCGGGAGCTGCGCGCCGGTGTCGGCCGCCGCATTGCGCGACCACACGACGGAGCCGTCCCGGGCATCGAGCACGTTCATGATTCCGGTTGCACCCAATGTGTACACGCGGCCGTCGCTGAGGGTCGGCGTCCCGCGCGGACCGGCGCCGGCATTCGACTCCCAGAACCGGGCCGCGTCGCCGTGTCTCCACACCGGCTTGCCCGTGGTCAAGTTGTAGGAGGCCACGACCTCGTCCTCACCGCGCTGTTCCTGGGTGTACAGATGGTCGCCATGGACCGCGAAGGACGACCAGCCGGGTCCGACCGGCCGGCGCCACAGCTCGACCGGCGGCGATGCGGCCCAGTCGGTCTCGATCCGCACGCCGCGCACGGCGCCGTCGCGCTGGGGTCCGCGAAAGCCGGGCCAGTCGGCTCCTTTCTCCACTGCCGCCGGAGCCGTCACGCCGTCAGGAACCGCCGCCGGCTCGCCGCCGGCTTGGGCCACGAGCGGTTCCTCGGGAGCCTCCACCGCTGCCGGAGCCGAGGGAAGCGCCGCCGGCCCGTCGCTGGCCGGGGCCGGGAGCCGTTCCTCGGGCGTCTCCGCGGCTGCCGGAGCCGCCACGTCGTCAGGAACCGCCGCCGGCTCGTCTCCGGCTTGGGCCAGAAGCCGTTCCTCGGCAGTCGGCTCCCACCGCCATTTGACCTCCGAACCATAGTCGCCGGTGACGCCCTCTGTCCGGACGAGCATCAAGGCTCCACACGCGAGCAGGACGGCGGCGACCAGCGACGCACGCCGAGGTCCGCGAGAGAGGCGGCGGCTGGCCACCGCCCAGGCCACCAGGGCGAGGCTCAGGACCGGAACGGAGAAGATGAGCAACATCATTCCCATCATCCCGCCCGAAATGGACGGGTGAACGAGGCGCGACGTCGCGAAGAGCGCGACGATCATCAGGACGAGGGCGCCCACGCGCTCGGACCAGGGCGCCCGGCTGAAGAACAACCACCACAGAAGGATCGCCACTCCGCCGGCGAGTCCCGCGAGAATCGCGTTGGGACCGGCTTCGGGCGCGACGGCAGGGACGACAAACCTGCCCAGCCACTGCAGGATCACGAGGACCACGCCGGGCCACAGCCGGAGCGGTTTCCGCGGAGTCAGGTCGGTCTGTGCGATGGCCATGTCAGATCTCCCATGAGTCGCGCCGGGAGAGTTTCGAAGATCGGCGACGATAGTAGATAGTACGAACGCCCGCGACCAAAGGTTCCAAGCGGGCACGCACGGCGCCTCGAAGCGGCCTCTGGAACGAGGAACGACGGAGACGAGGGATTCTTACGTCCTGGGCAGGGCAGGGGTGCTGCAGGCGAGATCACGCTTCCGGGTAGGCCTGGGTGGTTGCCCACCCAGGCCCCTTCAATTCATGATCGTGCTCAAACTCTCGTGGGCCAGGTCGAAGGCTCGTAGGTGATGGGCGGCGGAGGCGGCGTTCCTTCGGGGGATGGCCAGAGACTGCCGGCCTCCGGATATCCCGTCGTCGCGTCGAGAATCTTGCCAACGGTGAGACCGGGGAACGTCGCCCCGAGGGTGTACCTCGGCGGCACTGACGGAGGATTCGCCATTCTGCCGGGTCCGATGGCGGGAATCGTGGGATCGGCGAAGTTGTAGCGCATGAGGAGCTGGTAGAAGGCCTCGGCGTTCTTCTTCACTCCTCCATGGGCGAGAATGTAGGCCGCCGAGGTCGGATCGTCCAGCGCGACGAGCCCATCTTCATCCAAGGTTTTGAGGAGCGCGTTCAGGCTGTCCACGACGGCCGGGTCGGCGAAGAAGGAGCCGATGTAGGGGCCGAAATCTGCATCGTAGATCGACAACACCACGAGGAGATCCTTCGCCTTGCCCGAGACGCCAGGCGCCGCCTGGAACGTCGGCACGACGATCGGCGATGGCGCGCCGGCGGGCATGTGGTAGGACATGGAGAAGTGGACGCCCGTGGACGGGCGCGAATCCCTACCCTGACCGGAGATGCCGAAAACCTTGCCGGCCGACTCGATGGCCGCCTGAGCCTCCGCGCTACGGAGGGGCATGAAAAGCAGGAGCATGTGCTGCTCATGGGCTGGGATCAGGCTGGTGATTGGAGCGGAAGCGGTTGTCATTTGGGAGTCCTTTCGTTTGTTGTGCGCGTTTCTCAGTAATCGATCGTCCCTGTGGAGCGGCCGAGAAGCCACCATGACCCGGAGCGTTGGCGAAGCGCCAGCAGTTGTCATGGTTTGTTCTCCTTTTCTAAACGTTTTCGAGTTGGCGGGCTTATCGTTCGAATCAAGGCCACATCTCAAGAAACGTGCCAACACGGCAAAGCCACGCAGCGGGCATTTTGCGGTAGAGATAGGTTGTCAGCGACAGATCCGACTGTCGGGCCGGGCTCTCCGACCACCTCCGACAACCTACAAGACTCTGGAGTCGAGACGAATTACCCTGGCGTACGCCTTGCACCGAGGCGTTCGCAACCAAAAGGAGAAACGATCATGTCCACCGCTTATACCTGGGAGTTGGGAATCGATTGGAACGCGATTTCGACCGGGACCACGAGCTACCTGCGTCAAGGTTTCGTCAAGATGGTCAACAATCAGCCCACCGCGATGGCTCCACTATGTACGGAGGTGGGCGATACCATCACATTCAAAATCTTCGATGTGAGCACAATCCATGTTGATGGCGTGAGCTACAATATCAGGTCTTTCACCATTCTCCCCAAGTCGGCGACGGTCATTGCTCCGCCGCAAGGTGACCCGTTCAACTCCCTCCAGATCACGTTCGATTCACAGACGCAAATTGTGGAGAGCATTGCTTTCGCCACGCCTGGCATAAGTCAATACCCCGCCTGGGTGCAGCAACCTGATGAGCATCATGAGCATCCTTTTGTGACGGTGCAGACTCCGGGGAGGTTCCTGGTGAGCTTTCTCGTGCAGGCTGGACCCGTGGGCTTTGCCTGCCGCACTTTCGTTGTGGATCCCGAAATGGTCGTGGGGTCGAACGGCACGTAATTCCACTCTCTCGTCATGGAGCGGTCGAGGCGGGGGCCAGGCGGACCAGGAGCCTGTGATAGCGCACGTCACCGCGGAGCGCGAGGAGATCCGGATCACGCTGCACTTCGGCCAGGGGTAGGCCGTTGTGCAGCGCCCTTTCGAGCGCCGCGAGGGCCGGCTCGCGGCGGCCGCAGACCTCGTGGGCGATCACGAGCCGGAACCGGGCGGCGGTGTCCTTCTGTGCCAGCTGCTCGATCCCCCCGCTCGCTGCGAGGGCGGGTCCGCAGTCGCCGCGCTTGGCCAGGTAGACCGCGCGCCGGCTCAGGAGCGTGACATCCCGCGGCGCGGCGCGTAGCGGGTCCGCCAGGAGCTGGAGGGCCCGCGTGTAGGCCTCGCGGGCACGGGTACCGCCCTCGGGCAGAACGCGGCAGGCGTCCCCGAGATTGCCCCAGAGGAGATAACTGTTGGCCCCTCCCGACAGCTCGAGCGCCTGCTCGAAGGCTTGTGCCGCCTGCGGATAGAGCCCCTGCGCGAAGTAGAGGGTCGCCAGGTTGGAGTAAATCCCGGGCTGAGGCTGGATTTCCAGCGCTTTCTGAAACTGGGTGGCGGCCTGATCCAGGTCGCCCTGGAGATAGTAGGCCGTCCCCAGGTTGCCATAGCCCAGCGGTCCGTCGGGGGCCAAGCGGATGCTGTTCTGGAAGGCCGCGATGGCCGGGGCGAGGCGGCCGGTGCGCTGGTAGAGCGCGCCCAAATCGTCGTAGAACTGGCGGTCGGGGCGCAGAGAGATCGCACGCCGATACGCGGCTTCCGCCAAGTCGAGCTGAGTGCGGGCCTCGTACAGGTTGCCGAGGGCGAACCGGGCGTCGGGGTTCCCCGGCTCGAGCTGGATCGCTTTCTCGATTTCCAGGGCCGCTTCGTCCAGACGCCCGAGCGAGGTGTAGACGCGGCCCAGGCTCACCCGGGCCGACGCCAGATAGCCGTCGAGCTCCACGGCCCGCTTGGCCGGCGGCAGGGCCTGGTCCAGCCACATCCGATCTCTCTGGTTCAGGAACTTGAGGTGGCAGGCGCGCGCCAGGGCGGCGTGGGCCGCCGCGCGGTTAGGCGTGCGGCCGATGATCTGCCGGAAGTCCGCGATCGCTTCGTCGAGGTTGCCCGGCTTGTCGTAGCGCCGGAGCGCCGCCTGGCCCTGCTCGTACAGCTCATCCGTGCTGGCGGTACGGTGCGGGGCGGCAAGGCGCCAGCCCTGCCAGCCGAGGGCCAGGGCGAGAAGGAGCCCGCCGGCGAGAAGGCCGGCAGAGCGCAGGACGACCCGGCGGCTGCGCGGGAACGTGGCGCTGGACAGCTCGAAATCCGCGGCCCGCTGCGATCCCTCGACCCGCGTGGTCTCGTCCCGCTGCGGCCTGGGGGCGCCCTGAGGTGGCGTGGCTCCCGCGGTCGGCCGCAGCTCTTCGAGGAGAGCGGCCACCTCATCGGCATCCCGGGGGCGGGCGTTCGGCTCCTTCTCGAGCAGCCGCTCGACCAGCGCGGAGATCTCGGCGGGGATCTCGGCGCGCAGCCGCTGCGCCGGCGGCGGGCGGAAGCTGCACACGCGGGCCAGGGTGACCGCCTCGGAGGAGGCGCGAAACGGCGCTTCTCCGGTGAGCATCTCGTAGAGCAGCGAGCCCAGCGAAAAGAGGTCCGAGCGGGGATCGAGCGGCAGCCCCAGGGCCTGCTCGGGCGACATCGCGTAGCTGGTGCCCACCACCGTCCCGGTCTGCGAGAGCGTCACTTCCTGCCCCTCCGTCCCTTCGGAAGACAGCGCCCTCGCGATGCCGAAGTCGAGGACCTTGGCGTGACCCTCCGCGGTGATCATCACGTTGCCCGCCTTGAGATCGCGATGCAGGATGCCGTGCGCATGGGCGGCGGCGAGCCCTCCGGCGATCTCGCCGCCCCACCGCAGGGCGTTCCGCAGGTCGAGCGGACCGGCGGAGAGGAGCTCGCGCAGCGTCTTGCCCACCACCAGCTCCATGACGAGCCAGTCGCCTTCCGGCGATTCCACCAGATCGTAGATCTGGACCACGGCAGCATGGGTGAGCCGGGCCCCGGCCTCGGCCTCGCGGCGAAAGCGCTCGCGCGCCCCGGGCTGGTCCAGGATGTGCGGCAGGACATGTTTGACCGCCACCGGCCGCTTCAGCCGTCCGTCCCAGGCGCGCCAGACCTCTCCCATGCCGCCGGCGGCGAGCCGCTCGACCAGGCGGTAAGGCCCCAAGGCTTCGGCCGGCGGTTTTTCCTCCAGTCTCATGACGGCTTCAGGCCGAGCTGTTTTATCCGGCGCCGGATTCCGGCTTCCGAAACGTGGAGGAGCGCCGCCATTTCGCTCAGCCGGCCGCCGCAGCGTTCCCCGGCTTCGGCGATCTCCTCACGGCTCAGGTCCATCGCCTTGCGGGTGCTCGGAAAGGCGTCGAGAAGGAAGTAGAGCGACGGGCGTGAGATGCCGAGCTGCTGGGCCGTCGCCCGCGGCTGCCAGCGGTTGGCCGCGAGCGCCGCGAGCAGCTCCTCTTCCGAGATGTCCTGAGGACTGCGGAAGACCGCCCGCGGCGGCACGGGTGCGGCTGGCAGGGCCGCCGACGGCCCCGGCGGTGATCCCGGCTCCAGGGGCGGCTTCTCTTCGCGCAGCAGCTCCTCGATCGCCGAGGGAAGCTGGGGCTCCGCGGCGTCGTCCCCGGTGCCGCGGCTGTCGATGGCCAGAGAGCGGGCGACGTTGCGCAGCTGGCGGACGTTGCCGGGCCACGGAGCGGCGGCGAGGCGGGCGATCCACGCCGCGGGAGGCCAGGGCTGTGCATCCGGTCCTGGTTCTGTCAGACGACGCTCCTCCCCGACCGCGGCGAGCTCCTCGCGCAGGAAGTGGAAGAACAGCCGTCCGATGTCGTCGCGCCGCTCGCGCAGAGCGGGGAGGCGGATCGCGTACCCGCCCAGGCGGTGCAAGAGCGGAGCACGGAAGCGCCCGGCGGCGACCGCCTGCTCGAGATCCGCGTCCGTGGCGGCGAGAACGCGCACGTCGACGCGCGCCAGCTCCTCGCTCCCCAGCGGCTGGACCTCGCCGCTCTCCAGGGCGCGCAGCAGCAGCGGCTGCACCTCCTGGGGCGTCTCGCCGATCTCGTCGAGGAAGAGCGTGCCGCCGTGGGCGCGGCGGAAGTAGCCCCGCCGCGCCTGCTCGGCTCCGGTGTAGGCTCCCCGCGTCGCCCCGAACAGCTCGGCGGCGGCGAGCGACGCTGGCAGGGCGCCCATGTTGAGCGCCAGGAAAGGCCGGTCGCGCCGGCTGCTCGCGCGATGGAGAGCCAAGGCCACAAGCTCCTTTCCGGTCCCCGATGCGCCGCGCAACAGCACCGGGACGTCGAGGTCCGCGACCCGCGCGATCTGGCGGCAGAGGTCGAGAAGGGGATCGCTCAGGCCCACCAGGCCGTAGCGCGGCAAGCTGCCGGGAAAGACCGGACGGAAGCGATGCAGCAGAAGGACCACGCGGCCGGCGAGCAGCAGCACCACGCCGCGGTCCACCTCGGCGGCCGAGAACGAGGCCTCGCTGTCGACCGGCTCAGTATTACCGGAGACATTACCGGAGACATTGCCGGAGACATTGCCGGAGACATTGCCGGCGAC
>Ga0126309_10000070_pt1 | contig 34184 bp, 28 predicted proteins | sample Plot56_FD_92541 | JGI IMG/M metagenome (GOLD analysis project Ga0126309, IMG submission 92541) | Serpentine soil microbial communities from UC McLaughlin Reserve, CA, USA - Plot56 | ecosystem: Environmental > Terrestrial > Soil > Grasslands | place: USA: UC McLaughlin Reserve, Lake County...
CGGAACATGTCCGAGTGGAGACTGCGCAGAACGGTCTCCTCCACCTCTTCGCGCGTCGGCCAGACGTCCTTCAGATAGACGGGCTGGCCGTCCTTGCCCGTGCCCAGCGGCTCGGTCTGCAGATCCACGTCGATCCGACCGGCGAGGGCGTAGGCCACCACCAGCGGCGGCGAGGCCAGGTAGTTGGCCCGCACCTCGGAGTTGATCCGCCCCTCGAAGTTGCGGTTGCCGGAGAGGACCGCGACCGCCACCAGGTCGCGCTCCTCGATTGTCTTGGAGATCGCGGTCGGCAGCGGTCCGCTGTTGCCGATGCAGGTGGTGCAGCCGTAGCCGACCAGGTGGAACTTGAGCTGCTCCAGGTAGGGGGTGAGCCCGGCCTCGCGCAGGTACTCGGTGACCACCTTGGAGCCCGGCGCCAGGCTGGTCTTCACCCAGGGCTTGACCTCCAGCCCGCGCTCGACCGCTTTCTTGGCGACCAGGCCGGCGGCCACCATCACCGACGGGTTCGAGGTGTTGGTGCAGCTCGTGATCGCCGCGATGACGACCGAGCCGTGCTGGAGCGCGCCCGCCGCGTCCGCGGCCGTTTCCACCTCGGGTTCGGCGACCATGGTCCCCGAGGCAGTGCCGCCTGCCACCTGGAGCCCCGGCCCGGCCCCGGGGCGAGGCTTGCGGGACGCCGCGGCCAAAGTCTCCAGCTCCTTGAGGAAGGAGCTCTTCACGTCGCCCAGGCGCACGCGGTCCTGCGGCCGGCGCGGGCCGGCGAGGCTCGGCTCGACGGTGCCGAGGTCGAGCGACAGCGTGTCGGAGTACTCCGCCTCCGGGCTCTCCGCCGTATGGAAGAGCCCCTGCTCCTTGGTGTACGCCTCGACCAGCGCCACCCGCTCGTCGGGCCTGCCGCTGAAACGCAAGTAGTCGAGGGAGACCTGGTCGATCGGGAAGATGCCGCAGGTGGCGCCGTACTCGGGCGCCATGTTGGCGATGGTGGCGCGGTCGGCGAGCGGCAGGTTGGCGAGGCCGGGGCCGTAGAACTCGACGAGCTTGCCGACCACCCCCTTCTTGCGGAGCATCTCGGTGACCCGCAGCACCAGGTCGGTGGCCGTGGCCCCCTCGGGCAGCTCGCCGGAGAGGCGGAAGCCGACGACCTCGGGGATGAGCATCGAGACCGGCTGGCCGAGCATCGCCGCCTCGGCCTCGATGCCCCCCACGCCCCAGCCGAGGACGCCCAGGCCGTTGATCATCGTCGTGTGCGAATCGGTCCCTACCAGCGTGTCCGGATAGGCCCAGGTGTCCCCGTCCATTGATCCATCCATGACCACGCGGGCCAGATACTCCAGGTTGACCTGGTGGACGATGCCGGTGTCCGGCGGCACGACATTGAAGTTGTCGAAGGCTGTCTGTCCCCAGCGCAGGAAAGCGTAGCGCTCGCGGTTGCGCTCGAATTCCTTCTCGGCGTTGATCAGGAACGCCGCGGCGCTTCCATACTCGTCCACCTGGACCGAGTGGTCGATGACCAGCTCGACCGGCTGGAGCGGATTGATCCGCTTCGGATCGCCGCCCATGACGGCCATGGCGTCGCGCATCGCGGCGAGGTCGACCACGGCGGGCACGCCGGTGAAGTCCTGCAGGAGGACGCGGGCGGGCATGAAGGCGATCTCCCGGTCGGGAAGCGCCTTGGGGTCCCAGTGGGCCAGCGCCTCGACGTCCTCGGCGCGGACCACCTCGCCGTCCTCGCGGCGCAGCAGGTTCTCCAGCAGGATGCGCAGAGCGAACGGGAGCCGCGAGACGTTCCATCCCCGCCGTTCGAGGGCGTCGAGCCGGACCAGGCGGAAGTCGCGGCCGCCCACGGTCAGGGTCGAGCGGCTACCGAAACTGTCGTTCATGGATCTCCTCTCCTCACCTCATCCGCAAAGATACCAGCTTCGCGCGGGAGGCGATAAGATGGCCGCATGTCCGCCGCCGACTCCGGTCTGACGACCCCGGTCCTGCTGGTGGCCATGCCGCAGGTGCTCGACCCGTTCTTCCAGCGGAGCGTCGTGCTGCTGGTCCATCATGAGGACGAGGGGAGCTTTGGCTTCATCATCAATCGCACGACCGGCATCCGGCTCGCCGAGATCCTCGAAGGCATGGAGGTGGGGTGGCAGGGGACGGACGAGGCGGTGGCTCATTTCGGCGGGCCGGTCCAGCCGCAGCTCGGCACCATCCTGTTTGCGCCCGGCGCGGTGGAGACCGAGGCGTCCACCGAGGTCTTCCCCGGCGTGGCCCTGACGCAGCACATCGGCGACCTGGTGCGCCTCGCCGAGGGGCCGCCGGACCATTTCCGGCTCTTCCTCGGATATGCCGGCTGGGGGGCGGGACAGCTCATGGAGGAAATCCTGCGCAACGACTGGCTGACCGCGCCGGCCCAGGCGGACCTCATCTTCGCGCTCGAGCCCGACGCGGTCTGGTCGGCGGCCTTGCAGTCGGTCGGAGTGGACCCAGCGGCTCTCCCCTCCTGGACGCCGGACGGCGGCGGGGAGACGACGAACTGACGCGCTCACCTCGCCGGCGGCGCAGCAACCCCAAGGCCCCATCGGCTCCGGAGGCTCCTCCGCCGAGTCATCGCCTCGTCCCCCGGATCGAGCACCAACACTCGGCCGGCGGCCTGATCGTCCGTTCCTCCCAAATCCTCCTCATCTCGACGCAGGAGGGAAAGCGCTGGCAGCTCCCCAAGGGGCACATCGAGGCCGGGGAGACGCCCGAGGAGGCGGCCCTCCGCGAGGTCCGCGAGGAGACCGGGGTCACCGGCCGCATCGTGGCCCCGCTTCCCGGCATCGAATACTGGTTCTTCAACCGGGGCGCCCGCATCCACAAACAGGTGGACTATTTCCTCCTGGAGTACGTGAGCGGAGATCCGGCGGACTTCGATGCCAACGAGGTCTCCGGCGCCGGCTGGTTCTCCTGGGAGGCGGGAATCGCCCGGCTGACGTTCGAGAACGAGCGCCGGGTGGTCGTCCGCGCCCGCGACCTCCTGGAGAACAACGGTCTCTAGTAGACTGCTCCGCAACGGAGGGTCCCGACGATGCTGCGCGCACTGCTCCAGGTGGTCCTGAACGGCGTCGCTCTGCTGATCGCCGCCAAGCTGATCCCGGGCATTCAGTTCACCGGCGGCCTGGTCTACCTGCTGCTCGCCGGGCTCGTCATCGGCCTGATCAACCTGTTGGTCAAGCCGATCGTCAGCTTCTTCTCGTTCCCGCTGATCGTCCTCACCCTCGGTCTGTTCTACCTGGTGATCAACGGGCTCACACTGCTGCTGGCCGACGCTCTCCTCTCCGAGCTCCAGATCGACGGCTGCACGCCGGCCATCCTGGGCGGGCTGGTGATCGCGCTGGTCAACTGGCTGGTGCGGGCCTTCACCCCCGCGGAGGAGTAGACACGTGGCTCAGATTGGCATCACCCCCGCGCAGGCCCGGCGGGAGTCGCTGAAGGCGAAGCGCCTGCGGGCGGTGGAGATCCTGGCGCGGCTGCGGCAGACCTATCCCGGCTCCCGCCTCGCCCTGGATTTCGGCTCGCCGCTCCAGCTCCTCATGGCCCTGGTCCTGGCGGCCCAATGCACGGACAAGAAGGTCAACGAGGTCACGCCGGCCCTCTTCCGGCGCTATCCGACGGCCCGCGACTATGCCGCGGCCGACCTCCCGGAGCTCGAGGAGATGGTGCACTCCACCGGCTTCTACCGGAACAAGGCGCGCGCTCTGAAAGCCCTCGGCCAGGCCCTGGTGACGGACCATGGCGGCGAGGTTCCGGCGGATCTGATGGCCCTCGTGGCGCTCCCGGGCGTCGGGAGGAAGACCGCCAACGCAGTCCTGGGCAACGCCTTCGGCCGCAACGAGGGGATCGTGGTCGACACCCACGTGCAGCGGCTCGCCCGGCGGCTCGGCCTGACCCAGGAGACCGATCCGGAGAAGATCGAGCGCGACGTCCTGCCGCTCCTGCCGCGGGAAGACTGGACGGCCTGGTCGCACCTGCTCCAGGACCACGGCCGAGCCCTCTGCAAAGCGCGCAAGCCCGAATGCCCCGCCTGCCCCGTGGCCGACCTCTGTCCCTCGGCCGAAGTGTAGAGAGAGCTGCGGGCAACCGAAAGGGCGCAAGGAGAGATTGCGATGAGCGAGGGGATTCGATCGGGAAAAACTGCGGTGGTCACCGGCGCCAGCTCCGGGATCGGAGCGGCGACGGCCCAGGCGCTGGCGCGGGCCGGCTATCAGCTCTGGCTCGGAGCGCGACGCCTCGACCGCCTGCGCGAGGTCGCCGAGCCGCTGGGCGCCACCGCGCTGTCCCTGGACGTGACGGACGCGCAGAGCGTCGCGGCGTTCGTCCAGCAGCTTCCTCCGGTCGTCCACCTGCTGGTGAACAACGCCGGCGGGGCTCTCGGCCTCGACCGGATCGAGGACGCCAGCGACGACTCCTGGCGGGTGATGTGGGAAACCAACGTCCTGGGGACGCTGCGGATGACGCGGGCACTCCTCTCCGCCCTCCGGGAGTCGGGGGACGGCCACGTCGTGAACATCGGCTCGATCGCCGGCTTCGAGACCTACGTGGGAGGAGCCGGCTACACCGGCGCCAAGCACGCCGAGCGCGCCTTGACGCGGACCCTGCGGCTCGAGCTGCTCGGCCAGCCGGTGCGCGTCACCGACATCGCCCCGGGCCTGGTGGAGACCGAGTTCTCCCTGGTCCGCTTTGCCGGCGACGCCGAGCGGGCCGAGGCGGTCTACCGGGGCCTCGAGCCCCTGGCCGCCGGCGACGTCGCCGATTGCGTGGTCTGGGCGGTGACCCGGCCGTCGTACGTGAACATCGACGAGATCGTGGTGCGGCCGCGCGACCAGGCGACCGCGACGGCCGTGTTCCGCCGGGAGGTGAGCTCATGAGCAGGCGCCCCATGCGATGGCTGAAATGGAAGACCGGTTTCGCCCCCGTCCTCCTGGCGGTCGTGGTCCTCGCCGGCTGCGACGACCTTCTGGACCGCTTCTCGAACCGGCCGCCCGACGAGAAGCTTTGGCGGAAGCACTGTGCCAAGTGCCACGGCGTCGACGGCTCCGGCAACACCCCGGCCTACATGGGAAACTCCTATGCCGATCTCAGGGACGACACCTGGAAGGCGGGAGGCAGCGAGTACGCGATCCGCCGGGTCATTCGCGAAGGCGTCTTCGGCGAGATGCCGGGGTTCAGCCAGCAGCTCACCGACAAAGAGGTGGACCTGCTGGTCGGCTACGTGCGCAAGCTGCGAGGTGGCAGCTCTCGTTGAGGTGGCTGCCCCTGCTCCTGATGGTGCCGCTGCTCGCCGGCTGCGGCCCGGAGGACCGCAGCGCGCCGGCTCTCTATAAGAGGTACTGCGCGCGCTGCCACGGGGCGCAGGGGGAGGGGCCTCCGCGCCCGAACAAGCTGTATCCATACCTGACGCTCGTCGCTTCGCCCATGATTCAGAAGAAAGACCGCGCCGCCGTGCGGCAGCAGATCGTCGAAGGGGAGGGCCCGATGCCGTCCTTCCGGCGGCGGCTGACGCCGGAGGAGGTGGAGCGGCTGATCGATTTCACACTGGGACTGCCGTCCCGGAAGGCAGGGAGCTGACATGGATCCGCAGAGACTGAAAGACGCCTATCAAAAGCTGCAGCTCCTCGACGAGCTGTACACCCACAAGGTCCGGCCCCGCCCCGGCGGCGGGCTCGTCCGGCCGACGCCGGAGATCCTGGAGCAGCAGGTGCGCGATCTGGCCAGCTACACGTTGGAGCTCAAAGAGGTCATCCAGGAGCTCTTCCAGGCCATCGCAGGCCGGCCGAAGCCGCCGGAGGGAGGGCAGACGGCGTAGATTTCGGATTGATGCCTCACGGCGACGGATTTCCGCTATAGTCTGTCGTGCTGATGGGCGACAAAACGCAGGCCCGGCGAACGAGATCCGCTTCGAAAGCACCGGGGGAGGCTCCTTCTGAGCAGGGGCTCGCCGACTCGGGCGAGCTCGCGCCGTATCGATCTCTGCTGAGCACTCTGGCCGGACGCTCCCCGAGCGATTTCTCCGCACGGCTCGCCGTTCTCCAGGCTCTGGCCGAAAACCGCCGCCCCGTCTTCTCCTCGCGTGATCTCGGCGAGAGCCTCTCCTGGCTTCCGGGGAAAACCCGGTCCGCCACTCTGCGCGCTCTGCTTCAGGGTGGATGGCTGGAGAGTCATCCGACGGCGGGTCTGGTCCTCACCGAGACGGGACGGCGCGCCTATGTGGCTCTCCAGCTCCTCCGCCGCAGCGAGGAGCTGACGAGCGACGAGGTGACGTCCGCTCTGCGGCGCAAGAGCCTCGGCGAGCTCGCGTCCGCCGGCCGCGACGCCCTGATTCCCGCCCTCCTCCCTCTACCACTTCCTTCCACCGACAAGGTCGTCCAAACGGCCGAGAGCCACCTCCTGCGCCGGAGCGGAAGATTTTAAGATCCTCTTGCGTCACCGGGAGCTGTGCGCCGGTGCCGAGATCCGCTATAGTGCGTTGCGGGAATGAGTGACAAAGAATTGGACGAGGCCACCCGGATCTGCGCCCGCCTGTTGCGCGAGGGGAGCGTGGCCCGCGCCGAGATCCCCGCGCTCGAAGCTCCGAAGGTCCGCCGAGACGTCGAGCAACGCCTGCGTTCGGTCGGTTTGATGCTGGCGACGAGCCCCACCTCGGACCACGTCGGCCTGCGCCTGGCACCCGAGGTCGCCGCCGACGCGGGGCTCGACGTAGCGAGTCATCTGGGGCTCCGGCCCGAGGCGTGCGCCCTGCTGGTGATTCTTTGGGTGCGCCTGGTCCTTCAGAAGCGGACGGGCTCCGGCGCGGCGGAGCCGCCGCGCGTTCATCTGGAGGCGCTCGTGCGGGATTTTCAGCCCGTGCTCGGCGGACGGAGCCGGATCCGCAGCCTCGTCCAGGAGCTCCGGCGGCTGCGTTTCCTGGCCGGAAACGGCGAGGAGATCGAGGCCGCTCCCCTGCTCGAGCTGGCCATCGACGGCGAGCGGATCATCGGCTTCCTGCGCCGGGACGTGCTGGCCGGGCTCCGCGAGGAGCCGGAGCGCGAGACCGAGCCCACCGGCCCGCCGGCCGCGGAGTCGCCCGGAGGTCTCGGTGGCCAGGTGCTCGAGACGATCAGCCGCCTCGGCGGCTTCGCGACCATGGGCGACCTGTCGCGGCTGACCAACGCGCCGGCCTCGCGGCTGCGCCGCATCCTCCACGAGCTGCAGAACGCGGGCTGGGTGCGGCGCACCGGCGAGCGGGCCGGCACCCGCTATCACCTCGCCCGCCGGCTGCCAGGAAAAAGCTGAGCCCCTCGGGTCCCAGATTCCTCCAGCCCCGCCCCGGTGCTACCATGGCTCCGCGGGGAGATGGGCGGGGGATCTGGTTTTTGAGATCTGATCAACGGACTGACAAGAACATTCATGGACGACGGACCTAGTCGCACGTTCTTTAGTGCTCTGGCAGCCCTCGTGGCGTACCGCGCGAGAAGCAGGCGCCGGCTTCCGACCGGCGGTCCTGAGGGGACCGCCGCCTAGCCGGCCTCCTCTCCCGTCGCGCGTGCCGCGATGGGGGCAAGGAGGCAGGCGATGCTGTTCATCACCTCGATCGTCGATCGGCCGGTGCAGGCGAAATCCGGCGAGCTTCTCGGCAAGCTCGAAGACCTGATCGTGCGCATGGGCGATGAGCGCTATCCGCCGATCGCCGGCCTCGTGGTGCGCGACGGCCGCCGCCGCTTCTTCGTGCCGGCCTCGCAGCTCCAGGATCTGAACGGGGCCACCCGGCTCTCCTCCTCCATCGTGGACGTCCAGTCCTTCGTCCGGCGCAACGGCGAGGTCCTGCTGCGCCGCGACGTGCTCGACCATCAGCTCATCGACATCACCGGCCGCCGGATCGTCCGGGTCAACGACGTCCAGCTCACCCGCGTGGATGGGATCTTCCGGGTGGTCGGCGTGGACATCAGCGCCCGCGCACTGCTGCGACGCCTCGGGCCGCGCACCCTGGCCGGCCGCATCGTCGGACGCCAGATCATCGACTGGTCCGACGTCCAATACCTGGCGACCACCGCGCCGGTGCAGCTCAAGGTCTCCTACGACCGCCTCGCCGAGCTGAACCCGGTCGACCTGGCGCGTATCGTCGACGCCCTCTCCTACCGCGAGAGCGCCGAGATCGTCGCCGCCCTCGACGAGGAGACCGCCGCCGAGACGCTCGAAGAGGTCAGCGACGAGCGCCTGGCCGACCTCCTGGAGGGCATGGACCAGGAGCGCGCCGCGGACATCCTCGAAGAGATGACCCCGGCCGCGGCCGCGGACGTCCTGGAGGACCTGGACGAGGAAGTGGCCGAGCAGATTCTCTCCCGCATGGAGCCCGAGGAAGCGGCCGACGTCCAGACCCATCTCGCGTTCGACGAGGACAGCGCCGGCCGCCTGATGACGACCGACTTCGTGAGCGTCCCGGCGAGCGCCACGGTGGGGGACGCCCTGGCCGCCATCCGCTCGATGGAGGAGGTCCCCGATCCCCTGCTGGCCGTCTACGTCATGGCGCCCGACGATCCGGGAGCCCTCCAAGGCCTCGTGCGGCTGCGCAACCTGATCCTAGCCGACCCGGCCACCCCTCTGGCCGAGGTGATGGACGAGGACGTGCCCACGGTCGGGCCCCACGACCGCGCCGAGGACGCCGCGCGCGTGCTCGCCGAGTACAACCTGCTCGCCGTGCCGGTGCTCGACGAGGAGACCCGGAAGCTGCTCGGGATCGTGACCGTCGACGACGCCCTGGCGGTGCTCCTGCCCGACGTCTGGCAGCGGCGCGGCGCTCGCGGATTCGCCGCATGAAGAGCCGGCGGCTCTCGCCCTACCTGCTGGCGCTCGGTCCCGGCCTGCTGGCGGCCGCCGCCGGCAACGACGCGGGAGGCATCGCCACCTATGCCTCGGCGGGAGCCTCGTACGGCTACGGCCTCCTCTGGGCGCTGGTCCTGGTGACCATCTGCGTCGGCGTCGTCCAGGAGATGAGCGCGCGGATGGGCGCCGTCACCGGCAAGGGGTTCTCCGATCTGATCCGCGAGAGCTTCTCGCTGCGCGCCACGGCGCTCATCCTGCTGACCCTGCTGGTGGCGAACGCGGGGATCATCGTCTCGGAGTTCATCGGCATCGCGGCGGCGGCGGAGCTGTTCGGGGTAAGCCGGTATGTCGCCGTGCCGCTCTCCGCGGTCCTGGTCTGGCTGCTGATCACCCGCGGCTCCTATGGCTGGGTGGAGCGGATTTTTCTCGTCCTCTCCTTCGCCTTCCTTGCCTATATCGGGGCCGCCTTCCTGGCGCGGCCGGACTGGGGCGACGTGCTCACTCAGACCGTGCGCCCCCATCTGCGGACCGAGGTGGGCTATCTCCACCTCCTCATCGCGCTCATCGGCACGACGATCTCCCCCTACATGCAGCTCTACGTCCAGTCCTCGGTCGTGGAAAAAGGGGTGACGCCGGCCGACTACCGCTACACGCGCTTCGACGTGATCATCGGAACCGTCTTCGCGGGCATTGTGGCCGCCTTCATCATCATCGCCACGGCGGCGACCCTGTTCCCTCGCGGGATCGCGGTTGAGACCGCCGCGGACGCAGCGCGCGCCCTGGAGCCCGTGGCCGGCCGCTGGGCCGGCGAGCTCTTCGCCCTCGGCCTCCTCGGCGCCTCGCTCTTGGCCGCCGGGGTGCTGCCTCTCGCCACGACCTACATGATGAGCGAAGCGCTGGGCTTCGAGCGGGGGGTCTCGCGCTCCTGGGACGAGGCGCCGATCTTCATGGGCCTGTTCACCGGGCTGATCGTGCTGGGAGCGGGGATCGCGCTCATCCCCGGGCTGCCGCTGATCCAGGTCCTGATCGGCGTCTATGTCCTGAACGGCCTCCTCCTCCCCGTCGAGCTCTTCGCCATCCTCCGGCTGGTCAATGACCGGGAGCTGATGGGCCCGCACGTCAACACGCCGCTCCACAACGTCCTCGCCTGGGGCATCGCCATCATCGTCAGTCTCCTCTCGCTGATGCTGATCGTGCTCACGGTGCTGGGGTGGTTTGGGGTGGTATAACGGGTCTATGTTGGAGCCGCGGCTCGACCAGCTTCCACCGTCCCAGCGGAGCCTCTGGCCCGAGCTCTCCGAGGTGCCTGCGGGATTCGTTCTTTACGATGGAACGGCTCTGACACTGCGGCTGGGACATCGGCTCTCCGAAGATTTCGATCTCTTCTCCAACCGATCCTTCCACCCGAATGACCTCGAACGGGAGATCCCCTTTCTTCAAGGCAGCATCCGTTTCCAGTCTTCGCCAAACACGCTGGTCTCGCGAGTGGAGCGCCCAGCGGGCGCTACCAAGGTGTCCTTCTTCGGCGGGCTCCCCCTCCAGCGCGTGGAGGACCCGGAAGCAGCTGCGGACAACGGCCTCCCGATCGCTTCTCTGCTCGACTTGGCGGCAACGAAGGTCAAGGTCGTTCAGGATCGGGCGGAAGCCAAAGACTACCTGGACCTCTTCCGCATTCTGGATGAAGAAATCGAGCTCTCCGTCGCCTTGGCCGCAGCCAGGGCGGTCTACGGAGCCGTGTTCAATCCTCTTCTGAGCCTGAAGGCTCTGGCCTACTTCGGTGACGGCGATCTCGTGAGCTTGCCGGAGAGGGTTCGCGCGCGCCTGGCCACCGCAGTCTCGTCGGTCGATCCAACGCGCCTCCCAGAGATGGCTGCCCGCCCCGGAGGGCTTCTGCCATGACCGATCTCGAGCAGGTCGCCCGCCGTCTCTTCTGGTGGAAATCTCCCGCTGAGGCTCTGGCGGACCCTCACCGGTTCGTAGCTCAGGTGATGGTCTATGGCACTGTGGAGGATCTTGCCGTCGCGCGGCATCACTTCTCCGAGAGCGCATTTCGGGAGGTCCTGGCGGAGCCTCCTGCCGGACTGTTCGATCCGCGCTCCTGGGCCTACTGGCATGTCGTCTTTGGGCTTGAGGCCCCTCCCGAGCCACCGCGCCGACGGCTTTGAAGTCCCCCCTCCCCATCGACGACGTCCTGCCCGAGCTGGTAGAGGTCCTGCGCGCCGGCTCGTCCGCGGTGCTCGTGGCGCCCACCGGCGCAGGTAAGACGACGCGGGTGCCGCCGGCCCTGCTTGCCGCGGGGGTCGCCGGGGACCGCCGGATCGTGATGCTGGAGCCCCGACGCATCGCGGCTCGTGCGGCGGCACGGCGGATGGCGGAGGAAAACGGCTGGAGCCTCGGTGCCGAGGTGGGATATCAGGTGCGCTTCGACCGTCGTGCCGGACCCTCGACGCGCATCCTGGTGGTGACCGAGGGGATTCTGGTTCAGATGCTCCAGGCCGATCCATTCCTGGAGGAGGTCGGCGCCGTGCTGTTCGACGAGATCCACGAGCGCAACCTGCAGACCGACCTCTCACTGGCCATGGCCCGGCGGGTCCAGAGGGACGTGCGCCCGGAGCTGCGCTTGCTCGCCATGTCCGCGACGGTCGATCCCGGACCGATTGCCAAGTATTTGGGGGAGGCCCCGGTCATCGAGAGCCAAGGGCGTCTCTTTCCGGTGGAGATCGAATACGTCGACACCCGGCGCGGGCGAGTGGAAGGCGGCAACGAGCCTCCGCTGCCCGCCCGGGCCGCCGCCGGAGTGCGCAGAGCCCTGGAGCGGAGCCCCGGCGACGTCCTCGTGTTCCTTCCCGGAGTCGGCGAGATCCAGCGGACTGGAGAAGCGCTCGCGTCCTTGGCCACCGAGCGCGGCCTCGCCGTTCTGCCGCTCTATGGCGATCTTCCCCCCGAGCGGCAGGACGCGGTGCTGCGCCCCCTCGACCGCCGCAAGGTGGTGCTCGCCACGAACGTGGCCGAGACGTCCATCACCGTCGATGGCGTGACCGCCGTGGTGGATAGCGGCCTGGTGCGGCGGTTGCGCCACGACCCGGCGACCGGGCTCGACCGCCTGGAGCTGGGCAAGGTGAGCCGCGCCTCGGCCGACCAGCGGGCCGGGCGGGCGGGGCGGCAGGCGCCGGGCTTCTGCCTCCGCCTCTGGGGAGAGTGGGAACATCCGGCGCTCCCGGAGCGCGAGATGCCCGAGATCCGCCGGGTCGACCTCGCCGGTCCGGCCCTCCAGCTCCTCGCCTGGGGAGAAGGGGACCTGGCCGTCTTCGACTGGTTCGAGGCGCCGGACCCGGCCACCCTGGCCGCGGCCACCGATCTCCTCCGCCGGCTGGGTGCCACCGGACCGCACGGCCTGACACCTGTGGGCGCCGCGATGGCGCGCCTGCCGGTCCATCCGCGCCTCGCGCGGCTCCTTCTCGAAGGACACCGCCTCGGCCATCTACGGGAAGCGGCCCTGCTCGCCGCCCTGCTCGCGGAGCGCGATCCCTTCCCCCGGTCGCCGCGGTCCGAGCGTGGGACCGGCCCGCGCCGCTCCTCCCGCTCCGACCTCCTGGACCGCTTGGACGCCCTCGAAGCCTTCGAGCGCCGCGACCGCTCCGGACCCGACCTCAACGCCGGCGCCGCCCGCTTCGTCCTCCAGGCGCGAGACCAGCTCGCCGAGATGATCCGGCGCGAGTTGGGGGCCGGAGGGCCTGTTCCGTCCGATCGGGACGAAGCCCTCCTGCGCGCCCTGCTCGCCGCGTATCCAGACCGCGTGGCGCGCCGCCGGGAGCCGCGGAGCCCCCGGGCGGTGATGGTCGGCGGCCGAGGTATTCGCCTTGCCGAGGAGAGCGCTGTGTTGGAGCCCGAGCTGTTTCTGGCTCTGGAGCTGGGCGGCCCGCAATCCGAAGCTCTCGCCCGCCTCGCCTCCGAGGTCGATCCCTCCTGGCTCCCGATCGAGGCCCCGCGGACGGCCGTCGAGGTCGAATTCGATCCCGAGCGCGAGCGCGTCGTCGCCTGGAAGCGGACGCGCTTCGAAGACCTGGTCCTCTCCGAAACCGAGGCCCCGCCTCCCGCGGCGGCGGCCGAGAAGGCGCTCATTCAGGCCGCCGCCGAGCGGCTCGACCGCGCTCTCCCGCTGGAGGCTCCGGAGGTCGCCGGTTTCCTCGCCCGGGTGCGCAGTCTCCGCGAGTGGATGCCCGAGATCGGCCTGCCCGCGTTCGATGCCGACGATCTCCTGCGCCTCCTCCCCGCTCTCGCCGCCGGCAAAAAATCGTTCGCCGAGCTGCGCCGCGCCCCCTTGTTCGACGTCCTGCGCGGCGCTCTCTCCTGGGAGCAGCTCCACACGCTGGAGCGGGAAGCCCCCGAGCGGCTGGAGGTGCCGAGCGGCAGCCGCATCCAGGTCACGTACGAGCTCGGCCGGCCGCCGGTCCTCGCCGCGCGCATCCAGGAGCTCTTCGGCCTCGCCGAAACCCCGCGCCTCGCCGCCGGCCGGGTCCCCGTCCTCCTGCACCTCCTCGCTCCCAACTACCGGCCGCAGCAGGTCACCCACGACCTGCACAGCTTCTGGGAGAACACCTATCCGCAGGTCCGCAAAGAGCTTCAGGGCCGCTATCCGAAGCACGCCTGGCCGGACGACCCCTGGACGGCAAAGCCGCAACGGAAGCCCGTCAGACGGTGAAGGCCTCCTCGATGCGCCGCTCCACCTCCCGCGTCCGTTCCAGGGTGGCTACGATCCGCCGGAACGTCTCGATCTCCTCCAGGCTCAGCCGCCGGCCGGCGCGCGCGGCGAGCCAGCGGTCGAGGACCTGATAGCCGCCGATCCGGCGGTACCAGACCGGGATCTCGATTCCCTCGAAGCCGAGCGCCTCTCCAGCGAGCAACACCCGCCTCTCCTCCGGCCGGTAAACGCGAGCCCGCCATCGCGTCGCCAGCGGCAGGTCGCCCTCCCCCACGAAGCGGACCGGCGAGTCCTTCAGACGTGGATCGCGAAGCAGGTGGAGGCCGATCAGCTCCGCCCCGAGCACGGCGAGGCGGTCGAACGTCTCCCGCTCCGGCGGGAACGGGATGCGCGGGAAGTCTCTCCGGAGCAGGTCCGCGTAGCGCTCCCGATACGACGGCGCCCAGAGCACCGCGTAGACGTAGGACAGGACCTGCCCCGGCGCCGGGACCTCGCCGTAGAGATCACCCAAGAGGCGCAGCACCTGAGGCGTCAGATTCGGCGTCCGCTCGCCCGCGAGCGCTCCGGCCGGCTCGCGCCAGAGCGGAAAGACGTAGTTGACGTCGTGCGCGCTCACCGTCTTGTGCCCGGCGAGCCGGTCGGTCACCAATGCTCCCGACTCCTCCTTGTGCTGGCGCGGCACGATCAGCGCCAGGTTCTCGCCGCCTCGCAGGTGGCGCAGCACCGCCTCGCGCGGACGCTCCAGCACGTACTCGGCGGCGAACAGGTGCCGCACGTCGAACGGCCGGACCAGGAACGTGGTGAGCCGCTCCTCCCACGCCGAATCCTCCCGCGCCCGCCGCAGCCGCTCCGGAGAGAGCCGCCAGGCGCCGATCCCACGGCCGCCGCCGGCCTCGCGGAGCATGAGCTCCCGCCGGAAGTCCTTCACCCTCTGGCGCAGCCGCTCCCGGTCCACGTCGGTGACCAGGGCGTCCCGGCCGGTGATCAGCCCGGCCGAGAAGATCTCGAAGATCTGCGGCAGCGGCAAGCCGCGGCGGTACTCGGCCTCGATCCGCGCGTCGCCGGGGACGAAGAGATAGGCAGACCCCCGCGGCTCCACCTCTGTCCAGGAGGTCGATTCCACGTCCCGGCTCGCCAGCCAGCGGAGCTTATGGGCCCGGTTTCCATACAGGTCAGCCCGGAGCACCCGGCGCACCAGAGTCTTCTCCAGGGAGACCCGCCGCTTGACCAGAAGGACGATCGCCACCCCCTGCTCGATGCCGAACACGTTGGCGTCCGCCCCCGACCCGTCCGGCATCCCCTCGCGGCGACGCCGGTTGCCATGGAGGTCGAGCACGTAGACTTCGTCGAACGTCCGCAGGAGCGACCGCCGCATGCCGCGGAACGTGGTTCCATCCAGCCAGCCGTGGTTGGTCACGAAGCCCACGATGCCCTCGCCGTTCTGGTCGACCTTCCACTGCGCGAAACGGAGAAACTTCACGTAATCGTCACGAAGCCACTTCGGATTGCTCTCGCCGAGCGGCTCGCCGTCCACCCGGAAGTACCCCTCGTCGGACCCTCCCTCCGGAAGGCGGTAGCCATCGAGGAGCTCGTTGTACTTGGCGTCCGGGTTCGCCGAGTGCCCGGCCCAGGGAGGATTGCCGATCAGGACGAAGATCCGCTCGTCCTGCTTGATCTGGTCGGCCTCTCGCGACTCGTGCGCCAGCGCGTCGACGTAGGGGAGGGGCGTCTGCGCGCTCTCCTCGCGGTGGAGGGTATCGGTCAGGTAGAGATGGACCCGCTCGTCGTCGCCGGGCCGATGGCCGAGCGCCGCCAGGGTGACGCTCATCTGGAGATGCCCGATGGCGTAGGGGGCCATCATCAGCTCGAAGCCGAGGAAGTGCGGCAGCAGGTGCTCCCGCACGAGAGCCGGAACCGCTGCCCCGCCGCGCTCCTCGCGCCACGTGCGGGCGGCGACGCGGCAGGCTTCCGCGACGAATGTCATCGTGCCCGCCGCCGGATCGAGCAACCGCACCCCGGAGTCGGCGAGCCCCAGCGGGCGCCCGAGGCGGTGGCGCAGCAGGAGGTCGACCGAGCGGACGATGTAGGAGACCACGGGCAGCGGCGTATAGAAGACTCCGCGCCGCTTTCGCAGGTCGGGGTCGTACGCGCGCAGGAAGGTTTCATAGAAATGAAGGACCGGGTCCGCTCCCTTCCCTTCCGACCGCTTCACCTCGGAAAACCGCTCGACGTCGGGCAGCGACGACTGGCGCAGCAGGTCGACCAGATCATCCACGATCCACTCGACCTCCGGGGGGATCGGACCCACCGAGATGTAGCGGAAGACGTCGCGCAGGATGCCGCTCGACAGCGGGATCTCCTCGAACGCCCGGCGGCGGTCGAACTCTTCCCGAGGATTCGCCCAGCGGGCGGCGAGCAGCCCATAAGCGATGGTCTGGGCGTACAGGTCGGCGAACTGGCGGATGTCGAGCTTGGACAGCAGGTACTGCCGGAAGGCCTGGTAGAAACCGGAGAGCCGCGACGCCTCCCCGCCCCCCTGCTCCCGTTCGAGGCGCTCGGCGATACGCGCCGCGAGCACGCGCGCCCGGCCGGCCAGCGCGACCGCCAGCGCCGCGGCGTCCAGCGAGCGGGGCGCCCGGAAGGCCAGGAAATCGCCCAAAAGGGTGAGAAGATTCTCCTCTCCACCCCGGCCGTCGATGCGCACCGCCCCCACGCGCGCGCCGCGCCGGAAGAGGCGGATCTCGGTGAAATCGGTCAGGAGGAGGTTGGGGAACGTCTGGCGGTAGCGCTCGACCTGCGCCGAGACCTCGGCCCGGTCGAGATCGGCTCCCGGCCGTTTCGCTTCGACGTACCCGAGGATCGCGTGCTCCCCGTCGCGGATCTGGAGATCGAGGAGGCACGCTTCCGTCTTGCGGGGAATGACGATGGCGCGCACCCCCGGCCGCCCCAGGCGGGCCGACATGGCTTCGAGCAACTCCCCCAGGAACGGATAGAAAGACTCTTCACGGGCCTCGCCCCGACGGCTCTCATCCTCCAACCGCTCGAGATAAGCCGCGAGCGGATTCGGGTTGGGAGCCGGCGCAGACGACAGACTGTTGCGGGGCGGCCGAGGGCGTAGCGCCATCGCGCCCCATAGTATCCTAAAAATGCGCCGCGCAGGTGGAGAAGATTTCCTGAATCAGCTACTTCGTCGCCGTTTCCCGCTCCGTTCGGGCGGCGAGCCATTCGAGCGCTCCCGGCGTGGCCTCCCAAACCGCCCGCCCCTCCGCGGCATAGGTCTGGGCCTCCTCCTCGCTGCCGGAGGCGATCAATCGCGAAGCGAGGATCGGGGGGCTGGCTGGAGGAGCGAGCAGAGCCGCCGGAACGAATGCGTTGGTGTGCCAGGCCTGGGCCAGGAGCGCGCGGGCCATCGGCGAATCGCCTTGAACGCGAAAGGCGAGGAGCACCCGCGGCCAGCTCCAGAAAGCCGAGGCGTCGCGGTACCGGCTGAGGAGCTCATCGAGATCGTCGTGCCGCCGCAGGTGGAGGAGGGAATCGGCCAGGAGGTAGCGGGCCCTCGCGCTATCCACGCTGTCGAGGCGCAGAAGCTCCTGGAGCGGCTCGATCGCTTCGTCGTGCCGGCCGGCATCGCGGAGCGACTCCGCGCAACGATTGAGAGCGCCCAGGTATTCGGCGGCCTCTCCGCTCCGGGCCATGTGCTCCCGGAAGGCCTCGAAGACGGTCCTCAGCTCGAGCAGATCCTCGCGGAGCTCGACCTCGGGAGCCGCAAGGCCGGGGTCGCCGGCCGCCAGCGCCGTCCGGATCTTGTCGGCGACCTCCAGATCGACCACCTGGATGCGCTCCGGCCGGTAGCCGGTGCGGCGCACCAGCTCCGGCAGGGCATCGGTGGCGAGAGAGCCCTCCGGCGCGCCCGCGATGCGCGACATCGCGATCTCGCCGAGCGGCAGATCGAGGCAGAGCGCGGCCCAGACCATCTCCAGCCGAGGCTCGTTCCCCTCCTCGGACTGCATCCACAGAGGCAGAAGGAAGAGATCCACCTGCCAGACCGCACCGGGCTCCTGCGGAGCCCCCCAGAACCCTTCCAGATCGCGCTGCTCCATCGCGCCCTCCTGTGCGCAGTGTAGCGCAGGAGAGAGACTTGTCGCAGCGCGGAGGGACTTTTCTTCTCTCTTCCTATCCCTTCTTGTACTTGACGCGGATTCCCTCGGCCGCCTTCTTGGGGTCCATCGTCTTCAGCGAGTCGAGGGTGTACTCCCAGATCAGGGTGTTCCCCTCCTTGCGGTGTGCGTTGTGCTCCAGCACCGGGAACGGCGCCTCGATCTTCCAGGCGATCCGCAGCCCTTTGAAGGCGTCCTCGAGCTGCTTCTCCATCTCGGGAGACACCTGCCCCTCGCCGCCCATCTCCTGCTTCTGCTCTTCCAGGGGGTTCTTGGCCTTGGTGGTGAGCAGGATGGTGTTCCCCTGCTCCGTGATCTCCAGATCGCCGAAGGGGGTGTCGAAGGGGTTTTCAGGAGCGGGCGGACCCTGCTGCACCTCGGCGGGCTTCGGTTCCGAGAGCTTGACCTGCTTCAGCTTGTGGATGTCGTCGAAGCCCAGCGTGAAGGCGGCCAGCATCTTCAGCCCCTGGTCCTGGAAGTTGCTGTCGAGCAGCTTGACGCCGGGCGGCAGGCTCTTCGCCAGCTCCGCCTTCTGCTTCTCCGGATCGGGCTGGCTCTCGGTCTTCTTGGCGTTGGCCAGGAAGTCCTTCTTGGCCTGCTCGATCTCCGCCGCGGTCGGCTCCCCCTCCTTCCCCTCCATGGACCGCTGCATCATCAACATCATGGTGACCATCGGCTCCAGGTTCACCTTCATGGAGAACCCGGCCTTGCCGGAGAGGTCCTTCTGGAGGACCAGCGACTGCTCCACGTCGAAACATCCGGTCAGCAGGAGACACCCCGCCAGACCGAGCCCCAGGCTCGCCTTCCGGTTCATCGTGACCTCCTTTTAGTAGGCCCGAGCGGCCTCTTCCATCTTCTGGGCTTGGAAATGCGAGGTCAAGGGCTCGACCAGAGGATCCAGGTCCCCCTCCATGATGGTGGGGAGCTGGTGGATCGACAGCCCGATCCGGTGGTCGGTCACCCGGCTCTGCGGGAAGTTGTAGGTGCGGATCTTCTCGGAGCGGTCCCCCGAGCCCACCATGCGCCGGCGCTCCTCGGCGACCGCCGAATCCGCCTTCTCGCGCTCGATCTCCAGGAGCCGCGCCTTGAGCACGCGCAACGCCTTCGCCTTGTTCTTGATCTGGCTCCGCTCGTCCTGGCAGCTCACCACCAGGCCGCTCGGGATATGCGTGAGGCGCACCGCGGAGTAGGTCGTGTTGACCCCCTGGCCGCCGGGACCGGACGCGCAGAAGCGGTCGATCCGCAGGTCCTTCTCGTCGACCTCGACCTCCACGTCGTCGGCCTCCGGGAGCACGGCCACAGTCACCGCCGAGGTGTGGATGCGGCCGGCGGCCTCGGTCGCGGGCACGCGCTGCACGCGATGGACGCCGCCTTCGTACTTCAACCGGCTGTAGGCGCCCCGGCCCTCGACGATGGCCGAGATCTCCTTGACGCCGCCCAGCTCGGACTCGGAGAGGTCGATGACCTCGATCCGCCACCCCTGCCGCTCGGCGTAGCGGCTGTACATGCGGAACAGCTCGGAGGCGAAGAGCGTGGCCTCGTCGCCACCGGTGCCGGCGCGGATCTCCAGGACCACGTTGCGCAGGTCGTTGGGATCTTTGGGCATCAGCTCGACGCGGAGCCGCTCTTCGAGCTCGGCGATGCGCGCGACGAGCTGCTCGCGCTCCTCGCGCGCCATCTCCCAGAGCTCGTCCTCCTTGGAGAGGCCGGAGAGCATCTCCTCGGTCTCGACGCTCTGCTGCCGGAGGCTCTTGTACTCGCGGTACAGCTCGACCACCGGGCCGATCTCCGACAAGGCCTTGTTCGTCTCCGCATAGACCTTGCGGTCGGTCAGCACCGCCGGGTCGGCGAGCCGCTGGCTGAGCTCTTCGTGAGTTTTTTCCAGCTGGGCGAGTTTCTCGATCATGACACGGACCTCAGGCTTGCCTGGTCAGGAGGATGGAATGTCAGTCTGGCCGTGCGCTCAGGCCAGACTGAATCCCACGAATCCCATGGCGCGGATGCCTTCGGCCGGCGCAGCTAGGCGCTGGGCTGATTGTAGCGGCGCTTGAAGCGCTCGACGCGGCCCGCGGTGTCGATCAGCTTCTGCTTGCCCGAGAAGAACGGGTGGCAGGCGCTGCAGATCTCCAGCCGGACTTCGTCGGTGGTGGAGTGGGTCTCAAAGGTGTTCCCGCACGCGCAGTGCACGGTCACCATGTGCAGAGTCGGATGAATGTCTTTCTTCACAGCGCGTTCCTTGCTTTCGTAGTGTTCCCCGGTCATGAGGGAACGGGGTCTGAAGGCGGTTCCAAGAACACGGAAGCCTAAACGATGAGGCGGCCTTTGACAAGGCCGCCCCTCTCGATTCCAACAACGGCATCAACAAGAAGCCGGGCTAGACTATTCTCGCCATGGGATTTCACGACGACTGCCTCGTCCTCGACGGCCACACCGACGTCCCAACTCGCCTCTGGGAGGCGCCCGCCGATCTGGGCGCGCCGCAGAAAGACCGCCACGTGGACCTGCCGCGCCTCCGCCAGGGAGGAGTGGACGGCGTCGTCTTCGCTCTCTACATCCCTCCAGTACTCTCTCCCGAGCGCGGATGGGAGCATGCCCTGGCGCTCCATACGGCCACGGAGCGCGCGCTGGAGCCGCTCGCCGGGAAGATGGAGATCGTCACGACCGCCGAGGATCTTCGCAGGGCCGCCTGGCGCGGCGTGGTGAGCGTCCTGATCGGCCTCGAAAACGGCCGCCCGCTGACCGTGCCCGGCACCCTCGATGACTGCGTCAAGCTCGGGGTCCGCTATGTGACGCTGACCCACAACGGCACCCACGAGTGGTGCGATTCCGCCACCGACGCTCCCGCCCACGGCGGTCTTTCGGCCGAAGGCGAGAGGATCGTTCGCGAGCTCAACAAGCGGGCGATCATCCCGGACGTCTCCCACGTCTCGGACGACGCCGTGCTCCACGCGCTCGACGTCTCGAAGTCGCCAGTGATCGCCAGCCACTCATCGGCCCGCGCGCTCTGCGATCATCCCCGGAACCTCCCCGACGCCCTGATCCGCGAGATCGGCCGCCGGGGCGGGGTGGTGATGGCCAACAGCTACACCGCCTTCGTCGATCCCGCCGCCGCCAAAGCCGACCGCGAGCGCGGACCGTTGGTCCGGCCGATGCTCCAGGAGAGCGAGGAGGCGTACATGGCCGATCCCGGCAAGCACTGGGAAGAGCGCGCGCGCCTCTTCGTCGACCACCCCTTGCCCGAGGTCCCGCTCGACCGCTTCGTCGACCATCTCGTGCACATGATCGACCTGGCCGGCGAGGAGCACGTCGGGGTGGGCACGGACTTCGACGGCATCCCCGACACCCTGAAGGGCTTCGAAGACCCGTCCCATTTCCCTGACCTCACCGCCGCGCTGCTGGCACGGGGCGTCGACAAGGCCGGGGTGCGGTTGATCTTGGGAGAAAACTTCCTGCGGGTGCTGGAGCGGGCGGAGGCGGTTTGACCTGGCCCAAGCCTTCGCAGTTGGCAAAACTGGAGTCCGTCAGACTCCGTGTTGCCCGAGAACCAGCAGATCCAGCCCTCGAAACTGGCGAAACCCCGCATCCGTTGTCACCATCCGATATCTGCCCGCCAGAGCGAAGGCAGAGAGATAGGCGTCCATCCAGAGCTTCGGTGAGGCCGTCTCGCGCACCGCGAGCTCCTTCCACAGGGGCTCCACTCCTGCTGGCTCGTCTGCCCGGAAGGCGATCCGGTCGTCGTCGAGAAGCGCCTCGTAGGCTGACCACGCCTGACGATTCGTCAACGGCGGGTTTCCGTAGGAACCGAGAACCGAGGCGTTGGTCAGGAGCCGGAGAAACGTCTGCTGTGTTGCGCGGCAAAAGAGGATCGACGCCGGCTCCTCGACGGTTTCCAACCACTTGCGCGCGGCGATGTGGTGGCTGTGCTTGGAAAGAGCCAGGGCTAGCCAGACGTTGCTATCGCAAAGGACCACGGTGCGCCTCGGCCTCTTCTTCGAGCAGGACGTTCGCCACCCGCTCAGGGGTCATCTCCTCCCCCGGCCGGGCTTCATGAACGCACTCGACGAGCGGCAACTTGAGGCGCCTACGGACCGTCGCTTGTAAGCCGCGCTCCCTGGCCAAGCCGCGCCTCAGGAGGTCGGCGACCGTGTCCTTGAGCTTCCTGTTCTCCTGGACGGCGCGGATCTTCACCTCGCGGACCAGATCCTCGGGCAGGTCGAGCGTCGTCTTCATGGGACAAGCATACACCGCTCTCAGGGAACGGGAGACCGGATCAGTACCGTCCCCCCACCCCCGCGCTCGGTCCGAACAAAACCGCATTGAGGAAGATCGGCGCCGTGGCCCGCCAGAACAACCGGAAGGCCGGATCTTGCGCGAAGAGGACGATCGCTCCGGAGCCGCGGGGCTCCATCCCGACCAGCAGCGAGCCAGACAGGCGTTCCTCGGCCTCGGGCCAGGCGAAGCCGGCCAGCACCGGGTTCTCGTCCAGCGCCACCAGCACGTCCTTCCGTGGATCGCCGAAGGTCTTCAACACCGTCGAGCTCTCATAGAGCACCGGCGGCGACGTAGCCAGACCGGCGGTCAGCGGGTGGAGCGGCTGCATCTGCGTGGCGAGCACCGCGCCGGGCGTGAAGATCGGACGCGAGGCGAGCTCCCGCTCGACCGAGCTCTCGGAGACCTCGGGGTCTTCCGTCGCGCTGCCCTTCTTCTTCTCCTCCTCGTCGTCCTCCCGCTTCGGCGGCTGCCAGCTCTTGACCGCGCTCAGCTCGTGCTCCTGCAGCCACTGGATCGCCTCCCCGACCGCCACGAGCTCGCCACCCCCCTTGATCCAGGCGTCGAGCGCGGCGCGCGCCCGCTCGCCGATCCGGTCCTCGTAGCTGCCGCTGGGCAGCACCAGGACATCGAAGTCCGCCAGGTCGATCTGCCGCAGCGTCGCCACGTCGACCCGGTCGTGCGGAATACCGATCTGCCGGTCGAGGAGCGACCAGAGGAAGCCGAAGGAGGTCGAGTCCACGCCTTCGCCGCTGATCAGGCCGATCCGCACCGGCCGCACCGTGGGCATGTTGTTGGACCCGAGCGAGATCCCCTGGATCTCCCAGGACGCGGCCACCCCATCCGCCACCATCTTGTTCTCCGCCAGCACGCTCTGGAGCTGATCCTTCAGGTTCTCGGGATTGCCGAGCCGCGGGATGAACAGCGTCCCGGCCGGATAGCTCCCCGCCGGCCCCGTGAAGCTGGAGAGGGCGATGCGGTAGCTCATCCCCCGCTTGCGCAGCTCCGCGGCGAGCCGGTACGAGCCGAGCCCCTGCGGCGGTACCAGGAAACCGAGTCGGCCGTCGCCGCGGATCCCGCTGGGCGCATCCCCGAGCGGGCGCAGCCCGGCGGGCTCGTGGGCGGCCACCCAGGTGTCCACGTTGTAGGCGAGGGGGAGCGACCAGGCCGTGACGTCGTAGAACTCGGGCTCCAGGTTCGCCTCCAGGCGCTGGCGCTGGCGCTCGAGGAACGCGTCGTTCATCGGAGAGTCCAGCTCGAGGAGCGCGTCGACCAGGTTGCCCAGCGGCTGGACCGTGGACACCACGTACGTGCCCGCCCCGAAGCGCCGCGGCGCTTCCTCCCCTCCCGCCAGCCGGCGCGCCGGAACCTCCTCCGCCTGGGCGAGCTGGTGCACCCGCACGCCATGGAACGCCAGGAGGTCGGCCAGCGCCCGCGCCTCCTGCTGCTCCGCGGACCACAGGTAGACCCGCCCCTGCGAGCCGGCGCGCAGGCGCGTCGCCACAAAGTCCTCACGCAGCTTCCGTGCGTTGTGCGCCGCGGTGCGCAGGGTGGCGAGCGAGGTCGTCAGGTGCCGGGCGATGCGGTCGGCCAGAGTCAGCACGCTGCCGTCCGGCAGGGCGAGAGCCAGGCCGCCGCGCCCGCCGCCGGCCATCTCATAGGTCATGCCAACGGCGCCGCGCAGGCTCGGGTAGGAATCCCCGTAGCCGGGATAGAAGAGGTCGTAGCTCTCCCCCTTGAAGTAGACCCACCCCATGCGGTCGAACGCCTCGGCATTGCCGCGCCCGAACGTGTCGAGCCAGGAGACCACGCGGCGGTCGATCCGCGGATGGACCGGATCGGCGGCCGGCGGGAAGAAGTAGCTCGACTCGCTGCTCATCTCGTGGAAGTCCACGTAGACGTGCGGCTCCCAGGAGCGGTAGAGCGCGATGCGCTGCCGCGTCTCGGCCTGGCTCACCCACGCCCAATCGCGGTTCAGGTCGATCAGGTAGTGGTTCGGCCTTCCTCCCGGCCACGGCTCCCAGTGCTCGGCCGCGGCCCGGTTCGGGTTCGGCGCGTCGCCGACGCGCTGGCGGAAGGAGGTCACGTAGCGCTCGCGGCCGTCCGGGTTCACCAGCGGATCGATCAGGACGATCGCGTTGCGCAGGATCTCCTCGACCTCTCCCTGTCCGGCGGCCAGGAGGTAGATGGTGGCGAGCGCGGCCTCGGCCGAGGACGACTCGTTGCCGTGGACGCCGTAGGCCAGCCAGACGATCGCCGGGAGCTTCTGGACCAGCCGGTCCCGCTCGGACTCGGGGACTCCCGCGGGCTCGGCGAGGCGGAGATGGTCCCGCCGGATCTCGTCGAGGCGCGCCAGGTTCTCCGGCGTCCCCAGCGTCACCAGCCGCAGCGGCCTCCCCTCGGCCGTGCGGCCGTACTCGGTGAGCTTGACCCGCGGCGACGCCGCGGCGACCGCGTCGATGTATTCGAGCATCCGGTCCCACGAGGTGAACCGGGCTCCGAGCGGATACCCCAGGAAGGCGTCGGGCCGGGGGACCCGGTCGTCCGTGGCGGGGAGCTCTAGCACCTCGCCGCGGGACAGGGGAGCGACCAGGCCGGTCGCGGTGGCCGGAAGCTGAGCTCCGGCCGCGCCGGCGGCCCCAAGATGGAAAGCCGCCGTCAGGACGAGCGCGGCGGAGAGCACGAAGGACTTGCGAAACATGACAGAACAATCTCCCGAGAGAACCATAAACGATCCGAACCGCGCCGTGGCGGCGGCCGGAGCCGGCGGAAAGGCGCGCATGGTCAGGAAGACGCGAGGCTCTCCGACGAGATGTTGAGGCGCTTCATCATCTCGTGGAGCGTCGTGGGCTTGACCTGCAGCAGCTCCGCGGCACGCTTCTGCACGCCGCCGCAGGCCTGGAGCGCCTTGATGATGATCTGCCGCTCGTACTCGCTGACCGCGTCCTTGAACGGGACGCCGTTCGCCGGCAGCACCGGAGGCGGCAGACCGACCGAATCAGGGGACCGCACCGACGGCGGCAGGAGGTCCACGTCGAGCATCTCGCCCGTGGACAGCACCACGGCCCGCTCGATCACGTTCTCCAGCTCGCGGACGTTGCCGGGCCAGTGATAGTCGAGCAGCACCTCCATCGCGCGCGGGGAGATCTGGTGGAGCGCCTTCTCGTTCTCCCGCGCGAAGTGGGCCAGGAAGTGCTGGGCGAGGAGCCGGATGTCCTCGGTGCGCTTGCGCAGCGGCGGCAGGTTGATGACGATCACGTTCAACCGGTAGAACAGATCCTCCCGGAACGCTCCCTGCTGCACCGCCGCCTCCAGGTCGGCGTTGGTGGCGGCGATGATCCGCACGTCCACCCGGATCGTCTCGATGCCGCCCAGGCGCATGAACTCCTTCTCCTGGATGACGCGCAGGAGCTTGGACTGGGTGTCGAGCGGAATATTGCCGATCTCGTCGAAAAAAATCGAGCCGTTGGTGGCGATCTCGAACAGCCCCTTCTTGCTGGCGATCGCGCCGGTGAAGGCGCCGCGCATGTGCCCGAAAAGGTTGCTCTCCAGGAGATCGGCCGGCATCGAGCCGGAGTTGACCGTCACGAACGGCCCGCTCGCCCGCCGCGAGTGGTGGTGGATCGCCTTGGCCACGAGCTCCTTGCCGGTGCCGCTCTCGCCCAGGATCAGGATGTTGCTCTTGGACGGCGCGGCGAGCCGGATCAGATCGTAGACCTGCTGCATCGGCTTGCTCTTGCCGATGATGTTGTCGAACCCGAAGCGCTGCCGGAGCTGCTCGCGCAGCGACTGGTTCTCCAGCGTGAGGCTGCGCTGCTCCAACCCCTTGTGGATGGTGAGCAGGACCTCCTCGTTCTTGAACGGCTTCGGGATGTAGTGGAACGCCCCCTCGCGCATGGCGTCGATCGCGCTCTCGATCGACGAGTAGGCGGTGATCACGATGACCACCTGGTCCGGCCAGCGCTGCCGGATGTGCTGCAACACCTGCATGCCGTGCATACCGGGGAGCATCAGGTCGAGGAGGACGAGGTCGACGTCCTCACGCTCCAGGATCTCCAGCGCCTCTTCGCCGGAGTAGGCGGAGATCGTGTGGTGCCCTTCCTTGCGGATGAGGACGCTCAGGACGTCCTGGAGAACCTCCTCGTCATCGACGATCAGGATGTTCATGCAGAGGTCTCGGAGATCCGCGGGAGAGCGCGGCCCGCGCCATGGCGGGGCAGCTCCACGACGAAGCAGGCGCCTTCGCCGGGCTCGCTCTCGGCGCGCAGCGCACCGCCGTGGCGGCGCACGATCTCCGAGCTGATGGACAGCCCGAGCCCGGTGCCGCCCCGGTTGAGCTTGGTCGAGTAGAACGGCTGGAAGACCGTCTCCAGCTTGTCGGCCGGGATGCCTGGGCCGTTGTCCTGGATGCGCACGCGCAGCAGCGCGCCGTCGGCTTCCAACGAGATCTCGATCCGCCCCTGCGACCGGTGGTCCGCGCACGGCCCGGCCACGGCGTCGAAGGCGTTGAGCAGCAGGTTGGTGAAGACCTGCTGAAGCTCGCCGTCGCAGCCGAAGACGAGCAGGTCGCCAGCCGACTCCCCCTCAGCAGTTCCTTCGGATTCATCGGGCTCGTCGGGGAAATTCCAGGCCACCTCGACCCGCCGCTTCTCCATCCGGTCGGCCAGCAGCTCGACGCAGTCGCGCAGCAGCGGCGCGATCGCCACCGGCCCGCTCTCCTTCTGCCGGTTGCGCGCCAGCTCCAGCAGGTTGTTGACGATGCGCGCCGCGCGGAAGGTCTGCCGCTCGACCTTCTTCAGGATCTCGTAGTGCGGATCGGTCTCGGGCGTGTCGGCGAGCAACATCTGGGCGTAACTGGAAATCCCGGTGATCGGGGTGTTCACCTCATGGGCCACGCCGGCCGCCAGCATGCCGAGGGCGACCAGCCGGTCGTTTTCCTGCAAGGCCTTCTCCATCGCGACCCGCTCGGTGACGTCGTGCACCACCAGGACGCGCAGGTCCTCGCGCCCGCAGAGGCCGCCGGCGAACGCCGCCAGGCTCACCTGGAGGACGCGCTCCCCGCCCCCCTCAGAGGCACCGCCGACCCAGCGGATCTCCCGCGGCAGCTCGCCCGGGGCGGGCAGCGGCGTCACCGGCAGCACGTCGGCCAGCTTGCGGCCGAGGAAAGACGACCTCTCCTGGCCGGCCAGGGCGGCGAACGCCGCGTTCGCGGAAGCGATCCGCTGCTCCGGATCGAGCACCGCGATGCCGGCGGGAGAGGACTCGAAGATCCCCTCGGTATAACGCTGAAGGCTTTGGACCTCTTCCAGCCGCAGGTGGAGCTGCCCCAGGAGCTGGGCGTTCTCGATCGCCAGCGCCGCCTGGTCGAGCAGATGGCGGATCAGCTCCATGTCGTCGCTGTTGAGCGGCGTCTGCTCCAGCTTGAAGCCGGTCAGCACCAGGCCGATCGCCCGGCCGCGCAGGGTCAGTGGAAAGGCGTAGCGGTACCCGACCACGAACAGACGCTGCTCCGGCGTGATGGCTTCCAGGGGGAACGCCACGCCGGACAGGCGGATCTGGTCGCGCTCCCAGATGTCGCCCAGCACGTCAAATGGGACGCGCTCCGGCGCCTCGGCCTCGGAGCGGATCGCCACCAGGGCGTCTCCCTGGGCCAGCCAGAGGTTTGCCTTCTCCAGGTCGACGCCGTCCTCGATCTGCCGGAGGAGCGTCGTGCAGAGCCGGCCGAGGTCGCGCTCGTGGAGCAGCTCGCGGCCGAGCTCGGAGAGAGCGCGCCGCTTGCCGAGGGCACCGCGGTACTGGAAGCGCTCCAGAGCGTCGGTGATCCCCTTGCGCGTCGGCACCAGCAGGCCGGCGATGCTCAAGCCGGCCACGAACATCAGGAGGTTCCGCGCCACCGCCATGTCCGGCGAGATGCCGCGCGAGATCGCCAGGTTGACCAGCGAGAATCCGATGATGCCCAGGAGCAGCGTGAGCGTCATCGAGATCGTGTCGCGGACGATCACCTCGATGTCCCACAGCTTGTAGCGCAGGATCGCGTAGGCGAAGGTCAGCGGCACCAAACCCAGAGACAGGACCGCGACCACGGTCAGCAGCTCGTTCCCGCGCAGGCCGAAGACGGCGGGCAGACCGTAGAGGACGAGGAACGGCAGGTACCCGCCGCCGACGCCGAACGCCACCCACTGCATCTGCCGCTGCTCTTCCCAGGCCCGGCGGCGCGTCAGGCGCCAGGCGAGGATCGCCACCGCCGCGACGGCGAAGCCCGCGAGGTGGACCATCTCGATCCGGTCGAAGAGGAACAGGCGCTCGGGCAGCGGCCGGCCGAAGACCCAATGGCCGTTCGCCAGCGCGAGGTCGAGCTGCAGCGTGAGCGCCACGGCGCCCGGCAGGTAGAGGAACGGCACGATCCGTCGGGCCCACGCCGTGCGCGGCGGCGTCGGGAAGACCATAAACAGGTGCAGGGTCAGCGCCGGCAGCAGGCTGAGCGCGATCTTGTCGCTCAGGTGGAGCATCCGGTAGAGGCCGTCCACCGCCCCCAGGGGCGTGGGCATCGGCGTCACCAGGTAGAAGACCGCCGAGGTCAGGCACCAGAGATAGAACAGGAACCCCTGGGCCGTCGCCTGCCGCAGCAGCGTGTAGAGGCCGATCAGCAGGTAGACGACGCCGATCAGGGCCAGGATCAGGTACGGGAAGTCGAGGTTCAGCGCCGGGCGCTGGTACTGGACGATTTTTACCTCGGGGGCGACCTCGGGCCCGCGCAGGATGGTCAGCGTGCTCTCCGGGTTCTGGCGCAGCGTCTGCACCAGACCGGCCGCGCCGCCGATCTCGCTCTTCCCGACAAGAAAGATCTGGTCCCCCGGCTGAAGCCCGGTCCGCGCGTCCGTTACGTCGAGCACCTCGACGCCGGAACCCGCCGTGCCTGCCGTAAACCCGATCGGCTGGAACGACTGGACCTTGCGGACCACGCTCCAGCCGCAGAGCGCAACAGCGGCGAGCGCCAGCAGCAGGGAGACGGCGAGTCGGAGAGCTCTTGCGTTCATCGAGGGGGACCAATACTCGGTCACTCGCGGGGAATAGCACTTTCTATGCCACCGCAACGACTTTTTGAACCCGCCTCAAACCTCGATTTTCCCGTGCTTTGAGGCGGTTTCATCCAGAAAAGCGGACGCTATCCAATTTTCCGGATTCAAGGGATTGACGGCGGCTCCGGTTCTTTCGCGAAATTCGCAAGCAATGTCCCCCCCCTCTCCGGTGGGCCGGGTGGGGGTGGGAGAGGGGGCTAGGAGGTGAGGGGCCTAGAACTTCACCGCGATCCCGCCCATCAACCGGCGGCGCAGCTCGTTCTCGTGCTGGTGGTCGACGGAGCTCGAAGCCAGCGGGCCGCGGCTCAGCTCCATGTTGAGCTGGACCGCCCAATCCGCCGCGAGGTCCATCAGGAAGCCGAGGTCCTGGGTGACCTGGAAGCGCAGGCGCTCGACGTCGGCCGAGGCGGAGGAACCCTGGCCATCGGTCGGTTGCAGCTCCTGCGAGAGGTGGTGGAAGGCCACGAACACTCCCGTCGAGGAGCCCAGGAACTGGGTGTCGAGCGAGGTCACCATGTAGCTGATCTGGTTCTCGTAGGACTGCCGGTCGGCCGCCAGGAACGTGCCGCCGCCGCCCTTGGCCAGGCTGGACTCGAAGCGGGTGAGCACGTGCGGACCGAGCTTCTTGGTGAGCTCCAGGCGCATCTCGGGGAGGGAGTCTCCCTGGACGAGGTAGAGGCTCTCGGAGCGGTCGAACAGCTCGTTGCTGAAGTAGAGGCGGAGCGTCTCGCCGATCTCGCGGTGGCTCGCCGAGAGGGAGAGCGACTCGTCCTCGCCAAGCTGCCGCGACAGGCCGAGCTGGTAGCAGGTCGAGCTGCCCTGCTCGCAGAGGTCCGACTCCTCGAACAGCGTCGGGAGGAAGTCCAGCTCGAGCTGCGTCTCGTCATAGACCCGGCGGCTGGCGTTCGCCTGCATCTGCCAGTTGGAGCCGAGCTGCAGGACGATCCCGCCCTGCGGCATCAGCGACAGGCTGCCGTCCGAAAGGGTGCTGTAGAGACCGTATTCGAGGAGCACCGCGGGACGGACCCGCACGCCGCCGCGGCTGAAGGCGTCGATGCTCTGCGACACCGGTACCTGGTCCGGCCGCAGCGAAGCGGCGTCCAGGCCGAACTGGCGCTCGCGGTAGCGGAGGCCGGTCTGCAGCATGTTGCGGTCGCCGAGAGAGGTTGTATACGCCCCCTCCAGCCACCAGCTCTGCGAAGCTTCCGGAATGCCCAGCGGATCGATCGGACCCTGGCGATGATAGTTGTTCTCCGCCGTGTACTGGGCCGAGACCTCGGAGTGGCCGTTCTCGCCGACCTCCTGGGTCCAGTTGACTTTGTAGTGCTCAAAGTCGACCGGACCCATCTCGCGCCCCTCGTCGCGGCCGGCGAATCGGTTGCTGAGGGACGAGACCGTGAGGCGGCTGGAGCTGCCGTGGCTCAAGTCGAGCGACAGGGCGCTCGCCTGGCCCGCGGTGACCGGGCCACCGACGGACACCGGATCTCCGCTGAGAGACCAGAAGCTGCCGCGCAGCCCGACCTGCACCGCGCCGACCGTGCCCTGGATGCCGACTCCGGCGCCGGACACCTGCCCGTCCGCCGCGATCTGGTCGACCCCGGTCATCGCCTGCATCTCGGTCTGGAAGCCCGTGCTCGCGAGATCGATCCGCTGGCCGGAGCTCATCGGGTAGAGCTGGGCGAGCTGCACCTCTTGGGTGACATCACCGCGCTCGATGTCACGCAGGACGTCGCCGGGGATGCGCGAGCGGACGGCCCAGAAGTCGTCCTCCTTCGGGGAGGTCGACCCGACCGGGCGCTCCGTGAGCTGCAGCTCGACGAACTGATAGTTCTGCGCCGCAGTGCGCGTGAGCATCACCACGACGGGGACGAAGCCGGGCTTGTGCGCGATGATCTTGTAGAGGCCCGTCGGCAGGTCCTGGAACAGGAAGCTCCCCTTGGCATCGGTCAGGACCTTGCGGACGCTCAGATCCGCGAGCTGGTAGGCATAGACGCCCGCCGCGGACAGCGGCGCGGCCTCGCCGAGGACGCGCCCCCCGACGCCGGAGCGGTCGGCCTGCGCACTCTCCCCGCCGACCGTACCGGCTCGGGCAGCCCCGGCGACGAGCGCCAGGGCAAGAAAGAGCGGTAGGGATTTGCAGGCGGCTTTCATGGACCTTTCCCCCACGATCTCAGAACTGTACGCCCCCTTGTCAATTCCTGTCAAACCTCCGGGAGACCTTTCCGCATTCCGCCTGCTCATCCACTGCGCAGAAGACCGCGAGGCTCAAGAATTACTCCACTTTGTACGTGACCGCGTCGGACCGTCCGAGGTCGTCGGTGACCACCAGGCGGTGCTCCCCGAGGACGCTGTCCAGGAACCGGTTCTCCTGGGGAGCCATCGCGGCCACGAGCTGTCCATCCTGATACCAGAACAACCGAGAGGCCCCCGAATCTGCCCGCGCGACCAGGGGGATGCGCTGGTACTCGGGAGGAGCGTCCCGCCGCATCCGGTACGGCGTGGACGCATCGGGCGAGACGATCCGCGGCGGCTCGCCCGCCGGAACCCCCTGGCACGCCGGCGACAACGGAGGAGGCCCCTCGACCGGATTGCCCTGCGCCCGCCACCACGCCAGGAGCTCGGCCGGAGGCACCGTGAGCAACCGGAACGCCGTCCGCCGCCCGGCCAGGCAGTCACCCGCCAGCAGCTCTCCGCTCGACGCATCCACCAGCACCCGCCGATGCCAGGAGCAGGCAGCCAGCCGCGACCGGCCCGGCAGATACGGCACCCGCAGCAGCGCCGGGCACCACGGCCCGGGCAGCTCATGGCTCCTCGCGCACACCTCGATCGTTTCGGTCGGCACGAGCTCGGGAGCCGGAGCCACCCCCTCCGGATCGATCGACCGGAAGAGATCGAAGAGGAGGGGACCCGCATGCTGGCTCCCCGAGATCCCCTGGCGCGGCCGGCCGTCGAAGTTCCCCACCCAGACCCCGATCGTGTACCGGCGCGACATCCCCACCGCCCACGCATCGCGATGGCCGTACGACGTCCCCGTCTTCCAAGCCACCCCCGGCACCCCGCGCGTCAGGTCCCAGGCCTCCGGAAGGTCCGGCCGGCGAACGTCGGTAAGGATGCGGATCACCGCGCCGGCGGCTTCGCGGGAGAAGAGGCGGGAGCCCGCCGGGGGAGGCGGGCCTTCGATCCACCGCACCGGCCTGAACACTCCCCCCTCCGCCAGCGAAGCATACAGATTCACCAGATCCACCAGCCGCACCTCACCCGCTCCGAGCACCAGCGGCAGCCCATAGTGCGCCGCCGGCCGGTCGAGCGTCACGAGGCCGCCGCGCACCAGCAGCCGGTGGAACTCGGGGAGCCCGATCTCCGCCAGCAGCCGCACCGCGCTCGCGTTGAGCGACTGGATGAGCGCGTCCCGCACCGTCGCCAGCCCGCGATAGCGCTCGTCGTAGTTCTCGGCCACGTACCCCGAGAAGTCCGTGGGCACGTCCAGCAGCCAGGAGTCGGGGATCACCCGCCCCTGGTCGAGCGCCATGGCATAGAGGAACGGCTTGAGCGTCGACCCCGGCGATCGCCGGGCCACCGCACCGTTGACCTGCCCCTGCCACGCCGCCTCCGCGAACCCCGCCGAGCCCACCAGAGCCCGCACCGCCCGCGTCTCGTTCTCGATCACCACCACGGCCGCGTTGCCGATCCCCGTAGCCCGCAACTCGCCGATCCGGCGCGCCACTTGTTCCTCAGAGATGCTCTGGAGATCCCGGTCCAACGACGTGCGGATCCGCGTTTCCCCACTCAGCCGCTTCGCCGCCAGCTCCGCCAGATGAGGAGCCGCGAACGGAGGCCGCCGCCGCGCCGAAGGCAAGGGCTCCGCGCGAGCATGCTCGATCTCTTCCTGGGGAAAGACCCCGCGCGCCGCCAGCTGCCGCAACACCCGGTCGCGAGCCGCCTGAGCCTCGGCCGGATGCAGCGTCGGGTCATATCGCACCGGAGACCGGGGAAAAGCCGTCAACAGAGCGATTTCCCCAAGGGACAGCCGGTCCGGGCTCTTCCCGAAATAGAACCAAGCCGCCGCGCCGACCCCCTCGACGTTGCCGCCATAGGGAGTCAGGTTGAGATAGATCTCCAGCAGCTCATCCTTCGAGAAGCGAGCCTCCAACTGCAAAGCCCGAAAGCTCTCCCGCACCTTGGCGCCCAGCGTCCGGCGCCCCGGCACCGCCATCCGGGCGATCTGCATCGGAATCGTCGAAGCCCCCGACACCACCTCCCCCGCCCGCACGTTCGACCAGGCCGCCCGCACCACGGCCACCGGATCGACCCCGAGATGCCGCCGGAACCGCTGGTCCTCGGACGCCACCAAAGCCTCCGGAAGCTCCGGAGGAAGCTCCGCCAGGCGGACGGGGAAGCGCCAGCGGTGGTCCGTCGGCAGGAAGAAGCGGAGCGGCTCGCCGGTGTGGTCGGTGACGACGGTGGCGGGGGGGCGATTCAGGGTCTCCCAGGGGAAGGGGAAGAGGAGGTTGAGGAGGAACCAGATAAGGAAGGGGGCAGCGAAAAAGGCGGCGGCCACGAGCAGGCGGCGTTTCCCCCGCCCGACCTCACCCCCCCGGCCCCCCTCTCCCATCGCCCCCCCTTCCACCGGGAGAGGGGGGAGATTACGGGAGAGTGCCTGGTGTAGGGGCAACCCTTGTGGTTGCCCTTGGGCGTGAGGGGGCGCCCCTCTCCCGGTGGAAGGGGGGGCGATGGGAGAGGGGTCGGGGGTGAGGTCCCGGCCGGGCGGAACTTTCATTCCCGCAATCCGACCTCGACCTCGCCTCTCTCCCCCGTCGCCCGCAAAGCCGGGTCATACATCGCCTCCGCCTGCACCGGAGGCAACCGGAACGTCCCAGGAGTCACCGCCCGCACCACCGAATAAAACGTCTGCCACGAATTCGGAGGCAAGCTCGCAAACACCAGAATCCGGTCGTCCCGCAGATCCATATAGGAAGGCCGCAGATTCGCGTCCGTGATCCACGGCAGCTTCTCCGTCGTCTCCAGCCGCGGGTTCTCCACCTCCAGACCCGAAGGCAGCAGATTGACGATCGCCACGTTCTGCACCGGCCCGGACACGCTCCGCACCCGCGTCTTCACCACCAGCAGGTCGCCCTGCTTCACACTCCC
>Ga0126309_10000071_pt1 | contig 33483 bp, 26 predicted proteins | sample Plot56_FD_92541 | JGI IMG/M metagenome (GOLD analysis project Ga0126309, IMG submission 92541) | Serpentine soil microbial communities from UC McLaughlin Reserve, CA, USA - Plot56 | ecosystem: Environmental > Terrestrial > Soil > Grasslands | place: USA: UC McLaughlin Reserve, Lake County...
GGGCCGTCGGCCGCCGAGACCACCAGGATCGCGCCGTCCATCTGCGCGGCGCCGGTGATCATGTTCTTGATGTAGTCGGCGTGACCCGGGCAGTCCACGTGCGCGTAGTGCCGGTTCGCGCTCTGATACTCCACGTGAGCCGTCGCGATCGTGATGCCGCGCTCACGCTCCTCGGGAGCCTTGTCGATCTGGTCGAACGCCACGAAGTTGGCCCAGCCCTTCGCCGACAGCACCCGCGTGATCGCCGCCGTCAGCGTGGTCTTGCCGTGGTCGACGTGACCGATGGTGCCGACGTTGACGTGCGGCTTGGAACGCTCGAACTTTTCCTTGCCCATGATCTCTCCTCAATCTCCTCAAAAGATCGACGTTAGCCGGCCGCCTTGGCCACGACCTCGGCCTCGACATTCTTGGGCGCCTGCTCGTAGGCGGAGAACTGCATGCTGTAACTGGCGCGCCCCTGGGACATCGACCGCAGGTCGGTCGCATAGCCGAACATCTCCGAGAGCGGCACCTTGCAGGTGATGACCTGCGTGCTGCCGCGGGCTTCCATGCTCTGCACCCGGCCGCGGCGCGACGTGACGTCGCCGATCACCTCGCCCATGTAATCCTCGGGCGTCGAGATCTCGACCGCCATGATGGGCTCCATGAGCACCGGGCGGGCGCGCTTGCAGGCGTCCTGGAAGGCCATCGAGCCGGCGATCTTGAACGCGATCTCCGAGGAGTCCACGTCGTGGTAGCTGCCGTCGTAGAGATCGACCTCGACGCCGGTGACCGGATAGCCCGCGAGCGGACCGGTCTCCAGAGCCTCCTTGATCCCCTGGTCGATCGGCTTGATGAACTCCCTGGGGATCACGCCGCCGATGATCTTGTTGTTGAACACGTAGTCCTTCTCGGCGGTCGGGCGGACGCGGATCTTGGCGTGCCCGTACTGGCCGCGGCCTCCGGTCTGGCGGATGAACCGGCCCTCGCCCTCGGCCTCGGCCGTGAGCGTCTCCTTGTAGGCCACCTGCGGCCGGCCGACGTTGGCGCCCACGTTGAACTCGCGGACGAGGCGGTCGGTGATGATTTCGAGATGGAGCTCGCCCATGCCGGCGATCAGGGTCTGGCCCGTGTCCTTGTCCGTATGGACGCGGAAGGTCGGGTCCTCCTGCATCAGCTTGCCGAGCGCCATGCCCAGCTTCTCCTGGTCGGCCTTGGTCTTGGGCTCGATCGAGACCTCGATCACCGGCTCCGGGAAGCTCATCGCCTCGAGGATCACCGGATTTTTCGGATCGCAGATCGTTTCGCCGGTAGTGACGTTCTTCAGGCCCACCGCCGCGGCGATGTCACCCGCCCACACCTCGCTGATCTCCTCGCGCTTGTTGGCATGCATCTTCAGGAGGCGGCCGATGCGCTCGTTCGTCCCCTTCTTCGCGTTGAGCACCGTGGTGCCCGACTCGATGTGGCCCGAATAGACGCGGAAGAACACGAGCTGGCCGACGTACGGATCGGTCATGATCTTGAAGACCAGCCCCGCGAACGGCTCCTCGTCGGAGGAGTGGCGGACCACCTTGGTGTCGGCGCCGACGCTCAGGCCTTCGATCGGCGGAATGTCGAGCGGGGACGGCAGGTAGTCGACGACCGCATCGAGGAGCGGCTGGACGCCCTTGTTCTTGAACGCGCTGCCACAGATGACCGGCTGCACCCGGTTCTCGATCGTCGCCCGCCGCAGAGCCGCCTTGAGCTCGTCGTTGGTGACCTCTTCGCCGGACAGGTACTTCTCGAGGAGCTGATCGTCCGTCTCGGAAATCGCCTCGACCATCTGCTCGCGCATCTTGTGGGCCACGTCCGCGTGCTCCTCGGGGATGTCCGTGAGCTCGTAGGCGGCGCCCATCGTCTCGTCCTTGTAGTAGATCCCCTTCATCTCGATGAGGTCGAGGATCCCCCGGAACTGATCCTCGCGGCCCCAGGGGAGCTGGATGACGACGGGGTTGGCGTTCAAGCGGGAGCGCATCATCGAGACCGTGCGGTCGAAGTCCGCGCCGACACGGTCCATCTTGTTGACGAACGCGATGCGCGGCACGCGGTAGCGGTCCGCCTGGCGCCAGACGGTCTCCGACTGCGGCTCGACGCCGGCCACGGAGTCGAACACGGCGACCGCGCCGTCGAGGACGCGGAGAGAGCGCTCCACCTCGGCCGTGAAGTCCACGTGGCCGGGGGTGTCGATGATGTTGACGCGATGCTTCTTCCAGAAACAGGTCGTCGCTGCCGACGTGATCGTGATCCCGCGCTCCTGCTCCTGCACCATCCAGTCCATGGTGGCGGTACCGTCGTGCACCTCACCGATCTTGTAGTTGACACCGGTGTAGAACAGGATGCGCTCCGTCGTCGTCGTTTTACCGGCGTCGATGTGAGCCATGATCCCGATATTGCGCGTATCTTTCAGCGATACTTGCCTTGCCATGGTCCTACCGTCTTTCTCTCTCTTCCGTCCGTGCTGCTCAGAGTTTTTTCTCGTCGAACCGCCGACGACACGATGGGGCTGGAGGCCGGAGGACCCGAGGCTCGATCCGAAGATCGGCATCGGGTCACGGCTCGGAGGGAACGCTTGGACTACCTGGCGCTGGCTTACCAGCGGTAGTGCGCGAACGCCTTGTTGGCCTCTGCCATCCTGTGCGTGTCTTCCTTCTTCTTGATCGCTCCGCCGCGGTTTTCGGCCGCGTCCAGGAGCTCACCGGCCAACCGCTGGCGCATCGTCTTCTCGCCGCGGCCGTTGGCCGTCATGATGATCCAGCGCATCGAGAGCGCCAGCTTGCGGCTGGGGCGGACCTCCACCGGAACCTGATAGGTGGAGCCGCCGACCCGGCGGGACTTCACCTCGACCGCCGGCTTCACGTTCTCGATCGCCTTCTTGAAAACCTTCATCGGGTCGTCGTTGATCTTCTGCCGGATCATTTCGAGCGCGTCGTACAGGATGCGCTCCGCGACCGTCTTCTTGCCATCCTTCATGACCACGTTGACGAACTTGGTCACGAGCTGGGAGTTGTAGAGCGGATCCGGAAGGATCTCGCGCTTCGGAATTTCTCTGCGCCTGGGCATAACGCTCTTATCTCCTCAATCAGCTCTTCGGGCGCTTGGCCCCGTACTTGGACCGACCCTGCCTGCGTCCGTTGACGCCGACGGCGTCGAGCGTGCCGCGGATCACGTGGTAGCGCACACCCGGAAGGTCCTTCACACGGCCGCCGCGGATCAGCACGATTGAGTGCTCCTGCAGGTTGTGGCCGACCCCGGGGATGTAGGTGGTCACCTCGATGCCGTTGGTCAGCCGCACACGGGCGACCTTGCGCAGAGCCGAGTTCGGCTTCTTGGGCGTCTGGGTATAGACGCGCACACAGACGCCGCGCTTCTGTGGCGAGCTCTGCAGAGCGGGGCTCTTGGTTTTCGAGACCACGCGCTCGCGGCCCTTGCGCACCAGTTGATGAATCGTAGGCATGCGTCCAGATCTCCCTCGATCCTTTTTCCGTAAATTCCCACGCGGAGCGGCAGTGCGCCATACCCATCCGCGGACGGGCTTGGTCGGCCAACACTCCGGCCCCGAACGTTGTTCAGGGTATCTGTAGAGTCTTCCGTTGGAAGACAATCCGCCACGGTCCCGGGCAGGACCCTCGGCGACGAAAACCCGCCAATACTAGCTGATGGACGAGACGCCGTCAACTACCACGCGCCTCGACCTCTGCGATCGGCGACGGGAGGCGCAGTATAGCGGGACGGATCGCCCCATGCAAGCGTCTCGACGAGCCAAATACAAGCGCGGCGGCTTCGGGGAGGAGAACAGGGGGAGGCCGGGTGGCATTCCCGCCAGGGGTTGAAACCCCTGGCTACCATGAGAAAGATCGTCCCCGAGGGGACGACGCCCCGCTCCGCCCCCTTCAGGGGTCGGTTTTTCGTGGTAGCCAGGGGTTTCAACCCCTGGCGGGGCGGGCCGCCCCTGCTACACTCCCGTCTCCGGGGCGGCGCGCGTGACCGATCTCCAAGGACAAATCGACGGGAAGTACGAGATCCTGGCCAAGATCCGCGAGGGCGGGATGGGCGCCGTCTACAAGGTGCGCCATCTTCTGCTCGACGAGATCCGCGTCGCCAAGGTCATCCACCCCCACCTGGACGACGACCCCGAGGTGCGCGCCCGCTTCCTCCGCGAGGCCCGCGCCGCCAGCCGCCTGCGCCACCCCAACATCGCCCAGCTCTTCGACTTCATGGTGGACCCCGCGGGCGACCAGTTCCTCGTCCTCGAATACATCGACGGGCTGACGCTCCGCGACCTGCTGCGCCGCAGCGGCCCGCCCGCCCTGGCGCTCGCCCTGGAGATCGCCCGGCAGAGCCTCGCCGCGCTCGGCTACCTGCACCGCCGCGGCTTCGTCCACCGCGACATCTCGCCCGACAATCTGATGTTGACCCGCGGCCCGGACGGCGGACCGCTCGTCAAGCTGATCGACCTGGGGATCGCCAAGAGCCCGCGCGCCTCGGACCACGGGCTGACCCAGTCCGGCATCTTCCTCGGGAAGCCGCGCTATGCCGCGCCGGAGGCCCTGGAGGGGCACGAGGTGGATGCGCGGTCCGACCTCTATTCCTTTGGCGTGGTGCTCTACGAGCTGCTGACCGGCCAGCGTCCCTTCGAGGGGAAGACGCCGCACGAGCTGATGGCCGCCCACATCCGTCAGCCGCCGCGGCCGTTCGCCGAGACCGATCCCGAGGGGCGCCTCCCCCCGGAGCTGCGCGAGGCGGTGCTCGCCGCCCTCGTCAAGAACCCCGCCGCGCGGGTGGCCACCGCCGAAGAGCTCGCGCACCGCCTGGCCGCGGCAGCTCCGTCCGTGCCACCCTGGACCGAGGCGGATCTCGACGCACTGGTGCCGCGCCCGCCGACCGGGGTCCACACCTCCCCCTCCGGTCCCTCGACCTGGAAGGACGGCCGGTCTCCAGCGCCAGCGGCCCCGCCCCAAACCGTGGCGAGCGCCGCGACGATCACCCCGCCCACGCCGGCCGAGCCCATGACCGCCCAGCGGAGCGGCTACACAACCCACGTCGCCACGCCGCCACCCCTACCACCGCTTCCCGCGCAACCACGACGCCGAGGCCGGATGGTCCCCCTGCTGCTGGCGGTGATCGCAATTGCCGCGACGCTCGGCCTCTGGAAGCTGACCTCCCCGCGGGACGAGCCCAACTCCCGGGGCGGCACCGTCACCGCGCCGGCGGAGCCGTCTACGGGAGTCCCTGAAGAGACGACGCGACAGTACACCACCGAGGAGGAACCGGCCGGAGAGTCGACCGCCCCTCCTCTCGCCGACGAGTCCCAGCCCTCCGCCGAACCCGAAGCGACCGGGCGGCAGCCAGGCTTCGTCCCCGCGAAGCTCGCCGAGCCCCTGAGGCCGGTCTACCCCCGGGAAGCGCGAGGCGCGGGCGGCATCGTCCGCGCCACCGTCGACGCGCAGATCGACGAAAACGGAGAGCTGATCTCCGCCGACGTGCCCTTCCTCTCCTCCACCACCTCCCCCGGCCGCGCCTACGTCTTCTTTAAAGAGGCCGCCCTGCGGGCCGTCCGCGAAGCGCGCTTCGAGCCGGCCCGCCGGAATGGGGTGGCGGTGGCGGACAAGGTCAGGATCGTGGTGGAGCTGCGGCCGCCGGGCTGAGCCGGCGGGTGGCCCGCTATCCGGCCGGAGCCGTCAGGACTTCGAGCCCGATGACGTTCTGGAAGTGTCGAGGGTTGTGGGTGACCAACGGGCAGGCCCACCAAGCGCCCTCGCAGGAGATCGGAATACCAGGGAGCCAGAGGGTTATTCTTCAGGATATAAGATACGACGGACGTATCGACCACCACCCGGCCAAGCTTCATTCCTTGGGCCAGCGCTCGCCCCGGCGCCACGCGAGCACCGCCTCCTCAAAGCCATCATCGATCTCACCTGGCCAGCCTCCCGCAAGCTCATTCGGATCCTCGATCGGCCCGACGCCCTGGAGCGCCGCGATCTCTTCAAAAGACAGGCTCTGCCGACCTCCTCCGCCCAGCCGGAGAATATCGGCTTCCAGGCTGAAATTTTTGTTCTTAACGGCCATCGGTACCTCCTCTACCCCAGAGCGTTTCTAGTCTACACGACTTGCCAGCCCGGAACGCAATAAGATGCCGCGCATCCGATCCCGGACAGACCGGAGGAACGGCTCCTCCGGCGCCTCGGCGCAAGGAGAGACCATGCGGCCCAAGGATGCTCCGCCCGCTTCGTCACAACACGACTTGTCAAGTCTAGACTTGACGATACATCCTTCGAAGCCTACAGTGGCGGAGGGTGAACAGGAGATGACAGCCTTTATTGGACGCCAGGAAGAGCTCAGGGTCCTGACGGACGCCTACGCAGGGCCCGGCAGTGCCTTCATCCCGATCTATGGCCGGCGGCGGGTCGGCAAGAGCGAGCTCATCCTCCAGCTCCTGAAAGAGCGCCCGGGGATCTACCTCCTGGGCAAGCAGGCTCCGGCCGCCCTGCAGATCCGCGAATTTCTGGAGCTGGCGGCGGCGGTCCTCGACGAGCCGCTCCTCGCCACCTATACGACCGAGAGTTGGAGCGCGGCCCTCGACGCGGTGGTCTCGCGCTGGCGCTCGGACCGCAAGCTCATCCTCGCGCTCGACGAGTTTCAGTGGAGCGTAGGGGCGAGCCCCGAGCTGCCGTCGGTCCTCCAGGAGAAGTGGGACCGGCAGTGGAAGCGCGCCGGCAACGTCCTCCTGATCCTCTGCGGCTCCTATATCGGTTTCATGGAGCGGGAGGTCCTGGGCAAGAAGAGCCCGCTGTTCGGCCGGCGGACGGCGCAGATCCGGCTGCGCCCGTTCGGTTTCCGCGAAGCCGCGCAGTTCCATCCGCGCTACTCGCGTCTCGACCAGGCCCGGGCCTACTTCCTTTGCGGCGGCGTTCCCCTCTATCTTCGCTTCTTCTCCGACACCCGCTCGATCGAGAAGAACATCGCCGAGCAGTTCCTCGACGAATACGCGCCGCTCCACCGCGAAGGGGACTTCCTGCTGCGCGAGGAGCTCCGGGAGGTCGAGAGCTACTACGCCATCCTGCTGGCTCTCGCCTCCGGCCACACGACGAACCACGCGATCGCCGGGCAGACCGGGGGAGACGCCCGAGGTTTGCACTATTACTTGCAGCAGCTCCTGGACCTCGGCTATCTACGGCGGCGCTACCCGCTCACCGGAGAGAAGCCCGCGGCGCGGCACGTGCGCTATGAGCTGGCGGACCCGCTCCTGCGCTTCTGGTTCCGCTTCGTCTTCCCGCACATGAGCTACATCCGGCACATGGGACCGGAGCAGGCCTTCAAGGACCTGATCCGCCCCCACCTGGACGCTTATTACGGCCAGTGCTTCGAGCGGCTCTGCCGGGAGGCCCTCCCGGATCTCTATCGGCGGGAGGGTGTCCACGCCGCCTTCGAAGTCGGCGAGTACTGGTCGAAAGCGACCCAGATCGACCTGGTCGGCCTCCGAGAAGACAACTGGACGGATCTCGGGGAGTGCAAGTGGGGAACGGTCCGCTCGCCCCAGGCGGTTCTCCGGGAGCTCGAGGACAAGGTCACAGCCTTCCCCAACCGCCGGGGCGCCACGATCGGCCGGAGGATCTTCAGCCGGCAACGCCCACCCGGGGCCGAGAAGCTCACAGGCGTGCGGTGGCACGGTCTGGAGGAGATGTATGGGGATGAGCGCGAGGCGCCACCGGGCCGGGTACGAGAGGAAGCCCGTGGAGCCGGGCGAGCTTGATGCCAGGAGATGAGGAAGAGCTGCATCCGGCCGACGAAGAGATGGAGAGGCTCCCGGGTTCGTTGAGGGGCCACAGCATGCATCGTCATGACACGACTTGACAAGTCTAGACTTGACGAACCGGCTGCAAAGGCTTGTGGAGATTCACCCACCTCCCGCCGACCAGAGAGGTAGATCGGGCAGCCTCTGCCTTGGGAACGACGGCTCAGCTTTTACGAGGGATGCCCTCCGGACGCCGGGAGAGGAGTCATGACCACCAGAGCCCCGACGCAGTACAAGACCACCGCGGTGAACTCCGTCGTCTGCCCCGGGTCGGCCTCCCCCCGCGACATGCGCACCAGGTTCCCCGAAAGCACCAGCGCCGCCGACACCAGAAGCCCCACCGCCACGATCCATCCGCCAAAACTCCGCCGAGGAGAGCCGCCAGAGCGCCGAGAACGGTGATCAGGGAGAACGTGCGGATCCCGGCGATGACGGGATCGACCCGCTCGCGCTGCAGGCCGACGAGGAGGCCCAAGCCGAGGGCGACGGCGAGTTGGAGGAAGGGGTCGGGGATCACGGGGCCTCCGGGTTCGTTGAGGGGCGACAGCCCGATTCGTCATGACACGACTTGACAAGTCTAGTCTTGACGAACGGTGGGGCAAAGCCCGGTGGCGGTTGAGATAGCGGAGATCTTACGCCTTGAATTCGCCCCCACCATTTCGCCGACCAAGAGCAGTTGGACCGCGGGGGCCGCCCCTCAGTCTCTACATTGGGGAAAAACAGGTTGGAAGGTAGAAGACGACGGAGGTATCGACAACAACCCAGGAGACCAGGGGCAGCTAAGGACTCATCAAGAACGACTCGCGCACATGATTTGCAACATCTCGAATTTTGCCCAGGAACTGATCGCGAGGGTATTCTGCACCAGCCTCCATCCCCTGGGGAGCCGGTGGAAGTACCCGCAAAAAATCATTTTCCCTATGTGTGTAACTGTGGAACCAGAGCCCTGAAAAGTCAATATCACGCATTCGCAGAAAGCGAAGCTCATAAGAGTCATCCGAGATTCTGTTTCCGAGGGAGTTCAGGATATCAAATGTGGCAGAAACTCCTGGATTTCTCACAACCCTGGAGAATCGGACATCCTGGGAATTAGGCATAGCGCTCAATTCGGCAGCAGCAAATGGACATCTTTTAGCAAATAGAAGATAGCGCCAGCCAATACAACGCGCCGTCACAAGTGCATCATTCGTTTCAATCTCTGGCAGACCAGCTATGAAGATCTTATGTGGCGTCAGAATCTCGACCTCAGCAAATCCAATGTTATCGAAGTGAGCCTTACTAGTATTAGTTCCTAAAAATAGCCTCTTAATGTTCTGTCGTATGATTCGAGGACCATCCGCAGGCACCTGAAAGTCATCATCATTTCGTTCTACAGAAAGGGGCATTCTATTGTCCTCCTATTTTTTTCAACGTCAGGCATGTCGACTGCCACTCCCTCTCTTCGTTTATTCGAAAGCTGCTGTACGGCTGGTATTCGTCTTCTTCGCCAAGAGGATCTTTTACATAAACCCACCCATCTCCGTCGGCTTCATCCCAGCCATAGAGAACGACGGCATGCCCCCCCATCTTATCGGCACCGGAAAGACTGCAACAGATTGGCCGTCCCTTTTGCGGATGGTGAATCTCACCCTTTATAGTTTTAAAGCTCACGGCCTGACCTATCAATTCCGACAGATGCAATGTTTTTCCAATTGCGATAGAAGTCGCACTTTTTTGATTGCATTCACGTTCAATCGTTGCAGGACAACAGACGATATCCGGCCGAAACTGTTCGCGCAAAACGGCAGTGACTAAGGCGCACTGCTCGGAGAACTCGTTGCCTTGGTAGAAGCGTTGAATGGAAATAGCCACAGCCGCCCAGCACCACTGCGTATCTCTCTGAGGCTCAATTTGGAAATCTTCCAATACAATACTTGGAACCGGCGTAACGGCCTCCACTAGATCCAAGCTCTGAAGCTTCAAAGCAGCAGGCAGAGCCATCTCATACCTCCACTTTGGCGATAGAAGCTCTAGGATTGAACAACGAAAGGTTGCAGCGCACTGTTTCCCCTCCCCCAGCCGCTGTCTCCGCCACCTCTAGAGGGCGTTCCGAGCGGTAGTACACCGGGACCGAAATCGGGAATCGAACATGCTTTTTGGCGAGATCGTCGAAATTTTTTGAAAGCATAAAGTGATACTCAAAATCTGTATCGCGTTCAGGCACCTCTTCGTATGCTTCGCCGTAGCCCATGAACTGGCCACAGCAGAGATTGGAAATCTCTACTGCAACTACTCCGTCTGCCGGAGGCAAAAAGACCACATGTCTGAGATCCGGCGCTCCAGGAGAAGCCCCAAACTTTCGAGACCGTATTACTACTTCCTCATCGGACGCCAAGCCAAGCGTAAACTGAACCTTATAAGCCACAGGTTTTGCGGGAGAGGGATCTTTCGATGGAACAAATTTGACCAAGATATCCTCATCGTTATAATGGCCGACCGCGTAGTGAGAAAACTCACCTTGATCCACAGAGAAGCGAGCGACCACTAGCTTGGGACTGGCCCCAAGCGCGCCAGTATCCAGCTCCCGAGCCTCGGGAAAAATTTTGTCAATTCGGGGAACCAGAGGAAGATCGACTTTGAAAGGCTTGGCTTCGGGTTTGGGTGGCATGGAGGCACTCCCCGTGCCTCGCTTACGGACTTCCAATTTGAGTTGCTCACGCGAGAGCGTCCAAATGCCATGGGCGAAAGTATCCCCCACGCTGGTATTCTGGGAACAGTCTACATCCTTGAGATCATATTTCAATACAGGTAAATGCCTGTAGTCATGCTTATAATATAACTTCTTCGCTCTATCATGGTTCGTGTCCACAAGAAGAACATCCATTTTTGTCGGCTTGAACTTGCCGTCGAGATCCCTATCAGGAACAAAAGCACATAGTCCACTAAAAACGATACGGAAATAATAAGCAGGCTTACTGCCGTTGCTAATCAATTTTCCAGCCATATCTCACTCCTTCATGGTTCGGGAGAGTAAACCGCCTCCAAGTATCTGGAAGGGCGCCCACAAACGGGGAACCCGTCGAGCCCCCTCTGAATCATTGATAAACGAGAGCTGGGCCTTGCGAAGCGCTCCAGCCGCGCTTTCACCGCGCAGCAATGCGACGTGGAATCTCCGGAGCAACTCCACCGACGAGCGATCCTTCACGTCCCAGAAAGTCCCGACCACCACCGGCGCGCCGGCCGCTAGAAAAGCCGAGGACAAACCCGCGACTCCTTCGCTGGCCGAAATCTGCCCGGCCGAGGACCAGCAGGCGGCCAGGACGACCATCCGCGTCTGTGGCAGGTGCATTCCGTAGATCTCGTGGGCATAGAGTGCACCTGCATCGCTTCCAGAAGAGCGGCCCTTTTCCGGCGTCAGGATCAGGGCGGAGAGGAGTGGGTCCTGTTCGTTCAAGACACCATGCGCAGCCAGGTGCAGCATCCCGTACCGGGGAGCGGCGGCCAAGAAGGCGCGCTTCGTTGCAGCCTCTCCGGTGAGCAGATCGGCCGGCACCCCAGCGCGGTCATAGAGATCCACAAGGCTACTGGCTTCTTCAGCCGCTCCCGGAAGGGGCTTTAATTTAGGAAAGATCTCCCGATCGAACGCTGGATCTCCGACGACCAGAGCGCGGGCCGTTGGCTGCTGCTCAAGGGCTGCTTCTCGCGCGAGCGACCGGATGTGGATTGTGGCGCTGGGTGAGTACCCGAGGGCCTTCTCGCGCACCAGGTAGTGCGCGGTGTGGGGATCCGTCAAAGCAGCGAACGGCAGGTCGTACAGGGGACCGTCCGGCACCAGAATCAGGGTCTCGGCATCGGAGACGAGTTGGCGGAAGGGGCCAACGAGGACATCATAGAGATCCCGCCCGAGAGCCGCGTTCTCAAGGGTATCGCGCTGAAGCAGAGCACTACGGAATTGCCGGACTTGCTTTCCAAGGTCCTGCTTGCTCAGAGGGATGGCTCGAAACTGGTTGCCTTCCCGCGTGAGGCCCCAGACGAGCAGGCGATCGCTGAGCACGCTGTACTCGATCAGTGCCGTGTGCGGAGGAAGCGCTTGCTGGACCTCAGCCAGAGACAATGTTCGCGGTCCCTCTTTTCCTCTCTCAATCAGATCGAACAGAGTACGGGCTCGTACCCTCTCCGCATAGTCGAAGGCGCGGTCGGGATTGTCCCGCCGTTCCACCTGCAGCCGGGCCATGGAGTCGAAAACTGGCCGGAACTGATCTAGGTAGGAGATGCGCAGCCCCACGCCCAGCACATTGCGCCGCTGGTCTTCGCACTCCGAGATCCCGGCCTCCAAGTCCTCCTCGGCCCGCCGATCGTCGCCAGCCGCCAGGAAAGCCTCAGCGCGTTTTCGGTAGAGCTCGGGGAGACGGAAGCGATCACCCCGACCAGCGAAGAAAGCGATGGCATCTCCCAGCCAATCTGTGGCGGCGCGAGGATCGCGCTGCAGATCAAGATCGGCTTCCGCGATCTGAATGTCAGCCCCGAGTTGTTGATGCTTTGTCCCGGTGGGGACTTGAGCCAGCCAACGGCGCGCATTGGCAAGATCGCGACGCGCTTCCACGGACTCGCTCAATCTCTGGTGAGTCCTGCTCCGCCGGAGCAGACTTTCGGTCAAGGCGAGTACATCCCCTTCGGCCCTCGCAGCTTCAACCATCTCTGTCTGGAAGCGTACCGCCACACCTGGAAGCCCTTGCCGGAGAGCCGCTTCAGAGGCATCGAAGAGTGTGTTGTGGAAGAAGACGGCGTTTCCCGCTCGGATCGCTTCATTGAAGGCTTCCAGGCGATGCCGCCAGGCAAGCTTGGTCTCTCCTTGAAATCGAAGGCTCTCTGCGATGTTGAAGTGAGCGGCGGCGCAGCCGTCAACGTCCTTGGATCGTTCGGACAGAGCCAGTGCCGAACGGTAGGCCGACAAGGCCTCCGCCAGATGTCCCAACCGGAGATGCGCGATACCGGCAACTCTTTGAGAACGAGCCAACAAGGAAGGATAGCGGAGCAGGTCATCGTCCAAACGCCGGGAGTCCGCAAAAACTTCGGCGTACTTTCCGAGGTCGAGATGGCGAAACTGCATCCCGACCACTGCCATGCCACGGAAAGGACTGCTCCCTGAGGACAGAAATAAGAAGCTCTGCTGGAACTGGTCGAGGGCTTGGAGGTCCAGATCGTGAGCCGCGGAATCGAGACCGTCTCGATAGGCGCTGTGACCTTCGACGAGCGAAGAGAGCCTCTTCCCTCCCTCTTGTCTGGCTTCTTCAATCGCCTTGACTGACTCTTCGATCAGCGGATCTCCGCTGATGCTGGTCAGCACTTGTCCAATCTCGCCTGCTGCTCGAAGGGCACGATTCGCATCGTCCCACCGGTTTTGCACCTGTGCCTTGGCCCATGAACCAAGATCTTCTTCGGCATAGAGCCGAGCTTGAGAGGGAAATTCGGTGACAACTCGCTCGATTTCCCTCATGTCCTCTCGGCTGAGGGCTTCTTGCAGGGCAAACCGTCCTAGTCGTTGCACCTGGCTAAGACGGTCTCCGGCGAGAGCTTCCAAATGTACGGCGGCTTCTTGAGCCCAAGGCGAGCCCGGGTCCTGCTGAAGATATTCGCTCCAGGACCTCAGAGCCTGCCCGCCGAGAGAGAGCTTTTCGAGCGCCAACGCCTGATTGAAGCGGGCTTCCGGCAGCTCAGGATCGGCCACAACGGCTTGATCCGCCGCCGCGAGGGCAAGGACGAAATCGTAGGGTTGCCGCAGAATTTCCCCTCGCGTGAGCAACGCCGAAGCGAGATCGCTCAGCAGCCGGGGGTCGAGGGGAAACTGGATCGCCGCCGCTTTTAAAATCGCAATTGCTGCGTCGTAGTTCCGCTCGATAAGGTAAACGAACGCCTGATTTCCCAAGGCCTCGGGATCGGCAGGGTTTTTCAGGGTGACCCGCACCGCTCCGAAAGCTTTCGCTCGCGCGTCGGCGGACGTTGCATGTCCTATGGTGGAAACGGCCTTGACTCCCACGAGGCGGCCTTCGATCCGCAGTTGAGCTCCAGAATCGACCAGGAGCCTGGAACGAAATCGGGAAAGGCTCCTTGTGGAGTCAATGCCACGGCCTGGGAACCACCCTCCCAGGTAAGCGGTTCCCAGGCTGATGAAACCCAATGCGAGCGCAGCTGCCGCCTTTCGGGGGTGCATCTCTTCGATGTCGCTCCAGAGGAAGGCATCTTCGGTGCAGCCCGCGACCGACGTGCGAGCCTGGGACGAAGCTCTCTGAGCGATGAAGGCATCGTACCACGCGGGTCTCGCAAGATTTCGGTGACTCGTGGCTCTCAGGTGAATCAAAGATTCGGCATGTGGAAATGACCGAATCCGATCCTGATTTCCTTCATCTCTTCTCGCTTTGCCAAGCCCCCCAAGCACCGTCCACCTCCTTTTCCAGTACCGAGGAGCACCGGGGAGCTCCTCTGCTCATATGGACGGACCTCGGCTGGTTTTTCAGGTGTGCGGCGGTACTATAGAATGCCTCTGTTCCGGAGCACCAGGATACTCAGGCACCTAGAGAGAGAATGTCCGACACTCCCAGGCAGCTCTTCCTCGCCTACCTGCCTTTCATCAAGCAGGTGGCCACGCACGTTTGCCGACGCCATGGGTTCAGCCGAGAGGATACCGACGAGTTTGTTTCTTTGGCCCAGGTCAAACTCATCGAAGACGACTACGCCATTTTCCGTAAGTACAAGGAGAAGAGCAAGTTGTCGACCTATTTAAACGTCGTCATCCAGAACCTCTTCAGGGACCATCTGAACCATCTCTGGGGGAAATGGCGTCCGTCGCAAGAGGCGAAACGGCTGGGTCCCCTGGCCATCCAACTCGAGAGGCTGATGAGCCGCGACCGGCTCTCCTTCAACGAAGCCTGCGAGACCCTGCGGACGAACCACCATGTGGAAGCCTCTGTCGAGGAGCTTGCCGAGTTGGCCGCCAAGCTCCCCCACCGGGCTCCGCCCCGGCGGATGGAGAGCGAGGAGACTCTGGAGAACCACCCCAGCCAGGAGCTGACTCCAGACGAGCGGCTTGAATCTCAGGAGGCGGAGGCCCGGTGGCAGGAGATCATCGAGATCTTGAAGGATGTCCTTAAGCAGCTTCCCGCGGAGGACGCCCTCCTCGTCAAGATGAGTTGCGAGCTGAAGGTCTCCGAGATCGCGCGCCAGCTCAAGCTGGATCAGAAGCCGTTGTATCGCCGCCTGGAGAAGATCTTGAATGCACTCCGACAGGAGCTCGAGAGGCGGGGGGTCCGTGCGGACGAGGTCCGCGGGCTCCTTGGTGCACCCGAGGACGAAGACGATGAGCCGCGACACTAGGTGTAGGGGGTAAACTCGGATAGCTGTCCGTCTCTTAGGACGGCGGAGCCCACGCGACCGAAAATTGGCGCATACTTAGAGATGAAAAGATGACGGCTTCTTCTACCGATACGCGCCAATCTATGGATAGTTGCCCGCCCCTTGAAGACATTGCGGCGTTCCTCGACGGCACTCTGTCGGCCAAGGAACGCGAGCGCATCACCGAGCACCTCGCGCGTTGCGAGAGTTGCTACGAGGTCTTCGCCGGGGCGGTCCACTTCCAGATAGAGGACCCACCCGCCGAGGACACCGGCGGGAGGGGTGTCATCCCCTTCCCTTTAGCTGACACGAAGGACCGGGCTCCCCGGCGCATCCCCCGGTGGCTCCTTCTGGCGGCTTCGGTCGTCCTCGTCGCTGGGATCGGCTTCTTCACCTGGCGGCTCCTTGAGCCCCCGAAGATCACGTTGGCCGGCATGGTCGAGCCCATCGAGGAGAAAGCTGGGATTTCGAATGTCCTTTACGGCAAGGACCCTACCAGAGGTTCTGGTCAACCCGCGGATGTTGACTGGGATCGCCCTGCCTTTCTTGTGGGTGTGCACCTCATCGACCTCCGGCTGAGTGTCAACGACGACAACGTCAACGCGGCCGCAAGTCACCTTCAAGATGTCGGGAGTGAGCTCAAGGAGATACCGCTCCTGGGGGACTTGGGAGAGCGCTGCTCGAACGAGTACTTAGCTCTCAAGGATGCCGCTGCGCTGGAACAGTTCGCTCGGAAGCTGCCTGGCTTGGAGAAGGAGATTGAGCAGTATCTTACAGACGATCCCTCCTTCCCCTTCGGCCTCTGGATCGAAGGAGGCCGCTTGGCGGCTAAGGTGAAATCTCCCGACTTCTTCGAGCGCCGCGACAACCGCCGGTTCCTGTCCTCTCTCCTGAAGAATCCCCCTAGCGAGGGTGACGAATCTCTGGAGACTGTTCCCGGCAACCTCAAAGGGATCCAGCAGATCTGGGATCAGGGCGACTTCAGCGAGAAGGACTACGACGACCTCGCGAAGCACTTCGAGAGCGTCATCAAGGCATATGAGAGCTCCTCGTCGGAGCTCGACGACCTCCCCCTCTCTGGCGAATAGCCGGTGCGGCAGCCCTCACCTGCCATATTCACCGTCTCAAACCCCTCGATCCCGCCCTCCGCGAGCTGTTCCCCTTGGGGATCGGGGCTTGCCCCATGGGGAACGTGCCAATCCCCGGCGGACCTGGGACGATCCCCTTGCGGAAACGAAGAAGTCCGCGGGGGAACGCGCCGATCCCGCGGGGATCGAAGCGATCCTCATGGGGAACGCGCCAATCCCCGGCGGACCTGAGACGATCCCCTTGGGAACCGAAGAAGTCCGCGGGGGAACGCGCCGATCCCGCGGGGATCGAAGCGATCCCCGTGGGGAACGAGGCGTTGATCTTGTGAATCAGCCGTTCCCCAAGGGGAAGTCGCCTTGGCGACGGGGAATGAGCCGTTCCCCAGCTTCGCTGAGTTGCGTCACAGTGACGACGGCTCGCCTCCGCTTCTCCAGAGCTCCTCCAGCTCTCCCACTTCCCGAAGAACCGTCTCCCGGCACGCCTTGAGCTGTTCCGCGACCCGGCGCCTCGTGCGGAGCAGCAGGTACGCCCATGCCTCTCTCCAGAAGGCGTTATGAGTCTCGTGGAAAAGAAGGGCGGCCCAGCCGGCGATTGGGGCTAGCACGAGGACGAGCGGGGTGGCCCACCAGCCGAGCCAGTGTGCGGCTAAGAGGGACTCGGCGATCCAGGTGAGGGGGAAGAGGAGGACGGCTCCGAAGAGCTTGTAGGTGGCGATCTGGTCGGGGACTCCTCTTGCAACGAGGGTCGCGATGGGGCCGATGAGGCGGTAGGTCAGCCAGTTGAGGGCGGTCCCCAAGATGGCCAGGGGGAGGTGGATCAGCAGCCGGAGGAGGGTGCGGCCGACGAAGCGGAGGACCGGGGAGAAGGGGTAGGCGGCGGCGACCTGGTCGTCTCTCAGGTGGAAGGCGTCGAGGAGGCGGTCGTAGGATTGCACGGCTTTGACGACGGCTTCGACTCTCTCGGGGAAGCGTTGGCGCAGGTCTTCGTAGCCTTCGATGAAGGCTCTCTGGATGGGGAAGTTCTCCGCCAGCCGGCGGCGGCCGGGGAGGTCGACTCCCTCCCGGCCGTAGATGTCGGCGGCTCTCGCGATGAGCCTCGCGTCCTCCCAGTTGCCGTAGTTGAGGGTGACGTCTTCCAGGGCCTGGGAGACGCGGGCGGTCAGGGCTCTCACGGCGGCGGGGTTGTCGACCTTATCTAGAAGGATCTCCGGCTCGGGATCGATCGGCTCCCCCACCTGGACGAGGGCTTGCGAGCGGAAGGACTCTTTCTGGTCGAAGGTGAGCCCGACGGGGACGATTTGCGTGCCGATCCCCGGGAAGCGGCGCTCGGCTCCGAGGATGATCCTTGCCAAGCCGGTTTTGAGCGGTTGCAGGGCCGGCTCGCTGTGGCTCTTCCCCTCGGGGAACAAGGAGATCGCCCCGCCCTGCGCCAGGACCTCATGGCAACGGATGAAGGTCTGCTCGTTCTGCGCGGTGTCCACCTGGTCCTGCTGGCGGTAGACGGGGATCGCTCCGGCCCAGTTGGCGAAGGGGCGCACGATCGGGTTCTTCCAGAGGGTGCTTTTGGCGAGCAGGCGCGGGCGAACCGGCAGGGGTCCCAGGAGGAGGACAGGATCGACGAGCCCGTTGACGTGGTTCGCGACCAGGACCATGGGCCGGTCCAGGGGGAGTCTTTCCACTCCGACGACTTCGACGCGGCGGAAGAAGATCCGCAGGACGAGCCGGAGGAAGCGGGTCAGCAAGTCAGGCGATGGCCCCATCCGGGTTCTCCCCGACCCGTTCGTGCCACGCCCGCGCCGCCGCCAGGCCTCGCTTCTCGCTGATGAAGCTCATCCCGATCAGGCCGAGGATGAAGAAGCCCGCGGTGGAGAGGATGGCGATCCGCTGGGAGCCGGTGCCCGAGGAGATCAGGCCGAAGATCAGCGGGCCGACCATGTAGGCGGACTTCCCCGCCAAGCCCCAGAGGCCGAAGAACTCGGCGCTCTTCTCGGGCGGCGCGAAGAGGCCCACCAAGGCTCGCGAGGCGGACTGGAGCGAGCCGATGCCCAGTCCGGCGCAGAGGGCCACGCCCCAGAAGGCCATCTTGGTCTCCACCAGGTAGACCCCGGCGCAGACCAGGACCCAGAGGAGCAGGGTGACCTGGATGGTCCGCGGGGCTCCGAGCTTGTCCTGGATCGCGCCGAAGCCGAGGGCTCCTCCCGCGGACGAGAGCTGGAGGATGATGAAGAGGAGGAACAGCTCCTTCGAGGTGAAGTGGAGGGTGTTCGCGGCGAAGATCCCGGCGAAGGCGATGACCGAGGTGAGGCCCGCGGAGTAGAGGAAGAAGACGCACAGGAAACGGATGAGCTCGGAGAAATGGCGCGCCGAGCGGGCCGTCTGCCCGAGCCGGAGGAAGCCGTCCCGCACGTACTGGGGGATCGTGCCGGTGCCGCGCGGCGCCCGCTCGCGCAGGAGGAGGAAGGTCGGCAGCGCGGCGAGCAGGAAGAAGAGGGCGACGACCAGCCAGGCGAGGCGCAGGTTGGCCAGGTTCGCCGGCACGAAGTCCCCCTTGAGGAGGGGATAGACGAGCGCCAGCGAGGCGAGGCCGCCGAAGTAGCCCAGGCCCCAGCCGAGCCCCGAGATCTTGCCGATGTTGTCCGGCGTCGAGATCTCCGGCAGAAAGGAGCCGGCCAGGTTCTCCCCGAAGGAGAAGCCGATGAAGGAGATCACGAAGAGCGTCAGGGCCAGGTCGACCCGGCCCGGGGTGACGAGCCAGAGCGCGGCCGTCCCGAGGATGCAGGTGAGATAGGTGAAGAAGAGGAAGAGCTTCTTCCGGCCGGAGTCGTCGGCGATCGCGCCCACGATCGGGGAGAGCAGCAGGACGATCAGGTTGCCGACCGCGATCCCCAGGCTCCAGAGGGCGTCTCCCTTCCCCGGCGGCGCCACGAGGCGGGTGAAGTAGACCCCGAAGGCCACGGAGACGATGACCGTGGTGTAGCTGCTGTTGGCGAAGTCGAACATCGCCCAGCCGAAGATCTCGCGGCGGCTCGGCGGCGGCGTCGGCGAAGAATCGGTCGGCGCGCTCATTAGAGGGGTCCCCCGGCCGCGTACCCTGACCCATCCCAGGGCCGCTGTCAATCGCATCCTGTCAATCTGCTTGTGTTACGCTCGCACCAATTGCTGCTCCGCCGTTGGAGCCATTTTTCAACGGAGACAGTTGACGGAGACAATCATGGACACGAACCCGACGACCCCGCCGACGCCCAAGGCCAAGTCCACTCTGGATACGGTCGCCAACATCGCGATCATCCTGGTGTGCGCGATCGCGGCCTTTATCCTGGTCCGCAATAATTTCTTCAACAAGCCGCAGGCCGCCGGTCCCCGGCCGCCCGAAGCCGCGGTCGGCGAACAGTTCGACGCGCTGCGCCAGGTGGTCCCCGCCGGCTCGGACCGCGCTCTGGTGGTGGCGGTCGCCCCGACCTGCCACTTCTGCACGGAGAGCATGCCTTTCTACAAGCAGCTCCTGGAGCAGCGCAACGAGAAGGGCTCGAAGACCAAGGTGATCGCGGCCGTGCCCCGTGAGGAGGCCAAGGCCGAGGAACAGCAGAAGATGGCCAGCGCCGGCGTGAATCCCGACGCCCTGGTCGTCCTCGACTTCCAGAACATCAAGGTCCCCGGCACCCCCACCATTCTCCACGTCGACAACCAGGGCAAGATCCTCAACGTGTGGGTCGGCAAGCAGGATTCTTCCGGAGAAAAAGAGATCCTCAAGGTGCTGTAGGCGCCGCCCCGCCCACCCCACCCCGACCCTCCCCCGCGAAGCGGGAGAGGGCGCCCCCTCCCACCCTTTTGGTTTGAAGATCTCTAGCCTTTTTCCCCTCTCCCGCTCCGCGGGGGAGGGGCCAGGGGTGGGGGGGAAGCCTGGCATCTCCTTTGCTCTGCTTGTGATGGAAGGAGGGCAATGGTGCCCCTTTCCCCAGGAAAAGGAGCCGAGATGGAGATCGATTCTCTGCAGAAACTCTACGTGGAAGAGCTCAAAGACCTCTACAGCGCGGAAAAGCAGATCATTCAGGCCTTGCCCCGCATGGCCAAGAAGGTCGCGAACCCGCAATTGCGCCAGGCTTTCGAGGAGCACCTCGAAGTCACGAAAAAGCAGGTGGAGCGTCTCGATCAGATCTTCGAGCGCCTCGAGCGCAGCCCCCGGGGTAAGAAGTGCAAGGGGATGGAGGGGCTGCTCGAGGAGGGCAAGGAGATGATGCAGGAGGACATGGACCCCGAGGTCCTGGATGCCGCCCTCATCTCCGCCGCCCAGAAGGTCGAGCACTACGAGATCGCCGGGTACGGCACGGTGCGCGCCTATGCCCAGCTCCTGGGCGAGGAGGTGGACGCCCGGCTGCTCCAGCAGACCCTCGATGAAGAGGGGGAGACCGACAAGAAGCTGACGCAGCTCGCCGAGAGCTCGATCAACGTCGAGGCCGCGGTCGAGGTGTGAGGAGCTTTTCCTGAGGGCGGCCGGTCCGGCGGGCCGGTCGCCCCTGTGATAGGGTCTGGGCTTTGCAAACGAGGAGAGGCGACGGCCACGCCGCCATAGCTCCAGACCCCTAATGGATACCTCGATCTCTCATACTCATCCCCAAGGAAAAAGTAACTCGCGCTATCTGGCAGCGCTCTCGCTCGGCGCACTCGGCGTCGTCTACGGCGACATCGGCACGAGCCCGCTGTATGGCATGCGAGAATGCTTTGCCGGATCGCATGCGGTCGCCGTCAGCACACCGAACGTCCTGGGGGTCCTGTCCCTGATCTTCTGGGCGCTGATCATCATCATCTCGATTAAATACCTCGTCTTCATTGTGCGGGCCGACAACCGCGGCGAGGGGGGCATCCTGGCTCTCATGGCTCTCGTCCGGAGCGAACGGCAGCGCCGCTGGTTCCTCGTCGCTCTCGGTCTGTTCGGCGCGGCGCTCCTCTACGGCGACGGCATGATCTCGCCGGCGATGGCGGTGCTCAGCGCCGTCGAAGGGCTGAACGTCGCGACCCCGTTTTTCGAGCCCTATGTGGTCCCGATCACCATCGTGATCCTGATCGGGCTGTTCCTGCTGCAACGTCGCGGGACCGGAGGTCTCGGGAAGCTGTTCGGCCCGGTCATGGTCGTCTGGTTCAGCACGTTGGCCATCCTGGGCGTCCGCTGGATCACCACCGAGCCTCACGTGCTCACGGCGGTGAACCCCTGGCATGCGGTGACCTTCTTCGTCCACAACGGGTTCAAGGGCTTCCTCGTGCTCGGCTCCGTGTTCCTGGTGGTCACCGGCGGGGAGTCGCTCTATGCGGACATGGGGCATTTTGGCCGGAAGCCGATCCGGATCGCCTGGTTCTGCCTCGTGCTTCCCGCTCTGCTGCTCAACTACTTCGGGCAGGGAGCGCTCCTGCTGCAGCACCCGGAAGTGGCCGAGCACGTCTTCTACCGGCTGGCGCCGTCCTCGCCCTGGTTCCTTTATCCGTTTGTCGCTCTGGCGACGGTCGCAACGATCATCGCGTCCCAGGCGGTGATTTCCGGCGCTTTCTCACTGACCCGCCAGGCCGTCCAGCTCGGCTACAGCCCCCGCGTCGAGATCGTCCATACCTCGGAAGCGGAGATCGGCCAGATCTACGTGCCCGCCGTCAACTGGATCTTGATGATCGCGACGATCGGACTGGTCCTCGGATTCAGGACCTCATCCCAGGTGGCCGCGGCGTACGGCATGGCGGTGACGACGACCATGGTGCTCACGACGCTCCTGGCCTACGTCGTCGCCCGCGAGCTCTGGGGCTGGAGCCGGCTGCGCGCGGGCCTCCTGATGGGGGCTCTCCTGTTCGTCGACGTCGCATTCTTCGCCGCCAATACCACCAAGATTCCGCAGGGCGGCTGGTTCCCCTTGCTGGTAGCGTCGATCATCTACCTGCTGATGGTGACCTGGAAGCAAGGGCGGCGGTTGCTCGCCGAGCGCGTCCGCGAGGGGGCGCTACCGATCGAGGACTTCGTGCGCAACCTGCAGCCGGGCTCGCCGACGCGCGTTCCCGGCACGGCCGTCTTCCTGATCACCAACGTCCAGGGGACGCCCACGACTCTCCTCCACAACCTCAAGCACAACAAGGTCCTGCACGAGCAGGTGGTGTTGATGACCGTGGCCACCGAGGAGGTCCCGCGGGTGGCGCGGCGCGACCGGGTGGAGATCGAAGCCATGGACAAGGGCTTCTTCAAGGTCACCGCGCACTACGGCTTCACCCAGGATCCCCGCGCCGCGGACGTGCTGGACGCGCTGCGCGACAAGGGGCTGAACCTCGACCTGATGAAGACGACGTTCTTTCTCGGACGGGAGACGCTGATCCCGTCCGACCGCGGCGGGATGTGGATCTGGCGCAAGAAGCTGTTCGGTTTGATGGCGCGCAACGCGGTGCGGTTCAACGACTTCTTCCACATCCCGCCAAACCGGGTGGTGGAGCTGGGGATGCAGATCCGGCTCTGAGCCCACGGACGAGCATAGACGAACAAGGACTCAAAGACGAAGCGTTCCTTTCCGTGCTCGTCCGTGCGGGTCCCTGTTCGTCCGTGGGTAAGGGCCTTCCGTCAATGCACCCCGCCCATCAACCGGCGGATCGGACGGATCAGCAGCGCCAGGATGAGGCCGGCGCCGATCGTGGTGGCCATCACGGCGCCGAAGAGCTGCGGCAGCGGCAGCTTCTCGAACTGGCCGGCCACCAGGCCCGCCATCAGGTTGCCGAGCGAGATCGACATGAACCAGATGCCCATCATCTGGCCGACCTTGCGGTGCGGCGCGAGCTTGGTCACGGTCGAGAGCCCGACCGGCGAGAGGCAGAGCTCGCCGCAGGTGTGCAGCAGATAGGTCAGGTTCAGCCAGAGCATGCTGACCTGATGCTGCTGGTTGTTGGTCAGGATGGACGCCCAGACCATCACGCCGAAGCCGAGGCCCAGGAGGATCAGGCCGAGCGAGAACTTGGCCGGGGCCGACGGCTCCTTCCGGCTCCTGCTCAGCGCGACCCAGAGCCAGGCGAAGACCGGCGCCAGGCTGATGATGAGGATCGGGTTGACCGACTGGAGCCAGCTCGCCGGCATCTCCCAGCCGAAGACGTTCAGGCGCGTCAACTGCTCGGCGAACAGGGTCAGCGAGGAGCCCGCCTGCTCGAAGCCCGACCAGAAGATGGCCGAGAAGACGAAGAGGACGAAGATGACTCCCATCCGCTTCTTCTCGGTCTTGTCGAGATCCTTGGAGACGAGCTGCATCACGAGGTAGAGGAGCGCGAGCGAGACGATGACCACGCCCATGGCTCCGGCGATCTGCTCGACGGTGAGATGGAACACCGAGATGAGCAGGAAACCCACCAGGGCGATCCCGACGATGCCGCCCAGCAGGAGGCGGACCGTCCGCTGCCGCGCCGCCGGATCGCCGGCGGCATTGGGATGGAGACCCGCCTGGCCCAGGTTCCGGCCGCCGAGCTTGTACTGGACCAGGCCGAGGAGCATGCCGATCCCGGCGACCAGGAAGCCCAGGCGGAAGTTGATCCGCTCTCCCACGTAGCCGCAGACCAGAGGCGCGACGAACGCGCCCAGGTTGATCCCCATGTAGAAGATCGAGAACCCGGCGTCGCGCCGCGCCCCCTGCTCCGGGGTGGTACCCGGGTAGAGCTCGCCGACCATGGTGCTGACGTTGGGCTTGAGCAGGCCGGTGCCGATGATGATGCCGAGCAGGCCCAGGAAGAAGGTCGGCATCGATGCCAAATACAACAGGAAGTTGCCGAGGGCGATGAAGATCCCGCCGATGAACACGGACCTCCGCTGTCCGAGGAGCTGGTCCGCGAGCCAGCCGCCCGGGAGGGCGAGCAGGTACACGCACGCCGTGTAGAGGCCGTAGATGGCGCCCGCCCGCTCGATGCTGAACCCCAGCCCCCCCTGGGTCGCGGCGGCGGTCATGAAGAGCACGAGGATGGCGCGCATGCCGTAGTAGCTGAAGCGCTCCCAGAACTCCGTGAAGAACAGGGTGGACAGCCCGCGCGGATGCCCGAAGAACGAGCGGTCGGCGGCGGCTTCGGCGGTGGTCGGCCCCCCAGCCACGGCAGTGGCGGCGGCGGGGCTTGCGAGCTCAGAGGTCGGATCCTTGGGCATGACGATCTCTCGGCCAGGAAGTTGACGTTAGCGAAAAACCATCCGGTGTTCGCGGGAGCTTACCACGCGCCCGGTTGCCACTCTCACGTGCTTCAGCCAGGGGCCAGCAAGGGAGATGCCATGCACGGACACACGGACCGGCACGGACTCACACGGACTGACACAGATGCTGAAGACGAGGGGACTGGGTCTGTGTCGGTCCCTGCCGGTCCGTGTGAGTCCGTGCGTCCGTGTCTCCTTTCCCGGACAGGGGTGACCACGAAAGAGCGCGGGCCACGCGCCGTTCCTTTCAGAAAACCATTGATTTTATTGGCTTTCCAGCCGTCCTCCGGATGGCACTCCGCTTGCTCTGGAGGAGGAGTGCCCATCCACCCGCGGTGAGCAATCATCGCGCGGCACCCTGGGGAAGCCGGGGGGGCTCCTCGGCTTCCCTCCCTTCCTCTCTCCTCCTACAATCGAATCGCCGCAGCTTCCCAGGAGGTTTCCAGGATGAGCTCGTCCGACCCACTGTCCACGTTCCGCGACTCGCTGGCCGAAATCGATCGGTCGCTTCTGGAGCTCCTGCGCCGCCGCATGGAGCTCGCCGCCGAGATCGGCCGGATCAAGGCGGAGAACGACCGTCCGGTCGTGGTCCGTGACGTCGAGGACCGCGTTCTCACCCGCGCCCGGCAGTACGCGGAGGCCTGCGGCGTCTCGGAAGAGATCATGGAATCGGTGTTCGAGGCGATCATCCGCGGCTCGGTGGAGCGCCAGTACCGTGTGGGCATCGCGCTGCGCAAGCAGCGGCATGGCGAGCGGATGCTGATCGTGGGCGGCGCCGGCGGCATGGGGAGCTGGTTCCGCGGGTTTCTCGGGCTCATGGGCCATGAGGTGGACATCGTCGATCCCGCGCTCGGCGGCATCCCCGACGCGCCCGGCCGCTTCCGCCGGCTGGCCGACGTTCCGGACCTGGACGCCTATGCCGCGGTGATCGTCTCGGTCCCCCTCGCCCGGACCGCCGAGGCTCTGGAAGAGGTCGTGAGGCGCCGTCCGAAAGTGCCGGTCCTGGAGATCGCCTCGATCAAGTCCCCGCTCGTCGCGATTCTCGCCATCGCCCGGGCGGAGGGCGTCCGCGTGTACACCCTCCATCCGATGTTCGGGCCGGGCAAGTCCTATTACGAGCCGCTCACGTTCGTGCTCGCCGCGCAGGGCGACCTGGCGGAGGAGAAGCAGTGGATGGGAGAGTTCCTGGCGCACCCGTATACGCGCCTGCTGGTCGTCCCCTTCCCCCATCACGACCGGCTGATGGGATGGCTGCTCGGCCTCGCGCACCTCAGTAACATCCTGTTCGGGTCCACGCTCACCCGCTCGGGCGTCGATCCGGCGGAGCTTCATGACTGCGCCTCGACGACTTTCAAGAGGCAGGCCACCACGGCCATGTACGTGCTCAGCGAGAACCCGGACCTCTATCTGGACATCCAGCGGCTCAATCCGCACCGCAGCGAGGTCTATGCCGCCGCCCGCGAGGCGCTCACCGCGCTCGAGACGCTCGTCGAGAGCCATGACCGCGAAGGCTTCCGGCAGACCCTGAACGACGCGCGGCGGATGCTGGAGGAGGAGTCCTAGATATAGATCCGCAGGAATAATCGCGGTCTCTCCCCTGTTCCGCGGATCAGTTTTCTCGGAAGCTCTCGGGTGCAGTACGCCTCCGGATTCCGCAACTTGGCTCGCCTCAGCAAGGAGGTCCGTTCTTTCCATGAGAAAGCCTGTTGTTCTCGGGCTCCTCGGTCTCTTCACATCTCTCGTTCCGGCGTTCGCGGGCACGGTGTACGTGCCGGTCGCCCCGCCTCAGCAGATCGGTGACGTCCTCTATCGGACCCAGGTTGTCGTCGGCAACCCGGGCAACGTGGAGCGCCGTCTCACGACGACGTTTATCGCCTCGGGCCGCGACGGCATCAGGACGGGGACCGCGCCCTCCGCGGCGTCGATCCCCGCGAACGGCACGCTCGTCCTCACCAACGTCACCCCCACCGGGCGCGACGGCATGCTGGAGATCTCGGGCGCCCCGCAGCTCGCCGTGTCGGCGCGCCTGGAGGCCGTGTCCCGCACGGGCCGGGTCCTGTCGACCGCTCCCCTGCCGGTGGTCGGCTCGGACCATCTGGTCCCGCGCGGCGCCGCGGCGCAGCTCCAGGGGATCAGCCGCGTCGCGACCGGCGTCGAGCACCGCTTCGGGCTGATCAACCTGGGCGCCAAGGAGGCGGTGTGCACCGTGACGGTGTACCGGGCCGGAGGCTCTCCGGTCGGAACCGCCGCCCGCCTCACCGTGCCGGCGCGGTCGCACACCACGCTCGCGGCGCCGCTCGCGGCGTTCGGCTCCACGCTCTTCACCGAGGCGCGCGTGGAGGTGAGCTGCGATGCCCCGTTCTATCCCTATGCCGTGCAGCTCTCTCCCGGCGGCGCGGCGGCGGTCTCCGTCGGACCGTCGGTCACCCTGGATTCCGAGCTTCGGACGGCGCAGGAGCTGCGTGCCAAAGACGACGGCAAGGGGGACGGCGACACGGGAGGCCGCAACGGCGGCGGCGGTGACGACGAGGGGGAGGACGATGGAGGCGCGGGCGACGACGAAGGCGGCGACGCGACCGGCGAGCCGGTGGTCGGCCAGGATCAGCTCTCGTTCCGCGGGCTGTTCCTCAATGCGCGGCAGGGCAATTCCTACCGGGTGTTCGACCTGCCGCTGCGCCCCGGCGTGCGCTACAGGCAGATCACCGTGGAGTTCGATCTCTATCTGAACAAGTGGGTCACCCCGCTCTTCCATGGGATCACGGCTCTGCGGCGCAACGACCGGACGCTCTATTACGGCCTCATCGTGCGCGGCGACCGAGCCAAGACCGTCCTCGACCTGGGCAAGGACGAGATTGCGCGCGACACCGGCCCGTGGAAGCAGCGCACCAACTACCACGTCCGCCTGGTGACGAACGCCCAGGACCGGAAAGTCACCCTCGAGCTGTTCCAGGGGGGCCAGCTCGTGCACACGCTCTCCGGCGCGATGACCACCCGGGACCTGATGGTCTCGGCAGGCACCAAGATGCGCGTCGATTTCGGCGGCACGAAAGTGGCGGATGGAGCCTACTTCCCGCCGTACGGCTGGAGGTACTCGAATCTGACCGTCAAGGCCGAGCCGTTCTAAGTGATCCGGGCCGGGGTCTCCCCCGGCCCGCTCCTTTTTTATCGAGCTTTCATCGAGCCGTCAGACACCCTTGAGGCTGGAGGTCTCGGCCGCGGCCGGCTCCTCGAGGAGCGAGGTCTCCGCGGACGCTTCCGGCGTCGTGGTCTTCAGTGCGGCCGACTTGCGCCGCTTCACGATCGCCACAGCTCCGGCGGCTGCAGCGGCGGCCGCGGCGCCGGCCAGGGTGAAGGTCTTCTTGTTGTTGCTCACAGTGCTCGAAAGCCGGGACAGGGGGGACTTGGACGTCCCGCCGTCGGTCGTCAGATCGTGGTCGGTCTTGGCTTTGCTCTTGGTCTTCTTCTCTTGGTCCTTCACAGCCATTCCCGCCTCCTTTGGTTGGTGTTGAAACATGCCGCTGAGATGAGCAAGAAACGTGCACAGGATCAAGCCGAGAGCGCCTGCTCCAGATCTGCAATCAGATCCTCCGGGTGCTCCAGGCCGATCGAGAGGCGAAGCAGGTCCTGGGGCGTGCGGGAGGAGGGTCCTTCGCTCGACGCGCGGTGCTCGATCAGGCTCTCGATGCCGCCGAGCGAGGTGGCGCGGGTGAAGAGCCGGACCCGCGACACGGCGCGCAGGGCGGCTTCCTTCCCCCCGTCCGCCTGGAACGAGATCACGGCGCCGAAGCCTCCCGACATCTGGCGCGCCGCGATCTCGTGCCCGGGATGGCTCGCCAGCCCCGGATAGTAGACCCGCGCCACCGCCGGATGCTCCGCCAGGGCGCGCGCCACGGCCAGGGCGTTGGCGCTCTGCACGGCCATCCGGCAGGCCAGGGTGCGGAGCCCGCGCAGGATGAGCCAGGCGTTGAACGGCGAGAGCACGCCGCCGGTGATGTGCCGCAGGTGATCGATCCGCTCCACGAGCTCGCCGTGCCGGGCGAAGATCAGGGCGCCGCCCTGCACGTCGCTGTGGCCGCCGAAGTACTTGGTCGCCGAGTGGAGGACCACGTCCACCCCGAGGGCGACCGGCCGCTGCAGGAGCGGCGTGGCGAACGTGTTGTCGAGGACCGTCAGGGCGCCCGCCGCGCGCGCGAGCCGGACCATCGCGGCGATGTCCACGACCTTGAGGAGCGGATTCGACGGTGTCTCGATCCAGAGGAGCCGCGTCTCCGGCCGGATCGCCGCCGCCACGGCTCCGAGGTCGTCCATGGCGACACTCTCGGCGCGGATCCCCCAATTCGGGAGGAATTCCTCCCCGGCGATCCGGAAGCCGTAATAGACGTCGTCGGGCAGGAGGACGTGCGAGCCCGGCGGCAGGCTCTGGAGGAGGGCGATGCCCGCGGCCAGGCCGGAAGCGAAGACCTTGGCGGCCTCTCCCCCCTCGAGAGAAGCCAGCGCCGCCTCGAGCTGCGACTGGGTCGGATTGGACTCGCGGATGTAGGTGTGCCCGCCCAGGGGGACCCCCTCGGGATCGCGAGCGAAGGTCGTGGAGAGATAGAGCGGCGGCGCCACGGAGCCCGTCTCCGGGTCGATGACGTGCCCGGCATGGACAGCCAGGGTCTCGAATCGCATGCCTGAAGATACCAGGTCGACCAAAAGTAAAGAGCCGGCGCAACTGCACCGGCTCTCGAACTTCAAGGCTCCCCTCTCCCGCTCCGCGGGGGAGGGGCCGGGGTGGGGGTCAGGGAATCGCGGCGCCGCCGGCGCAGCCCTGGATCGCATCCTTCTGCGCGCCGGTGATCGTCCCGTTCTTCTTGAGGCTGTTGGTGAATTGCGACACGCAGCTCACGAATCCACCGTGGCTGGCGGCGGAGGCGGCGCACTGCGCGATCTGGTCGGAAATGGTGCAGCCGTTGGCGAACAGGGTGTTGGCCACGCCCGAGTTGCAGCTGCCGATGACGACGTTCGTCCCGAGGTTGGAGCCCAGGCAGGAGTCCTGATCATCCGGAACCAGGTCGAGGTCGGCGTCCGGATACCAGCCGATGTCACGGAACAGCGGCAGGGTCAGGTCGACCCCGTGCGTCAGGTCGGCGTTGATCGACGGCTCCATCAGCAGGTTCGGGAAGGAGATCGGATCCCAGTGGGAGATCGAGGAGCCGAGCTGGACGGGGTCCGGAGCGTTGAGCAGCGCGAGACCGTTCGGATCGGCACCGGCGCGGATGGACAGGTTGACGCCCACGTTGCCGTGGACCCCGATGCCGAGCTGCGCCTTGATCGCGTTGGCGTCCGCCAGCGAAAGGCCGACGGCCGGAATGGTGATCGACGGATCGGCGCCGCCGAGACCCGGGGCGCTGCCCGGCGCGTTGTTGGCCACGATGACAGCCTTGGCACCAGCCGCCTGCGCCAGAGCCGCCTTCTGGGTGAAGGCACAGGTGCCCCGGTCGACCAGCGCGATGTTGCCGCTGATCGCCGCGGCGTTGGTGAAGGGCTCGCAGCCGTCCGAGGTCGCGCCGACGCCGTCATTGGCAAGGACGATGTTGCCGGTGATGCCCGGCGCGGCGAGGGTCGGACCGAAGGACGCGGAGCCGACCCGGTAGATGCCGGCGATCACGGCAGGCGAGTCGATCGTCAGGCCCGGGGTGCCGAACGCCAGCACGTCAGGCACCTTGGCGGTCACGGTCGGACCATCCCAGACCACCCGGTTGACGTTGATCGCCGACGCCCGGCGCTGGGCGTCCGTCATCACGTCCCAGTGCAGCCCGTTGGAGGTGTCCAGGGTGAACGTCGAGTAGATGTCGGACAGGAACGGCTCGCCCGCGTTCGCGCCGGTGGCCTCGTTGACGAAGTTCGAGAAGCCCAGGCCGTGCGCGAACTCATGGAGGAGCACGGTGATCAGGTCGATGTTCGTGCCGTGGTTGGTGTCGGTGCCGTAGTACCAGCCGCGGCCGGCCAGGCAGGCCGGGTTGCCGTTCAGACTGGTGTTGAAGCGGGCGACGATGTCGTCCGCATTGCTGAGCGGCGGTCCGGGAGCCAGGTCGACGCCGGCCAGCTTGTTGGCCAGGGCGACGTGGTACCAGACGTCCGGGACCGGTGCGTTGGGGAAGTTGGAGAAGATCTGGATGGCGCCGGCGGAGCCGAGAACCGCCGAGCTCGCCGTGCAGGTCAGGGGATCGAAGCTGGCCCGCACGAAGATGGGCACCTTGCTGTCGAGGATCTGGCCCCAAATGTTGGCGGCATACTGGAAGGCATAGAGGCGCTGCGCGCCGATGGTGGCGCCGGGGTTGCCGCCGGCAGTCGAAGCCGGATCCGGGGCACCCGGGTCGTTGAAGCCCTCATTGGGACCGTCGGCATTGACGATCGTGATCGTGGCGGTGGCGAAGGCCGCCTGCATCGGCAGCAGGGAGAGCACGGCCAGAGTGCAGAGGGCGAGGATCAGCTTGTTCGTTCGCATGACTTACTGCTCCTCGTAGACGGGCGCGCCCTGCTGCCCGGAAAGGATCGCCTCGGCGGTCGCGTAATCGGTGACACACGAATTGACCACCCGGCCCTCGGAGCCCAAGCTGGCCACCCAGACGTTGAGGAAGCCGCCCTGCAGGTCCATCGAGAGCATGCCGTTCGAATGCTGCTGCACCTGAAGGCCCGCCGTAGAGCGGTCCATCGAGGCCTGGAGGCGCTCGGACATCATCTTCATCTCGTGCGCGGTGGCCGGCCGGATCTTGCCGGTGGCAGGGTCAATAAAGACCTGCATGCCGGCGACTCCCGCGGGTGCCTTGCTCACCGGGGCCGCCATCGCGATGGTGGCTCCGACGGTGAGCAGGGTCACCGTGCCCAGGGCGGCGGCGATCCACCGCACCGAGGTCTTTCTCTGCTGGTTCCTCATGAGGATCCTCCTGAAGAGTGGACTGTTCGATCTCCGGTCGTGGTCGGCCCGAAGCTCTTCGCGCCTTCCGCGGCCGGAAACCGCTGATGAAAACCCGTCTCCGCGCCAGACCCCCAGGTGGGGTGCCGGTGCCGATCCGGGAGGATTCCCTGTCTAGAGCAGCTTTGATATCAGCGCGGGACGCCGTTGAACGAACCGCCTCTGTTCGTCCGCTTTCGGCAGCCTGGCTGTCTCGGAGAGATCCGCGGCTTTGCGTCACCACCTCGCGATGGCTTTGCCGTTTCGGTGAGGTCGAGGAGAAAGTTTAAGCAAAGTAAGACATAGAGTCAAGTATGTCCAAGGGGTAAGATCTCTACGTGCGCATCTGCGTGATCGGAGCGGGCCAGCGGGCTGCCGGCCGCCATCGGAGGACTGCGGCAAAGGACCCCATTGGCACCGCCCTTGCTCCTGTCTCTCCTTGGGCCGGGCCCTCGCTTGCCCCGGCATCGTTCGTCACTTCAACCAGTCAGACCTCAAGGAGACGACGCATGACGAAGAAAACGAGCACGATGGCAGCGGTGGCGGTGGCCGGGCTTCTCGCCATTCTGGCCCCGGCCTTCGCCGCGAACGACACCACGCAACCGGATCACAAGTTCGCCATGGAAGCCGCCCAGGGGGGCATGATGGAAGTGGATCTCGGCCAGCTCGCCACCCAGAAGGGGGCCAGCCAGGCCGTCAAGGACTTCGGCCAGCGCATGGTCACGGACCACAGCAAGGCCAACCAGGAGCTCAAGCAGATCGCCTCGCAGAAGGGAATGACCCTGCCCACGGCGCTTCCCGCCGACAAGAAGCAGATGCGCGAGAAGCTCGCCTCCTCCACCGGCGCCGAGTTCGACCGCATGTACATGAGCCACATGGTCAAGGACCACGAGAAGGACGTGAAGGAATTCGAGAAGCAGGCGCAGAAGGGGAACGACCCGGCGCTCCGGTCGTTCGCCGAAAAGACCCTGCCGACCCTGCGGCAGCACCTGGAGCTCGCCAAGACCGTCGCCGCCCAGGTCGGCGCTGATCACGGTCACGGCCAGCACGGGGCCAAGAGCGGGTCGTAAAGCGTCATACAATCCCCGCCAATGACCGACCCTGCGATGGACCGCCTTCCGCGGACCCGTGCGGCGATCGAGGCGGGGCTCCAGGAGGGGCTGCACCTCGGAGCGCAGCTCTACGTCTCGCGGGACGGCGAGCCCGTGGCGGACACCGCCCTGGGCGACAACCGCCCGGGCGCGCCGCTCACCCGCGACCACCTCATGCTCTGGCTCTCCTCCACCAAGCCGGCGGCCGCCGTGGCTACGGGTCAGCTCTGGGAGCGCGGCCGGCTGGAGCTCGACGACCCGGTCGCCGCGCACATCCCCGAGTTTGCACAGAACGGCAAGGAGGGGATCACCCTCCGCCATCTCCTCACTCACACGGGAGGCATCCGCCTGCTCGACGTGGGTTGGCCCCACAAGAGCTGGGACGAGATCATCGCCCGCATCTGCGCGATGAAGCCCGAGCCGCGCTGGGTGCCGGGCGAGAAAGCCGGCTACCACCTGGCCTCGAGCTGGTTCATCCTCGGCGAGGTCGTCCGCCGCGCCGACGGCCGGCCGTTCGACCTCTACGTCCGCGAGGAGATCTTCGGCCCCCTGGGCATGCGCGACTCCTGGATCGGCATGCCGCCGGAGCGCTACGCGGCCTACCGGGACGAGGACCGGATCGGCATCATGTGGAACACGGGAAAGTCTCCCCCCGAGACGTACGGCTGGGAGGCCGAGGAGCAGTGCACCCGCCCGCATCCGGGAGGCAACGGCTACGGCCCGTTGCGCGAGCTCGGCCGCTTCTACGAGATGCTCCTCTGCCGCGGCAGCTTCCAGGGGCGGCGCCTGCTGCTGCCGCAGACGGTGGATCTGTTCACGTCCCGGCAGCGGGAAGGGATGGTGGACGCCACCTTCAAGCACGTCATCGACTGGGGGCTGGGGTTCATCCTCAATTCCAACCGCTACGGCGCCGATACCGTGCCCTACGGCTACGGCCACCACGCCTCCCCGCCCACCTTCGGCCACAGCGGCAACCGCTCCTCCACCGCCTTCGCGGACCCCGTGCACGA
>Ga0126309_10000072_pt1 | contig 33448 bp, 21 predicted proteins | sample Plot56_FD_92541 | JGI IMG/M metagenome (GOLD analysis project Ga0126309, IMG submission 92541) | Serpentine soil microbial communities from UC McLaughlin Reserve, CA, USA - Plot56 | ecosystem: Environmental > Terrestrial > Soil > Grasslands | place: USA: UC McLaughlin Reserve, Lake County...
ACCGCCACGTCGCTCGGGATTCCGATCCTCGACGGCAAGCTCGGGCTCGGCACCTGGCAGGGGATCTACGTCTGGGAGCACCGGAAGCACCGGAGCCAGCGGAACGTGCTGGTGCATGTGGGGGCGTAGGGGGTGAGGGCCCCTAGGGGTAATACCCGCTGATCGTCCGAGCCTCCAAGCCGCCCTCCTTCGCCATCTGCACCTGGACCGTCCGGAACGCTCCGTCGGTCCCGGTGTGCGAGGACTGGTAGGCGATGCGGTATTGGGCGCGGAGGTCTTTTTCGATCTGTCCGTAGACTCCGGCGAGCTCCGAGGCGTCTTTGGCGAAGAAGCTTCTTCCTCCAGTCACGGCGGCCAGCCGGTGGAGCCTCTGGGCGTCTTCTCCTTTCGCTCCACCTTCCAGGCCGAGGCCGATGGCGTAGACGGCGATGCCGGTCCTCTGCGCGACTTCCAGGGTCTGCTCGAAGCCGAGCCGGCTGACGCGGTCCTGGCCGTCGGAAAGGAGCAGCACGGCGCGCTGGCCGCTCGATTTGGTCAGGTAGAGGAGCGAGTACACCAGGCTGTCATAGAGGGCGGTATCGCTTTCGGCAAGGATTTCCTGGAGCCCCTCGTCCAGCTGGCCGAGGTCGCTGGTCAGCGGGACGGTGACCTGCGGCGTGCGGTTGAAGGCGATCACCGCCGCTTGGTCGTGCGGGCGGAGCAGGCTGTGTAGGAAATCCAACGCCGCCTTTCGCGTCTGCCCCATCTGCGGCACCATGGAGGCCGAGCTATCGATCAGGGTCACCAGCCGCACCGGAGTGTCCGCGACCTGTTCGACCTGGCGGATCTGCTGGCGGGCTCCGTCTTCCAGCACGACGAAGGAGGCCGGGTCCAGCGCGGTGGTCAACGGCTTTCCCTGGTGGTCCAGCACAGTCGCGTAGAGCTCGACCATGTGGACGTCCAGCTTGTCCGGCTCGGCGGGGGTGTTGATGAAGACCACGTCCTCGGACGATCCTCCTCCGGCCAGGTAGGCCACGGCGCGCAAATAGCCGGTCTCCCCCTCCTCTGGCAGGACGAAGGGCAGTGAGTAGGGGGGCTGGTAGAGGGTCGCGATGCGGTCTTCCCCGAACCAGAGCTCGACGCGCTCGACGCTCGCTCCCATCGGCGGCGTCACGTCGGCCAGGACGCGCACGCTCTGCCGGTACGGCCGGCCCGGCCGGGGCTCCAGGAGACGGATCCGGAAGTCCTGCGCGCCGGCATTGACCAGCAGCTCGTCGCGCGCCACCACCGCGCCCGTGCCGTCGAGCCCCTCCACCCGGAGCTTCCGCGGGCGCGGCACCGTGCCGAGGTCGAGGGTCAGATCGAACGGCGGGTGGTTGCGGGTCATCAGGGGTTTGCCGTCGAGGGTAAAGGCGACGCGCTCGATGCGCTCGGCCGGCGGCGCGTCCGGCGCCTGGTCCACCCGCACCGGGAAGCGCACATGGCCGATCAGCAGCGATCCGGACGGCGCGACGAGGCGCAGCCCCGTCCGCTGTCCCGACAGCGCCGCGTCCGCCTCGGCAAGAGCGATCCCTCCGGAGGGAGCCGGCTCCGGCACGGGAGCCGGCTCGGTCTTCAGCGAAGCCGCCGCGACCCCAGGTTCCACCGCAGGCTCCGGAGCCGCAGGAGCGGCCGGCTCCATCGAGGCCCTCTGCATCAGCGGCACCTCGATCTCTCTCTCGGTGACCAGGACGCTGCCGCTCTCCATGTGCTCCAGGCGCACGCGCAGAACGTAGTCGCCCGGCTCGAGATAGCGCTCGAAGACCAGCGGCACGCCCCCGCCGGCCGGCCGGGAGTGCAGGCGATAGAGGAACGTCTCGAACGGCTGGCCGCCCCGCAGCACCTGCCCGGCGATCGAGAACTCGGGGCCGGCCCCCGAGGTCATTCCGGTCGGCAGGGATTGCGGCGAGACGAGCATCAGCACGCGGACCACCACCTTGTCTCTTTGCAGACCGGCGAACTCGACGTCCATGTCCGCATGGAGCTCTGGAGCGCCGTCGGCCGCGTCCAGCGCGACCGTGCGGAAGGTGGAGACCCACTCGCGCGGCCGGGGGCGGGCCAGGGCGCGTTCGATCAGCGCGCCGTACTGATCCTTTCCCGTCCAGCGGATCCACTTGGTTTCCTGGCCCAGCTTCTCCGGATTCGAGCATGCCTCCGTCGCCATGGAGGTCAGGTCGGGAAGGGTCCCGGGCCGCCACAGCCGCATCGGTCCGCCTTCGCTGGGAAGAAAGACCAGGACGGTCCGGTACTTCTCGCGGAAGCCCGACGCATAGGTCCAGACCTCCAAGCTCCCGGACGGGCATTGGGACTCGAACCGGGAAGTCGGCTCACCCCTCAGCAGAAAGACCCGCGCCCGCTCGTCCCCGAGACCGCGCCACCGCCGGCGCACCTCGGCGAGACGGCTCTCCCATTCCTCGCGCAGCTCGTTGCGGCTCGTCTGTGGAAAGGGATCGCGCGCCTGCCAGAACTGCTGGAGGAACATCTGCCGTTCGGAATCACCCTGCAACCCTGAAAATAAATTTTTTTCACGATCCGTCGCGAGAAGGTCGAGATCCTCGGCCCAGTCCCGGAGCTGTTGCAGCACGGTCCGGTCGCCATCGGCGAACGCACCGTTGATGAAGGGGGGGAAGGACAGAATCGAAACGAAAATCCACGCACAGAGGCCACGTCCGCTCATTTTTCGTCTCCCTCCGGCGGGAGCCTTTAAGAGCAGCTCACCCCGACCCCCGCGCTCCCCTGACGGCGAAAGCAAGAGACGTGCCGGAGGGTCGGGGTGAGGGCCTCTAATCCGGCAGGAACGGAATCCCCAGCGTCCCCTGCATGTAGCCCACGAGCAGGTCGCCGTCCCAGCCGCCGAACCAGAAGGTCACCGGCCAGGGGTGGGTCGTGTCGGCGGTGCCGCGCAGGACGTTCTTCTTGTCCTGCACGGCCTGCGGGCCGTTGGCCCGGAAGTCGTAGGTGAGCTGGAAGGCCATCTTGGTGTAGAAGCGGCTGCCCCAGAAGTCGATCTGATAGATGCGGCTTTCGAGCTCCTGGATCTCCGTCTCCAGCTCCGGGTCGGTCTTGCCGGGCTTGCGCTTCGCTTCCAGCATCTCCTTGCTCTTCCGCAGGTACCGGAGCCGGTCGTTGAAATAGGTGGCCTGATCGAAGACGCGGAGGATCGACATCACCTGCGTCGAGGAGGACGTGAACTGTGAAGGCAGCCGCCGCACATACGTGTTCGGGTCTTCGATCTGCCAGATCTTCTGGTCGGGCTGGGCGGGATTCAGATAGTCGACGGCGCGGAGCGTCACCCCCTTGCCGCGGATGACCAGATCGAAGGGGTTGACCACGAACATCATGTTGTCGTCCGAGCCCACGATGTTGTTCCGGCTGTCGAAGATGGGGCCGTCGAACGGCGGGTTCTTCCCCTCCAGGGAGACCGGTGCGTCGAGCAGTGCCGCGAACCCCGGCTCGTACGGCTTGCCGTCGTACTGAACGTTCTTCACGTCCACGCCGATCTTGATGCCCATCTGCTCCGCCGGAGCGCGCAGGTTCTTCTTGACGAAGTCGTCGTCGGCCTGGAGCCGGATGACCTGGTCGAGGGGAGACTCCCGCACCAGGGCCATGGTGTAGCCGCTGACCCCTAGCTGCTCGTTCGTGGGGTCGGGATCGGTGGCGATCCGGCACATGAAGAAGCCCTCGAACTGCAGCTCGAGCAGCTTGGCGAAACGCTCATTGAAAGTCTTCTGATCGATCGTGTCGATTGCGCTCATCGCCGCTCTCCTAAGGTTGCACCACGAACTGCTGGATCTCTCCCACCTGATAGATCCGCCGCATGTTGTTGGCCATGGCCTGGGCGCTCTCGGAGACGAAAGCGAGCTGCCGCCGCGCCCACTCTTTATGGTTGGAATCGATCAGGTGGTTGTCGAGCTTGCGCTCGGTGGAGAGCGCCGCGAGCTCGTCCACGATGTAATCGAGCCGCCGCAGGAAGAACTCGATGTCGTCCAGCTGCTTCGCGAGAGCGACCTGCTCGCCCGGCTCGATCTCGCCCGGGGAGGTCTGCGGCGCCGGCGGCCGCGGCCAGAGGAGGATCTCGTCTTCCCGCGACAGATAGAAGCTCGGCCCCGCGGTCTCGCGGCTGTCCTTGCCGACCTTGAGATGCGCCAGGACCTCGGCGATCGGCCGCAGGATCATCGTCATGAACGGTCCGAACGCCGCGTTTTGCAGAGCCGCGCTGAAGAACGGGTAGCTCGACTCCGTGGCCGAGAAGTTGCGGTAGAGCGAGGTGAGGAGGAAGAGGAGCGTCACATAGGCGTGATTGAACAGATCGAAGACGCGCAGCGTGTACTTCTTCGAGATCACGTCCGGCGACGGATTGGTGACCACCGGCAGCGCCGGGTCAAAACCCTTATGCTCCTGGAGCAGGCGGACGTACTGATCGCGCACGTCGAAGAACCGCGTGAAGTGGCTCTGGTACCCCGGCGGCGCCTCGATCCCTTCCCCTTCCTCCACGATCAGGCGGATCGCCAGGTCCGCCGAGGCCACGTCGGTGATCGGCACGACGTTGATCTGATATTCGACAGGGACGAAGACCTGCTGGTTGGGATTGCCGACGAACAGGTTCGGGATGCGGTGGATGGCCTGATTGATGTTGTCGTAAAGCTCCTGGATCGAGCCGGGATGGAGCGGCTTGGACAGGGTCTCGGCGGTGTCCGGAGTCGCGGCGCGGAACGGCTCCTGCAAATGCGTGCGCGCCAGCCGCTGCGGTGCTCCGTTCCCGACGACGCGCAGGCTCTCCTGGCCATTCCCGGCATGACCGAGCCAGTCGGCGAGCGTGGTGGAACGGCACTTGTGATTCTTGGTGCCGAAGCACCACTCGGGAATCCGCATCCCCGCCTTCTTCAAGGTTGCGTAGCCGGGACTCTCGGCGCAGACGAAACGGCCGATCGTGTCGAGGTTGAACCGCTCGAACACGAAGGGGATGTCGCATGGCGTCACCTTTTCATTCGGGGACCGCCGGCTGGCCAGCTCCTGGCCGAGGTAGTAGCGCGATTGGAGGGGAATGTTTTCGCGGGCGAAGAACGGGTCCTCGGCAATGGCGGTCAGAATGCCGTTCGCGAGCGCCAGGTGCTCCATCTCCTGGCGCGCCACCATGAGCACTTGCGAGCCCCAGCGCCGCACGGCTTCGAGCTGCGCCGGGCTGCACGAGCTGTCCGGGTGCTTCTTCATCGTGAACGCCGCGAACAGGTACTGGATCATGAGCTGCTGCTCGATCTCGCAGGCCTCCCAAAGATAGGACCGCAGCTCTTCGCGATTGGTGATCGGCTTCATTTTCCTCCTCCATCCAGCTCCTCGATCGTCGCGTCCGACGCGGGACGCTCCTTGCGCAGGCGGGCGGAGACCTTCTCCACCTCGCGCATCACGCGCAGCACGTTCTGTCCCGCGAGCTTCTTGACGTCGTCGTCCGACCAGCCGCGCCGCAGCAGCTCGGCGAGGAGATCCGGGAAGTCCTCGACGCCGTCGAGCCCCAGGGGCGTCGAGAGGATGCCGTCAAAATCCGAGCCGATGCCGACGTGATCGATCCCAGCCACCTGCCGTACGTGCTCGATGTGATCGGCCACCTGGGAGAGCGTGGCGCGCGGCCCGGGGTGGGCCTTGGTCCAGGCGTCCAGCTCGGCCTTGACCGTGTCCGGATTGTCCGGATGGAGGGTCTTCAAGCGCGCCTCCTCCGCGTCCTTGGTCGCGTTCCAGCCGCGCACCTCCTCGGAGACGAACCCGGGGACGAACGTCACCATCACCACGCCGCCGTCCTCCGGCAGCTTGCGCAGGACCTCGTCCGGCACGTTGCGCGGATGGGCGTCCAGGGCGCGGGTGGACGAGTGCGAGAAGATGACCGGCGCCTCGGAGACCGCCATCGCGTCCTTCATCGTGTCGGGCGACACGTGCGAGAGGTCGACGAGCATGCCGAGGCGGTTCATCTCGCGGATCACCTCCTCGCCGAACGGCGTCAGGCCGTTGTGCTTGGGGGCGTCGGTGCTGGAATCGGCCCAGTCGTTGTTCTTCGAGTGGGTGATCGTCATGTAGCGGGCGCCGGCCGCGTAGAGCTGGCGCAGCACGCCGAGGGAGTTGTCGATCGAGTGCCCCCCCTCCAAGCCGATGAGCGAGGCGACCTTGCCGGCCTTGTGGATGCGCTCGACGTCGTCCGCCGTGGTGGCGATCTCGAGCGCGTCCGGATAGCGCTCGGCGAGGCGATGCACCACGTCGATCTGCTCCATGACTGCGCCGACCGCCTGCGGTCCCGCCATCTCGACCGGGATGTAGACCGACCAGAACTGGCCGCCGATGCCTCCCTGCCTGAGGCGCGGGATATCGGTGTGCATGGGCTTTTCGAAGTGGCTGGTGTCCTGCGCGAGATCGAGCTTGTCGAGGTGATTGCTCACCCGTTGTCGCAGCTCCCAGGGGAGGTCGTTATGGCCGTCGATGAGCGGCACCTCCTTGAGGATGCGGTGCGCGCGCTCGACGAGCGCCGGGTCCGCCTTCGCCTCCTCGGCCGCGCCCGCGGTCCCGCCGGCGACTCCGCCGAGCGCGAGGAGCAGCGCCAGGGAGCCGAAAAACCAAGTCGTCCTTCGCATTGAGGGTCTCCTTGCGACGTGAGTCCGCGGGCATTCTACTGGTAGATTCACGGCATGAACCATCCTGCTTCGTTTCGCCCCGAGGAGCACGCCGTCTGGGACGCCCAAAGAATGGGCAAGGCGACGCTCTTCCAGTCCGACCGCCTGCTGGTGGGCCTGAACGCCTTCGAGCCCGGCCAGGAGCACAAGCTGCACGCGCACGCCGGCATGGACAAGGTCTACCACGTGCTCGCCGGCCGCGGCGTCTTCCTCCTCAAAGGGAGGGAAGAGCCCATGGAGGCCGGCGTCATGCTGGTCGCGCCCGACGGAGTGCCGCACGGCATCCGGAACACGGGAGAAGAGCGGCTGCTCGTGCTGGCGATCCTGGCGCCTTCGCCGTAGAGCTACTCCTCCAGCCCTCCTATAATCCCGGCCATGTCCGCGCGCCGCGCCGCGACCGCCGCCTCCGACCGGCAAATCCAGACGCTCTCGCCAGCTCTGCGCTGCCCGTCGTGCGGCTCCCCGGCCGAGGAGGGGGCCGTGGTCTGCACCGTCTGCGGTATGGCGTGGAACGTCCCGGCTCCGGTCGACCCGGGTCCTTCGATCCTCACCGCCGGCTTCTCCTGCCGGACGTGCGGCGCCACCGTGGTCTGCGAGCCCGGCCCGCGCTCCTACGCTTGCGCCTTCTGCGGCTCGACCTATGTGGCCGAGATGCGCGGCGAGGGGCTGGCCGCCCTGGTGCCGGAATTCGTGATTCCGTTCCAGGTGAGCCGGGAGCAGGCGACCCGGGTCTTCGACCCGTGGTGCCACAAGGGCTTCTTCACGCCCAGGGACGTGCGGAAGGCCGCGCGCATGGACAAGCTCCAGGGGATCTATCTCCCCTTCTGGACGTTTTCGATGCGGGCGGACAGCACGTGGGAGGCCGCCATCGGCGAGTGGTGGTACAGCGACCGGTCGAAGACCTACACCGACGTCGCGGGCAAGACCCGGTCAAAGAAGACGCAGATCCGGCACACCGAGTGGCACCCGCTCCAGGGACGCCATCACAGCTGGCACTTCCATACCCTGATCAGCGGCTCGCGCGGCCTCCCGCAGGACGAGGCGCTGGCCGTCGGCCCGTTCGACCTGCTGGAGATGCGGCGCTACCGGCCGGAGTACCTGGCCGGCTGGCTCGCCGAGCCGTTCAGCGTCTCCCGCGAAGAGGCCCTGGCAGCCTGCCAGAGCGCCTTCCGCGAGGCGGAGGGGGAACGCATACGCGCGTTCCTGCCGGGCGACACCCAGTCCGGGATCGAGTGGACCACCACGTTCTCGCAGGTCTCGGAAGACCTCCTGCTCCTGCCGTTCTGGATCGGGGCCTACACCTACCGCGGGAAGCTCTACCGCTACGTCTTGAACGGCCAGACCGGCCGGGCCGCCACCGGCACGCGCCCGAAGAGCCCGGTGAAGATCGGGGCCGTGGTCGCCACCGTACTGATCCTTCTCCTCCTCATCGTCGTCCTCTCTCTGCGATGAGCGGCCTCGCCGAAGCTCCTCCCCTCCCCTTCCCGCGCTGCGAGAAGTGCCGCGAGCTTCTCGACGAAGGAGACCTCTTCTGTCCGAGCTGCGGGCACGAGGCACCCTTGTCCGGAAAGAATCAGGAGCACGAGCCGGCCAAGCGGATCGAGATCGACCGGATCGAGGTCCACCGGTTCGAGTGCCCCGGCTGCGGCGCGACCCTCACCTGGGAGCTCGAAGCCCAGGGTCTGTGCTGTGCCTTCTGCGGGCGCACCGAGCTGGAAGAGCGCGAGGCCCTGAGCATCCCGCCGCCCAGGTGGGTGATTCCCTTCCAGATCGACCAGGCGCGCGCCTCGGCCCTCTTCCGCGAATGGCTGGGACGCGGCTTCTACCAGCCTGGAGACCTGCGCAGAGCCTCGACGGTCACCGAGGTGCGCGGCGTCTATCTGCCGTACTGGTCCTTCTCCGCCGATTGCCATTTCTACTGGACGGCGGACTCGGATGCCACGCCGCAGGGCGCCAGGTCCGAGTGGGCTCCCCGCTTCGGCGAGCACGAGACGTGGTACGAGCACCTGCTCGTCCCCGCCTCGGGAGCGCTCACCTCGTACGAGACCGGCAAGCTCGGGGAGTGGGACCTGACCCAGGCCGCCCCCTGGGCGCCGGAGCTGGTGCGCGACGTGCCCTCCGAGGCGTTCTCGGTCACCCGCAAGCGGGCCCGCCCCCAGGCGCTCGCACAGCTCGAAAAGATGGTGCGCGCCGACAGCGGACCCAAGATCCCGGGCCGCCGCCGCAACGTGAAGGTCAATCCTCTCTACACCAAGATCGAAGCCTGGCCGGTGCTGGTGCCGGTCTGGATCCTGGCCTACACATACCGGACCCGCAGCTACCGGTTCCTGGTCAACGGCCAGACGGGCAAGATCGAAGGGAGCGCACCGGTGAGCCTCTGGAGAGTTTTGGTGGTCGCCGGGTTGGTGCTGCTTGCGTTGGTGCTGCTGGCGCTGTTGTCGGGGAAGTAGGCCGCAGCACCGTGTAAGCGGCGAGAGGCCCAGCGCTCGTGGTACGATGCAATACGTTGTGATACGGAGACTAGAGGATGCTCAGAACAGCCATGCTCTCGATTCGGATGCCCGACGAAACCCGGGAACAACTGGAAGCGACCGCTGAGGCCCGCGGGGAGACCCGCTCGGCTCTCATGCAACGGTACATCGAGGAGGGACTTCGGATGGACCGCCACTCCGGCATCGTGTTCCGGCCCGGCCCGGCAGGACGCCGACCCGGGTTGGCGGGGGGCCCCGACGTTTGGGAGGTGGTCAGAGTGGTTCGGAACGTGGAGACGCGCGGCGACGGGGCAATCGCGGAAGCGGCGAGTTGGCTTGGTCTCTCAGCCGCCCAGGTTCGAATCGCCGTGGAGTACTACGCGGACTACCCGGCCGAGATCGACGCTTGGCTGGCGAGGGTCGACGCCCAGGCGATCGAGGTGGAGGAATTGTCTCGGCGACGGCAGGAAATGCTTCGTTGAAGTTGCTCATCGACGAGCACTACCCGCCGAGTATCGCCGAACAACTGCGGGAACGGGGGCACGATGCAGTATCGGTCCAGGAAGAAGCGCACCTCCGAGGGATGACCGACCCGGACCTGTTCGCCGAAGCGCAACGCCGGAATAGCGCTGTGCTGACGGAGAATGTCGTGGACTACATGATGTTGGATGCCGAGTACCGAGGCCGGCACTTGGCGCATTGGGGATTGGTACTGGCGAGCAACCGGACCTTCCCGAGAGGCAAGACAACAACCGTGGGTGCTTTGGTGAAGGCGCTCGATGATCTGCTGCGAAAGGCTCACTCGGAAGACCGGAGCAGTCAGGTGATCTGGCTGCAACGATCGAAGTGAGCGGAAGCGGACTCGAGCTGCATTCAAGTAGGGAGGACAACGGAAATGCTCCGACAGACTACCCATCTCGCCCAGCTCCTCGAAAGCGATCTGGGTGTCGACGCAGGGTACCGGCACTACCCCAAGCGCGTCACGCCGGGCGAGCCGCTCGAGCTCCCGGGAGCGCTGCTCAAGTGGTACGGGCTCCATCTGGAGGATCGCCCGATTCCCGAGGAGCTGTCGCGCCTCGCGCAGGCCAAGCTCACGAAAAACCCGCTGGAAGCTCGCGGGCTGGGCTGCGTGGTGCTCCACCGCTGCGGAAATGATTTCTATTTCCTGATCGTCTGCACCTGGCGCAACTCGAACGAGATCTGGCAGACCGTCTTCTACAAAGACGGCGATCGGATGGCGGATTTCGAGGTCTTCCCGCGGGATGGTGCCCACAAGCCCATGCTGTGCGTGTGGGAGCTGGTGCCGGTCTGGCACGAGCAGAAGGCGTGGGAACGGTTTCTCTACTCGGCGCGCGACGAGGCGGCGGCGCAGGAGTGGCTGGGGGACCGGTACGCGGGGCCGGCGTAGAAAGACAAAGGACAACAAGGACTTCAAGGACAACAACGACAAAAGCCCTTGGAGTCCTTGCTGTCCTTGCTGTCCTTCGGGTCCTTGTCCCCGGAACCAGCCTCAGCAGTTGTTCACCTGGACGACGAGCGCTTCGCGCACGTTGTTGTCGTCCTCGCGCGACTCGTCGACCTCCTTGAGCACGTCGACGCCGTGATAGAGGAAGTAGGTGCCGGGCTCCAGAGCGGGCATGGTGAATTCGAGCTCCCTCGTCTTCACCTTGTTGGCGAGGAACGTGCCGTTGTTCCACTGGCCGACCTTGATCCCGCCACTATGCGCTGTCTTGCTCGTGCTGACCCACCAGCGCTCGGTCTGCTGGACGTCGACGGTGCCGTTGTTGCCGACCGTGGCGTTGACCTTGAGAGTGCCGCCGCCCTTCTTGCAGAAGGTCACCGTGCCGCTGTTGTTCGTGGTGATTTTGTCGTCCGACGTGCGGCGGTGCGCCGAGGCGAACAGGTTGACCTCGTCATTTCCCGTCGGGTAGAGGAAACGGCCGCCTTGCGCATCGTCGGGCAGCACGTCGATGGTCTCGCCTGGTCCGGCCACCAGCGGCAGCGGAGTCCCCGCACGCATCAAGTCGAACCCCTGGGTATGATTGAGACCTTGCGCATGGCCAAATTCGTGGATAAAGACCTCGCGCCCCGAATTCCCGGGCAAGGCGGTCTCTTCGACGGCACCGAAGTCGAGTGTGCTCGCCGCCACGACATCGGCCTCGATCCACTCCGCGTCGCCGCCGAAGAAACAACCATCGTGGAACATCATGGTCAGCCCGATGGCGCCACCGAGGCTGGACAGGGGAACGACGGCGAGGTCATTCTGGAAGTTGAATTGGGCGATGCTCGAACCGGTGGTGACCGTCGAGGACTTCGACACCATGTTCCACATGCCGTCGACGTTCTGCCAGCGCTTGATCGCCTTGTCGGCAGCGAGCTCCCGCGCCCCCCCGGGAGCGATGCTGTACGTGTTCTGGACCATCTCGAAGGAGTTGCTCCACACGACTTTCACGCCGCCGCATGTCCAGTAATGATAGGCGTGGGCCTGCGACGCCAGGAAGAATCCGGTCAAGAGGATGGCTCCGGCGAATCTGCTTTTCCTGCTCATGATTCAATCTCCGTTTTCGGTTCGATGTCCGTTGATCTAGCGGTCTTCGGCGGCGGGGATCTGATTCCAGACGCGATCGCTGGCCGGGGAGGTGAGGAATTCGCCCCGCAGCGGCACGGTCCTCATCAGATCCTGGAGGGCAGCCAGGAAGGCTTCCTTCGACATGGCGCTGGCCAAAAGCGAGGGATCACTGTCGAGCAACCGGGGCTTGGCGTACGGCGTCAGGAAATCGAACCGCGTCTCCACCACCGGATCGGGCGAAATCTCGAGCCCTTCCGCGCTCAGCCCTACGACCGCATGGCCTTCGGGAGTGATCAGGACGTCGCTCCCGCGAGGCCCCGGCTCGAGCCGGAAGATGTAGTCGGCCACCACCGGGCTGTAGAACCAAGCAGAGCTCGTCAGGAAGATGAGATAGCGCGTGTCGTCCGTCAGCCGCGGCAGCTCGGGAATGAAGAGCCATCTCGATTCGGAGACGCGCCCTCCGAGCATGGCCAACTGCAGCGTTCTGTCGTCATAGCGCCCAAACTGGCTCCTGACGTCGTCCAGCGTCGCAATGGTGCGAGGTCCTGCCGCGCGATCATAGGTCAAAGAATGGGATGCGACCCGTCCTTCGACGATCGCCGCCGTGCTGGCCAAAGCATCGAGCGTGGAATTGACGACTCTGTCCGAGTCTGCCGCGGCGCGCTGGCTCCACGACACCATCAGGATCGCCGTCAGGAAAAACCCTGCTGTCTTCTCTTGAAAACGCATGTCTATCTCCTTGTCGAAAGGCCCGGTCTTGGGTCCTAACCAGAGATGCGGACTCGAGCTGAAAAAGGGACACGGCGGAAGGAGATCAAAATGCGAAGGCCCGCTTCGAGCCTCGGGGAGAGACGCGGAGCGGGCCAGACAGGACAGGCGGAATTAGCGGCGGATCAACGCACCCAAGGAGCGATTCCCCTCACTCAGTTGGGACCGAATCCACCGCGGAGCCCGTTCAGCGACTCGCGGCAGATCTGCGTGTGCGGGTGCGAGGGATCGGTACGCGGGGCCGGCCTGAAGAGAACGGGCGATTGCAGAGCCGAAGCTTCCTCATTCCGGCGTGCTCGTCCGGTCCTCGGCCAACGCCTCTTGAACCTGTGTCAGCACCTCGGGATCTTCGGCAGCAGCCAGATCCTCCAGGGTCCTGCGCCAGGCCGGGTCGCTGCAGTCGCGCAGAGCGAGCCCTTTCCCCAGCGTCAGCCATTCCCGGCCGGCCGCTGCGGCCGGCGCCGCGGTGAGAGCTTCGGTGAACACCTCGACGGCCTCCTTGCAGAGCCCGCGGGCGCGCAGGACGCGCCCCAAGGTGTCGAGGGCGAGGTGGGGGTCGGGCCCGCCGGCGGCCACCGCGCGCCGCGCCAGCTCCTCGGCTTCGACGAGCCGCTCGCGGTGCCCGAGGAGGAGCCACGCCAGGTTGTTGAGGGCATCGGCGTTCGCAGGATCGAGCTCGAGGGCGCGCCGGTAGGCCGTCTCGGCCAGCGCGGGCTCGCCGCGGCCTGCCTCGGCATTGCCCAGGTTGGTCCAGAGGAGCACCGAGCCGGGATCGTCTTCGAGCAGGGTCCGATAGAGGGCCACGGCTTCGCCGGCGCGTCCGGCGGCCTCGAGGGCCACCGCATACCGGAGAGAGTTCTGGGCGGCGGCGGCCCGCGCGCCAAGCGCGCCGGGGGCGATGAGCAGGGCCGTGCGCCGCGTCGATCGCCAGGCGTTGTCGAGGCGCTCGAACGTCGTCCACCGCTGCTTGCCGTCGCCGAGCTGCACCCGGACCCGCCCGCTGGACGGCTCGACGCCGTCAGCCACGATGTAGTGGTAGAGGTCGCGCCGTTGCCCCGGAGCGTCGAGCACCTCGAGCATCAGGATGACCGGCCGGCCCTCCAGAAGCTCGCGCTCGACGAGCTCGGGGGTTCCCTCCACCAGGCGGGCGTCGTAGCCGCGGCGGCGCGCCTCCAGCACGAGGTCGAGCGTGACGACCCCGTCGTTGCGCCCCTTGGGCAGCACCGTGTCGAGCTCCTCCAGGGTGACCGGCTCCCCGTGATAGCCCAGGACGGCCGACAGGCTGCCGGCGCCGCAGCTCTTGAGACCGAAGCTGCGCACCGGCACGCCCGTGAGCACATGGGCTTGGGGGCCCGGATCCGGGGTCCTGAGGGTGTAGGCGGCGCAGCCGCCTGCCGCGAGCGCCGCGGGCAGGAGCCAGGCCGCCCACAGAGCGGTGAAGGGTCGCATACCCCGTATCTGCAAGGCCGGCGGGCTAACCTGCGATCGCGACGATCGCGACCACGGCCAAGATGGCGATGAGCACCCAGACGTAGGTCGGCTGCCCTGCCGCCTGCAGTTGATCCACCTGCGTCGCCAGAGAGCCAAGCTCCTGGGGGGAGAGCTGCGCGAGGCGTTCATTCACCTCTTCACGGGTGAAGCCATGGTCGGCGAGGATCCCCATGACCTCCCCCTGTTCCAGAACGGCGTCGAGAGTGGCCAGATCGCTCTCCCTCTCGGCGAGGGCCTGGTCGGCAGCCGTCTTCGAGGGCATCGGCAGCGCCTGGGCCGGCGGCGTGAGCAGGGCGACCAGCGCGAGGACTCCGAGGCAGGCAATGACAAGGCGATGTAGCGACGTGTGCATAGATCCTCCTGAAGAGAATGCCGGCCCCGCGCCCACACAGCCGCTGGGGCACCGCGTTGTTCGTGCTCTCGCTTATGCAAACCTCGCGCCGAGCTGAGGGTATTTTACAGATCCAGCCGCATCTCGAGCTGGTTGAGCTTCTGCCGCTCCCAGCCGAGCTTTGGGAAAAACCCCGGCGCCAGGTCTTCCGGCGCGATCGCCGATTCCCCTCACTCAGTTTGGACCGAATCCACCGCGGAACCCGTTCAGCGACTCGCGGCAGATCTGCGTATGCGGGTGCCCTTCGCCGAGAGTATCTCGCGGCCCGGGGCCGGACGCACGATGGTTTGATTATGGTTCGTCGAGAGCATCTTGGGTCTCCGTTTCAGGTCGTTTCCTACTCCGCTCAGGAAACGATTCCAGGAGCCCGCCCCCCTCACTCCCCGCTCAGCGAACTTTCCACAGCTTGTGCTGCTGGACCGACAGCCGCCACGGCGGGTTCTCCCGGCAGAGCCGGATGCACCAGTCGAGCGTCCGGGGATCGACCTCCGCCCCGTCGAAGGCCGGCGAGATCAGGTAGTGCTCGGCCTGGACCACCGTCTTCGGGATCGCTTGGCCGTAGCCGCGGACGTACTTCACCTCGTGCGCCGTGCGCTGGCGGATGGCGTGCTCGGCGACCTTGGGGCTCACCGTGATCCAGTCGATCCCCTCCGGCAGCGGGAAGCTGCCGTTCGTCTCGATCGCCAGCTTGTAGCCTGCCGCATGGAGCTGGTCGATCAGCTCGCGGTCGGTCTGGAGCGCCGGCTCGCCGCCGGTGAAGATCACCCAATCGCAGCTCTCCGAGAGCGCCTTGAAGTCGGCCAGGATCTCGTCCAGGGTCATCCAGCGGCCCGACTCGAACTCGGTGTCGCAGTCGAAGCCGTGTGTCTCCACCGTGCAGGCGAGGTTGCACCGGGAGAGCCGCAGGAAGAGGTTGGGCGTGCCCGCGCGTACCCCCTCGCCCTGGAGGCTGTAGAAGATCTCGTTCACCAGGTACCTGTCCACGCTCTCTACTCTAACGGAAGGCGGCCGTCCATGTTTTTATGCCATAATCGCGGAGTCGTTTTTGGAGAGGAGAGCTTCCCATGGTCCGTTTGCGGTGTGCCCTTCTGGTGGTCCTGCTGGCCTGGGCGGCCCTCCCTGCCGCCGCCGCCGCGGCCGGCCCGTACCTGATCGCCGATCTCAACACAGACCGCCGTCCCGCCTCGGGACTCCCCCCGGACGCCACCGCCAGCGGAGTGGAGCTCGACGGCGCGCTGTACTTCGTGGCCGACGACGGCCGCCACGGGTACGAGCTCTGGTGGACAGACGGCACCACCGCGGGGACGCGCATGGTCGCGGACGTCTGCCCGGGCCCCTGCTCCTCCTGGCCCGGCAGGCTGATCCTCCTGGGCGACCGCCTGGCCTTCGATGCCCGGGATGGCGTGCACGGCACCGAGATGTGGATCACCGACGGCACCCGCGCGGGGACCCGCATGCCGCGCGACCTGTGCCCGGGAGCCTGTTCCTCTATCTCCTACGGATGGACCGATCCGGTGGTGATCGGTGACCGGCTGTTCTTCGTGACCCGCGCGTCCGAGGAGTACCGCGTCGGGCTCGCGGTCACCGACGGCACGGCGGCAGGGACACGGCAGCTCGTCGAGAGCGATCAACCGGTTCTCCCCATCGGCGAGATCGACGGCCGGCTGGCGTTGGCCGGTCCCGGCGCCGCCTGGTACTCCGCCCTGTGGTGGAGCGACGGCACACCGGAAGGGACCGTTCCGGCCTTCGATCTCTGCTCCAGCTCGGACTGCCGGCTCACCTGGCTGGATGCCCGGGTGGTGGGCGGCCGGATCGTCTTCTTCGGCGATGGACAGATCTGGGTGAGCGACGGGACCAGCGGCGGGACCCGGACGATCGGCACCTCTCCTCCACCGGGCTCCCGGTCGGACATGCTCGTCTGGAACGGCGCTCTGGTGTACGCCACGGTCGAGGGCCTCTGGCGGTCGGACGGCACGCCGGAGGGGACGCGGCGGCTCCGCTCCTTCGACCTGCCCGGCAGGGCCCGCTCCCTGCTCCCTTTCGGCGACGAGGTGCTGTTCATCGCCGGTCAAGGGCAGGCGCGGCTCGCTCTCTGGCGCACGCAGGGCACGCCGGAGACCACCCGGATGGTCTGGGCTTCCAGTCCTCCCGGGTCAGACCTGGGGCCTTTGATCCGCGCGGGCGGCCGGGCGGTCTTCCCGGTGGTGGACGGCGACGGCGCCAGCTCCGCGCTCTGGGAGACGGACGGCTCCACCGCGGGCACGCGCCTTCTCGCTCCTCTGTGCGGTCCGGCCGGCCGGTCCTGTTCCCCGGGTCACGCCGCGCCCTATGCCGTCGCCGCGCTGGGAAGCCAGGTGCTGTTCGGCCTGGAGGATCCGACGCTGGGCGGCGAGCTCTGGAAAGCCGGCTCCGCGGGTGTGAGCCTGGTGCGCGACATCGGACAGGATCCCGGCTCGTCGCGCGTCTCCCATCCGGTGCTGAGCCAGCCCGGCGAGCCACCCGCGCGAGACGTGGCGGCCCTCGGTAACCGACTGATCTTCGCCGCCCGCAAGAACAGCGGGGAGAGGGCCACGCTCTGGGCTTCCCGCGGAACGGCGGCGGGCACGGCCGAGATCGGCCCCAGCGTCCCCTGGCCCAACGGCCTCGTCCGGATCGGCGACCGGCTGTGGCTGCGCGGCGCGGACGACTTCGTCGCGTGGCCGTATCTCTGGGGCCATGGGCTCTGGAGCACCGACGGCACGGCGGCAGGCACCGTGGAGGCGTCCGGCGACCTCGCGGTCACCAGTCTCCCGGGCGGTAGGCCGGAGCTGATCCTGTTCGCCGCGTCCGATCCTCCGCTCCCGGAGCTCGGCGGCGAGCTCTGGACGGTCCCGGGCACCCCAGGGAGCCCGTCGCTCCTCCGCGACCTGGCGCCGGACATTCTCGTGCCCAACCAGTTTGGAGAGGAGCTGCTGGCGTCGTCGTCGCCGGCTCTGTTCGAGCCTCTGGGCACCCTCGTGATCTTCGCGGCGGATGACGGCAATACTGGCCGCGAGCCCTGGGTCACCGACGGCACCGCCGCCGGCACGCGGCTCCTGGCGGACATCCATCAAGGGGTCCTCCCGCAGCCCGACTATCTCTCCGGCTCGACGAACGCCCATTCGCTGCCCGGACCGTTCGTGCGGCTGGGCGCTCGGGCCTTCTTCGCGGCAGACGACGGCACCGCCGGCCGTGAGCTCTGGGCGACCGACGGCACCCCAGCCGGCACGGTCCGCGTCCGGGACCTGCGGCCCGGGCCGGCCAGCTCGAATCCGCGCGACCTGGTGACCACCGGGACGAGCCTCTTCTTTCTGGCGGACGACGGCACGAGCGACGCCCTCTGGACCATCTCCTCCGAAGGTCAGGCCACGCGCGTCCGCCTCCTCGGCAACCGCCGGAGAGCCTCGAGCCTCGTCGCCGTGGGCAGCCGCCTGTTCTTCGTGGTCGACGGCCCGGCGACCGGTCTGGAGCTGTGGACGAGCGACGGCACGCGCCGGGGCACCCACCTGGCGCGCGAGATCCGCCCCGGCGCGCTCGGCTCCTACCCGCAGGAGCTCACCGCCGTGGACGGCCTCCTGCTGTTCGCGGCGGACGACGGCGTGCACGGCCTGGAGCCCTGGGTGAGCGACGGCACGGCCGCCGGAACGCGCCTGCTCGCCGACCTGGCCCCGGGCACGGACGCCTCGGGACCGGCCAACTTCACCCTCGCGGGGGACCTGGTGGGCTTCGATGCCGACGACGGCGTCCATGGACGGGAGGTGTGGGCTGTGCGGAAGGAGGACCTGCGGTGAGACCCTGAGGGCTTCTCCTGGTCGGCCCTGAGGGATTTCCCCTCTGCCGGCTTTGCCGGTGCGCTCCTAACCTGTACATCAGCGGCCGTGTTGGCCGCGGGTTCTTTGCCCTCAGGGGCTGCGCCGGAGGAGACACCATGAAACGCATCTTCACCGCGGTTGCCGCCGCGCTGCTTTGCTTCTCGCTGCCGGTCCTCGCTTCCAACCCGACCTCCCACGACCTCACGGTCCCGACGGCCGTCGGCGAGACCGTTACGGTGGAATGGACCGGCACGGTACCGCCCGGCGCTCCCGGCGCGGCCACCAACAGCTGCACCTCCCAGGTGCTGGAAGATCATCACCTCATCAACCTGCGCGTCCCTGGCACCGCGTATGACGGCGTGCAGGTGACAGCCGGTTTCCATATCGAGTGGGACGACGGCGGCCAGGACCTGATCCTGACCGTGCTGTTCGACGGCGCCACCGAGATCGCGTCCAGCGACGGCGGAACGCCCGAGGAGAACGTGGTCTCGACCAATCCGCCCGACGGCGCCTTCACGGTCATGGCCTGCGGCTTCCTGGCCAGCGCGCCCACCAACTATCGCGGCCGGCTGACGCTGACCGCGACCGAGCCGTCCGAGACTCCTGCGGCAGGGACCGGCAACGCAACCGGCCTGCCGCCCCGCTTCCAGCACTACGCGCCGGACTACCCGGTCCAGGGTTTCGGCATGTTCGGCGGCGAAGCCACGGTGGACGTCAATACCGAATTCGGCAGCATCTTCTACCTGGGGTTCCTCGAGACCATGCGGCTGCGCGTGGACGACCGCACCTCCCCGGGCATCGAGACCTGGGAGCTCAAATCCGGCACGCTCAACAGCAAGGTGACCTCCGACCCGATCCTGGTGGGCGATCCGGACACCGGCCGGATCTTCGCGCAGCAGCTCATCGCCGGCGAAGGCCAGAGCCTCACCGAGTACACGGACGACGACGGTGAGACCTGGCACGCGAGCGAGGGAGGCGGCCAGCGTTCCGGCGCCGACCACCAGTCGCTCGGCGTCGGTCCCTATCCCCCGGGCCTGCGGCCGCTGACGGCGACCTATCCCAACGCCCTGTACTACTGCTCGCAGGACGTGGCCGTGGTGTACTGCTCGAGGAGCGACGACGGCGGCGTCACCTTCGGCGCCGGCGTCCCGATCTACACCCTGGCCGACTGCCAGGGCCTCCACGGCCACGTCAAGGTGGCGCCGGACGGCACGGTGTACGTGCCGGTGGCCGGCTGCCCCTCGGGCCTGGTGAGCTCCACCACCAGCCAGCCGGCGGTGGTCGTCTCCCAGGACGCCGGTCTGACCTGGAAGGTCCGCAAGATCACCACCGCGGCGAAAGGCTCCGGCGGCCATGGCTCCGACCCGTCGGTGGGCATTGCCAAGAACGGCACCGTCTACTTCAGCTACGTGGATGCCCGCGACAATCACATCCACCAGGTCCGCAGCCGGAGCCGCGGCCTGACCTGGGAGCGCGACGTCGACCTCGGATCGCTCGCCGGCATCACCGCCGCCCAGTTCCCGGCCGTCGTGGCCGGCGATCCGGACCGGGCGGCCGTGGCCTTCTTCGGCACCACCTACACCGGCGACGGCGTGGACACGGCGCCCAACTTCGAAGGCACCTGGCAGCTGTTCGTCGCCGCCACCTACGACGGCGGCTTCACCTACCACGTGGTCGACACGACCCCCGGCGACCCGATCCAGAAGGGCGGCATCTGCGCCGACGGCTTCTGCCGCAACCTGCTGGACTTCTTCGATGCGGCCATGGACCCGGCGGGCCGCATCATCATCGGCTACGAGGACGGCTGCGTCGGCGGCTGCGCGCAGGGCATGCCGGGCACCTTCTCGGACCAGGCGGTGGTCGCGCGCCAGTCCGGCGGGCGGCGGCTGCTCGCGGCCTTCGACCCCGCGGAGCCCGCCCGGCCCGGCGCCCCCCGCATCGAGGGCTACCGCACCGCCGGCTTCGCGCTGATCGAGTGGCCGGAGCCCGACGACAGCGGTTCCCCCATCCGCAACTATCAGGTATATCGCGGCACCGCGCCCGGCGCCGAGAAGCGCATCGCCACCCTGCGGAGAGGCAAGCTCTCCTTCGTGGATACCAAGCTCGCCGCCGGCACCACCTACTACTACCGGGTCAGCGCCACGAACGCGAGCGGTGAGAGCCCGCGCGGCAACACGCTGGCGTTGTCGGTGGGCACCAACGCGCCGGCGCCGGAGGCCTCCTGCACGCTGCCCGGCCTGCTGGGAGCGGTGGACCGGGTGGGCGAGCCCGAGGCGGCCCCGCTGACGCGCGACGTCGAGGCCATCTTCGTCGCCGAGCCGAAAGACGAGACCCTGTTCGGCCCGAACAAGCTGGTGTTCACCCTGCAGCTGGCAGCCGCGGCGCCTCTCCAGGGCGGCGCGCGCTTCCGCGTGTACTTCTACGTACCGGCCACCGGGCGCTACGTGCGCCTGAACGTCAGCCCCGGGACCAGCGGCAACACCTACGGGCACTTCGACCAGGATCCGGTCACCGGCGCACACAACACGCTGTTCGCCGACGGCGAGCTCGACCAGGTCGTGTACAACCCGGACGGCACGATCCAGATCGTGATCGACAAGGGCAAGCTGGGCGTCCGCGCCGGCGACACCCTGCTCGCGGTGCACGCGGATTCCCTGCCTGCGGAGACCGGGCTCAACGTCACCCTTGAGGAAGCGGGTTACTTCGACTACAAGGTTGCCGGCTGCAAGTAGCCCTCAGCCCCGGCCCCTCTCCCACGCGTGGGAGAGGGGCCGGCTCCTCCACATCAGCTTCACGTACGGCCGGGGGAGGCCCTGTCCAAGCTAGCGATCCTCTTGGCGATGACTGCTGCTGGATCTACGGCACACCCCGGCCTGCCGAGGCGAATTGGTGCGAGCCGGAGTGCTGCAACCAGTTCGACTGCTCGTGCTGCGATTACCGCAACTGCTTTTGCCCCTAACTGCGAGGATTGAGGTCGAGTCTGCTTGCTGCAACCGGCCAGGGGTTTCGACCTCTGGCCGACGCAGCACCTCCTGCTTTTCGTCCTTTCCGCCTTTAAGTCCTTGAGAGCCTGTCCCGCTTCTCCTACAACTCAGCACCATTGTCAGCGGAAGCTGAAAGCCTGAAGCCCGACCCGGCGGACCGCGCAATTTGCGTGTGCCCGTCTGAAGGGAGAGCTGTGTCTTCTGCTGGTTCCGGAATGAGGGGATGCGCCGCATGTCCAGCCGACTTCTTATACTCTTCACCGCCATGCTGATGACGGTCGCAGGTGATTTAAGCTCCAGAGCTCACGCCGAGCACAGCGCGATCGACCCGTCGCGCGGCGAGGCCCTGTGGAGCGCCGATACCGCCGGAGCCCACCGGATCGGCTTGGCCGACAGCCGCCCGGCGCTCGTGCTGTCCGAGCCTGGCGGCGCCCGCGCTGTCGCGCTCGATCCGGCCCGCTCCACGGCCTGGGTCTGGACCGGCCGCTCCCGGCTCTCCCTCGGCTTCGACGGCACCCGCGGGCTTACGCTCCCCCTCGACCTTCCTGCCACCGTGCACGCCCACCTCGCGGTCCGCCCGGAGGACGGCTCGGTCTGGCTCGCCGCCGGACGCGAGCTTCGCGGCCTGTCCGCCTCCGGAGCAACGCTCGCCTCCCACCGCCTCCCCGAGCCGGCCGTAGACCTGGCCCTCGATCCGGCCGCGGGCCTCCTCTTGGTGGCGACGGCGCAGAGCGTCGCGGCGCATGACGCGGTCGGCGGAGCCCTCCTTCGCGCTCTCGACCTCGGGAAGAATCCGGACGTCCGCGGCCTCTCCGTGCCTCCGGCGGGAGGGCTCTGGATCGCCTTACGCGACGAAGCCCGCCGGCTCGGCCCGGACGGCACGCTCCAGGCATCCGCCACCGCCCGCAACCTGACCGCGCTCGCCGCCTCCCCTGACGGCGGCGCCTGGCTTGCCGACGCCAAAACCCTGTCGCGGGTCGGCCCCGCCGGGAACGTTCTCGTCCGCATCAAGCCTTTCGCCGGCCAGGGAGCGATCTCCGCCCTTGCCGCCCACCCGGCCGACGGCTCGGTCTGGGTAGCCGCCGGCTCCTCGCTCGCCAAGATCGACGCCTTGGGCCGGTTGGCCCTCCGGGTGGACCTCCCCACCGAGGCGCAAGTCCACGACCTCGCCCTCTTCGCCGATGCGGTTCCGCCCACGATCGAGATCCTGGCACCCAGGGATGGAGCGCTCCTGGCCGCGCGCTCTCCGGAGGTCGAGCTCGCCTGGCAGGACGCCGGGACCGGCGTCGATCCCTCCAGCCTGGAGCTGCGCCTCGACGGCGCCTCTCTCCCGGTCCTCTGTGGCCGCCGCGACGCCGACGGCGCCACCTGCGCCCCGGCCGCGCCGCTCACCGAGGGACCCCACACACTGGCGGCCACCGTCCGCGACGCCGCCGGCAACCTGTCCGCACCCGCCGAGGTCCGCTTCTCCATCGATGGGACCCCTCCGGTGATCACCCTCGCCCGGCCGTCCGCCGGTGCCGTGGTGGTGGAGCCCGAGCTGATCTTCGAGGGGACGGTCGGCGAGCCGGCCACCCTCAGGCTCGACGGCACCGAGATCCCCTTGGGGCCGGACGGCGCCTTCCTCCATGGCCCCGTGCTCCTCCAGGAAGGGGACACCACCTTCACCTTCTCCGCGACCGACCCCGCCGGCAACACCGGCACACTCGCGGTGACCGTCACCTACGAGCCTCCGGCCGGCGGCGGCCCGCCACCCGACCCTGCCACCGTAGCCCCGCCCCTCGACCGGACCGTCGCCACCGATCTCTTCGCGTCCGTTGAGTTCCTGTGGAGCGGCAGCCGGCCCGTGCAGACCGGCGTGGCCCCGGGTGCGATCGAGCAGCAACGCGTCGCCGTGATCCGCGGCAAGCTCCTCGCCCGCGACGGCCACCCTCTGGAAGGCGCTCGCATCTCCATCCTCGGCCATCCCGAGCTCGGCGCCACCCTCAGCCGGGGCGACGGCGCCTTCGATCTCGCCGTCAACGGTGGCGGCGTCCTCACCGTCCAGATGGAGAAGGAAGGATTCCTCACCATCCACCGCCAGGTCGAAGTCCCCTGGCGCGGCTGGCGGGTGCTCGACGATGCCGTCCTCCTCCCCTTTGATACCGCGGCGACCGTCCTGACCTCCGGGTCACCGGTGCTCCAGATCGCCCGCGGCAGCCAGGTCGAGGACGAGGACGGCACCCGCCGCTCCACCCTCCTCGTCCCCGCGGGCACCCGTGCCCGCCTCATCCTGCCGGACGGCGCCGAGCAGCCGCTCGCCACACTGACCGTCCGCGCCACCGAATACACGGCCGGCCCCCGCGGCCCCCAGGCGATGCCCGCCCCCCTCCCCCCGGCCTCGGCCTATACCTACGCCGTCGAGCTGAGCGCGGACGAGGCCATCGCCGCCGGAGCCACCGAAGTGGCTTTCGACCGTCCGCTCGCCCACTACGTCGACAACTTCCTCGGCTTCCCCGTGGGCGGCGGCGTCCCGGCCGGGTACTACGACCGCGAGCTGGTCGCCTGGATCCCCTCGGACAACGGCCGCATCGTGCAGGTCCTGGGAGTCACCAACGGCCTCGCGGAGCTCGATGTGGACGGCTCCGGCGTGCCTGCCGGTCCGTCCGCGCTCGTGGCTCTGGGCGTGACCGAGGACGAGCGCCGAGCCCTCGCGTCCCTCTACTCCCCCGGCCAGAGCCTCTGGCGCGTCCCCGTCTCCCACTTCACTCCCTGGGACTACAACTGGCCCCTCGACGTCCCGGAAGACGCCGAGCCGCCCGGCCCCGATCAGGAGCCCGAGACCGAGGAGCCCGAAGAGAAGGCTTGCGAGCAGGCCGGCTCCATCATCGAGTGCCAGAACCAGGTCCTCGGCGAAGAGCTGCCGGCCACCGGCACTCCCTGGTCCCTGGTCTACCGCAGCGACCGCGTCCCGGGCCGCAGGACCGCCAACAGCCTGCACATCCCCCTCTCTGGAGAAACCGTCCCGGCAAGCCTGAAACGCATCGAGCTCAAGATCTCGATCGCCGGCCGCCGCTTCACCGCCCGCTTCCCGGCCGCCGCCGGCCAGGTCCACGACTTTACCTGGGACGGCACCGACGTCTATGGCCGACTCCTTCAGGGCCGCCGAGCGGTCCAGGTCGAGATCGGCTACGTCTACCCCGCCGTCTACACGCAGCCAGGACTCTTCTCACGGAGCTTTGCCCAGGCAGGATCGAGCTTCTCCCTCACCGTCGCCGACACCCGGGACGAGATCACCCTCAGGCGGACCTTCTCCGCCCTGCTGGGCACCTGGAGCGCCCACCCCCTCGGCTTCGGCGGCTGGTCGCTTTCCGCCCAGCACGCCTACGATCCGCTGGGCGTCGTGCAGCTCGGCGGCGGCGGGCGCATCCTGGGAGCCGGCCCGCTCGACCAGGCCCTCACCACCTTGGCCGGCCAGGCCGGAACCGCCGGTTACGGCGGCGAAGGGCTCCCCGCGGCGCAGTCCCCCCTCTACTACCCCGAGAGCGTCGCCGTCGATCCCCAGGGCAACGTCTATGTCGGTGAACGGACGCGCATCCGCAGGATCGACCGCACCACCGGCCGGATCGCGACGATCGCCGGCAAGCCGGACCGCGCAGGCTTCTCCGGCGACGGCGGCCCGGCCGTCCTCGCCGAGATCAACTACCCCCGGGGCCTGGTCTTCGACAACGCAGGCAACCTCCTCTTCGCCGACGCCTACAACCACCGCATCCGCCGGATCACCCCGTCGGGGATCATCACCACCGTCGCGGGCACCGGCGAAGGTGGCTTCAACGGCGACGGCCGCGCGGGGACCGAGGGCAAGCTCTACTTCCCTTGGGACGTGGCCTTTGACTCCCAGGGAAACCTCTACGTCGCCGATTGGGGCAACAACCGGGTCCGCACGCTCACCCCCTCGGGAACCCTCGGCACCGTAGGCGACGGCTCCTATCCGGTGGCCGGATTCCCGCCGGAGGTCGAGACCGAGCTCGAGACGCCAAGAGGCGTGGCTGTCGGCCCCGACGGCGGTCTCTACGTCTCCTTGACCAACCGTCACATCGTCGTCCGCATCGAGCCGGACGGGACTCTGCGCCGCGTCGCGGGCAACGGTCTCGTCGACTTCGATGGCTTCTTCCGCGATGGCGTTCCGGCTGCCGAGACGATCCTCTCCTACCCGGAGGATCTGGCCTTCGACCGCGGCGGCAACCTCTACGTGGTGAGCCAGGGCCGGGTCCGCAAAGTGGCGCCCACCGGAATCATCACCACCGTGGCGGGAGCCGGCCGCGACCTCCAGGAGGGGGGCTTCGCCCGCGCGGCCTGGCCCGGCGCCACCGGGATCGCCCTGGACGGCCGCGACCACCTCTACCTCGCCGACCAGAGCTACGGCCACCGCCTGCGCAAGCTGTCGCCGACCCTTCCGGACCTGACCGCCGCCGAGACCCCGGTCGCCGCGCCGGACGGCTCTGAGATCTGGATCTTCGACGCCTACGGCCGCCACTTGCGCACCCTCGACAGCCTGACCGGAGCGCTGCGGCTGCGCTTCCACTACGACACCGCCGGCCGGCTGGCCCAGATCGAGGACGCCGACGGCCTCCGTACCCGGATCGAGCGCGACGCTGCGGGCCAGGCCCAAGCCGTCGTGGCCCCCTTCGGCCAACGCACCGAGTTGGCCTACGCCAACGGCTCTCTCGCCTCAATCCGCAATCCGGCCGGAGAGACCGTCCGCCTCACCTCCACACCCGACGGCCTGCTGACCGGCCTGACCGATCCGCGCAACCACGCCTACACCTTCACCTGGGACGGCCTCGGCCGGCTCCGGCGTGACACCGATCCGGCCGGCGGATTCAAGGCCCTCACCAGGACCTCCCAGGACGACGCCTACCGCATCGACCTCACCACCGCCGAGGGCCGGACCACCTCCTACACCGTCGAAAGCCTGCCGAGCGAGGAAAGGCGCTGGTCCAACACCTCTCCGGCAGGTCTCACCTCCGAAGCCCTCTTCCGCAAAGACGGCTCCCGCCGCGTGAGCTTCCCCGACGGCACCATCGTCACCGAGACCCCCGGCCCCGACCCCCGGTTCGGCCTGCAGGCGCCGGTGACGCAAAGCCTCCAGGTGCGGACCCCAGCGGGCCGGACATGGACGCTGTCGAGCGCCCGCACCGCCACCTTCGCCACACCGGGCGCCCTCCTCCCGTCCACCTTGCAGGAGACCGTCCAGATCAACGGCCGCTCCTACACCAGCGCCTGGAACGCCACGCAGCGCCGCGACACCCTGACCACCCCGGCCGGCCGCCGCCGCATCCTCGACCTCGACGTCAAGGGCCGCCCGGTCGCGCTCCAGGCCGGCAATCTCGCAACCGTCACCTTCGGCTACGACACCGCCGGAAGGCTGACCGAGGTCGCCCAGGGCACCGGAACCGACCGCCGCATCCTCGCCTTCGGCTACGACGCCTCCGGGCGGCTCGACCGCCTCACCGCTCCGCTGTCGCGCAACCTCCTCTTCGAGCGCGACGCCGCCGGCCGCGTCCTGCGCCAGACGCTGCCCGACAGCCGGTCGATCGACTTCGTCTACGACGCGGGCGGCAACGTCACCGGCCTCACCCCTCCCGGCCGACCCGAGCACGCCTTCGGCTACTCTCCCGTCGGCCTCCAGGACGCCTACCGTCCACCCGCCCTCGGGACCGGCCCGGTGGACACCACCTACGCCTACGACCTCGACCGCCGCATGACCCGCGTCGAGCGTCCGGACGGCAAGACCGTCACCCTCGGCTACGATGGAGCCGGCCGCCTTTCGACCCTCGACGTCTCCAGGGGCCGCATCACCTACACCTACGACCCCGCGACCGGAAAGCCCCTGAGCGCCGGCTCGCCCGGCGGCGTGACCCTCACCTACACCTATGACGGCTCCCTCCTGACCCGCACCACCTGGACGGGCCCGGTGGCAGGCACCGTCGAGCGCACCTACGACAACGACTTCCGGGTGATCTCGGAGAAGGTCAACGGAGAAGCACCCGTGACCTACCAATACGACCCCGACGGCCTCCTGACCCGAGCCGGGAACCTCACGATCACGAGAGATCCGCAGACCGGCCTCGTGACCGGCACCACCTTGGGCGTCGTCACCACCTCCAACGCCTACAACCTCTTCGGAGAGCTGATCCGCCAGGAAGTCAAAGTCTCGGGACATCCGCTCTTCACCGCCGACTACACCAGAGACCTCCTCGGCCGCATCACCAGAAAAGTGGAAGTCATCGAAAGCGCGACCGACACCTGGGACTACACCTACGACCCCGCCGGCCGCCTCCAAGAGGTCTACCGCAACGGAGCCCGCCTCTCGCGCTACGAATACGACGCCAACGGCAACCGCATCGTCCACGTCACCCCCACCGAAACCATCACCGCCACCTCCGACGACCAGGACCGCCTCCTCACCTACGGAGACACCACCTACACCTACACCGCCAACGGCGAGCTCGCCACCAAAACGCAGAACAACCAGACCGTCCACTACGAATACGACGAGCTCGGCAACCTCACGAAAGTCACGATGCCGGACGGCCTCTTGATCGAGTACCTGATCGACGGCCAGAACCGCCGGGTCGGGAAGAAGGTCGGCGGCGTCCTCGTGCAGGGTTACCTTTACAAAGACCAGCTCGAGCCCGTCGCGACGCTCAGCGGCACCACAGGAACGGATCGCTTCGTCTATGCGACCACCGCCCACAGCCCGGACATCGTGATCAAAGGAGGCCAAACCTACCGGCTGATCACGGATCATCTGGGAAGCCCGCGGCTGGTCGTCAACACTGCGGATGGCACGATCGCCCAGAGGATGACTTACGACGAGTTCGGAAAGACGATTCTGGATACCGGAGCCGGTTCCCAGGCTTTCGGCTTCGCAGGTGGGCTGTATGACAGGCAAACGGAGCTGGTGCGGTTCGGGGCGAGGGACTACGACGCGAGGGTGGGGCGGTGGGTTGGGAAAGATCCAATTCTTTTCCAAGGCAATGACACCAACTTGTACGGCTATGCCAAAAGAGATCCGATGAACCTTATTGATCCCAGCGGCCTGCGATGCACCAATAATTCGCCCTACTGGGTTCCCGTCAAACCAGAAGAAAACGATATTCCCATCCAATGGATCGCTCCAGGCAAGACTTATGAGGGGCCGATTGACGGAGTCCGTCCCCCAGCCTGGAACAATGATTGGTTTAAAGTTTCTAATTCCACTGATGTTACGATCCAACCTGACGGGAACCCTACTACTGGCGGCATTGGCGGGGTGGTAACGCAGCTCCTCTGGACCAATGATCCCAGATGGTGGGTGCCATCAGACCAAACTCCACTCACTGATCGTTTTCCTGGCAGAAAGCAGCCGAACTGGCCTGATCGCCACACCGACTGGAAGGTGCCACCACCCCCTCCGGAATGCGGCTGCTCTCTGTATTACTAAATCGAAAATGCGCACTTCAGGAGCTTCACGCCGTTGGGTTCTGGCGATGTTATTCGGCGCAGGTCTTGTGTGGGTCATCCTTGTCCTCTTCACAGCCTGGGACTCCTGCCATGGCCTTGGTTCCGAATTGGCACCGGGACTCACTAAAGAGGGGCTACTGAAGCTCCGGATCGGCATGACCGAACAAGAAGTCATTGAGCTGATTGGCCCTCCTCTCAAAAAAAGCCCGCCATGGAAAGGTGGGCAGAATCGCAGTTGGTCTTGGACGTACGCACAACCCGGCTTCCTTGAAACCGGCATAGGATTGGGGGTAGCTATCGAAGACGGCCGCATGGCGCGCGCAGGAGCCGAAATCCATGACCTCGGTGTCTACCTCTGCACAGAAGAAAAGTGCCCGAATATCTTAAGAGAAGAGGGCTTGTACTGTCTTCCAGAGTAGCAGTCGTAGTGCGAATTGGAATTATGAGGCGGTGGCTCATCATTCTCCTTCTCCCGCGGTGTTTGCCTCTGCACTGAGGAGAAGTGCCCTAATGTTTTTTGAGAAAAGACGGTCTGTTCTGTTTGCCGGAACGGCAAATTCGCAAGATGCCCCCGTCCGGAAAGCACCACCGGCACGGAGGTCGAGTCGTCGAACACGAGCCCGGCGCCGTTCCGGTTCTGCCCATGGGTCGACGCCGGTGCGAAACAAGATACCCTTCGAAGAACCCGGCCGAATAGGCGCCTGGCCCCTCATACTGGCGCACCTCACACGCGCACTCGCGGACCGTCACCTTGGCTGCTGTTTCTCAAGGAGCTCTCGAGCCTTCCTCGCGAAACGCTCAGGATCCAATTCGCGCTCGGGCGGGCATGTCGTAAAGCTGATGCTCCCACCAGGCCGGCCTGGGTGGGACCTCGCCCTTTCCAGCGGACATCTCGATCGTAGAGCAGCCAGACATCCCAGGCAGCCTCCGGCGTCTTCAGATGCGGCTGGAGTGCCTTCCCGAGCAACTGGCCGCCATCCCAGAAATGCCTGGCTCGTGGATCGGGTATCTGCTTGGAGGCTTTTGCCACGTGCCGCTCTCGCCCTCCCACCTGGCTCGACCAGACGACGTACACGACCACATCGGTGCTGCTGTCCGATTCCAACCACGCTTTTTGCAGTTCGGAGCCCCCCGAAGACATCCCCCTCACGTCGGTGCTGCCAGGAAGATCGCCCTCACCTTTCCTGCGTCTGCATTGAATTGCGCACGTAGCGGGGAAAGTCCATTCGAAAGAACCGTGTGGGCGACCGGCCGAGCTCCTGGCCCACACCCCACCAGCACGAAGAGGGAGGCTGACAGCCAGAACAGAAGTCGAACCCTGTAACGATCACTCATCCTTCCGTCCTCATGAGCTGGGCGGAGTACCCAAGCTCTTCGAGAGCTTTGATGATGCACTCTGCTTCTTCATCTCGGGTCTCCTGACAGACTCGGAACAGCCATGAGGCGTAGTAGGGAAAGGCCATCAAGACGACGGCGATCAAGGCGACGATCCACAGGATGATGCGGTTGCGGCGACGGCCGGCGGACACTGTACAGTTCTCGCCGGGCGCGCAGACCTCCGGTTTGTAGGCTCGATAGAAAGCAAAGCCCGAAAAAAGGACGGTGAGGCCCGCAAGCCATGGACGCAAGGGCTCGAGCTGCGCGGCCAAGGCCGCCGAGCCAACTCCGAGGACTGCCACCGCGATCGGCAGGATGCAACAGAGCGAAGCGCCGAAGGCGGTGAGCACCGCGCCGATTCCGAGAAATACGTCCTTCTTGGTGTCTTCCATGATGGTTGATCCGCTTCTAGGAACAGGCGCCTGCTTGGCTCCGGTCACGGCCCAGCGCGTCAGCGATCCCCCCGTCTATTCAGGATTGTCCCCCCGGCTCAGCCAGAAGCTTCTCTAAGTCCGCCAGTTCGACCGGCTTCACCAGGTGGCCGTCGCACCCGGCCTCCTTCGACCTGGCGCGGTCCTCCTCCTGCCCCCAGCCGGTCAGTGCGATGATGACCATGTCGTGTCCCCACGGCTGCTCACGGATGCACTGCGTCGCCTCGTAGCCATTGAGGTTGGGCATTCCAACGTCCATCAGGACCACCTGGGGGCGGAACTGCTCAGCGCGCTCCACAGCCTCGTAGCCGTCGTGCGCGGTGCGGACCTCGTTCCCCAGCAACTGGAGCATCATCTGCATCGAAGCCGCCGAGTCCTCATTGTCGTCCACCACCAGGATGCGCCGCTTCGATCCGGCGGACTCCGGACCTCCCTCGGCCGCTGTGCCGTCCGACGACTCCGCTCGATCCTCCAGGACCGGCAGCCTGACGGTCAACGCGCTGCCCTGGCCGGGACCGGGGCTCTCTGCCTCGACGGTCCCGCCATGCATCTCGACCAGGCCCTTCACCAGCGCCAGCCCGATGCCCAGCCCGCCGGCGCTCCGCTCCATCGACCGGTCCACCTGGCTGAACATCTCAAAAATATTCGGCAAGGCAGGCGCGGGGATGCCGATTCCGGTATCCCTGACCGTCACTGTCACCTGGCCGCCATCCCGCTCTGCGGTGAGCCAGATCTGTCCCCTCCCCTCGGTGTATCTCGCGCTGTTGCTGAGCAGATTGCCGAATACCTGGGCCAGCCTGGTGAAGTCGGCGTCCAGGTAAATCGGCTCCGGCGGCAGCGAGATCGTCAGCTCGTGCCCGGCCTCCTGGATCGCCGGCCGAGCGGTCTCCACTGCGCTGCTGACCGCGTCGGCGAGCACCACTCTGGTACGGCGCAGCTCCATCTTGTTGAGACTGATGCGCGAGATGTCGAGCAGGTCGTCGATCAGCCGCACCATGTGGGAGAGCTGCCGGTCCATGATCTCCCGCGACTTGTCGATGAGGTCGGGGTCGGAGGCCAGCCGCAGCACCTGAAGGCTGTTCCGCAGCGGAGCCAGCGGATTTCTCAGCTCGTGAGCCAACAACGCGAGGAACTCGTCCTTGCGGCGGTCAGCTTTCTTGAGCGCCTCCATGGCCTCCTGCAGGGCCTCATCTGCCCGCTTCCGCTCGGTAATGTCGCGGGCGATTTTCGACGCCCCGATGATGTGGCCTTCTACGTCGCGGATCGGAGAGATGGTGAGGGAGATGTCCATCCGGCGGCCGTCCTTGGCCATCCGGACCGTCTCGTAGTGCTCGATCCGCTCTCCACGAGTAATCCGGGCCAGGATCGTCGCCTCTTCATCCAGCCGGTCCGGCGGGATGATCAGGGTGATCGACCGGCCGACGGCCTCCTCTGCGCTGTAGCCGAAGAGTCGCTCTGCCCCGGGATTCCACGTCCGGATGACACTGTCGAGAGTTTTACTCACGATCGCGTCGTGGGTCGACTCGACGATTACGGCGAGCCGCGCCTGGACCTCCTCGGCCCGCCGTCGCTCGGTCACGTCGCGAAAGACCAGCACCGCTCCCACCGGCGAGCCAGACTCATCCAACATGGGCGCGGCGCTGTCGTCGATCGGCCGTTCGGTCCCATCCCGGGCGATCAGGACCGTATCATTCGCCAAGCCGACGACCAGCCCTTGCCGAAGGGCCTGAACGGCTGGGTTCTCGGCCGGCTGGCGGGAGTATTCGTTCACGATATGGAAAACGTCGGGCAGGGGCCGCCCCGCGGCTTCGGCATGAGTCCACCCGGTCAAAGCCTCTGCCACGCCGTTGAGGAATGTCACCCGGCCCTCGTCGTCGGTACTGATCACCGCGTCGCCGATGCTGGCGAGGGTGATCCGCAGCCGCTCCCGCTCGGCCGCCAGCTCCCGCTCGGTCCGCTGGCGGGCGAGGAGGATGGCGTTGGCGTTCTGAATCGCAACTGAACGGAGCCGCCGCTCCTCGTCATCGTCGTAAGGCATCACCCGATCCTGAGCTCTTCAGAGGCCAGCGCCGTACCGAGCACCCGCGCGCGGATTTTCGCGAAGGCCGTATCGCGGGTGGTGGACGTATCGTCGCAGAAGGGGGAGAACCCGCAGTCGTCCGTCGTCCCGAGCTGCTCCACCGGGATAAATTCGGCTGCTTCGAGAGCCCGGTCGCGAACCTCCTCCGGCGTCTCGACGTGCGGGTCGATCGGCGCGACCACGCCGACGAAAACCTGCTGGTCGGCCTTCATGTGATCCCGGATGATCTTCAGCACGCGGACGCGGTCCTTTTCGCCTGCCAGCGCCACGTAGAAGCTCCCGACCTTCAACTGGAACAAGCTGGGCAGGAGCTCGGCGTAATCGACGTCCGCACTGTGGGTCGAGTCGAGGTCACCGCCCGGGCAGGTATGGACGCCGATGCGACGGCGCTCCTCTGCGGAGAATCGCGACAGCGCGAGGTTGTTCAGATCGATGAAGCTGTGGAGGAGATGCCCGGAAGGGTCGATCTTGACCGCCAGCCGGCCTTCCGTGAAGTCGATCTGAACCTTGTGCGCTCCCTTTCGAAGGCAGTTGCGCACCTCGGTTTCGTGCTCGTGCAGCAGGTCATCGATGAACTGTTCGCGTGGGTAGCCGGGAATCTCGTCAGGTGGGTACATCAGGCTCAAGGCCGAGGGCGAGATCACCGCCTGCTTCACCGGCTTCCTGGCGTAGCGCAGGGCCACGTCCAGGTAGCTGTCCGCGTACCGCTTGTAGCGGAAAGGGCCGCCCGTCAGCTTTGGCATCCGGCGGGTGTGGCCGGCCACGAACGGGATCTTGAAGCCGTCCGGGTCCGTGTTCGGCAAGCCGTGCACACAATATGTCCAGAAGTTGTGGTACTTCCTCTGTTCGCCGTCGGTGATCACCGGCGAGCCCGTGGCCTCGAACCGCCGGATGGTG
>Ga0126309_10000073_pt1 | contig 32994 bp, 28 predicted proteins | sample Plot56_FD_92541 | JGI IMG/M metagenome (GOLD analysis project Ga0126309, IMG submission 92541) | Serpentine soil microbial communities from UC McLaughlin Reserve, CA, USA - Plot56 | ecosystem: Environmental > Terrestrial > Soil > Grasslands | place: USA: UC McLaughlin Reserve, Lake County...
ATCACCGTCTCCACCTGCATCAGGCCTACGTCGCCGTTGAGCTTCGAGGCGACGATCTGGGTGGTCATCACCCGGAAGGAGCCGCCGAACAGGTAGGGCGCCGAGAACGACGCCAGCGCGGTCATGAAGGTGAGGAGCGACGCGCTCACCAGCGCGGGCCGCAGCAGCGGCAGGGTCACCCGGAACAGCGAGCGCGCCCGGCCGGCGCCCAGCGAAGCGGCGGCTTCGAGGAGAGCCGCGTCGAGCCGCGCGAGGCCGGCGCGGGTGAACAGATAGAAGTAGACGTACATCGAGTAGGCGTGGACCAGCAGGATCGCGCCCGGTCCGGCCAGCCGCCAGGGGGGCTGCTCCAGCCCGAGGGACGACTGCACCGCGCGCGACACGAAGCCGCTCTCGCCATACAGGAAGAGGAAGGCGATCACGCCGACCAGCGGGGGCAGGGCGACGGGTAAGGCCGCCAGAGCGCCGAGGATGCGCCGGCCCGCAGGTATCTCCGCAGCCCGCTGGCGCGCCTCGCCGCGGGCGTCCTCGGCTGGCTCCTCGCCGGGCTCCTCCTCCTGCCGCACGCCATGCTCGTCCTGGTCTCCCTGGTGCCGCCCTTCACCTGGACGACCGAATGGATGCCGCCGGTCCTCCAGCTCAGCAACTGGGCCTCGCTGTTCGCGCAGCCGGAGAAGCTCCGCCCGGTCCTCAACTCCCTCTGGATGGCCACGCTCTCGACCGTCGCCGCGCTGGGCCTGGGGTTCGTGGCGGCGCGGCTGGCGGCCGTGCGGAAAGGCTTCCTGCCGGGAGCGCTGGAGTGGCTCCTCGCGCTGCCGTGGGCGATCCCGGGCACCGTCTTCGCGGTGGCCCTGGCCGCCACCTTCGGGGTGAGCCAGCCGTGGCTCGGCCGCTTCGTGCTGATCGGCACGCCCTGGATCCTGCCGTTCGCCTACCTGGTGCGCAGCCTGCCGCTGACCGGCCGCGGCGCGCTCGCCGGGCTGCGCTCGCTCGATCCGGCGCTCGAAGAGGCGGCCGCCTCGCTGGGCGTGGGCCGCTGGCGCCGGCTCTGGCGGGTGGTCGTGCCCTTGCTGCGGCCGGCGCTCGCGGCGGGCGCGGGGCTGGCGTTTCTCACCGCCCTGGGGGATTTCATCGTTTCGGTCGTTCTCTACACGTACGATACGCGGCCGATCTCCATGGAGATCATCTCGAGCCTCCGGCTTCAGGACCTGGGGATGGCCGCTGTCTATGGCGTGCTGTTGATCACCGCCAGCATCGCAGCGTTCCTGCTGTGGGGGCGGAGCGAGGCGCGCTGAGGGAGTCATGCAGTCGAGCTCGCTGCGCCAGCTGTCCGTCCTGATGGCCACGGTGTTCGCCGACATGGTGGGCTTCACCATGGTGCTGCCGCTGCTGCCGTTCTATGCCACGCGCTGCGGCGCCAGCCCTTCCGTGGTGGGGCTCCTCGTCGCCGCCTACGCTTTCGCGCAGTTCGCCACCGCACCGTTCTGGGGCCGGGCCTCGGACCGCTGGGGGCGGCGGCCGATGATCCTGTTCGGCCTGATGGCGTCGGCCATGGCCTACGTCCTGTTCGGCCTGGCCGATGCCCTCTGGCTCCTCTTCGCCTCGCGTCTCGTGCAGGGGATGGGCGGCGGCATCAACGGCGTGGTGCAGGCCTACGTGGCCGACGCGGTCGAGCCCGAAGAGCGGGCCAAGGCGCTGGGCTGGCTCACCGCGGCGACCAGCGCCGGCGTGATGATCGGTCCGGCCATGGGCTCGCTGGCGACCAACCTCTCGCGGGAGGCGCCGGGGTTCCTGGCGGCCGCGTTGTGCATCCTGAACGTCCTGTCCGCCTGGTATTGGCTGCCGGAGCCGCCGCGCGAGAGCGTCCCGGCCGGCGCAGCGCCGCGGCGCTCGCTGCGCAGCACGTTCGTCGACGTCCTGCGGCATCCGAGGTCGCCGGTCCCCTCGCTGATCTGGATCTACGCCTTCGGCATGATGGCCTTCATGGCGATGAACGGCGTGCTGGGCCTCTATCTGAAGGACACGTTCGGGGTCACCGAGAAGAACATCGGCTTCTTCTTCGCCTACGTGGGAGCGATCTCGCTGATCATGCGGGCCGTGATGCTGGGGCCGGCGGTCCGGCGCTTCGGTGAGGTCGGAGTGACGCGCCTCGGCGCTCTGTCGCTGGTCGTGGGGCTCGCCTGCATCCCCCTGGCGCGGAACCTCCCGGGGCTCGCGCTCGTGGTCCTGTTCGTGCCGGTGGGGACGGCTCTGCTCTTCCCGGCGACCACGGCTCTGGTTTCGCGGCGCTCGCCGCGCGGGGAGATCGGGCAGGTGCTGGGCGTCCAGCAATCCTTCGGCTCGATCGCCCGGATGGTGGGCCCGATGTGGTCCGGCCTCGTTTTCCAGAAGGCGGGCCCGGCCTACTCGTTCTGGCTCGCGTCCGTCCTGATGCTGGGCGTGAGCCTGCTCACCTGGCGGCAGCGCCGGGGCCAGCCGGAAGCCGCGCCCACTGTCGTGGCCCAGGCCTGAGCGTCTGGAGCCCAAAAATAAACAGGGCCGCGTCATCACGCGGCCCTGGAATCTTCAGAATTGGTTGCGGGGGCAGGATTTGAACCTGCGACCTTTGGGTTATGAGCCCAACGAGCTACCAGGCTGCTCCACCCCGCGTCACCGTTTTGTCAAACCCCGCCGATTTCGCGGCGGAGGGGGATCGTCGCACATCCATCCAGGCTTGTCAACGCCGTCCCGGGGAGTACAACCAGACGAGGGGACGGGCTATTCCAGTAGCCCTCCCTCAGCGAATCCCCACGCTCAGCTCGTAGCTGGCGCTCCCTTTGGTCGCGAGGACGAAGATCCGGTAGGTGCCGCCGCCGGGGAGCTCGCCGGTCCATTCGGTGGTCCGGCAGGTGACGGTGTAGTCGTCGATCATGATCTCGAAGGCGGCGTTCTTCTTGGGAGCGGTCAGGCGGACGGTCATCGTCTGCCCTTCGCGGGCCTGGAGGACGTACTGGTCCATTCCGCTCGTGGTGCCCCGGACCGTTCCCGAGGAGGTGCCTTTGGCGAAGCGGATGGGTTTGGCGCCTTGCGTCGAGCCGATCGGCCGGTGGACTGCTGTGCCGGTCTCCGCGAGCTTCCCTCCCTGGAGCTTCCAGGTCTCGGTGTCGATGAAGTCGATGCCCATTGCGGCACCTGTTTCATTGCCGGTCCGCTCCACCATGAGGGCGCCGTCCTCGACGCGGACGCAACGGACGCCGCCCGAGGCGCGGTCGCCGCCGGGGATGCGCCCCAGAAGCACCGGCTTGCCGTCCTTCATCCCGTAGACGAACCCTCGTCGAAGCTCCCGGTGCCGCCGGTGCTGCACTGGGTCCGCACGATGGCCTCGTCGTGTCCATCCCCGGTCAGATCGCCGTAGACGATCTCCCTGACCTCGAAGTAGGTCCCTTCGAGATCCGTTCCGGGGCTCGCCTCGAAGCGCCCGCCGGACACGCGCACCGGAACCTTCGCCTCGTCGGACGACTCGAAGTCCGCGCAGGACGGGTGATAGACGAAATTGCGGAAGTCGACGGAATGCACGTCGCCGGCCGCGTAGGCGGCAGTGGTCAGGGCGCAGGAGAGGGCGAGGAGGAAATGTAGAGGACGCACGGCACGAGTCTACTGCACACCCGCACCAGGCGCCTCAGACCAGGAAGCCCAGATCCGGCGAGCTGAAGCGGCCGATGTTCGGCAGCACGAGCGGGATGTCGGTCGCGGAGACCCCGAACCAGCGGGCGAGGGTCGCCGAGTACTCGTCGACCGAGGTCGTCGGGATCCAGCGGCCGTCTCCGGAGTCGTCAGGACCATCCACCGCGAGCGTCGGCACCTGGCCGTAGAAGCGGCCGCCGGTGACGGCTCCGCCGAGAACGAGGTGGTGCGAGCCCCAGCCGTGGTCCGAGCCGTCGCCGTTGCTCGCATAGGTGCGGCCGAAGTCCGAGGCGGTGAAGGAGGTGACGTCGGAGGCCACGCCGAGCTCGGTGGTGGCGGTGTAGAACGCCGAGAGGGCTCCGTCGAGCTCGGTCAGGAGATCGGCGTGCGCTCCCGTCTCGGGCGCGCCGCCGATCTGGCCGTCGTGGGTGTCATAGCCGCCGGCGGCGCAGAAGTAGACCTGCCGGCGCATCCCCAGGGCTTCGCGGATCGAGATGAGGCGCGCGACCATGCGCAGCTGCCGGCCCAGGTCGGTGTCCGGGAAGACCGTCTGCAGCGCGGGTGCCGTATCCAGCGCCGCGGAGAGCAGGCGGTCCTGATCGAGGGCGCGTTGGAAGACGTCGCGATACCCCGTCTGGAAAAGATTCCCGTAGCTCTTCGCCATCAGGCGCCGGATGGCCGTCGACGGCGGATCGTTCCACTGCGTGCCGTCGGAGTACCAGCCGAGGCCGATCGAGCCGTCCGTCGAGAGCTGGTACTGGGTGACCGAGTTGCCGACCTGGAACGTGTTGTTGCCCGCGAGCGACATCGACATCGAGACCTGGGCCGTGCCGTTCAGCGAGTGCAGGAGATCGGCGGTCCGTCCGCCCCAGCCGGTGCGCACCGGCTGATCGGGAAGTCCGGTCTGCCAATGCACCGTCTGGTCGCTGTGCGAGAAGAGCTGCGGGGGGAGCGCGGCCGTGCCGGCGTCGTACTCGGCCCGGGTCACCGGCGCCACCAGAGGGCCGACGTTGGCGACCAGGGCGAGCCGCTGCTGGTTGAACAGGCTGCGCAGGCCGGTCAGCCGCGGGTGGAGCCCCCACGACCGTCCTCCACCACCTGACAATGGCGCGATCGACAGGAGAGACGCCTGCGGGAGCGCCAGGTTCCGGCGCGCCGCGGCATAGGCGGCGTATTCCGTGCCGCGCGGCACGAGGACGTTGTTGCTGTCGTTGCCCCCGTACAGAAAGACGCAGACCAGCGCCTTGTAGTCGCCGAAGAGCGGAGCGGCCGCGGCGATGCGCCGCAGATCGAACACCGTCGAGGCGAGAGAGGTCATGCCGACGGCGGTGCAGACCGAGCGGAGGAACGAGCGGCGGGAAAGGCCGGGAGGGAATTGATCGCTCATCGCAAAGGCTCCTATCTCTGGACGACGAACTCGGGGGAGAGGCTCACCAGCCACACCAGGGTCAAGGCGCGCTCGACGGGGTTGGTCGGGAAGTAGCGGTCGGCCAGGGCCTCGGCGAAGATCGTCCGCGTCTCGGAGCTCATGCCGCCGCTGTAGAAGAGCAGGTTCACGCGGTCGAGGAGCACAGTGGTGCTCCCGGCGCTGGTCAGATACGAGTAGTCGAGCGTGACCTCGGTGTCGTCGTCGGCATAGCCTTCGAGGATGCCGCGCAGGAAGTTGGCCGTGCCGAAGACCGAGGTCTCGTTGGTGATCTGGAGCTCGGGCGCAACGATCCCGGCCTCGGCGATCGCGCCCGGCTGCGCGTAGGTCGGCTCGAAGAAGTTGAACACGGTCGGCGCCTGGAGCGGAGCCTGGTTCAGCCCCCACTCGGCGCTCGCCTGCCAGTAGTAGCGGAAGCGGCCGTCCGCCGGCGGCTGGGCTTTCAGGGCGCGCAGCAGGTTGACGAACCGCACGATCGGCTCGCGGACCTTGCCGTAGCCCTGCTGGTTGAGCACGCCGGTGCTCCGCGCCTCCCAATCCAGCAGGATCGCGCGCAGCACCGCCTTCATGTCGCCGCGGACCCCCTGGCCATTCGGATAAAGACTATTGGCGAACGACTGCCCGCAGCGATAGACGTAGCCCGGGCTCGGATTGCTCGTCACCAGCCGCTGGATCAGGTGCCGGCAGACGAACGGCCCCACGTTCGCATGCTGGAAGATGTTGTCGAGCGCCGCCGTCAGATCGGCCTGCGGCGTCTGTCCCGCGGGCAGCGCCACCCCGTTCAGGAGCTGCTTGGCGCCCGTCGAGTGGTGCTCGGTCCAGACCTCCATGGGCTGCCGCCAGTCGGGCTCCGGCCAGTAGAAGCGCCACTCTTCCGAGCGGTCCTGCCCGGCGAACGTCCAGCCGGTGAAGACCTGGGCGAAGCCCTTGATCACCGCCTGGTCGTAGGTGGCGAGAGGCAGGCCGTCGACGTCGAGCTGGAGGGTGCCGTCGGGGTGCAGCTTGTAGAGCCCGATGGTGAAGAGCTGGAGGATCTCCCGCGCGTAGTTCTCGTTGGGATTGCGCCCGGTCTCCGGGTCTTCCTTGTCGTTGCTCAGCATGTCGAGGTAGACGCCCATCGACGGCGAGAGCGTCACGTCCTGCAGGAGCTGCCGGAAGTTGCCGAAGGCGTCGCGGTTCAGGAGATCCATGTAGGCCGCGTTCGACTCGGCCCAGCTCAAGTCGCTGTCCTCGGCCGAGACGACGAAGAGCTCGGAGAGAGCGAGGGCGGTCCGTTGCCGGAGCTGGTCCTGCCCCTGGATCGCCTGCTTCCAGATCGACTCCCGGGCATACCAGCTGTAGCGGTCGTCCTCCGGCACCGGCAGCCCGTCGACGTAGGCCAGGTGCGCCGCGAGTGGCAGGGCAAATTGGGCGTTGATCCATGCCGGGAAGCCCTGGCTCTGGAGCGCGGCGATCGCCTCGGGCGTGGGGCCATAGGTGGCCTGCGTCAGGAACCGGGCGGCGTCATTCGCCGTGGGCGGACCCCCAGGGAGAGCGGGCGGCGCCGGCGGCGGCGTGAACGTGATGCTGCCGTTGGCGATGCGGAAGTAGCCCTTGATCTCGCCGGTCGGGTAGTTGACCGTGTGCAGGTTGAGATAGCACTGCCCGGCGCGCAGGGCCGCGAGGATCTGCGACCGCGTCCACGAGCCGGCGGCCACGATGGTCCAGGTCATCGAGCCGTCCGCCGCGGGCGTCGCGTCATCCAGATCGAAGATGATCTGGCCGTCGGGCGCATGGATGTGCGCCCCGGTCATCGTCGAGCTGAGGTTCGAAAACGTGTGCCGCAGGACCGCCGTCTGCTCGTCCGCCGCCAGCAGGAGCGTGCCATGGCCCGACCCCAGGCTCACCGCGCCGCTCTGCGGCGTGAGGGTCGCGATGAGCAGGACCTCCTGCCGGGAGATCGCGTACGTGCCGAGGACGACCGGGCTGTCGGCCAGGCCGCTCTTGACGGCGATCGCCCGGAGGTTCGTCGTGCTCGTCAGGGTGACCGGACCGGAATAGACCGTGCCGTTCGCCGCGGACGGCGTCGACCCGTCCGTCGTATAGCGGATCGTGGCGCCGGGCGTGCTGGTCACCATCTCGACCGCTTGCTCGCCGGAATAGCTCCCCGGCGGAGGGCTGAACGCGGGGGGCGCCACCCGGACCGCCTCGACGGCCGCATCGGAGAAGTACCCGAAGACGTCGATGATCACGGCGAGGTCGGCGCCCGTGCCGGAGTAGGCCGTCACTCCGCCGGCCGTTCCCAGAGCCAGGACGGCGTTGTTGGCCCGCACCTCGCCGGGACGGAAGTTGATCGTCGAGGCGAGAGGCCTGGGGACGCCGCTCGGACCGAACGTCAGATAGCCGCTGGACGCGGGGATGACCGTGACGTTGACGGCCACGGCCGCGGCCGCGGTCGAAACCCCGCAGCGGCCGCCCACAGAAAAGGAGCGGCTCGCACCGGCGGCGAGGCTGGGGCCGGCGAGCGGCCCCGCCACCCCCCGTGTATCGACGAGCCGGCAGGGGGAGACCGTGTAGAAGTCCGTGCCCGCCGCCTGCGCGGGGGCGCTCCAGAGGAATGGCACGAGGCCGAGGAGCCACCACCTCGCCCCTGTCGCGCGCAGGCCCTTCGCCGTCATCTCTCTCCCCCTCTTCGTATGGACTTCTGTCTATGTACACATCCTGGAGCGCGGGAGCCTGTCCTGTCTGTGACGTGCTCCGCTGTGCGGGTGTGACCTGATTCACACGCAGAGAGGGGGTACAATCGGCCGGGTGCCGCTCCTCTCCCGCTTTCGGAAGTCCGCCGCCCTCCTCTGCCTCATCGCTCCCGCCCTCCTCCACGGCGCGGCGGAGCTGACGCCCGAGGAGCAGCGGGGTCGCCAGATCTATCTCGAAGGGACGAGCCCGTCCGGCGGCGAGATCGTGGCGGTCCTGGGGGACGCCCAGATCGAGGTGCCGGCGGCGTCCGTTCCGTGCGCGAGCTGCCATGGCCGCGACGGCCGGGGGCGGCCCGAAGGGGGCGTGTCGCCGTCCGACCTTCGCTGGGAGAGCCTGACCCGGCCCTACGGCGTCATCCATCCGAGCGGCCGGAGCCATCCGCCCTACGACGAGCGGCTGCTCAAGCGCGCCGTCACCCTGGGGCTCGATCCGGCGGGCAACAAGCTGCATGTGGCCATGCCGCGGTTCCGCCTGAGCCTCCAGGACATGGCCGACTTGACCGCCTATCTCAAAAGGCTGGGGAGCGAGCCCGAGCCGGGGGTGAGCGAGACGGCGGTGCGGATCGGCGTCGTCCTGCCTCCGCCCGGTCCGCTGACCCCGCTGGGGCGGGCGGTCCGGTCGGCTCTCGAGGCGCAGTGTGCGCAGTGGAACGCGCAGGGGGGGATCTACGGCCGGAGACTGGAGACGCGCTTCCTCGAGCCCCCGGCCGAGCCGGCCGCGCGGCGGGCCGCCGTGGCCGGCTTTCTCAGCCGTGAGCAGGTCTTCGCCGGGCTCGCGCCGTTCTTCCCCGGGGCGGATGCCGAGCTCTCCGCTCTGTTTGGCGATGCGCAGATCCCGGTCGTCGGGCCCTTCACGCTCCACCCCCGCGGCGACGCCGGCCGGTCCATCTTCTATCTCTTCCCGGGCCTCGAAGCGCAGGGGCGGGCTTTGGCACGCTTTGCCCGCATGCTCCCGTCTGCGGGGAGCACGCGGCCAGCCATTGCGGCTCCGGCCGATCCGGAGCTCGATGCCACGGTCGCGGCGATCTCGGTCCCCGTGGTCGTGCGCTGGGAGCGCGGCACGCTCGATCCAATGAGGATGGCCCGGGAGCTCGCGGCGGTTCCGGCGGACCCGGTATTCTTCCTCGGCTCCGGCCCGGAAGCGGCCGCCCTGCTGCGCGCCGCCGAATCGCTCGGGTGGCGTCCGCGTCTCCTGGTGACCGGCGCCGCGGCGGACTCGTCGCTCTTCTCCGCGCCGTCCGCCTCCGACGGCCGGATCTTCGTGGCGCTGCCGTCCCTGCCGGGCGATCCGCCCCCGGAGTACCGCGAGCTCGGCTCTGCCGGATCCCTTCCGTCCGAGCACCTGTCCGCCCAGCTCACCGCGCTGGCCGCGGCGGAGGTCCTCGCCGAGGGGCTCCGCCGCACCGGCCGCGACCTGACCCGCGACCGCCTCATCGAGCAGCTCGAAGGGCTCCGCAAGCTGCCGCTCGTCTACGGTCCCCCGGTCAGCTACAGCCCGATCCGCCATCTGGGCGCGAACGGCGCCTATATCTTGAAAGTGGATCGGGCGCGGAAGGCTTTCGTCCCCGTTGCAGGGTGGGTGGAGGCGGAGTGAGACGATGGACGGGACCATGGACGCGGACCCGCGGACGTGGCACACTACCGAATGGAGCTTTCACCCATCAGGTCGTTCTCGCGGTCTCGGGGCATGTCCGCCTCGGGCCTGGGCATTTCTCAAGGAGGGGGATGATGATCTTCACCAAGTCAGGGCGTCTTTTCGTAGCAGCAGCGGCTCTCGCCGCAACCTTCTTCCTCGCCCTTCCGGCCGAGGCGGCGGATGGGCGGGAAGGATCGCCGGGCATGTTCGAGCAGCTGACCGCGTGGGTCGTCGAGAGTTGGGAGGGCTGGTTGCAGGCCGCGCAGACGGATGGCAAGCCCACTTCGGTCGACCACGAGGGCGGGTTCGTCGATCCGAACGGCGGCGGTGGGCGCACGGGGTCCTGCCCGGGTCAAGGGGGATGCGAAGGCCCGCCGCCGGGCGGAACGGCAAAGCACGCTGGTTCGTGAGAGAATCGACCCATGAATGATCATCCAACTCCTGACGAGCTCACCGCGCTGGCCCAGGGGAACCTGGCTCCGAAGCGCGCGCTGGAGGTGACGCTCCACCTCGTCGACGGCTGCCTGACGTGCCATCCGGTCGTCCTGCCCGCGCTCAACCGGCTCGCGGCGGCTGGCTCGCGGGAGGGGAGCTACGACGACGTGGTCAAGCGGGTCTTCCAGAGGGCCGTACGGCAACGCGAGGCGTATGGACGGGAGCGGGAGCGGGTCCGCCGCATCGTGGCGGAGCTGGCCGCGGGGGGTCCGGAGGCTCTCGCCGAGATCCGGCGCAGGGAGACCGGAGTCCCTGTCGTCGAAGCCCTGCTCGAAAGGAGTTGGTCTCTCCGGCATCAGGACCCCGCCGCGACGGCGGAGCATGCCCGTCTCGCCACGATCGCTGCCGACGAGCTCGATCTCGGGGAGGACGAAGCCGGCCGCGTCGCGGATCTGCGCTGCCGTGCCTGGGCGGAGCTCGGCAATGCCTTGCGCATCACCGGGGATCTCGACCGGGCCAACGAGGCGTTCGACACCGCTCTGGGACACTGGACGGCGGGGACGCGCGACGAGACGCTGTTCGCCCGCTATCTCGACTTGCGGGCCTCGCTGCACCGCGCCCGTCGCGATCTCGGCCAGGCCCAGGCGGCTCTGGCGGTGGCGTGCTCGATCTACCTCCGCTACGGCCAGAGGCACCTGGCCGGCCGGACCCTCCTCAGCCAGGCGAACTTCGCCAGCGTTGCCGGAGAGCCCGAGGCGGCCCTCCAGCTGGTCGCGAAATGCCTCTCTCTGGTGGAGAAGCACCTCGACCCGGAGCTGGTCAACCTGGCGATTCAAAACCAGATCTGGTTTCTGGTGGACTGCGCGCGCTATGACGAGGCGCGCAAGCTCCTGTTCCTGAACCGGGGACGCCTGCTGCGGTCGGAGGATCGCGTTCCCGGTCTCAAGCTGCGCTGGACGGAGGGCCGGATCGATGCCGGGCGCGGACAGCTCGCCCGGGCCGAGGCGGCCTTCCGCGAGACCCGCGAGGACTTCGAAGCCCTGGGTCTCGGCTACCAGGCCGCCTCGGTCACGCTCGATCTCGCGGCGGCCGTCCTGCGGCAGGGGAGGGCGGCGGAGGCGGGCGGTCTCGTGCTCGAAGCGGCCGAGGCGTTCACCGCCCTGCGCATCCACCGCGAGATGCTGATGGCCGTCCTTTATCTGAAGGAGACGTTCATCTGCGGCGCCGCCGAGGTGCCGCTCCTCGAAGAGGTCTCCGCCTTCCTGCGGCGCGCCGAGCACGACGCGTCGGCGCGGTTCGAGCCGTGCGCGTAAGGCTCACCGCCACCGGCGGTGCATCCAGAGCCACTGCGCCGGGTGCTTGCGGATGTCCTCCTCGGCGACTTCCAGATAGCGGCGGGTGAGGGCGGCGACGGTGGCGTCGTCGTCCTTGGCCCCTTCCGGCGGCAGGATCGCCGGCCGGGCGATCAGGCGGTAGCGCCCGCCCGGCTCGGGGAAGGCCGCCACCGGGACGACCGCGGCCCCGGTCCGCAACGAGAGGCGTGCCAGCACCGGCGAGGTCTGGGCCGGACGGCCGAAGAAGGGGACCTCGATCCCCTCCTTGGGCTGGACCCTCTGATCGATCAGGATGCCCACCCGTCCCCCCGCGCGCAGCCGCTCCAGCATCTTCCGGGCCGCTCCCCGCTTGGGCACCACCTCGTTGCCGAACCGCTCGCGGAGCGCGCGCAGCTCGCGGTCCAGGTAGGGGTTGTCGGCCGGGCGGACCACGATGCTCATCGCTCCACGGTAGAGCGCGACGACCGGCGGCACCAGCTCCCAGAAGCCCACGTGCGCGCTGAGGATGAACACACCCTGGCCGCGCCGGTCGGCTGCCTCCAGGTTCTCCCAGCCCTCCAGCGTGAAGTGCCGGCAGATCTCCACCGGATCGAAGCGCGTCGAGGAGATGGTGTCGCACAGGGCGGCGCCGAAGTGGCGGAAGCAGTCGCGGACGAGCCGGCGGCGCTCCGCCGTCCCCACCTCGGGCAGGGCCTGGGCCATGTTCCCCTCGGCCACGCGCCGGTGCCGGCCGTCCAGCGCCCAGGCGAGCAGCCCGATCCCGCGCCCGAAGGAGCGCGCTCCCGTGTGCGGCAGAGCGCGCAGGAATCCCTTCAGGGTCAGATAGGCGATCTGCTCGATCCGGTGGCGGACGGGTGCGTTCTTCATGAGGAGCCGCGGAGCGCGTCCACCCGGCCGTCGAGCCACTCCCAGAAGGCGGGCTCGGGCTCGGCGCGGACGGGGAGCTCGGCGAGGGGAAGGTCGAGCCGGCCGAGGAGCTTGACCCGGTCTTTGGAGGTGGTCAGGACGACCTCGGCGCCGCTCGCCTGCCAGCCCGTCCCGATCCGTTCCAGGGTGGCCGGCGGATAGGCGTGGTGATCGGGCAGGCGCAGCTCGCCGGCGATCTCGAGACCGAGGGCGCGCACGGTCGCGGCGAAGGAGTCGGGCCGGGCCACCGCCGAAACCAGGAACACGCGGGTGCCCGGCGGCAGCTCGTCGCGGCCGGGCGCGATCCGCCGCGGACGGCCGGGCCGGGTGGCGCTGGCGAATCCCGGCCCGGTGAAGCCGTAGGGCCGCAGAGCTTCGGCGAGATCGCCGCCCGCTGGCGGGCCGGCGGCGCCGGTCAGCAGGACGGCATGGGCCCGCGCGATGGCCGACAGCGGCTCGCGGAGCCGGCCGGACGGGAAGAGCCGTCCGCCCGCGAAGGGATCGGCTGCCGGGAAGGCCACGAGATCGAGATCGCGGGCGAGGGCGAGGTGCGAAAAGCCGTCGTCGAGCAGGAAGAGGTCCGGCCGCGGGTCGAGCCGGTGGAGCGCGTGCTTGCCGGCCTGCCAGCGCTCCGGGCCGACCACCACCGCGACGCCGGGCAGCTCGCCGGCCAGGAGGACCGGCTCGTCCCCGGCGACCATCGGTCCCAGGAGCGGCCCGCCGCCGGCGCTCACCACCCGCACCCCTCGCCCGCGGCTCGCATAGCCGCGCGACAGGATGCAGACCGCGAGCCCGCGGTCGCGCAGGTGGGCGGCGACCGCCGCGACGAGAGGCGTCTTGCCCGTGCCGCCCCAGTGGAGGTTCCCCACGCTGAGCACGGGCCGCGGCAGGCGCCGCGCCCGCCGGCCATACCAGCGGCGGCGCAGGCCGTGGGCGCCTCCATACAGGAGCTGCCAGGGGGAGCGCGAAGGGAGAGGAGCTTTCATCGGCGGACAGATTCTAGCGGAGGGGCTCCATGGTACGCTCCGCGCAGACTCCTGTGCGACGTTCATCTCTACGGTTCATCGCGGTCCCTTTCCTTGTCTATCTGCTCCATGCCTGGCTGTTCGGCGGGTGGATCGTGGACGACGCGGGGATCTCCTTCTCCTATGCACGGAACCTGGCCGCGGGACACGGCCTGGTCGCCCAGCCGGGGCTCCCGCCGGTCGAGGGGTACTCCAATTTCCTCTGGGTCCTGCTGATGGCCCAGTTCTTCCCGCTGCGGCTGTTCGATCCGGTGCTCACGCCGAAGCTGGTGGGCGTGGCCCTGACGGGCGGATTCTTCCTCGGGCTCGCGGGGGCGCTGCGGAAGCTGGACCCCGCCGCCGGCGGGGCGGTGGCGGTCGTGGCCCTCTGCCTGACCGCGCTCAACACCTCGTTCACCGTCTGGACGATCAGCGGCCTCGAGAACTCCCTCTACGTCGCCTGGATCGGAGTGCTCTTCGGGCTGTTGGTGCGGGAGAGGACCGGCGGACCGCGGCCGTGGATCTCCGCGGCGGCCGGAGCGGCGGCGGCCGGGATTGCCCTGACCCGCCCGGACGGCTTGCTGTACGCGGCGCTTTATCCATTGCTGACCCTGGGCGCCGAGGAGGGCGCGCCGCGGATCGGGCCGGCCGCCGGACGGATCGCCCGGTTTGCCGCCGTCTTCCTCGTCCTGTTCGGCGGCTTCCTGGCGTTCCGCGTCACCTACTTCGGCGACCTCCAGCCCAACACCTACTATGCCAAGAGCGCGCCGATGGGAGCGCTCATGAGCCAGCTCGTGACGCTGCAACCGTCCATCTGGCACCGCCTGCGCGATCCCCTGGAGAGCGCGGCGGACGAGGCCGGAACGCTGCTGCTCGTCCCGCTGGCCGGTGCCGTGGCGTTCCTCGCCTGGCGCCGCCGGCTGCGGTGGGGCCACGCCGCTCTCCTGGCCTTCGCGGGGTGCGCCGCGCTCGTCTACATCCTCCTGCCGGGCGATTGGATGCGGGAGTATCGCTTCGCCACCCCGTTCTATCCCTTCTTCTATGCCGGCGTCTGCCTGCTGACCGTCACGCTGGGCTGCGAGCTGATCCGCCGCTCCGGCGTCCGCAAGCTGGTGGGAGGGGGCGCGGCCGCTCTGGCCCTGGGACTGGCTTTGCTGCTGTTCCTCCCGCGCTCGCGCACCTACGCGGCGGGCCCGGCTCTCGCCTTCTCCGAGGTGGAACGGAAGATCGGGCGGCGCTTCAACCGGTACGCCGACGCTCTGGACGTCCGGGAGGGCTCCTTCCTGGTGCCCGACATCGGCGGCGCCCTGTGGAGCTCGCGGCTGCGGATCTACGATCTCGCCGGGCTCACCGACCGCACCCTGGCCCGGACGCTGCAAAAAGACCGCGGCGCCTTCCAGGAGTACGTCTTTGAGGAGACCCGGCCGACCTTCATCCTGGTCCACGGCCCCTGGGCCGTCGCCGCGGGGCTGAACCGCGATCCGCGCTTCCGGCGCGACTACGTGCCGCTCTACCTGCAAGGCGATCCCGGGGGAGAGATCACCGTGGGACCCGGCCGGCAGGCCGGTATCTTCGTCCGCAAGGATGTGGTGGCGGGCAAGGACGCGGCCGTGGAGGCGATCCGGGCCGAGCTGGCGGCCGGCGGCTATTGACCCGGGGGGGGTTGACCGGGGGGTGTCAAGGCCAGCAGGCCCTCCAGCATCTCCAGCGTCTTCGCGAGCGCCCCCCGGTTCTCGTCCACCAGGCGGGCGGCGCGGGCTCCCTGGCCGCGCGCGGCGGCCGGATCGTCGAGCCACTCCTTCCAGATCTCTCCGAGCGCGCGGGCGTCCGCGGCGCGGCGCCAGGCGCCGGCGCGGTCGAACTGCTCGGCCATCTCCCGGAAGTTGTGCATGGAGGGGCCGACCGCCACAGGCACGCCGAAGCGGGCGGGCTCCAGGGGGTTGTGGCCGCCGGTCGGCACCAGCGTGCCGCCGATGAAGGCGGCCGACGCCAGACGATAGAGACTGGCGAGCTCGCCCAGACTGTCGAGGAGGACGACATCCGGAGATCCCGTCGCAGGCAAACCGGTGCGCCGGACCGCCGCGACGCCACGCGCGGCGAGGAGCGCGGCCACCTCGCTCCAGCGCTCGGGGTGGCGCGGCGCCAGGAGGAGGAGGGCACGGGCGCCGCCTCCGGCGATCTCGTGGGCGGCGAGGACCTGCTCCTCTTCTCCGGCCATCGTCGAGCCGGCCAGCAGGATCGGCCGTCCGGCGGCCAGCTCGCGAAGGGTCTCTTCGAGCTCCGGCTTGGGCGGCGGCTCGGGCGACTCGTACTTGAGATTGCCGGTGACCGTGATCCGCTCCGGCGGAATCCCGAGAGTCACCAGGCGGTCGCGGTCCTCCCGGGTCTGCACGCCGAAGCGGTCGATCGCGGAGAACAGCGGTCCCAGGAGCGGGCGCAGGCGGCGCAGGCGGGCGAAGCTCCGGTCGCCGACCCGCCCGTTGACGACCGCGACCGGCAGGCCGCGGCGGCGCGCCTCGCGGAGCACGAGCGGCCAGTAGTCCCCTTCGATCAGGACGAGGGCTCGCGGTTTGAAGCGGTCGTAGAACCGGCGCACCGCGAAGCCGAGGTCGAACGGCAGGTAGGCGATTTCGGCGGGACGGCCTTCGGGCGGAAACAGGGCGCGCGCCCGGGCCTGGCCGGTGGGGGTGACGGTGGAGACGAGCAGGGGAAGCTGCGGCGGCAGGGCGCGCGCCAGGGTCGCGGCCACGCTGACCTCTCCAACCGAGACCGCGTGGAGCCAGAGCCCTCCGGTGACCCGCGCCGCGCCGGCCGCGCGCCCCAGCCGTCCGGAGAGCGTCGGGAGGTAGTGCCCGCCGCGGCGGGCGAGGAGAAACGGACCGGCGGTGAGGAGCGCCGCTCCCGTCGCAAGCTGGTAAAGTCCCCAGAAGACGGATCTCATCGCGGCGGGCAGTATAATGGGACAGACCTCATAGGGCGGCCTTCTAGACGCCCCCCGGCGCGGCCCCGTATATACCGATGATCATGCTTGAGCTCGTCTACTCCGCCACCCGTCACCGTATCTCGTGGGCCGAGCGCTCCGACCGGGAGCTGCTGCTGGCGCTTCGCGAGGGCGACGAGGCCGCGCTCAATGAGCTGATCGGCCGCAAGACCAAGCCGCTGATCCAGCTCGTCCAGCGCATCCTCGGCGACCTCGAGGAGGCGCGCGACGTCGTCCAGGTCACCTTCTTCAAAGTTTGGGAGAACCGGACGAAGTTCGACGAGCGCTGGAGCCCCAACACCTGGATCTACCGCATCGCCAGCAACCTGGCGATCGACCACCTGCGGTCCCGCAGGAGCCGGGAGCGCAGCCACGAGCCGGTCAAGCAGCACCTGCGCCAGGTGGCCGACTCCAACTCGCACCGCGACCTCTCGGGGCTGCAGCACAGCGAGGTGGCGGCGATCTTCCGCGAGCTGTCCGCGGGCCTCTCCGAGAAGCAGCGGATGGTCTTCCTGCTGCGCGAGATGGAGGGGCTCTCCTCGCCCGAGGTGGCCGAGGTGCTCGGCTGCCGCGAGTCGACGGTGCGCAATCACCTGTTCAACGCCCGCAAGTACCTCCGCCGCGAGCTCGTCCGGCGCTACCCCGAATACGCCGCCGGCTTCGCGCTCGGCGACGAAGGCGAGGAGGTGGCGCGATGAGCTGCCCGGACTGGAACGCGCTGGCCGCCTGGCGTGAAACCCCGCAGGCCGAGGAGCCGGCGGAGTGGCGCGAGGCGCTCGGGCACCTCGACCGGGGGTGCGCCCACTGCCGCCGCGCCGCCCTGGCCGCCGATCCCACGCTGGTCTTCCGGCGCCTGGTCGCGCCTTGCGCGCTTCGAGATCGATCCGCGGTTCCTGAGCCCACCCCGGCGCAGGAGGCCTCGGACATCGAGTCGATGCGCCGGGCCGTGGCGGCCATGCGGGCGGCGAGCCGCGTCGAAGAGGTGGAGCGCCACGGCCGCGCGGCACGGGCGATCAGCTGGAAGCGCTGGTCCGCCGCCGCTGCCCTCGCCGTGGTCGCCCTGTCGATGCCGGGCGACGAGACGCGGCTCCGCCGCGACGCAGCGGTGAGCCTGATGTCGGTGGCGACGCCCGCGGTGCTGTCCGCGGAAGGCCCCGAGGCGGTGGTCCTGCCGGCTTCCGTCTTCCCGGTCGCCAGCACCGACGAGCTGCCGACCGTCGAAGGGGTGAACCGGCCCGGCGCGCGGGTCTACCACATGGACGGCGAAGGGATGTCCGTGGTCATGATCGTGGACGAGACCCTGGACGTCTGACCCCGCCGATTCGTACGAGAGCTGACGAGATTCTGATGCATTCTGTCCGCCGTATCGCCGCGAGCTTCCTGGTCCTTTCCGTCCTGGCGACCGCCTGCGCCGCCCAGTCCGGGCAGCCGGGGCCGTCGGGGAACCCCGGGGACCTGGTGCTCCATGCCTACGCCCTGAAGCACCGCAAGGCGAGCGAGGCGCTCCCCCTGGTGTCTCCGCTTCTCTCCAAGCGCGGCACGGTCGAGCTGCAGCCCGGTACGAACACTCTGGTCATCCGCGACACGATCGCGGCGCTCGGCCGGATCGTTCCGGCCTTGCGCTCCTATGACCATCCGGCGCGCCCGCTGACGCTGGAGCTCTACGTCGTCCGGGCCACCCGCGCGGCGACGCCGGGCGTCCGCTCCGATCTCCCGGAGCAGCTCACCCGCCGTCTGCGGGCGCTGCTGGCCTACAACGTCTACGAGGTGCAGGCGCAGGCCCTCCTCGACTCGCAGGAGGGGCAGGCGGTGACCTACGCGGTGAGCGGGGACTATGAGGTCGCCTTCCGGGTCGGCACGGTTCTCGCGCCGGGGCGCGTCAAGCTCTCCGACTTCCGTATCTCCCGTCGCAATGGCCGCGGCGGCCCGCAACCGCAGCTCCTCATCCACACCAACCTGAGCCTGCAGCTGGACCAGACCACGAGCCTGGGTCTCGCCCGCAGCGAGACCAGCCCCGAGGCGCTCATGGTCGTGCTGACCCTGCACACCGCCGACGCCGGCCGGCGGCAGCCCCAACGGGCGCAGCAGTAGAGGTTCCGCGGGATGCAGTTCGTCTGTCGCGTCGGAACCCCGGATGGCCGTGTCATGGAAGAGACCATGACCGCCAGCGACGAAAATTCGCTGCGCAACGAGCTGGCCAAGCGCGGGTACCACATCTTCGAGGTGCGCCGGCGGGGGGTCCCGCGCAAGCTCGCGGGAACCGGATTCAGCCTGCGCCGCAAGCGCATCGGCGACCAGGATTTCGTCATCTGGAACCAGGAGCTGGCCGCGCTCCTCAAGGCCGGCCTCCCCCTGCTCCAGGCCCTCGACCTGATGCTCGAGCGGATGAAGCAGCCCTACTTCAAGGCGGTCCTCACCGACATCCGCGACCGGGTCAAGAGCGGGACCGATCTGTCCGAGGCGTTCGCGTCGTATGGCGACACGTTCCCGCGCCTCTATCCGGCGACGCTCAAGGCGGGCGAGCGCAGCGGCGAGCTCGAGAAGGTCATCCGCCGTTTCATCCGCTACATGCGCCTGTTGCTGGACGCCCGGCGGCGGGTGATCTCGGCTCTGGTCTACCCGGCCGTGCTGGTCGGCCTGTCGATCGCCATGCTGACCGTGATGGCAATCTACGTCGTCCCCAAGTTCATGATCTTCTTCGAGGAGCTGGACGCCGAGCTGCCGCTGGTCACGCGCATCGTGCTGGCGATCTCCCGGTTCATGAGCCAGAACTGGCCGGTCCTCCTCGTGGGGGTCGTCGCGGCGGCGTTCGTCTATCGCCAGTGGGGGCGGACCGATGCGGGCCGGTCGACCATCGACCGGATCAAGCTGCGGCTCCCGTTCCTCGGCGCGGTGCTCCACCGGTTCGCCCTGGCCGAGTTCTGCCGGTCCCTGGGGACGCTCCTGGCGGGTGGCATCCCGCTCGTGCCGGCGTTCGAGATCGCGGTCGCCTCGGTGGGCAACACCTGGGTGCGCAGCCGGGTGGAGCCGACGATCCAGCTCGTGCGCGAGGGCAAGCCGTTCCATCTGGCCCTGGAGCAGAGCGGCGTGTTCCTGGACATGGCGATCGACATGGTGAAGGTGGGTGAGGCCACCGGCTCGCTGGACGAGATGCTGGGCAGCGTCGCGGACTTCCTCGACGAGGAGATCGAGACGCGCATGCAACGGATCCTCTCTCTCATCGAGCCGCTGATGCTGGTCGTCATGGGCATCATGATCGCGATCCTCCTGGTGTCCATCTACCTGCCCCTGTTCGGTATGCTGGGGAGCTCGAAGTTCTGAGGCCCCCTGTCCCGGAATCCCGGGGCGGCGCACTCTGTTGAATGCACCCGGGATAGACTTTTCTATCCCCTCTGCTGTATCTAGAAGGTTTCGAGGAGCGTTTCGATGGCAGTGATCAACGGGAAGACGACGGTCCAGCCCCCTGAGGCGGAGACCCTGGAGCAGGCGCGGGAGCGCCTCGCCCGCGAGCGGCGGGAGGCGGAGACCTTCGCCGCGCGCTACGGGCTGGAGTTCGTGGACCTGACCCACTTCCGCATCGACAACGACCTCTTCCGCCGGATCCCCTTCGAGCTGATGCTGCGCTACGGGTTCATCCCCGAGGAGCAGCTCGACGGACGGATGTCGGTCATCATGGCCGACCCGTCGGACGTGCTCAAGATCGACGAGATGGAGATGCTCCTGGGACAGCCGGTGGAGGCCAAGGTCGGCGTCCGCTCGGCGGTCGAGGAGATCCTCCAGAAGTCGGAGAGCGCCCAGCGCGTGCTCGACGAGGCGAGCGAGGATTTCCGCATCCAGCTCGTCCAGGAGGATGAGGAGGGCCAGGAGGTCCTCTCGATCGACCGGATCTCGGCGGACACCAGCCCGATCATCAAGCTGGTCGACTCGACGATGTTCAACGCCATCCAGCGCCGGGCGAGCGACATCCACATCGAGACGCGGGACACCGAGGTGATCATCAAGTACCGCATCGACGGCGTCCTCTACCAGGCGATGGAGCCGATCGACAAGCGGCACCACCAGACGATCATCAGCCGCATCAAGGTCATGTCGGAGCTCGACATCGCCGAGAAGCGGATCCCCCAGGACGGCCGCTTCAAGCTGCGCCTGAAGGGAAGGACGATCGACTTCCGCGTCTCGATCATGCCGTCGGTCCATGGCGAGGACTGCGTCATCCGCATCCTCGACAAGGAGTCGATGAGCGAGGAGTTCAAGAACCTCCGGCTCGACATCCTGGGCTTCGACGAGGAGACGCTGCGCAAGCTGCGCAAGTTCATCCGCGAGCCGTACGGGATGGTCCTGGTCACCGGGCCCACGGGCTCGGGCAAGACGACCACGCTCTATGCCTGCCTGGCCGAGATCCAGTCGTCCGAGGACAAGATCATCACCATCGAGGACCCGGTCGAGTACCAGCTCCGCGGGATCACCCAGATCCCGGTCAACGAGAAGAAGGGGCTGACCTTCGCCCGCGGCCTGCGCTCCATCCTGCGGCACGACCCGGACAAGGTGATGGTCGGCGAGATCCGCGACGAGGAGACGGCGCAGATCGCCATCCAGTCGGCGCTGACCGGCCACCTGGTGTTCACCACCGTCCACGCCAACAACGTGGTCGACGTGCTGGGACGGTTCCTCAACATGAACGTCGACCTGTACAACTTCGTGTCGGCGCTGAACTGCGTGCTGGCGCAGCGCCTCGTCCGCAAGATCTGCAAGCACTGCCGGCGGCCGCACAAAGCCTCGCGCCAGCTCCTCGAAGAGAGCGGGCTCGACCCGGCGGTCTACTCCGACTTCACCTTCTACGAGGGGGCGGGCTGCATCGAGTGCAACGGCACGGGATTCCACGGGCGCCTGGCCGTGTCCGAGCTGCTCGATCTGTCGGACCACATCCGGGAGCTGATCCTGGACCGCCGGCCCGCCTCCGAGATCAAGCGCGCCGCCAAGGAAGAGGGGATGACCTTCCTCCGCGAGTCGGCGCTCGAGATGGTCCTCCGGGGAGTGACGACTCTGCGTGAGATCAACAAAGTTACCTTCGTGGATTGAACGGGCTCTGGGCTTCGAGCCGGTCCCGGTGCCCCCGCACGTCTTCTCCCTGGACGTGGAGAGCCTGCGCTATGCCCAGATCCTGCGCGACCGCCAGGGGTACCGCGTCCGCGGCTACCGCTCGGCGCTCCTGCCGCGCGACGCCTTCCAGTCCGGCCTGCTCGGCGGCCCGCTGCGCGACCCCGCGGGTTTCGAGGCGCTGGTCGGAGGCGTGGTGCGCGGGGTGCACGGCGGCGTCCGGGCGGCCTCGCTGGTGATCCCCGACGCCTGGCTGCGGGTGGCCTTCGCCGAGAGCGGCGAGCTGCCCAGGAACGCCGAGCAGCGGGACGAGGTGCTGCGCTGGAAGCTGCGCCGCCTGGTGCCGTTCCGGGTCGACGAGCTGCGGGTCAGCGCCACCGAGGTGGCGCCCCTCCCCCGCCAGGAAGAGCCGCGCCGCATCCTCCTCGGCTTCGGCATCGAGCAGCTCCTGGCCCAGATCGAGGCGGCCTTCGCCGCGCACGGCGTCCGCCTCGGCTACATCTCGAACACCAGCCTGTCGCTCCTCGGAGCGCTGGAGGCGCGGCGGGAGGAGACCGTCGCCCTGGCCCTGGTCGAGGAGCACGGCTACACCCTCGTCTTCGCCCGCGGCGGCGAGCCGATCCTCCACCGCTACAAAGCGTTCTCCGGAGGGCTCCCCGAGGTGGGCCGCACCGGCCTCATCGTGCGCGACTTGAAGCTGACCCGCAACTTCCTGGACGAGCAGCTCCCCGGCGTGCCGCTCGGGCGGGTGCTGCTGCTGGCGCCGCCGGAGCAGGAGCCGCTCTGGGTCGACCTTCTCTCGGAGGGGCTCGGCGAGCCCACGGCGCCCCTGGACGGCCGGTCCCTGCCGCCGCTGCGCGCCGAGGACGCGACGGTGCCCTCCTGGCGCGACCTGGCCCCCATGCTCGGGGCGGCCCGCGGGGAGGTGGCATGAGCAGCCTGGCCGCCGAGAAGCCGGCCGTGCCGCGCACCGGCCCTCCCGCCGCGCCGCGCCGCGCCGGCAGCCTGAACCTGGCCCGCCGGCCGTTCGTCAACACCCGGCCGGTCACCCGGATTTCGATCCTCCTGTGGATCCTCGGGCTGCTGCTCCTGCTCGGCAACGTGTCGCTGTTCTGGAGCTACCTCTCGGGCTCCGCCGAGAAGCGGGCCGAGCTGGACCGCCTGAAGCAGGACGTCCAGAAGCAGCAGCAGACCGTCCAGCAGCTCGAGCAGCGCCTCGCGTCGCTCGACCTCGAGCAGCAGAACCGGCAGGTCCGCTATCTCAACCGCAAGATCCAGGAGCGCACCTTCTCCTGGAGCCTCCTGTTCGACCAGCTCGCCGAGGTGCTGCCCGACGGCGTCCGTCTCACCCGCCTGGCGCCGCGCTCCCTGGCGCGGAAGTCGACCGGCCGTCCGGAGGACGAGCTGGAGCCTCTCGACGGCCGCGTGCTGCTGACCATCCACGGCCTGGCGAAGAGCGACGAAGAGCTCCTCACGTTCGTAGACAGGTTGTTCGCGCACGACTCGTTCGATGAGCCGGACCTCTCCCGCGAGACGCGCGCCGACGTGAAGGATCCGTTGGAGTTCGATGTGCAAGTGACCTACATCCCGGGTGGCAAATCCGGACAGCCCGTGATCGAGGAGGAAGCTCCGGCGCCGGAGATCGTGGAAGCCCCCGCGGCGCCTGTCCCCTCCAAGACACAGGGGATCGACGAATGAGGAGCCGGGACGAGATGTGGCGCCTGCGCCTCTGGGTCTGGCTGCCCGCGCTGCTGTTCTTCCTGGCGAACGCGACGGCCTACGTGGTCTACCGCTTCGGCTTCGCCGACCGGGTGGAGTCGCTGGAGACGAGCCTGGAGGACTCACGGCAGAGCCTGGCGCCGGAGGCCGCCCAGCGGACGCGCCTGGAGCGTCTCATCGAGCGCTCGCGGCGCAACGACGAGGACATCCGCCGCCTGTATGACGAGCGGTTCTCGACGCGCAGCCAGCGTCTGACCCGGATCACCGCCGAGGTCAAGCAGCTCGCCCGCAGCGCCGGGCTGAACCCCCTCTCGATCAACTATGGCGAGGAGAAGATCGAGGACTACGGCCTGGTGAAGCGCTCGTTCTCTTTCTCGGTCGACGGCACCTACCTGGAGCTGCGCAAGTTCATCAACCTCCTCGAGCTGTCGGAGTCGTTCCTGACGCTCGAAGAGGTGACGCTCGCCGGCGACGAGGCCGGGCAGGGGCCCGAGCTGCAAATCCGGCTCATTCTCTCGACCCTGTTCGCCCGCGAGGGCAGCAGAGCCGCGACGGCCGCTCCGCCGCCGGGTGTGGCGGCGCGGAAGGAGTCGTGATGGAGAGCCGCACCAAGCTCCTGCTGGGCGTCCTGGCCTTCCTCGTGCTGTTCGCGGTCTGGATCTGGCTCGGTCCGGGCGGAGACGACTCCGGCTCCGGAGGCGGCGGTGGCTACGATGCGGCGACCGCTCCGGTGGGGCCGGTCCCGGGTGCCGGGCGTGCGCCCGCCGCCAAGGCGCCGGTCGACCACGTGGAAGAGCTGCGCTTCGCCGCGCTGACGATCCGTCCCCGGGAGTACACTCCGGGGCGGGACCCCTGGCGCTACAAGGACCCGCCCCCGCCGCCGGCGCCCCCGCCGCCCGCCCCGCCCTCCGAAGCGGAGATGGAAGCGCGGAGGCGCGCGGAAGAGGAGGCCGCGCGGCTGCGGACCGAGATGCTCGAGCAGCAGCAGGCAGAGCTGGCGAAGCCGAAGCCGCCGCCGTTCACCCTGTCGTACCTGGGCAACTTTGGTCCCCCGAGCCGGCGGCTCGCGGTCTTCTCCGACGGCAAGACCATCTACAACGCCCAGGAGGGCGACGTGCTCGCAGGACAATTCATCGTGGCCGACATCGGCTACGAGTCGGTGGACATCCGGTTCGTGGGATTCCCGGACTGGCCCCCCCAGCGGCTGGCGGTCGGATCCGCCGCTCGCTAGAGACGGAGGAAGAGTGTCGAATATGCGCCATGCCATCGCACGGATGCTGATCCTGCTGATCGCGCTGGGCCCGCTGGCGGGCTGCGCCAGCCATCTCTCCTACCGCAAGGCGGAGATCGCGATGCAGAAGGAGAATTGGGATGAGGCCGTGCTGCACTATCTGAAGGCGGTCGAGGAGAGCCCGGACAATCTCTCCTACCGGGCGGCGCTGATGCGCGCCAAGATCAAGGCCTCGCAGGCCCACTTCGAAAAGGCGAAGGAGTACCAGAAGGCCGGCGTCCTCGAACGCGCCCTCGTGGAGCTCCAGCAGGCCGTCCAGCTCGACCCGACCAATCAATATGCCAAGGCGCAGCTCGAGACCACGCGGCAGGCCTGGCTCGCCCAGAAGCAGGGACGCGACGGCATCGGCACCATCGAGCAGATGAAGAAGAACGCGCAGGCGACGCGCCCGCAGCCGCCGGTGCTCAATCCGCGCTCGAACAAGCCGATCTCGCTGGAGTTCCCCGAGCCGGTGCCGATCTTCCAGATCTATCAGGCTCTCGGCAAGGCGTTCGGCATCAACGTGCTGTTCGATCCGAACTTGAAGGACCAGGAGATTTCGATCAACCTCCAGGAAGTGACGGCCCAGACCGCGCTCGAGACCCTGATGCGCTCGGCCAATCATTTCTACAAGGTGATCGACGAGCACACCATCCTGATCGCCGCCGATACGCCGCAGAACCGGCGCATCTATGAGGACCTCGTCATCCAGACCTTCTTCCTCTCCAACTCCGAGGTGAAGGACATGATGACGATCCTCCGCTCTCTGGTGGACGCGAAGAAGATCGCCACCAACGACCAGCTCAACGCCATCATCCTGCGCGACACGGCGGACAAGGTGAAGGTCGCCGAGCGCATCATCGAGGCCAACGACAAGTCGAAGGCCGAGGTGGTGATCGACGTCGAGCTGCTCCAGATCAATACGGGCCGCCTGCGCGAGCTCGGGGTCAGCCTCTCGCAATATTCCATCGGGCAGCAGCTCGACCGCGGGACCTCCAACCCGCTACGGGTCTCGGACCTCGAGTTCATCAACCAGGCGGACTGGATCCTGACGATCCCCAACTTCCTCTACAACTTCATCAAGACGAACTCGGACGCCCAGCTCCTGGCGAAGCCCCAGGTGCGCATCACCGAGGGCGAGAAGGCGAACCTGGTGATCGGCGACCGGGTGCCCATCCCGCTCACCACGTTCAACACCCAGAACGTGGGCGGCAACAGCGGCATCGTGCCGATCACCTCGTTCCAGTACACGGACGTGGGCATCAAGGTGGAGCTGGAGCCGCGGGTCCACCACAACCAGGAGATCACGCTCAAGGTCAAGATCGAGGTGTCGAACATCAGCCGCTTCATCGAGGCCGCGGCGGGGCAGAGCCAGCCGGTGATCGGCACGCGCTCGTTCGATTCCGTCATCCGCCTGAAGGACGGCGAGACGAACTTCCTGGCCGGCCTGATCCGCACCGACGAGCGGAGCGGCGAGAGCGGCATCCCGGGCCTTTCCGAGATCCCGCTGCTCGGCCGCCTGTTCGAGAACAAGCGGAACGAGAACGAGCGGACCGACGTCATCCTGACCCTGACGCCCCACATCATCCGCAACGCCCAGATCACCGAGGAGGACCTGCAGCCGATCTGGGTGGGCACCGAGGCGAACATCACGTTCCGCGGCGGCAGCCCGCGCGTCGAGTCCGACGTCGAGGGTCCGTTCGACATGGACGAGGGGACCCCCGAGGAGGTCCAGGACGCCATCCGGCGCCGCCTGCAGCGGCTGCCGCGCGGTCTGCAGCCGGGCGAGGGCGAGGAGCCCATGGAGGAAGAGCCGGTCGAGGAGCAGCAACAGCCGCCGGCCGGCATCGACCTGGTGCCGGCGCAGCCGCCGGGCAGCATCTTCCAGGAGCCCGAGCCGCCGCCGGACGAGGTGCCGCCGGAAGAGATGGAGCCCCCGCCGCCCGCGGGGGCCTCTCTCTTCTCGACGCCGAACGCCTCGTCGACCTCGGTCGTGGCGAGCCCGCGCGTGATGCTCGCCAGCCTCCGCCGGGAGCGCTTCGCCGAGGACCCCGGCCCGCTGCCCGCGGCGGTGCGCCTGCGTCTCGTCCCGGAGGCGAAGCAGGTGGAGCAGGGAGAGACGTTCACGGTGCGGATCGAGGCGGACGCCGTGCGGCCGGTCTCGCACCTGCCCATCGCGCTCGCCTGGGATGCGAAGCGGCTCGCGGTCGAAAAGGTGGAGGCCGGCGGCTTCCTCGGCCAGCCGGGGACGGCCCAGGTGCTCGCCGACAGCTCCCATGCCGGCCGCCTCACGGTCGGCGCGAGCCGGCTGGGCGACCTCCCGCCGGTCTCCGGCGCGGGGACGGTGGCCACGGTCACCTTCCGCGCCCTGGCCGCCGGGCGGGCCCGCATCGGCTTCGGCGCGACCCAGGCGCTCGACGCGGCGCTCAATCCCGTGCTGCCGCTGCGCACCGAGGTGGCGACCATCCGGGTGCGGCCGGACCGCTCCCGCTCCCGCTCCGCTCCGGGCCCGACGGAAGGATGAGCGCTCCCGGACTGTTGCAGAGGTCAGGAGGACGAGGATCATGATGGCACGGCAACGTTCCGAACGAGGCTTCACGCTGGCCGAGCTGGTCATGGTGGCCGCGGTCCTGGTGATCCTCGCTTCCGTCACCCTGCCGGTCGCCAAGTTCACCGCGCGGCGGACCAAGGAGATGGAGCTGCGCGCCGCGCTGCGCGACATGCGCAATGCGATCGACGAGTACAAGCGGTACAGCGACCTGACGATGATCCAGGTGGACCTCGGCACGGATGGCTACCCGGCCGAGCTGGACATCCTGGTGGAAGGGGTGGAGGTCGTCGGACAGGTGGACAAGAAGCTCAAGCTGCTGCGCCGCATCCCGCTCGATCCCATGACGGGAGAGCGCGAATGGGGGCTGCGCAGCTATCAGGACGAGCCGGACTCCACCTCCTGGGGCGGAGAGGACGTCTATGACGTCTACTCTCTATCGAACGGCATCGGTCTGAACGGCGTGCCGTACCGCGAGTGGTAGGCGGGTTACCGGCGGAGGAACGATCATGCGGAAGAGGCACATCCAGGCAGGCGGGGAGCAGGGATTCACCCTCCTCGAGCTGATCATCGTCGTGGCGATCATCGGCATTCTGGCGACGATCGCCATGCCGGCGCTCAAGGACGTCCCCCGCCGCGCCAACGAAGCGGTGCTCAAGACGAATCTCCACACCCTTCGCGACGTCATCGACCAGCACTACGGCGACAAGGGGAAATATCCCACCAGCCTGGAGCAGCTCGTCGAGGCCGGATACCTGCGGAAGCTGCCGGTCGACCCGATCACCAAGCGGAACGACACCTGGGTGCCGACCTACGAAGAGACCGATCCGGAGAGCCCTGGCCCCGAAAGCGACCAGAACGACGACGGGCAGCCCGGGATCGTCGACGTCCACTCCGGCTCTCCGATGAACTCGCTCGACGGTACCCCGTACAGCGAGTGGTGAGATGAAAGCCTCATCCCAGGCCGGGTACAACCTGGTCATGCTGATGGTCCTGCTGACCGTGCTCAGCATCGCGGTCGCGATTTCGCTGCCGGCGTGGAGCGGGGTCATCCGGCGCGAGAAGGAGGAGGAGCTGATCTTCCGCGGGCTGCAGTACGCCGAGGCGATCCGCGTCTTCAATCAGCGCTTCCAGCGTCTACCCATCCGTCTCGAAGAGCTCATCGAAGTGGAGCCGCGGTCGATCCGCCGGCTGTGGAAGGACCCGATGACCGAGAACGGCAAATGGGTTCTGATCCCCGCCCAGGGGCCGACGGGCGTGCAGAACCAGACTCCGCCGGACGGACAGCCACCGGAAGGAGAGAAGAGCCCCGACGAGAACGGTCCCGAAGGGGACGGCGAAGAGGACGAGGGGAGCTTCGGCGGGCCCAAGAAGGGAGAGGAGGTCCAGATCGGCCCCTTCAAGGGAGTCCACAGCCGCAGCGGCAAGTCCTCGTTCCTCGTGTTCAACGGCAGAGACCGCTATGACGAGTGGCACTTCACGTTCGACCTGTTCACCAGTGCCGGCGGCGGTCCCGGCGGAGACCCGACCCAGATGACGAATCTTGGGGGACCTTCCCTGAGAGCGCGGTGGATCGGCCGTCCGCTCCCCGAGTTCATGCAGCCGCGCGACGGATCAGGCCTTCCTCAGGACGAGTCCACCTCCGATATGGACAACTATCCGAATGGCCGGAATGGCGGTCCAGGCAGCGGGAGTCCGCCGGGCAGCGTTCGCAAACCCTGACCTGCGTTCTTGACCATTCTTCCATGCGCGTGAGAGTCCAGCGGCTCCCCGCCGCGCGCGGCCTGCCGCTCCCGGCCTCCGCCTCTCCCGGCAGCGCCGGGCTCGACCTCCGCGCCGCGCTCCCGGAGGACACCGAGGAGGTCGTCCTCCGGCCCGGCGAGCGCGCCTTGATCCCGACCGGCTTCGTGCTGGAGATCCCCCTCGGCTGGGAAGGGCAGGTGCGGCCGCGCAGCGGTCTCGCCCTCCGCCACGGCATCGGCGTCCTCAACAGCCCGGGGACGATCGACAGCGACTACCGCGGCGAGGTCGGGGTGATCCTGATCAACCTCGGGGAGTCCCCGTTCCCGATTCGGCGCGGCGACCGGATCGCCCAACTCGTCTTCGCACGGGTCGAGCCCATCGAATGGGAGGAGTCCGAGACCCTGGCGGCGACGGATCGCGGCGACGGCGGCTTCGGCTCCACCGGAGTCTGATGGACGTCCGCTTCCTGCGCCTCCTCTTCCTCGTCGCTCTGCTGATCCGTCTCGCGTTCATCTGGCAGATCCGGGACCTCCCGACCCAGCGCTGGCTGGTGATGGACGCCCAGCGCTATGACGAGCTGGCCCGCACCATCGCCGCCGGGGATTGGATGCCGCGCGAGGCGTTCTACCAGGCCCCTCTCTATCCCTATGTCCTGGCCGTGGTCTATGCCGTCACGCACGGGTCGATGCTCGCCGTACGGCTGCTCCAGGCGGTGCTCGGGGCGGCCACGGTGGTGCTCCTCGCGCTCCTCGCCCGGCGCCTCTTCGGGCGCGAAGCCGGGCAGGCGGCCGGGGTCCTGGCCGCTCTCTACGGCCCGGCCATCTTCTACGTCCCCCTCCTGCTCAAATCGACGCTGACTCTCCTCGCGCTGACCGGCGCCGTGTTGCTGCTGGTTCCGAGCCGGACCAGAAGAGCCGCTGCCGCGGGACCCTCACCCCCTGGCCCCCTCTCCCACACGCACTCACGCCCTCCCGGGAGAGGGGGAATCTTTTCTGGCTTCCTGCGTCTCCTGGCAGCCGGCGTCCTCTTCGGCCACTCCGCCCTCCTTCAGGAGAACCTCCTGCTGCTCGTCCCCTGCGCCGCCCTCTGGCTCCTGCTGTTTCCCCCTCTCCCGGGCGGGAGTGAGTGCGTGTGGGAGAGGGGGCCAGGGGGTGAGGGTCCCGGCGAAGCCGGCTCTCGGAAGCTACGCCTCACCGCCGCCGCCGCCCTCCTCCTCGGCACCTGCCTCGCCCTGGCCCCGGCCACCCTCCTCAACGTCCTGGCGGGCGGCGAGGTCGTCCTCACCAGCTCGCAGGGGGGGATGAACTTTTTCATCGGGAACGCCCGCGGCGCCTCCGGGACCTACGCGGGCCTCTCGGGAGGGAGCCAGAACCCGGAGAGCCAGCGCGAGGACGCCCGCCGGATGGCGGCGGTCTTCGCCACGCGCGAGCGCGGCACGCCGGTCGCGCCCGACGAGCTGACGCCGGCCGAGGTCTCGGCTCTCTTCTGGCGCGAGAGCTTCCGGCAGATCCGCGCCGATCCCGCGGCCTGGGGGCGGCTTCTCTTGCGCAAAGCCCGGCTCTTCTGGAACGCCCACGAGATCCCGGACGCCGAGGGGTACGACGTCTACCGCCGCGCCGCCCAACCGCCGACGTTCTTCTGGCTCGGCTTCGGGATCGTGGCTCCGCTCGGCCTCGCGGGCTTATGGCTCGCCGGGCGCGATCCCCGGACCCGCCGCGGAGCCGATCTCCTGGCGCTCCTTCTCCTCGGCCTCTGCGTTTCGGTCGTCCTGTTCTTCGTCTTCGGCCGCTACCGCCTGCCGGTGGTGGTCCTGCTCATCCCTCCCGCCGGTCATGCCCTCGCAATTCTCGCCGGAGCGGTGCGCCGCCGGGAGCCACCCCGCCGTCTCGCCCCTGCCCTGGCCGTGGCGGTGATCGCCCTCGTCGTGGTCAACCTCCCCGCCTGGTCGCCGGCCGAGCGCGCGCGCCTCGACTCGGCCATCTGGTTCAACCTGAGCACGGCGGCATTGCGGGGAGCCCAGGCCTCGTCCGAGCCCGAGGAGGCCATCTCCCTGACGAGCCGCGCGGCGGACGACCTGGAGCGCGTGCTGGCGATCGAGCCGGGCTTCTACGTCGCCCGCGTGCAGCGGGCCGCCGCCCTGCACCGGCGCGGCCTCTATCTGGAGAGCGCCGGCCTGGTGGAGGAGGGGCTCGCGTCCTCCGAGGAGGCCCGCCGGGAGCTGGCCGCCGCCGAGGCGAGCGGCGGCGGCCACGACCTGCCCGAGGCGGAGCGCCAGGCCCGCGATCTCTCCGCCGCGCTCGACGCCAGCCTCGCGCAAGGGCTCGTCAACCTGGGCGCGCGGCGCATTGAAGCGGGCGACCTGGCGCAAGCTGAAGCCGCGCTGCGCCGGGCCGTGGCCATCGCCCCTCGCTCCGCCCCGGCGCACGGCAATCTGGGCCTGTGCCTGCTGCGGCAGGGGCTGCGGGCGCGGCAGGCAGGTGACGAGCCAGCGGCAGGCCGCCTCCTCGGCGCGAGCCGCGATGCCTTCGCGCGGGCTCTGGCACTGGCGGGGCCGGAGGCCCGGCCGGGAGAGTTGGCGTTCTACCGCAAGGGATTGGAGATGGCGGAGAGGGGCCGGGGTGAGGGTTTAAGATATCCCCTATGCGCTTCCGCCTGCTTGCTCTCTCGTTCCTCCTCCCCCTCCTCTCGTGCCGCACCGCCCCGACGCCCCAGGCGGAGGGGAAGCTCGCGCCGCCGGTCCGCCGGGTCATCCTCGTGAGCCTCGACGGTGCCGCCGCCCCGACGCTCCACCGCCTATGGAGCCAGGGCGCGTTCACCGAGGGCGGCTTCCGGCAGTTCTTCGAGGATGGACAGGTCGCCGATCAGCTCGTGCCGGTGACTCCGACCCTCACCGCGGTCAACCACATCAGCCTGGCCACCGGGTACGCTCCGGACGCGACGGGGATCGTCAGCAACCGCTATCATCCGGCAGGGGCTCCCTTCCTCGACGCGGTGAGCGGCTTCGACGCGCCCATCGGCACCGAGACGCTCTGGGAGGCGGCCCGACGGCAGGGCCGGCGCGTGGGCCTCGCCACCTGGCCCGGCGCCGACGGCAAAGGGGAGCGGCGGACCGGCGACTGGGGGCTCATCTACGTCATCAACGCCAAGCTGGAGCCGGAGATCGCCACCCTGGCCCGCAGCGACTGGACCGCGGCGGACCGGACCGATCCGCGGCTCCAGGGGCTCCGCAGCTTCTCGCCCATCCTCCGGGCGCGTCTCGCGACGCGCGGCTTCGAGGTTGCCGCCCTCGACCGCAAGGACGACAAAAAGACCGCCTATGACACGGTCGTTCCTCTGGTCCCGACAGCGGCCCGCACCACCCTGGCGCCGGGCGACTGGGGGAGCGTCCCCTGTGCCGTAGCCTGGGCTGAAGGGGAAGCCGAGGTGGGTACCACCTGTCTGATCAAGCTCCTGGAGATGGCGCCCGATCTCGCCACGGCGCGGATCTACCTGAACGGCGTCTACGCCAACGAGGCCTACCCCGAAAAGTACAGCCAAGCCTTCGACGAGAGCGGCCTCCTCTGGCCGGGGCCGCCGGACGACGCGCAGCTCTCCGCCACCTGGGAGGGGGAGCCGGGGATCGATCTCGCGACCTGGGTCGAGCAGGCCGAGCGCTTTACGGGGTTCTTCGGCGCCACCCTGCGCTTCGCCGCGGCGCGCGACGACTGGGACCTGCTGATGGGCTACATCCCCTCGATCGACGAAGCCGGGCACCAGCTCCTGCTGACCGATCCGCGCCAGCCAGGCTTTACGCCGCAGCGGCGCGCTGAATTCGCCCAGGCCCGCCGCCGCGTCTGGCAGGCGGTGGACCGCGAGCTGGCCGCCCTCCTGCGGGTGGTGGATCTGCGCGACACGCGGATCGTCCTGGTGAGCGACCACGGAATGCAGCCGATCCATACCCTGGTCGACCCCAACGTCCTGCTGCGGGACAAGGGGTTGCTCGCCGTGGACGACAAGGGGAAGATCCTGGATGAGGGGACGAAGGTCTGGGTCGCCAGCGCGGGTGGCTGCGCCCATGTCTACGTCCGGCCGGACGCGCCGGACCGGGAGCGGCTCCTGGCGGACCTCCGCACCCTTTTCACCGGCTGGACTCTGGAGGGAGCCCAGCCCGTCACCCGCGCCGTTCTGCGCGAGGAGGCCGGAGAGATCGGGCTCAGGCATCCGAACAGCGGTGACCTGATCCTGTTCGCCGCGCCGGAGTACGGCTTTTCGGGAGCGGGCCTGCGCCAGGACCGTGCTGTCATGCCGACGACCGTCTACGGAATGCACGGCGGGCTGGCCGGAGATCCGGACGTGAACGGAGTCTATCTCGCCCTCGGCGCCGGGCTGCGCAAGGGGAACGCGGGGACGGTCCGCAACGTCGAGGTGGCGAAGCGGGTGGCGGAATGGCTGAAGATCGAGGCGCCGCGGCAGGAGCCCCTCACCCCCTAGCCGGGAGAGCTGATCCGACCGATCCGAC
>Ga0126309_10000074_pt1 | contig 32730 bp, 31 predicted proteins | sample Plot56_FD_92541 | JGI IMG/M metagenome (GOLD analysis project Ga0126309, IMG submission 92541) | Serpentine soil microbial communities from UC McLaughlin Reserve, CA, USA - Plot56 | ecosystem: Environmental > Terrestrial > Soil > Grasslands | place: USA: UC McLaughlin Reserve, Lake County...
CTTCACGGCCGTGAACGCCCTCCCGTCCTCGAGGCGGCGTTGGATCGCGATCGAGTCCTCTCCTTCGACGAGCTCCTCGGGGGTCCGGTAGCCGTCGTCGGCGAAGAAGACGCGGCCCCCCGGCGCCAGGCACCGGCCGACCAGGGACCAGAAGTCCGCAAAGCGCTCACGGGGGACGTGCGAGAGCCAGAAGCCGAAGAAGACGCAGTCGTACTCGCGGTCGGGCTTCCAGGCGAAGAGATCGGCTTCGACGAAGCGCACCCGCGGGTCGTCGCCGACCCGGGACCGGGCGATCTCCAGCATCTCGGGGGCGGCGTCGACCGCGGTCACCCGGTCGGCGTGGGGGAGGAGCGCCCGCGTCCACGTCCCAGGACCGCAGGCGAGCTCCAGGACGTCGCCGACAGGGCGGAACTCCGCGAAGGCCGCCTCGAGCTCCTCGCCGCCCGGGAAGTCAAGGGCGCCCGCCTCGTACTCCGCGGCGACGGCGCGATAGTACGCAACCTGCTCGGCCAGGAGGCTGTCCAGGGACCCTCGTTCCACCTCGCGGATCATCCCAGCCGAGCGCCGGCCTGGAGCAGTCGCGGCACCTGGTTCAGCGGATCGGGGGAGTCGAGCAGCACCACGCCGAGATGCCGCCCGCCGATCCGGGCGGTGATCACGTAGCAGCGGCCGGCGGCGCTCGTCAGTCCCGTCTTGACGCCGGTCACTGCCTTGTCCCCGCGCGAGATGAAGGGGTTGATGTTGAAGAGGTCGAGGACCCCACCCCTGACCGGGAACCGGAAGCGGGCACGGCGAGTCGCGACGATCCGGCGGATCCACGTCTTCGCGAGGTCGAGCCGGGCTAGCGTCGCCAGGTCGAGCGGACAGGACCAGTTGCCCCTGTCGAGGATGCCGCTGGGGCTCGAGAAGCGTGAGCACTCGAGCCCCAGCCGGCGCGCCCGCGCGTTCATCCGCACCACGAAGGCCGCCTGCCCGCCGGCGTCGTGCTGGGCGAGCGCGATTGCCGCGTCGTTGCCGGACACCAGCATCAGGCCGTACAGCAGCGGGCCGAGCGGCACCCGTCTTCCCTCGGGAAGCAGGCCGATGCCGGAGCCGCTGTAGCCGGTCGCCTGGGCCGTGATCAGGACCCGTTCGCGGGCCTTGTGGCGCTCGGCGATGAGGAGCGCGGTCATCATCTTGGTCAGCGATGCGATCGGCGCCGTTCTCCTCGGGTGTAGCGCCCAGAGGACCTCACCGGTGCCGACGTCGAAGAGGAGGCCCGCCCGTGGCGGGCGCCTCAGCTCGAGATCCAGTGGCGGTCCGCCGGCCGGGATGCTGACCGCCAGCGGGTTCTGCCGGACCACGGGAGCGGTACCGCCGTCCGGCGTGACCGCCACGGGGCTCGGACGGCCCGCGCGTGGCTCCCCCTGGTCCTCAGCGTCGTCGCCGGCCAGGGCGACCGCGGCGGCCCAGGCGACGATGATCAGGAGCGCGGCGGTCCAGATCCGGGCGCGGCTCATGGCGGGATCATCCGCCCTCGCGCGGTCAGTACACGGGGTACTGCGGGCCGCCTCCCCCGAACTCCGGCCGGCGTCTCGCGAACAGCCTGATCGCCGCGAGCCCGAACACGAACCCGCCCACGTGCGCGAGGTAGGCGACGCCCCCTTGGACGGGGGTCGCCACCTGGCCCACCGCCGGCAGGAACTGGAGGACGAACCAGATGCCGAGCATCACGTACGCCGGGATCTCGACCAGGGTCACGAAGAAGATGATGAAGATCAAGGTGAGTACGCGGGCGTGAGGAAGCAGCAACAGGTAGCCGCCGAGGACGCCCGCCACCGCCCCGCTGGCGCCGATCGTCGGCACCGTCGAGTCGGGGTCGATCAGTGCCTGTGAGTACACCGCGACGATTCCTGCCAGCAGGTAGAAGCCGAGGTAGCGAGCCCGCCCCATCGAGTCCTCGACGTTGTTGCCGAAGATCCAGAGGAACAGCATGTTGAAGGCGATGTGGAGAAGACCGCCGTGCATGAACATCGAGAGGAACACGGTCGCCCACCACGGCGCCTCGTCGAGCGGTACGAAGGAGGTGTCGCCCAGCTCGGCCCCCTCGTACTCGGGCGTCCCCTCGCAGAGGATGTCGGCCTCGGCCTGCCCCGCCGGCACGCCGACGGCGCAGCCCTCGCCGGGGTGGAGGATCCGGTAGGGGATCGCGCCGTACTCGATCGACGCCTGGTCCCGCTCGCTCAGCCCGGTGATCCCACCCTGCCTGATCTCCTCCGACTCCTCGCTGTCGGAGAAGCTGAGCTGCCAGGCGAAGACGACCAGGTTGGCGACGATCAGCAGGACCGTCACGAGCGGGAACCGCGAGGTCGGGACGTTGTCCTTGAGGGGGATCAAGGGGCGGCGAGCCTACTGGCGCGGCGAAGGCCCCGGCGCACCTTGCTGGCGCCCCGGGGCCTTCGGAACAGGCTTGGTCAGACGGGCGTGACTACCGTGCCCGGATTGGTCGCGATCGTGTCGCCGTCGGCATCGAGCTCCTCGACGCTGGGCGGCTCGTAGGGCGGCTTCTGCTCGCTCATTGCTCCTCCTTCTTGGGGGACGAGACGCGCGACCCTATCGCGGGAAGCATCCGCTAGGCGTGGGCGGCGACGCTGCCGGTCAGGCCCCGGTGATCATCGAAGCTGTCGCGAGCGTTTCCCCGTCGCAGGCGATGTCCTCGATAGTCGGTGCCTCGTACTGCGGCTGCTGGTTGATCATCGTTCCCTCCTCTCGGACTCGCCGGAGTCTATGCGCCGGCTGGCTCCCTTGCCGGCGTGACGCGGCGGGCGAGCTCCGCGGCGGCGTCCGGAAGGAGGTCGAGGTCGTCCGGCAGGGACGCCCGAAACGCCGCTACCTCCCCGAGGACCCGGGCGAGCCCGCTGAAGGCGGGGCCGAGACCCTCCTGCCCACCCGAATGGACGAGGTGCGGCGCCAGCGCCGTCAGCGCCTCGGCGCCGGCCAGGGGCTCGACACGGAGCTCAGCCCCCCGCTCCTCCAGGAGGACGAGGGCGCCCGTCGGCACCGGCGGTGGGTCGGTCTCCCCGACGTATTCGACGCGCCGCGGCGCCGCCGCGGACCCCGGCTCACGGACCCGGATGCCGGACGCCCCCGGCCAGACCATCGGCCCGGACTCCGGACCGATCACCACGCCGTCCTCGGACAGGACGGGTCGGCCGAACCGCGCGAAGGCGAGCGCCAGGGTCGACTTCCCGCGCGTCGTCGGTCCCGCGAAGACGAGCGCTCGACCCTCGTACTCGATCGCCGCCGCGTGGAGGACAAGGTCCCCCCGCTCCGACAGGAGCAGGGGCAGGACCACGGCGAGAACGCGGTGCTCCCACGCGTCCTCGGGGCCGCGCGGGTCGACCAAGACGGTTCCGCGCCGTGCGTCGATCCGGTAGGAGCCCGTCGCGCTGCAGGTGACCAGCAGGCCTTCGGGCACGGTTGCGATCGCGAATGAGTTGCCCGGCTGAAGGCGCTCCTCTTCCTGGAGGACGGACAGCCGGCCCGCCTCGCCAAGCAGGTCGGCATCGGCGCGGCGGACCTCGAGCACGCCCCGGGGGCCGTTCGCGGCGCGCAGCCGCCTCAGCGGCAGCTCGGAGTCGATCTGGTAGCCGAAGGCGCTTCCCACCTGATCTAGGCTAGGCGAGCCGATGCCGGCAAGCGGGACGACAGAAAACCCCCTTCTCGAGCGCGCTGAGACCGTGATCGACGGCCGGCTGCCGGAGGAGACGGTCCTCCTCCGTACCGACACCGGTGATTCAGTGCGGCTCAACGCCACCGGCGCCTGGTTGTGGAGCCAGCTCGAATCCCCCCTCGAGCTCGAGGAGCTCGGCCGGCGCCTCGCCGCGGCGTACGGCATCCCCGGCGATCGGGCCCGGGCCGACGCCGGCAGCTTCGCTCGCGAGCTCGAGCAGCGCGGGTTCCTCGCCCTCGGCGAACCCGGGTGACTCAGCCGGCGGTCGGCTCGAGGCCCGGCAGGTCGGAAGGCCCGGGGTCGGCCGGCGCCGGCTCCCCGGCCGCGCCCGCGGCGACCACCACGCCGGCGGCCTGAAGGTCACGGGCCGCCCCCACCGCGACCAGCCCGCCATCCCCCGGAACCTCTCCGAAGGCCTCGGCCAGCCGGTTCGCGGCCTCCTCCGGCGTGCCTCCGTCCAAGGTCTGCATGACGATCCCGGCCGTCCGGTTCAACCGGAGGAAACGGCCGTCGCCGGTCCGCACCACAGGTGCCAGCGGGTCGCCGCCCGCGCGGGCCCCGCCGACCCGGTAGCGCCGCCGCAGCGCCAGTCCACGGATCATCTCGGCCGCCGCGCGGAGGTCGACGTCGGGGTCGACGTCGGGGAGCGGCGCGGGACGGGGCAGCTTCGCCGCCCGGCTCGCCGCGTCGCGGGCCCCGGCGCCGAGCGAAGGGGCCGCGCCGACCTCCAGCTCCTCGTCGAGATAGGGCACGAGGTCGGACGCGCCGAGGTCCTCCCCGCGGCGCATCGCCGTCGCCCACTCCCGGACGACGGGGGCGTTCCAGTCGGCCCTGATGCGCTCCCAACAGGCGGCGACCCCATCACGGGCGGCGTTGCCGTAGGAGAACGGCCGCAGCGAGTCCGTCCGGGCCGCGCCCGCCGGACGAACCAGGAGGCTGGCTGGGGGCACGGCGCCGTGCGAGGCCAATGAGCCGGCGTTTCCGGCGCGGAGGTCGATCCGCATCGCGGTGCCGCGGCGACGCTCGAAGTCCTCGATGGTCCGCCGCAGCCGGGGGACGTCCACCGACCACTCGCCGCCCCGCGCGGCGGCGCCGGTGACCACCACCGGTGTCGGGCGGACCCAGGGCACCCCGAGGATCCACATCTGTTCGAGCATCTCGGCGAAACGCTCCTGGTTCTGAGGCGTGACGACGTGGACCACGCAGACGCCGACGCCGGCGGTGAGGAGCCTGTCGATGGCCTCGACCGCCCGGCGCCAGCTTCCCGGGACGCCACGCGAGGCGTCGTGGAGGTGGGGCGCGGCGCCGTCGAGCGACAGGTGGACCGTCAGGCCGGGAAGGCCCCGCAGCCTGGCGACGACCTGGTCGTCGACGAACCAGCCGTTGGTGTTGAAGGCGATCCCGACCCGCTCGGAGGCGAGGCGCCCGATCAGCTCCAGCGTCAGGTTGCGCCGCAGCAGGGGCTCGCCCCCGGTGACCACGGCCTCGACGATGCCCAGGTCGATCGCCTCCGCGACGATCCGCCGCCAGTCCTCGTCGGAGAGGTCGACCGCCCGCTCGAGGGTTCGCCGGGGCGAGTCCGTGTAGCAGAAGCCGCAGCGCAGGTTGCAGGCGTAGGTGAGCTCGAGCTTGATCCCGACCGGCCGGGCGGGCGGCTCCGGGAACGCCGGGCGGTTGAGGCCCAGCTTCCCGCGGAGGCGCAGGTAGGTCCAGCTGGTCTTGCGCCGTTCGAGCAGATCCACGGCTCAGGCGGCGGCGATCCCGCGGACGTCGAAGACCTGCTTCGCGCTCTCGTCGGCGTGGTAGGAGCTGCGGACCAAGGGCCCCGCCGCAACCGACTCGAAGCCGATGTCGTAGGCCGCGCGTTCGAGCGCCGCGAACTCGTCGGGGTGCCAGAAGCGGGCGACGGGCAGGTGGTTCTCGGTCGGACGCAGATACTGGCCCACAGTCAGGACCTGGACCTCGTGCTCGCGCAGCATGCCGAAGGTCTCGACCATCTCGTCGAACTCCTCGCCGAGGCCGACCATCAGGCCCGACTTCGTGATCACGTCCTCGCCGCCCATCTCCTTCGCCATTCGCAGCACGCGGCAGGAGCGCAGGAACCTGGAACCTCGGCGGGCGATCGGGTAGAGGCGGGGCACGGTCTCGACGTTGTGGTTGAAGACGTCCGGGCGCTCGTGGATGACCTTGGCCAGCGGCATCTCCTGGCCGCGGAAGTCCGGGGTCAGCACCTCGACCTTGCAGCCCGGCGCCATCATCCGGATCGAGCGGATCACGCCGACGAATGCGCCCGCGCCGTAGTCCGGCAGGTCGTCGCGGTCGACCGAGGTGACGACGGCGTGGCGCAGGCCCATCTTCTTGACCTGGTTGGCCACCCGCAGCGGCTCGAGCGGGTCGTTCCAGGTCGGCTTGCCGGTCTGGACGTTGCAGAAGCCGCAGCGGCGCGTGCAGACGTCGCCGAGGATCATGAAGGTCGCCGTGCCGCGCTCCCAGCACTCGCCGACGTTGGGGCAGTTGGCCTCCTCGCAGACGGTGTGGAGGTTGTCCTCGGCGATCGCCGTCTTGAGCCGCCGGTAGGTCGGACCACCCGGTGCCGGGACCTTGAGCCACGGGGGCTTGCGCTCCCGGAAGGGGACGGCCTCGGCGCCGTCCGCCGCGGCCCCGCCCGGCTTGGCGCGGGAGCGCGTGACGTGGATCCGCTGGGTGGCCGCCGGTTCCATGGCTCTACGTTACCCCGGCGTGGCGCCCGCCCCCGGCGCCGGCATCGCGGCCAGATCGCCGGCCTCGCGCTCCTCGGGGGACCAGCCGCAGGACTCAGCGAAGCGGTGGGCGAGGGTCGTCGCGAACGCGGCCAGATCCTGCTCAGCCCCGAGCTCGCGGGTGAGCGAGGTCATCCGGCAGCCGTCGATGCCGCAGGGAACGATCCATTCGAACGGCTGCAGGTCGTTGTTGACGTTGATCGCGAGGCCGTGGGTGGTGACTCCGCGGCTGACGTGGACGCCGATCGAGCCGATCTTGCGGAGGGCACCGGCGGCGACGTCGGCCGCCACGCTCCCGGCGTCGGCGTCCTCCGGAGGCGGTTGGCCGCCGGCGGTCCAGACGCCGGTCAGGCCGGCGATCGTGCCGGCCCCCACCCCATGGTCGCCGAGCGCCGCGATCATGGCCTCCTCCATCCGGCGGACGTAGAGGTGGACGTCGTCCCCCATGGGCCGCAGCGAGACGACGGGATAGGCGACGAGTTGGCCGGGCCCGTGGTAGGTGACCCGGCCGCCGCGGTCGGTCTCCGCCACCTCGATCCCCTGGAGGCGGTACCACTCCTCGCCCATCGGCAGCTCGGCCGGCTGCGAGCGGCGACCGCGCGTGTAGACGGGGTGGTGCTCGAGCAGCAAAAGGACGTCCTCGACCCGTTCGCCGCGGCGGGCCTCCGCCAGCTCCTCCTGGACCCGGCGGCCATCCTCGTAGGGAACGGTGCCGAGCCGGATTACCCAGAGCGGACGGCTCACGGCGCTCATCCTCGAAGCCTAGGCCGCCGCGCTCGCGGGCGCGAGGGCGAGCCGGCCGGCGGCGATGCGCTGTGCCGCCGCGAGCGGCGTGATCTGCTCCTCGGTGCTCGTCGCGTACACGTCGCGCAGGGTCCCGCCGATCCCGTCGGCGAGTGCGAGCACCTCCTCGCGGTCGAGGCCTCGCAGCTCGGCGTAGACGCTGATCAGGCCGCCGGCGTTGGCGATGAAGTCGGGCGCGTAGAGGATTCCTCGCGCCTGCAGGACGTCCGCCGCGGCGTCACCGGTGAGGACGTTGTTCGCCGCCCCGCAGACGATCGCGCAGCGGAGCCTCGTGGCGGTAGGGGAGTCGATGACGCCGCCGAGCGCGCACGGCGCGAGAACGTCGCACGGTTCGAATGGCGCCGCCTCTGGGTCGGTCCAGCCGGCATCGAGCTCGGTCGCAAGGTCCCGCCGGGTGGGATCGACGTCTGAGATGACCAGGTCGGCGCCGGCTTCGGCCAGCATGTGCGCCAGGTGGGTCCCCACATGGCCCGCGCCGATCAGGCAGACCCGCCGGCCGACCGTCGAGGGATCGTCGAAGCGCTGCTCGAGACTCGCCGCGATCGCGGCGAGGACGCCGCGCGCCGTCGCCGGACTGGGATCGCCGGTGCCGCCCAGTTCCTCGGGCAGGCCGACGACGTTGCTCGTCCGCTCGCGGATCATCACCATGTCGGCGGCGCAGGTCCCGACGTCCTCGGCGGTCACGTAGCGGCCACCGAGCCCCTCGACCGCATCGGCGAAGTCGAGCAGCACGGCGCGCCGCTCCTCGCCCCGCGGCGGCTCCTCGCCGGGCCAGGCGATCGCCCCCTTCCCGCCCCCGAGCGCCAGACCGGCGGCGGCGGCTTTGCTGGTCATCGCCATCGCCAGGCGCATCGCGTCGAGCCGCACGGCGTCCTCGCCGGGATAGCGCCAGAGGCGGGCGCCGCCGAGCGCGGGGCCCAGCCGGGTCGAGTGGACGGCGATCGCCATCGTCGCGCCGCTGCGGGCACCGCGGGTGAGCTCCACGGTCTCGAAGTCGCGCGGGCTCATGCCGCGCCCGCCTCGATCGACTCGCGCACCCGGGCCAGGAAGCGAGCGGCCTCGGCGCCGTCGAGGGCCCGGTGGTCCCAGGACATGCAGAGGTAGGACATCGGCCGTACCGCGATCGCGTCGGTCTCGTCGTCGACCACCACCGGTCGCTTGACCACCGCCTCAAGGTTGAGGATGGCGACCTGCGGCTGGTTGATGATCGGCGTCGCGAGGACGGCGCCGAACTGGCCGGGGTTGGTGATCGTGAACGTCCCGCCCTGGACGTCGTCCGGCGTCAGGCGCCGCTCCCTCGCCCGCTGGGCGACGTCGCCGATCGCCGCCGCGATCCCTTCGATGCTGAGCCGCTGGGCCTGGTGGATCACCGGCACGATCAGGCCGTCCTCGAGGGCCACGGCGATGCCGAGGTTGACGTCCTCGTGGTAGACGATCTCCTCGTCCTCCACCGAGGCGTTCAGCGCCGGATGATGTGCGAGTGCCTCGACCGTCGCAGCGGCGACGAACGCGAGGTAGGTCAGGTTGACTCCGCGGCGTCGCATGGCGTCACGGCGCTCGGCCCGTCGTGCCGCGACCGCCGAGAAGTCGGCCTCGACGATGGTGGTGCAGTGGGCGGCGGCCCGCCGGCTCTCGACCATGTGCCGGGCGATCTGCGCCCGCATCGGCGACATCGGCTCGCGCCGCTGCGCGCCGGTGGCGCTGGGAGCAGTGGCCGGCGCGGTCTCGACCGCATCCTCAACTGGCTCGGGCTGTGGATCGGGCCGGTAGGGGGAGTCCATATGGAGTGTTTTCCCGTTGCCGCCGGTCTTGCCGCGGCCGCGCTTGACATGGGCGAGGACGTCGCTCTTGCGAATGCGGCCCCCGATTCCGCTGCCCTCGACGCTTTGGAGGTCGACGCCGTGCTCGGTGGCGATCCGGTGCACCACCGGCGAGTAGAAGGACGACCGGTCGCACTCGGAGGTTGCGGCGCCGTCCTGGTCGGCGGGCTTCTCGGGTCGCGCCTCCTCGGGATGCGCCCGACCCGGCTGAGCTGCCGTGTCGAGCTTCGCCAGCACGGTGCCGATGGCGACGGTCTCGCCGGATTCGACCAGGATCTCGGTCAGCCGGCCGGAGGCGGGCGAGGGGATCTCGACGTCGACCTTGTCCGTTGACACGTCGCAGACGGTCTCGTCGGTTTCGACCCAGTCGCCGGACCGCTTTCGCCACTCGAGGATCGTCCCGTCGGCGACCGAGATCCCCATCTGGGGCATCACGACGTCGATGCTCGTCTCAGTAGGCGAGGAGCTCACGACACGCCTCCTTCATGTCGCCGGGCTGGGGCAGGACCGCCTGCTCGAGCGGCGGGCTGAACGGGATCGGGACGTCCGGCGCGGTGAGACGGCGTACCGGGGCGTCGAGGTGCTCGAACGCCTCCGCCGCCACCAGCGCCGCGACCTCCGCTCCCACGCCGCACGACTGCGTGGCCTCGTGCGCCACCAGGACCTTGCCGGTCTTCCGCGCGCTGGCGAGGATCGCGTCTCGGTCGAGCGGGCAGAGGGTGCGGAGGTCGAGGACCTCGATGTCCTCGTCCAGCTCGGCGGCCGCCTGGACCGCCAGGTGCACCGCGGACCCGTAGGCGATCACGGTCATCTCCGACCCCTCGCGGGCGATCCGCGCCTCCCCGAGCGGCACGGTGTGCTCGCCTTCGGGGACCTCGCCGCGGATGTGGCGATAGAGCCCCTTGTGCTCCAGGTAGCAGACGGGATTGGGGTCACGGATGGCGCTCGCCAGGAGGCCCTTGGCGTCGGCCGCCGTGGCCGGCGCGACGACCTTGAGGCCGGGGGCCTGGATGAACCAGGCCTCGGGGTTCTGCGAATGGAAGGGGCCGCCGGAGAAGCCGCCTCCGGACGGGAGCCGCACGACCATCGGCACGGCGACGCCCTGGCGGTAGTGGAGCTTCGCGGCGACGTTGACGAGCTGGTCGAACCCGCAGGAGATGAAGTCGGCGAACTGCATCTCGCAGACCGGCCGCATCCCTTCGATCGCGGCGCCGGTCGCGGCGCCGATGATCATGTTCTCGGCCAGCGGCGTGTCGAGGACGCGGTCGGCACCGAATTCCTCGGCGAAGCCGTCGGTGACCTTGAAGGCGCCCCCGAAGGCACCGATGTCCTCGCCGAGGCAGAACACGGACTCGTCGCGCCGCATCTCTGCACGCAGGCCGTCGGAGATCGCCTCGAGGTAGGTGAGCTCCCCCATCAGGCGGCCCTCCCGGTCGCCGGCAGCCGCGCTGCGGAGCCGTTGCCGTTGCCGTTCGCGTGGCCGTTGGGGGAGGGGGCGTCGCGCGACCAGCGAGACCACGGGGCCTCGCCGTCGCCGAGCGGCTCCCACGAGTCGGCGAAGACCCCGCCGGTTGCCTCTTCGGGGTCCGGCATCGGTGAGGCCAGCGCCTTCTGCGCACACTCGGCGACGTAGGCGTGTACCGCCTCGCGGATCGAGTCGATCTCCCCGGTCTCGAACCCGTGCTCGCCGGTCAGCCGGCGGGCGTAGCGGCCGATCGGATCACGCCCGGCCCACTCCTCGTGCATCCCGGCCGGGACGTAGGACATGTCGTCGTGGGCGCCGTGGCCGTGCATCCGCATGGTCACGGCCTCGATCAGCATCGGGCCTTCGCCGGCCCGGGCCCGCTCGGCGGCGGCATGGGCGGCCTCGAAGACCTCCTCCACAGAGTTGCCATCGACCCGGATGCCGGGGAAGCCGTAGACCCGAGCATGCTCGAGCGGGTCGTTGGCGAACTCCAGGCGGTTCGGCGTCGAGTAGGCGAACTGGTTGTTCTCGAGGATGAAGATGGCCGGGAGCCGGTGGATCCCGGCGAAGTTCATCGCCTCGTGCCACTGGCCGTTCGCGGTCGACCCCTCGCCGAAGAATGTCATCGCGATGCGCGGCTCGCGACGCATCTTGAAGGCGAGAGCCATGCCGGTCGTCACCAGCGCCATGTCGGGGAGCATCGAGACCATGCCGACGCAGCCGAGGCGGCGGTCGCCGAAGTGCATGTTGCCGTCCTTGCCGCCGGTGACCCCGGCGGCCCGCCCCATGTAGTTGGCCAGGTAGCGGTCGGGGGTGACGCCGCGGACGAAGTGGGCGCCGAGGTCGCGGTGCAGGATGCAGAGGCGGTCGCGGGGCGCGAGGGCATACGCCGCCCCCACGGAGATCGCCTCCTGGCCGCAGCCGTCGTAGAAGGAGCCGGGGACCTTGCCCTGCTTGTAGAGCCCCAGGCCGCGCTCTTCGGCGGCGCGCATCATCACCATGAACCGGAACAGCCGGGCGCGGTCCTCGCGGGTCAGCAGTCCAGGCTCGGCGGGCAGCGCGGCATCGCTCGCTGCGCTCGCTTCGCTGAGCGTCATATCTCCGCCTCTCGGTCCTGGCCCGGGTTCGGGATCGCCTCCACCGGGCCGCGTTGTCGCGGCTCCGGGATCTCCGGGTGGCCGCGCCTACGGCGAAGGGATCGGGGGGATCACCCCTTCTCCCTATGTGCTGATCGGATCATACCCCCGCCCACGGCCCTCTAACCGCATCTCCCGTTGCGGACGAGGTTGTTGCCGCCTGGCGGCAAGAAGTTCGTCCAGTCCGGCGTCTGTGCGCAGGGCGGCTAGAGGGCGAGCGACAGTGGCTCTTCGAGCAGCGAGCGGATCCGGCTGAGGAACTCGGCGCCGTCGGCGCCATAGAGGATCCGGTGGTCGCAGGCGAGGGTGACCGCCATCAGGTGAGCGGACGTGATCTCTCCGTCGCGAACGACCGGCTTCTCGTTGATCGCACCGACCGCCAGGATCGCCGCCTGGGGCGGGTTGATCACCGCCGCGAAGCTGTCGATCCCGTACATGCCGAGGTTGGACACCGCGAACGTGCCGCCGGAAAGCTCGGGCGGGGTGATCTTGCCGTCGCGAACCTTGCCGGCGAGGCCCCTGACCTCCTCGGCGATCTGGCGCAGGCCCTTGCGGTCGGCGTCGAAGACGGTGGGGACGACGAGCGCATCCTGGGCGGCGACCGCGACGCCGACGTTCACACGCGAGTAGAGCTCGAACCGCCCGTCGCGGTAGGCGCCGTTCGCCCGGGGGAATTCGCGAAGCGCCAGGGCACAGGCCTTGACGACCATGTCGTTGTAGGAGGGCAACACGCCTCCCTCCGGTGAGGACTCCTTCAGGCGCGTGCGCGCCTCGACCGCGCGGCTCATGTCGATCTCGGCGTTGAGGTAGAAATGCGGCGCGGTCGCCTTGGACTCGGACATCCGCCGCGCCACCGCCGCCTGCAGCTTGGTCAGGTCGTGATGTTCGACCTCGCCCTTGGCCTTCTCGGCGTCACCGGGCCCGGCCGTGGGGGCCGCAGCCTTTTCGGGCGCAGCCTCGGCCGGCGGCCCCTCCTCGGCCGCCTTCTCGACATCGGCCTTGACGATGCGGCCACCAGGGCCAGATCCCTGAACAGCTTGTAGATCGAGGCTGTTCTCCTTGGCGATCCGCCGGGCAATCGGCGACGCCTTGACCCTGCCATCGCCCTTCCCGTCGCTTTCCGCTGCGGGCTGGGGTGGGGGGGAGTCGTCCTGGGAGTCGTCCTGAGGGGCCGAGTCGGAGGTTTCCGCGACGGAAGACTGCGCTTTCGGAGCGGATTCCTCCGACTCGGCCTCATCCGCCGACTTCTCGTCCTCGGGTTCTTCCTTCTCCTTCTCAGGGGCTCCGCCGTCGCCGCCACTCGGCGCCTCCCCCTCCTCCCCGACCCGCGCGATCACCTCGCCGATCGGCAGCGTGGCGCCCTCGTCAGCGACGATCTCGACCAAGGTCCCGGCGGCGTCGGACTCGTAGACCATGTTCGCCTTGTCGGTCTCGATCTCGACCAGCTCGTCGCCGACCGAGACCTCGTCGCCCACCGACTTCAGCCACTTCAGGACCGTGCCCTCCTCCATCGAGTCCGAGAGGCGCGGCATGACCAGGTCTTCGGCCATCAGATCGACCCCTCGAGCGTTGCCAGGGCCGCCTTCACGACGTGCTCCTCGTGCGGGATCGCCGCCTGTTCGAGCCGCTTGGAATAGGGCATGTGGACGTCGGCGCCGGTCACCCGCTGGGCCGGCGCATCGAGGTGGTCGAAAGCCTGCTCGGTGATCAGCGCAGCCAGGTTGGCGCCGACGCCGCCGTGGGGCCAGCCCTCTTCGACGACGACCGCGCGGTTGGTCTTCCTCACCGACTCGAGGATGGTGTCGAGGTCGAGCGGCCGGAGCGTGCGCGGGTCGATCACCTCGGCGTCCACGCCGTGCTCGCTCTCGAGCTGCTTCGCCGCCCGCTCGGCGACGTGGGCCATCTTGAGGATGCCGACGATCGTCACGTCGGCGCCCTCACGGCGGACCGCGGCCTCGCCGAACCGCAGCACCTCATCGCCGTCGTCCTCGACGTCCCCGCGGACGCCGTACAGCGTCTCGTGCTCGATGAAGATGACCGGGTTGTCGTCGCGGATCGCCGCCTTCAGCAGCGCCTTGCCGTCGGCCGGGGTCGACGGGCAGGCGACGAGCAGGCCCGGAGCCTGGAGGTAGAGCGCCTCGAAGGAGTGCGAGTGCGTCGGCCCGAGCTGGTGGCCGCCGCCGCCGGGCATCCGGATCACCAGTGGCACGCTGACCTGGCCGTTGAACATGTAGGGGATCGCGGCGGCGTGGTTGACGATCTGGTCGAGGGCGAGCAGGGAGAAGTTCACGGTCATCAGCTCGACGATCGGCCGCAGACCGGCCATCGCCGCGCCGACCCCGGTGCCGACAATCGTGTTCTCGGAGATCGGCGTGTCGCGCACCCGCTTCTCGCCGAACTCGTCGAGCAGGCCCTCGGTGACCTTGAACGCGCCCTGGAAGACGCCGACGTCCTCGCCCATCACGAAGACCGACTCGTCCCGGCGCATCTCCTCGACCATCGCGTCGCGCAGCGCCTCCCTCATCCGCACGGTGGCCATCAGTCCTCCTCCGGCTCCCCCGCTCCGGCGTCGTCCTCCTCCTGCTCCCCGGCTTCGGCTTCCTCGTCAGCCTCCGGCGCCTGGGCCTCTCCGTCCTCCCCCTCGCCTTCGTCGCCGGCGACCTCCTCCTCGCGGTCCTCGGCTCCCTCCTCGATCTCGGACTCGCTCTCCTGCGCGTCGCCCTGCCTCGCCGGATCCGGCCGCGGCCCGGCGGGCTGCCCGGCGTAGGCGGCTCCCGCCTCGGCCAGCTCCTTGGCGCTCTGGGGCGCCTCGGACTCGAGCTCGCCGCGGTGCGGCTGAGGGCTGCGCTCGTCGATCGCGTGCCACGCGGGGGACTCAGCCTCGATGACGTAGAGGTTGTCGTAGAGCGTGTCGAGGTCCGGCTCGGACGAGTTGTCGGCGAACTCGACCGCCTCGAGGACGATCCGCTCGGCTTCCTCGCGGATGTCGGCGATCTCCTTCTCGCCCAGCACGTCCTCCTCGACGCAGCGCTTCCCGAAGGTCTCGATCGGGTCCTTGGCGCGCCACTCCTCGACCTCCGACTTCTCGCGGTAGACCTCGGGGTCGGCCGCCGAATGCCCGCGGTATCGGTAGGTGAAGGCCTCGATCAGGTGGGGCCGGCGCTCCTCCCGGGCCAGTCGCAGGCCTTCCTCGATGCCCTCGCGGACGGCCAGCACGTCCATTCCGTCGATCCTCCAGCCCGGGACGCCGTAGCCCTCGGCCTTCTTCGACAGGTCGGTCTGCGCGGAGTGCCGCTCCACCGACGTACCCATGCCGTAGAGGTTGTTCTCGACCAGGAAGAGGACCGGCAGCTTCCAGAGGGCCGCCAGGTTCATCGTCTCGCCGAAGTTGCCCGTGTTGGAGGCGCCGTCGCCGAACATGCAGACGGTCGCCTCCTCGGTCTCCTTGTATTCCGAGGAGAGGGCGAGGCCGGCGGCCAGGGGCAGGTTGCCGCCGACGATCCCGTAGCCACCCATGAAGCGGTTCTCGCGGTCGAAGATGTGCATCGAGCCGCCACGCCCACCGCTGGTGCCGTCGACGCGGCCGAACAGCTCGGCCATGACGCGCTTCGGGTCGGTCCCCCGGGCGATCGCGTGCCCGTGCGTGCGGTAGGTGCCGATCAGGTAGTCGTCGTCGCGCATCACCGAGGTGGTGCCGACGATCGTCGCCTCCTCGCCGATCGCCAGATGGAGGAAGCCGCCGGCCTTGCCGCGCTGGTACTGGCGCCCCGCCTCCTCCTCGAAGCGGCGGATCAACGCCATCGTCGAGAGCAGCTCGTGGCAGGTCTTCGCGTCCGGCAGGTCCCGCTCGGCTCCCGCTCCGTCGGAGCGGTCGGTCCGCGGGGCCTCCGCCGTTGTCTCCTGGTCTGCCAAGCGCTCTCCTCCCGGCCAACATACCCGAGCGAAGCCGCCGCTCTACATGCGTGCCAGCGCCTCTTCGAGCCGGTCGTCGCCCCAGAACACTTCGCCGCCCACGACCAGGCTGGGCACACCGGTGACGCCGCGCTCCGCCGCCCGCGCGGTCGCCTCCCGCAGCGCCGTCTTGACGCTGCCGGTCTCGACCGCCTTCGACACCGCGTTCGGGTGGAGCTCGCAGGCGGCGGCGGCGATCAGGACGTTGTCGAGCTCGGTCAGATCCCGGCCGGCGGCGAATGCCTGGCGGAAGGCGGCCAGGGCGAATGAGACGGTGCGACCGGCCTGCTTGGCGAACGTCGCGGCGCGCATCGCGGTCAGCGTGTTGCCGGGCCACGGATCCGGCCAGCGGATCGGGGGGAGTCCGTAGGCCGCGCGCCGCCGCTCGACCTCCGCCATTCCCGCCTCGCGGTCCGGCCCGTTCCCCCAGGAGTCGCGGGCGAACCGCTGGAAGAGACCGCCGAGCAGGATCGGCTCCCACTCCGGTTGCTCCAGCTCCGCGTCGGCGAACAGCCCGCTGATCCGCTCCGCCGCGAGGTACGAGTACGGGGACCCCAGGTCGAAGAAGAAGCTGGCCCTCAAGGTGCCGAGATCAGAGCCGCACCCGGAGGCGGGAGCCGAGGGTTCGCAGAACCTACGGACGCCGGGTGCGCGCCCGGGCGGGAGCGGAGGTTCCGGCGTCGATTTTCAAGCGTGCGTCGCCCAGCCGTCGACGGCGCGGGCCGCGTCGAGGATGGCTTCGGACATCGTCGGATGGGGATGGACGATCCGCGCCAGCTCCTGGTAGCCGCCCTCGAGCGCCATCGTGTCGACCAGCTCGCTGATCATGTCGCAGGCGCGGTTGCCGACGACATGGGCGCCGAGGATCTCGCCGTACTTGGCGTCGGCGACGATCTTGACGATGCCGTCGCGGTCGTCGTAGACGACCGACGCGCCGGCGCCGCCGAGCTTGAACTTGCCGACCTTGACTTCGTTGCCGGCTTCCTTGGCCTGAGTCTCGGTCAGGCCGACGCTGGCGACCTGTGGGTGGCAGAAGGTCGCGCCGGGGACCAGGTCGACGTTGATCGGGTGGGTGTCGGCTCCGGCCGCGTGCTCGGCCGCGACGACTCCCTCCTCGGAGGCCTTGTGGGCGAGGGCGGGACCGCGGACCAGGTCGCCGATCGCGTAGACCTTCTCGTTCGAGGTTCGCTGGTAGTCGTCGATCTTGACCTTGCCGTCCTCTTCGGTCCCGATCCCGGCGCCGTCCAGGTTCAGTGTCTCGGTGTCGGGCTTGCGTCCACCGGCGATGCAGAGGTAGTCGACCTCGGCCTTCCCGTCTCCGTAGGTGAACTTGACCGAGGTCTTGCCGGCCTCGACGTTCTCGACCGGGGTGCCGGTGGAGATCGTGATGCCCTGCTTCTTGAAGGTCCGCTCGACCACCCGGACGACGTCCTTGTCCTCGGCGGGAAGGATCTGGTCGAGCATCTCGACCAGGATCACCTCGGTGCCGTAGCGGATGTAGGCGGAGGCGATCTCGGCGCCCGAGGCGCCGGCCCCGACGACGGCGATGCTCTTCGGCTGCTCGGGCAGTGACCAGGCGCCCCAGGTGTCGAGCACGCGGTCGCCGAAGTCGGCGCCGGGGATCGGAAGGGCGACCGAGCCGGTGGCGAGGATCACCGCGCCGGCTCCGTAGGTCTCCTCGCCGACCTTGACGTCGGCGTCGGAGGTGAGGCCGGCCTCGCCCTCGAGGAAGGTGATCTTGTTCTTCTTCCAGAGTCCCGCGACCCCGCTCGAGAGCGTCTCGGAGACCTTGGCCCGGCGCTCGCCGAGCGCCTTGAAGTCCAGGGTCACGTCGCCGGCCTTGACGCCGAGGTCCTCGCTGTTGCGCGAGTGGTCGTAGATCTCGGCCGTGTGCAGCATCGTCTTCGCCGGGATGCAGGCGTAGTTCAGGCAGCGCCCGCCGGGCTTGTCCTTCTCCACGACGGCCGTCTTCTTGCCCAGCTGAGCGGCGCGAATCGCGGCCACATAGCCGCCGGGCCCGCCGCCGATCACGATCACGTCGAACGAATCGGCCATGGCGCGAGCCTATCGGCTGGGCCGTGGCGTCTACTCGCGGGGCAGCCGGGTCGGCATCTGGATCCGGGCCATCGCCTTCACCATCAGCACGAAGAGGGTGCCGGCGACCGCGAGCAGCAGGAGGTTCGCGGCGATCTGCACCGCGCTGGCCGCCTGGATCGCGAGCCCGAACGCGGCGGCGCAGAGGAGGAAGACGAGGATCATCTGGAAGCCCAGGACGGCCCAGTACCTGGCCTGCCACATCCCCCAGGCCATCAGCGCGAAGATCAGGGTCGGGGCCAGGACCTGGACGAACTCGGGCCGGCCGCCCTCGACGTCGACGCCGGCGATGTAGCCGACCGGGATCGAGATCGCGACGATTGCGGAGATGATCGCGCCGACCGTGACGACGGTCGGCCGTTCGCCTTCGCCCAGCGGCTCGAGCGCTTCGCGGGCGGCGCGGTTACGCTCCTCGGCCTTGGCGTAGCCGCTGGCCATAGGACTCTGCTTTCCGTCGCCACTTCTCGGGCTCCGCGCCTTGCCCTTGCCCTTGCGCTTCGCGCGTCGCTCAGCCACCCGGTGCTGCCTCTCCGAGCGGCGCGAACGCGGAGCGCAGCTTCCGTGCAGCGGCGGCAGGATCGGCGGCGTCGCGGATCGCGCGGACGACGCAGAGGCGTCGGGCGCCCGCGGTCACCACTTCGGGCGCGTTCTCAGTGTCGATGCCGCCGATCGCGTAGAACGGCGCCCGCGCGTGTTCGGCCGCGTGCTCGACAAGCTCCAGGCCGACCGCCGGGCGCGCCTCCTTGGTCGGCGTCTCCCAGACCGGCCCGACGCTGATGTAGTCGGCGCCCTCCGCGGCGTCGATCTGCTCGCGGGTGTGGGTGGAGAGGCCGACGATCGCGTCGGGCCCAAGCATCGCCCGCGCGTCCACGACAGACGTGTCTTCCTGGCCGACGTGGACGCCGTCGGCGCCGCAGGCGCGGGCGAGAGCGGGGTCGTCGTTGACGATGAAGAGGGCGCTGTAGGTGTCGGCCATCCGCCGGAACGTGGCGCCGGCCCGCTCGATCGCGCGCCGGTCGAGCCGCTTCTCCCGGAGCTGGATGATGTCGACCCCGCCGTTCAGGGCGGCTCGAAGCAGGGGTTCGGGGTCCTCGCCGCGGGGGCGCGCATCGCAGACGAAGTAGAGGCGGGCGGTGCGCAGGCGCTCGCGCCGCAGGGGGCCGGACGCGTCGGGGGCGGCGAGGCTCATGGGCCGATTATCGCCGCGGCCGCGGGTACGGCGGCGGCAGCGGGGTACGATGGGGGTGAACGGGAGCCCGCAAGCCACGGGCTGAGAGGGCGGCTACGGCGCCGCCGACCGTACGAACCTGATCCGGGTAATGCCGGCGCAGGGAGAGCCCGTGGCGGGCGGCTCGGGAACCATGGAGCCGCGCAGACAAGGACAGAACTGGGACGTGGCCGTCGTCGGCGGCGGTGTGATCGGCCTTGCCTGCGCCTGGCGTTTGGCGGGCGCGGGGGCGAGCGTCGTGGTCCTGGAGCGGGAGGAGCCGGGCGCCGGAGCGTCACGGGTCGCGGCCGGGATGCTCGCGCCCGTCGGGGAGTCCGACTTCGGCGAGGACCGGCTGCTCGACCAGACGCTCGCCGCCGCCGAGGCATATCCCGCCTTCGTCGCCGAGCTGGAGTCGGTGAGCGGGCTGGAGACCGGCTACGCGCGCTGCGGCGCGCTCCACGTCGCGCTCGATCGCGACGAGGCGGCGGAGTTGCGGCGCCGCCATGAGCTTCACCGGCGGCTCGGCCTGGAGGCGGAGTGGCTGGGCCCGCGGGCCTGCCGCCGGCTCGAGCCCGGGCTGGCGCCGTCGTTCAACGGCGGCGTTCACGTCCCGGGGGAGGCGGTCGTGGACCCGCGCGCCCTCGTCGCCGCCCTGCGAGTCGCCGCGCGCGAGGCGGGGGTGGAGGTCCGGGCCGGGGTGGAGGTGGCCGGTGCGGTGCTCGAGGGCGACCGGATCACCGGGCTGCGGATGACCGAGGGCGAGGAGATCGGCTGCGGCAACGCAGTACTTGCGGCAGGGGCGTGGAGCGGCGCCGCAGAGCTGCTTCCGGCGGAGGCGCGGCCTCCGGTTAGGCCGGTGAAGGGCCAGATCCTCGAGCTGCGGGGACCGGCCGGGGAACCGGTCTGTGAGCGGATCATGGGATCCGAGCGGGTCTATGTGGTTCCGCGCGGCGATGGCCGGGTGATCGTGGGGGCGACGGTCGAGGAGATGGGCTTCGACACCCGCGTCACGGCGGGCGGAGTGCACGAGCTGCTGCGCGAGGCGTACCGGCTCCTGCCCGACGTCGCCGAGCTCGAGCTGGTCGAGGCGACCGCGGGCCTGCGGCCGGGGACGCCGGACAACCTGCCACTGGTCGGCCCGGGCGCGGTCGACGGGCTGGTTCTCGCCACCGGTCACTTCCGCAACGGCATCCTGCTGGCGCCGCTGGCCGCGGAGGCGGTGGTCGCGGCGGTGACGGGCGCGCGGGTCCCGGAGGAGGCGGTGCGGTGATCATCGAGTTGAACGGGGAGCGGCGCGAGCTGCCCGGCGGCGCGAGCCTCGCGGAGGCCGTTGCGGAGAGCGGGGCAGGCCGCGGCACGCGCGGCCTGGCCGCGGCCGTGGATGGGGCCGTCGTGCCCCGCGGCCGCTGGGCGGAGACGCGGCTGAGCGAGGGGCAGAAGGTCGAAGTTCTGGCGGCTATCCAGGGCGGATCGGATGAAGGTTGGCTCCTGGGCGACCGGGTCTGGGGGTCGCGCCTGATCGTCGGCACCGGCGGGTTCCGGTCGCTGGAGGAGATGGAGGCGGCGCTCGAGGCGTCCCGGACGGAGATCGTGACCGTCGCGCTGCGCCGGGTGGACCCCGAGGCAAAGGGTTCGGTCGTCGACGTGATCGAGCGGCTGGGGCTGTTCGTCCTTCCCAACACGGCCGGTTGCTTCACCGCGCGCGACGCGGTGCGGACGGCCCGCCTGGCCCGCGAGGCCTTCGAGACCGACTGGGTGAAGCTCGAGGTGATCGGCGACGACCGGACCCTGCTGCCCGACGCGATCGAGCTTGTAGAGGCGGCGGAGACGCTGGTGGGGGAGGGGTTCACCGTGTTGCCGTACACGAACGACGACCCGGTGCTGGCGCGCCGGCTGGAGGAGGCGGGCTGCGCGGCGGTGATGCCGCTCGGCTCGCCGATCGGGTCCGGGGCCGGGATCCGCAATCCCTACAACCTCTCGATCATCGTCGAGCGGTCGAGCGTGCCGGTGATCCTCGACGCCGGCATCGGCACCGCCTCCGACGCCGCCCTTGCGATGGAGCTCGGCTGCGACGGCATCCTTCTCGCCAGCTCCGTCTCCCGCGCCGAGGACCCGGTGACGATGGCGATCGCGATGCGGCGTGCCGTCGAGGCCGGCCACGCCGCCCGTCGCGCCGGCCGGATTCCCCGGCGTCTCCACGCCGAGGCGTCGACGCCGGAGGAGGGGCTGCCCGAGCTGGGGTGAGGGCGTGCTTCCGCGGTTACGATCCGCGTGCTGCCCCCGTAGCTCAGTTGGTTTAGAGCGCCGGATTTTTACTCCGGGCGTCGCAGGTTCGAGTCCTGCCGGGGGTATTTCGTTACGAAGCGCGTGCATTAGTTGTCCGGGCGCCCGGGAACATACGTTCGTGCCCGATCGGGATCCGCAACCGCCGATTCCCCTGATCAAGCGGTGGGGTCGACCCCCCGAGACGGTTAGTACCGCTGAAGTCAGGCATTGCCGGCGGCACGGGTGGATCGAGTTCCATCGTTACTCCGCCGGCGGTGGCCGGTTCAGATGGAAGTGCAAGCGCTGCGTTGGCGAGGCCGTCACCCGCAGGCTCCAGAAGGTGAAGCGAATCCTGGTCGAAAAGGCCGGGGGAGGGTGCGCGGTCTGCGGCTACGACCGGACCGTGGTCAACCTGCATTTCCACCATGTCGATCCCTCGCAGAAATCGTTCGCTGTGAGCGTCGCCACGGGTAAGTCGCTGGCTGCGTACCTGAAGGAGATCACGAAGTGCGTCCTGGTCTGTGCGAACTGCCACGGAGAGATCGAAGCGGGGCTGATCCCGAGTCCGCCCCCGCAGGCCACCTACGCCGAGTACGGCGCGATGAAGAAGACCCCCGGCTAAGTCGGGACAGCCGGACCACCTGCGTCGGCTAGTGCCGGAAGTGGCGGTGCTTGGTGAAGACCATCGCGACGCCGGCCTCGTCGCAGGCGGCGATCACCTCGGCGTCGCGCTTCGACCCACCCGGCTGGATCACCGACGTGGAGCCGGCCTCGATCGCGTACTCGGGGCCGTCGGCGAAGGGGAAGAAGGCGTCCGACGCTACGGCTGACGCTTCGAGCACGGCCGCGGCTTCCTCGCCCCGCGCGTCGCGGCATTTCTCCACGGCCAGCCGCACCGAGTCGACCCGGCTCATCTGCCCGGCGCCGATCCCGAGCGTCGCCCCATCCCTGGCGATCACGATCGCGTTCGACCGCACGTGCCGAACCACGGTCCAGGCGAACTGCATGTCCCGCCATTGCCGCTCGTCGGGCTCGGTCTTCGTCGTCACCTCCATCAGCTCGCGCGGCTCCGGGTCGCCGTCGCGGTCCTGGATCAGAAACCCGCCGCGGACCCGCTTCGCGTCGCGCTCCCGGGGATCCAGCTGGCGGCGCTCCTCCTGGGTGAGGATCCGGATCGCCTCCTTCTGCTGGAGGGTCTCGAGCGCTCCGTCCTCGTAACCGGGCGCGACCAGCACCTCGACGAAGTTGTGGTGGAGCGCCTCGGCCGTCGCCGCATCGACCGGCCGGTTGAACGCGATCACCCCTCCGAACGCCGACATCGGGTCGCAGGCGAGCGCTTTCTCGTACGCCTCGAGCGGGCCCTCCGCGATCGCCGCCCCGCACGGGTTGTTGTGCTTGATGATCACGCAGGCCGGCTCCTCGAAGTCGTCGACCAGCCGCTGCGCCGAGTCGAGGTCGAGCACGTTGTTGAACGACAGCGCCCGGCCGTGCAGCTTCGACACCCGCGACAAGACGTGGCTGCGCGTCCCCACCTCGGCGTAGAACGCGCCCCGCTGGTGCGGGTTCTCTCCGTAGGAGAGGTCGAGCACCTTCTCGTAGGCGGCCGCCAGGTGCTCCGGGAAGTCCTCGTAATAGGAGGAGAACCAGCGGCTGATCGCCACGTCGTAGCGCGCGATCTGCGCGAACGCCTCGTTCGCCAGCCAGTGCCGCGTCGAGGACGACACCTCCCCGTCGCTCTCCTGGAGCTCGGCCAGCACCGCGTCGTAGCTCTCCGGCTTGACGATCACCGCGACCCCGGCGTGGTTCTTCGCCGCGGCGCGGATCATCGTCGGCCCCCCGATGTCGATGTTCTCGACCGCGATGTCGGGCTCGACGTCCCGGGAGGAGACGGTCTGCTCGAACGGATAGAGGTTCACGCAAACCAGGTCGATCGGCTGGATGTCCTCGCGCTCGAGCGCCGCCATGTGCTCGGGATCGTCGCGCCGGGCGAGCAGCGCCGCGTGTAGGCGCGGATGGAGCGTCTTGACCCGGCCACCGAGGATCTCCTGCTGCCCCGTGAAGTCGGCGACCTCGGTCACCTCGATTCCGGCCTCGCGCAACGCCGCCGCCGTCCCCCCGGTCGAGAGCAGTTCGACGCCGAGCTCCGCCAGGCCGCGGCCGAAGTCCGCCACCCCCGTCTTGTCGGAGACCGAGATCAGAGCGCGGTGGACGTGGACTCCACCCGGCTGCGAGGCGTCCGGCTCCCCGTTCGCCTTCGCGATCGCGTCGGCGGCGAACGACTTTGTCGTGAAGGGGGGATCGCCCATGCGCGGCGCAGAGTTTATGTCCCCTCGATGGACACCACGCGGCCCCCGCCGGCCGGCAGCTCGACCCGCCCGGACGCGATCAGCCGGATCGCCTCCGGGTAGAGCTCGTGCTCGACCGAGTGGATCGCCGCCTCGAGCTCGCCTCGGTCCCGGCTCGTCGGGACCTCGACCGCCCGCTGGAGGACCACCGGCCCGGAGTCGACGCCCTCGTCGACGAAGTGCACCGTCACGCCGGTGACCCGGACGCCGTAGTCGAGCGCCTGTCCGACCGCGTCGAGCCCAGGGAACGAAGGCAGGAGGGCCGGGTGGATGTTCACGATGCGGTTGCGAAACCTCGCGACGAACCCCGGCGAGAGCAGCTGCATGTAGCCGGCCAGGACGACCAGGTCGGCGTCGCGCTCCTCGATCCAGTCGGCCATCGCTGCGTCCCGCGCGCCGCGGCTCTCGAATGCCTCGCCCGGGAACACGGCCGCCTCGATGCCGGCCGCCTGCGCTCGCTCCAGCGCCGGCGCGGCGTCCTTGTCCGAGGCCACGCCCGCGACCGCGATCCCGTCGCGGCCGTGCAACCGGTCGAGGATCGCCTGGAGGTTGGTGCCGGTCCCCGACGCGAGGACGACCAGGCGGAACCCGCTCACGCGGCGCTAGCCGCTCGCCGGCACGACCGCGATCTCCTCGAGCGCGAACTTCCCGTTCGCGTCCTCCGGGTCGCCGAGCGGATAGTGCCCGGTGAAGCAGGCGTCGCAGTGCGCCTCGGCCGGCGTCCCCACCGCCTCGTAGACACCCTCGATCGACAGATACGCGAGCGAGTCCGCGTCCAGCTCGGCGGCGATCTCCTCGGCCGACCGCTCGTGGGCGATCATCTCCTCGCGGGTCGACATGTCGACGCCGTAGTGGCAGGGGTGGCGGATCGGCGGCGCCGAGATCCGCAGGTGGACCTCACGGGCACCGGCGTCGCGCAGCATGCCGACGATCTGGCGGGTCGTGTTGCCGCGGACGATCGAGTCGTCGACGACGACGATCCGCCTGCCCTCGACGATCTCCGGCAGCGGGTTGAACTTCATCCGCAGCCCGTGCTTGCGTAGCTCCTGCCCGGGCTGGATGAAGGTCCGGGCGACGTAGCGGTTCTTGATCAGGCCGTCGTCACGCGGCAGCCCCGACGCCCGCGCGAAACCCGCGGCGGCCGGATTGCCGGAGTCGGGCACCGAGATCACCAAGTCGGCGTCGACCGGCGCCTCGTCCCAGAGGATCTCGCCCATCCGGCCGCGCACCTCCTGGAGCACCTTGCCCTCGAGCCGCGTGTCGGGGCGGGAGAAGTAGATGTGCTCGAATACGCACATCGCCGGCCGGTCGTTCTCGACCACCTGCCGGGTCTCGAGGCCACGCTCGGTCAGCGAGACCATCTCCCCCGGCTGGACCTCGCGCAGCAGCTTCGCGCCGATGATGTCGAAGGCGCAGCTCTCCGACGCGACGACGTAGCGGTCGCCGAGCCGGCCCAGCGACAGCGGCCGGACGCCGTAGGGGTCGCGGAAGGCGACGATCGCGTGCTTGGTCATCACGACGGTGGAGTAGGCGCCTTCGAGCCGCGGCATCACGTTCGCCACCGCGTCCTCGATGTAATGGCCGTCGTTCGAGGAGAGGAGCGCGGCCATGATCTCGGAGTCCGAGGTGCCGCGGAAGCTCAGGCCCTGCTCGCGCAGCTCGTTCCACAGCTCGACCGCGTTGGTCAGGTTGCCGTTGTGCGCCAGCGCCAGCTCGCGGCCGTCGTCGCGCCAGACTGGCTGCGCGTTCTCCCAGGAGCCGCCCCCCGTCGTCGAATAGCGGACGTGGCCAATCGCCATGTCCCCCTCCAGCGCCCGCAGCTTCTCCTCGTCGAACACCTGGCTGACCAGGCCGGCGTCGCGCATGGTGGTGATGTGCCCGCCCTCGCAGGTGGCGATGCCGGCCGACTCCTGGCCGCGGTGCTGGAGCGCATAGAGGCTGAAGTACGACAGCCGCGCCACCTCGTGGCCGGGGGCGTAGATGCCGAAGACGCCGCACTCGTCGCGCGGGCCCTCGCGGTCGTTGAAAGGCCGCTCGGTCAAGGCGTTTTCAGGGCTCTCAGCCTGTACTGGTCAGCAGACGCAGACGGGACCCCGCCTACCCGGGTGAGGGTAGCAGCGGGAACGGACCCGCCTCGCAGGCTGAAAAGCCTTCGGCCCGCACCGCTTGGGTGCTTTCCATGGACCTGCGGGTACTCTCGGTCCATGGCCGCCGACACCGGCTTCAGCGCCCAGGACGCCCAGTCCGACTTCAGCCGGACCCGGCGGCGGCGGGCGCTGTCCAACCTCTCGCGGCGGCTGCGGCGAGAGCCCGACGACGTCGACCAGATCCTGCCCTTCGACGAGGTCGTCGCGGCGCTCGGCAAGGTCGGGGAGCGGCGGCTCGGCCTCCAGACGATCCCGCTCGACTCGATCGTCGGCACGGTCGACCGCTCGCGTGAGTTCGATCGCCACTTCCGCCCGACCTCCCGCCGGGTCCGCCAGCGCTGGGAGCGGATCGCCAAGGCGATGCGGCGCGGCGAGGCGATGCCGCCGGTCGAGGTCTACCGAATCGGCGACATGCACTTCGTGATCGACGGCCACCACCGGGTCTCGGTCGCCGGGGCGCTCGGCTGGGAGCTGATCGACGCCTACGTCATCGAGATCGTGACCGCGGTGGGCGCCGAGACCAACATCCGCCTGCGCGACCTGGCGACGAAGAGCCACGAGCGCCTCTTCTTCGAGCGCGTGCCGCTGCCACGCGAGGTGCGGGAGCGGATCCGGCTCACCAACAAGCTCTGGTACGCCGGCCTCGCCGAGGGGGTCGAGGCCTGGGGGATGCGGGCGATGCAGGTGCGGCGGGAGTTCTTGACCCGCGAGGAGGTCGCCGTCGCCTGGTACCGCGACGAGTACGCGCCGGTGGTCCGGATGGCCCGCGAGGCCGACCTGATCGGCGAGAACACCGAGACCGAGGCCTACCTCAAGCTCTCCAGCCTCCGCTACCTCCTCCTCCGCACCCACGAGTGGGACGAAGAGGTGGTGGAACAGCTCCGCGAGCAGCTCAACCGACCGCATGCCCGCGACGAGGACACCCTCGTCCACATGATGCGCGGCGGCCTCGGCGCCGGGGCCTGAGCCGGCCTACGCGCCGTTGCCAGACGAGTCCCGGCTCGTCAGGCTGTCGCCGCTCTGCGGGTCGAAGAGGTGCAGCTTCGACGTGTCGACCCAGAGCTCGGCCTCGCTGCCGCGCTCGATGTCGCTGGCGGCGTCGAGCCGCGCGACCACCTGAGTCGAGTCGCCCCCGGGCACGTCGCCCGCCCCCGCGTCCGCGGCCAGCTCCTGGAGCTGATCGGAGTCCATCCGCTCCGACTCGAGGTCGAAGTACGCATAGAGCTCCGATCCCATCGACTCGACCAGGTCGATCCGGGCCCGGAAGGTGACACCGCGGTCCTTCGCGTCCCCGGCCAGCGAGGCGTCCTCGAAGCTCTCGGGGCGCAGCCCGGCGATGACCTCGCCGCCGTCCGCCCGCGCGCCCTCCGGCAGGTCGGCCTCGCCGAGCGGCAGGCGCACCTTGCCGTCGCTGACCTGGGCCGGCATGAAGTTCATCGCGGGCGAGCCGATGAACCCGGCGACGAAGAGGTTCTTGGGGTTCTCGTAGAGGTCCGCCGGCGTCCCCACCTGCTGGAGCACCCCGGCCCGCATCACCGCGACCCGGTCACCCAGGGTCATCGCCTCGGTCTGGTCGTGCGTCACGTAGACGGTGGTGGTGCCCAGGTCGGACTGGAGCCGGGCAACCTCGGTCCGCATCTGGACGCGCAGCTTCGCGTCGAGGTTCGACAGCGGCTCGTCCATCAGGAACGCCTTGGGGTCACGGACGATCGCCCGCCCCATCGCCACGCGCTGGCGCTGGCCGCCGGAGAGGTTCGCCGGCTTGCGGTCGAGGTGCTGGGTCAGGTCCAGCGTGTTTGCCGCCTCCTCGACCTTGCGGTCGATCTCCTCCTGGTCGGCGCCGGCCAGCTTCAGCGCGAAGCCCATGTTCTCGCGCACCGTCATGTGCGGATAGAGCGCGTAGTTCTGGAAGACCATCGCGATGTCGCGGTCCTTCGGCGCGCGGTCGTTGACGACGTCGCCGCCGATCGTCAGCTCGCCGTCGGAGATGTCTTCTAGGCCGGCGATCATCCGCAGCGCGGTCGACTTCCCGCACCCGGAGGGGCCGACGAGGATCATGAACTCGCCGTCCTGGATCTCGAGGTCCATGTCCTTCACAGCCTCGTAGCCGTCGGGGAAGACCTTGCTGACTCCGTTCAGGACTATCTCTGCCATGGCGTTGGGGCTCCTTATCCCTTGACTGCGCCGGCCGTCAGCCCGGCGACGATGCGGCGCTGGAAGAACAGGACGAAGATGATGATCGGGACCGTGACGACGACCGCTGCCGCGGCGATGCTGCCGGTGGGCTGGGTGAACGAGGACTCGCCGGTGAAGAACGCCAGCGCCGCCGGCACGGTTCGCGACGCGTCCGACGAGGTCAGGGAGATCGCGAAAAGGAAGTCGTTCCAGGCGAAGATGAAGACCAGGATCGCGGCGGTGAAGACGCCCGGCGCTGCCAGCGGGACGATCACCTTGGTGAACGCCTGGAACGGGGTCGCCCCGTCCACCTGGGCCGCCTGTTCGAGGTCCCACGGGATCTCGCGGAAGAACGCCACCAGTGTGTAGATCGCGAGCGGCAGCGAGAACGTCAGGTAGGGGATGATCAGGCCGGGCCAGGTGTCATAGAGGCCCAGGGACGTCCACATGTCGAACAGCGGCCCGACCGTGGAGATCGGCGGGAACATCGCGATCGCCAGGGCGCCCGCCAGGATCAGCGCCTTCCCCGGAAAGTCGAGCCGGGCGATCGCGTAGGCCGCGAACGACGCCAGCACGATCGAGATCACGGTCGCGATCAGGGCGATCCCGACCGAGTTGATCAACGGCTTGATGAACGGGCTCTCGTCGATCCCCCCCGTGAACAGGCTTTCGTAGTTCTCGAATGAGATGTCCTTGGGGATGAAGCGCCCGTCGGCGACCGCATCCGGCGGCTTCAGCGACAGCGAGATCAGCCAGATGACCGGGATCAGGGCGAAGATCAGCACGACGGTGATCGCGATGCTCCAGAGCGCGTATTGGCGTCCGCCTCGTTCCATCCCTAGCTTCCCGGTCGTCCTTCCTGGAGTCGGGTGCCGAACCCGCGCACGTACAGGAACGCGATCACCAGCACGCAGAGGAAGATCAGCACGGACACCGCCGACCCGAGACCTAGGTTGAGCCGCGAGATCAGCTGGTTGAAGCCGAGGATCGACACCGATTCGGTGTCCTGGGCCCCCGCGGTCATGATGAAGATCGTGTCGAAGACGCGGAAGGCGTCGAGCGTGCGGAACAGAAGCGCGACCAGGATCGCCGGCTTCATCAGCGGCAGGGTGATCCGGAAGAACCGCTGGACGGCGCTCGCGCCGTCCACCTTGGCGGCCTCGTAGAGCCCGTCGTCGATCGTCACCATCCCCGCCAGCAGGATCAGCGCCATGAACGGGGTGGTCTTCCAGACCTCGGCCATGATGATCACGGCGAAGGCGCTGAACCGGTCCCCGAACCAGTCCTTGTCGTCGGCGATCAGGGGCAGGTGGTTGACGAAGCCGCTGTCCGGGGCGAACGCGAACTGCCAGGCGAACGCCGCGACGACGGTGATGATCCCGTACGGGATCAGCACGGAGGTGCGGACCACGCCACGGCCGAAGATCGCCCGATACATCACCAGCGCGATCGCCATCCCCAGCACCAGCTCGATCGAGACCGAGATGACCGTGATGAACAGCGTGTTGAAGAGGTCGGTCCACCACAGGTCCGAGCTGAGGACGGCGCTGTAGTTGTCGAAGCCGACGAAGCCGCCCTCCTCGGGGAAGCGGATGTCGATCTGCTGAACCGAGAGGACGATCGCGTAGCCGATCGGGTAGGCGGTCACGGCGAGCATGGCGATCACAGCCGGCGCGCAGAGCATCCAGCCGAGCCGCCGCTCCGAGCGGGTGCGCTGGCTGACGCCGCCGCGCGGCTGCGTCTGGGTCGCGGCTTCCATTAGGCATCCACCTCGCTCACAGCAGGCCCTCCCGCTTGACCGCGTCCTCGAGCTTCGACTTCAGCTCGTCATAGACCGAGGTGACGTCATTCGGGTCGATCTTGTCGGGCGGATGCAGGGTGCGCTGCACCCCCAGCGACACGTCCTGGTAGGCGGGGGTGGTCGGCCGCGGCCCCGAGGCTTCGATCGACTGCTTGACCAGCGACGCGAATCCCGGGTAGGCCCCGGTGACCGTCTTGTTGGTGTAGAGGTCGGAGCGCGACGGAGGCAGGCCGTCGAGCTCGACCGCCTTGAGTTGGCTCTCACGGCCGGCGAGGCAGGCGGCCGCGTCGAACGCCACGTCCTTGTTCTCCGAGAATGAGCTCACGGCGAGGTTGAAGCCTCCGAGCGGCGGCTTGCTCGGCGTGTTCGCGTCAACACGCGGGAACCGCGCGAACCCCATGTTCTTGGCGACGTCGGGCGCGTTCTCCTTGGCGCTCGCGTAGGCGAAGGTGTAGTTGGTCATGAACGCCGAGTCCCCGGCCTCGAAGCCGAGCCGGGTGACGTCCTCGTCGGCCGTCTCCATCGTCGGCGGGGCAGCAGTCGAATTGGCGAGGCGGCCGATCACCTCGAGCGCCTGCTCCGTCGGCTTCTCCTCCAGGTTCACCGATTCGGGACCGGACAGGATCGTCGTACCGGCGCTCTCGATCAGGCCGTTGACCCAGACCATGAACCCCTCGTAGCGCAGCGCCTGGACCTGAATCGTGCCGGCGTTGTCGGGCCCGAGCTTCTCGGCTTGGTCGATCATCTGGTCCCAGGTGCGCGGCGCCTTCTTCACCAGGTCCTTGCGGTACCACAGGAGCTGCGTGTTGGTGTTGAAGGGGGCGGCGTAGAGATCGTTCTCGAACGAGGCGGTCTCGATCACGTTGGGGAAGACCTTGTCGGTGACCTGCTCCTTCAGCGGCCCCGCCCACTTCTCGACCCAGCCGGCGTTGGCGAACTCCCCGGTCCAGATCACGTCCATGCCGATGATGTCGATGCTCGAGTCCTCCGCCCCGAGGCGCCGGACGAGCTGCTCCCGCTGCTGCGTGGCGTCGGTCGGCAGGAACTCCGGCTCGATCGTGTACTTGCCGCCGGATTCCTTCGAGCAGCGCGCGGCGACGTCCTCGATCGTCCCGCCCGGCTGGATCGCGACGAACCAGCTCAGGGTTCGTTCGCCCGACCCGCTGTCCTCGCCGCCGCATCCGACCGCCACGACCGCGACGGCGAAAATCGCTGCGAGGCAGAGAACCGGCCGGAGCAACGTCCGCCTCCGCCGGCTCTGCTTCGCGGTCCTCTGCATCCGCGTCCCCTCGGTGAGGTACCTACCCCCGGGTTCTTCGTCGCAAACGGAACGCGCCGCGGGGCGTCAGACGGTCGCTGCGCCCTCCGCCCGCTCGCGCAGCGACAACCACGCCGCCTCGGCATCGGCAAGCGGAACCGAGAGGGTCCGCTCCGTGGCCCGAACCTCCAACTCGTCGCCGCCGACCGCGCCGATCACGAAGACCTCGGCGCCGCCGCCGAGCGACTCGACCGCCTCGGCGGGCCCGCTGACCAGGAAGCCGCCGGCACCCTCGCCGAACAGGGCCTCCTCGTCAGCGAGCCCGCGCCGGCGCGCGAAGGCGCGCAGGTCGGCGCGAGCTCCGACTCCGCCCGCGATCGCCGCCTCGGCGAGCGCGCAGGCGAAGCCGCCGTCGCTGACGTCGTGCGCGCTGGTGATGGCGCCCTCGCGCACCGCCGACCGAACCGCCGCGCAAGCGGCCGCCACGGTCTCGATGTCCGGAGCCGGCAGGCCCTTGCCGAGCTCGCCCCGCTGCTTGGCCAGCTCCGACCCCGCGAGCGAGGGCCGGAACGGCCCGACCAGGGCGACGAGGTCGCCCTCGTGGCGGAAGCCGCTGCCGGCGGCGCGGGCCGGGTCGGGCAGCTCGCCGACCATGCCGACGACCGGGGTCGGATAGATCGGCCCGTCGGCGCCTTCGTTGTAGAGCGAGACGTTGCCGCCGACGACCGGCACGCGCAGCGCCGAGCAGGCGTCGGCCAGCCCGGCGACCGCCCGGTCGAGCTGCCACGCGGGGTGCGGCTTCTCCGGGTTGCCGAAGTTGAGGCAGTTGGTCAACCCGAGCGGCTCGGCGCCGACGCAGGCCAGGTTCTGCGCACATTCGAGCACCGCCTCGACCGTCCCGTTGTAGGGGTCGCAGGCCACCCTGCGGCCGTTGCCGTCGATCGAGACCGCGATCGCGGCTCCCGCTTCGGGGATCTGCAGCACCGCGGCGTCGGCGGCTTCGGGGCGGCGGACCGTGCGGGAGCCGACCACCGAGTCGTACTGCTCGAAGGCCCAGCGCTTCGAGGCGATGCTCGGCGCCGAGAGTAGGGCCAGAAGCTGTTCGCGCGGGCTCGCCTCGGCGGCGAGCGTGGCCCGGTTGCCGTAGGTCCACCCCTCGGGCTCGGCCGGCTCGAGGTCGTAGAGGGGGCACCCGTCGACCAGCGCCTCGACCGGGACGTCGCCGACCTCCTCGCCGTCGCTCAGCACGCGGACCCTGCCGCTGTCCGTCACCTCGCCGATCACCGCCGACCCCGTCTGCCACTTGGCGCAGACCGCCCGGACCGCGTCGGCGTCCTGCGGGGCGACCACCGCCAGCATCCGCTCCTGGGACTCGGAGACCATGATCTCGAAGGGCTCCAGGTCGGGCTCGCGTAAGGGAACCCGGTCGACGTGGAGGTCGATCCCTACGCCTCCGGCCGAGGCCATCTCCCCGGCCGACGAGGTCAGCCCCGCCGCCCCGAGGTCCTGGAGCGAGACCAGCAGGCCCTTGCCGAGCAGCTCGAGGCAGCACTCGAGCAGCTTCGACTCCTCGAACGGATCGCCGATCTGGACGCTGGGACGCTTCGACTCGTCTTCCTCGTCGAGCTCGGCCGAGGCGAGAACCGAGGCGCCGCCGATTCCGTCGCGGCCGGTGGAGGCCCCCATCAGGATCACCACGTTCCCGACGCCGGCGGCGGCGGCGCGGACCATGTCGTCGCGCTTCGCCAGCCCGACGCACATCGCGTTGACGAGGCAGTTCTGCTCGTA
>Ga0126309_10000075_pt1 | contig 32720 bp, 30 predicted proteins | sample Plot56_FD_92541 | JGI IMG/M metagenome (GOLD analysis project Ga0126309, IMG submission 92541) | Serpentine soil microbial communities from UC McLaughlin Reserve, CA, USA - Plot56 | ecosystem: Environmental > Terrestrial > Soil > Grasslands | place: USA: UC McLaughlin Reserve, Lake County...
CAGGAAGGAGAGCAGGACCGCGACCGGCCTGGCGAGGACGAGAGCGAAGAGGACGAACGCGGCCAGGGCGGGGATGCTCCCGTCGTAGCCGGTGCCGACGATCAGGGCGCCGAAGACGAAGAACGTGAGGAGCTGGGAGATCACGCTGGTGTTCTCGGCGAACTCGACGAACGCGTCGGGCACGCGGTGCTCGGCGGCGCCCATGGCGATGCCGCAGACGAAGGCGGCGATCAGGCCGTTGCCGAAGGTCACGTCGGCGAGGCCGAAGGCGGCAAGGCCGAAGCCGACGGCGTAGATGCCCTCGTAGCGGGGAGTGATGCCGCCCCCCGGCAGGCGGTCGTGAAGGCGTCCCCCGGCGACCCCCAGGAGGATGCCGATCGCGGCCCCGACAGCAGCCTCGCCGGCCAGGTTCGCCGCCTCGCTCCCGGCGTCCCCTCCCGGCGAGGCCAGCACGAGGAAGAACAGGACGAACGGGAGCGCGAGGCCGTCATTCAGGCCGGACTCCAGGTTGAGCGTGTGGCGGACCACCCCCGGCACCCTCCGGGCCGTCACGACCGAGGAGGTGACGACGGGGTCGGTCGGCGTGAGGACCGCGGCGAGCAGGAACGCCTCGGCCCACGTGAGGGCGGGGAAGAGCCCCTTGGCGGCGAGGGCGAGGAGACCCAACGTGATCGGCATCGCGAGGACCAGCGAGCGGGCGACCGGGCTCCAGTGGCGGCGCAGGAGCTCACGCTCGACGAACATCCCGTCGGAGAAGAGGGTCAGCACGAGGGCGAGCTCGATCAGGTAGATGACCGTCGTGTCGCGGGCGTCGACCTCGACCACGCCGGCCGCGGCGAGGGCGATCCCCAGTCCCACGGAGAGGACCGAGATCGACAGCACCGTCCCCTTCATCACGCCCGACAGCGCCGCGGACACGGCGAGGAGGGCGCCGATCAGTAGGAGCGCCTCGCCGAAGCCGAGTTCCATGCCCGACCCCTGCCCGGGTCAGCTGCGGCGGAGCAGGTCGCGCTCGACCAGCAGCTCGGCGACCTGGACCGCGTTGGTCGCGGCACCCTTGCGGAGGTTGTCGCCGACGATCCAGAGGTTGAGGGACCGCTCGGCGCTGGGATCGCGACGGATCCGACCGACCAGGACGTCGTCGCGCCCGGCCGCGTCGATCGCCGTCGGGTAGAGGCCGGCGCCGGGGTTGTCGATCACCGTCACGCCGGGGGCGGCCGAGAGCAGCTCGCGGCAATCCTCGGGCGAGAGGTCCTCGCCCGTCTGCACGTTGACCGACTCCGAGTGGCCGGCGATGACCGGCACCCGGACGCAGGTGGCGCTGATGCCGACCTCGTCGCCGATCCCGAGGATCTTGCGGGTCTCGGCCATCACCTTGCGCTCCTCGGTGGTGTAGTCGTCGCCCTCCTTGAAGGTCTCCACCTGGGGCAGCACGTTGAAGGCGATCTGGCGGGGATAGACCTCGGCCGCCGGCTCACGGCCCTCGAGGACGTCACGCGTCTGGGCGTTCAGCTCCTCGACCGCCCGCTGGCCCGTCCCGGAGACCGACTGGTAGGAGGAGAGGATCACCCGCTCGAGGCCGACGGCGCGGTGGATCGGCGCCAGCGCGACGACCATCTGCATCGTCGTGCAATTCGGATTGGCCACGATGCCGTGGTGTTCGTCGACCGCGGCCGGGTTCACCTCGGAGACGACCAGCGGGACCTCCTCGTGCATCCGCCAGTAGCTGGTGTTGTCGACGACCACGGCACCGGCGTCGACCAGGCGCGGCGCCCACTCGGCGCTGACCGCCCCTCCCGCCGAGGACAGGACGACGTCGAGGCCGCCGATGGTGTCGTCGTCCAGCCGACGGACCTCGAGCCGCGACCCGTTCCAGTCGATCTGCCGGCCGGCCGAGCGCTGCGAGGCGAACGGCACCACCTCGGCGGCGGGGAAGCCGCGCTGGCGCAGGACCTCGAGGATGGTGGAGCCGACCGCACCGGTCGCGCCGAGGACGCCGACCCTGTAGCCGTTGCCGTTCATCGCCTCAGTATGAACGGCGCCTCAGGAGGGAACCGTGGGCCGGTGCTCGGAGCCCATCGGGTCCTCCTCGCGGACGCCGTCGGCACCGAGGTCGAAGGCCTCGTGGAGCGCCTTGACCGCGGCCGGGATCCCGGCCGCGTCGATCACGCAGGAGATCTTGATCGGCGACGTCGAGATCATCTCGATGTTGATGCCGCTGTCGCCGAGCGTCTCGAACACCTTGGCGGCGACGCCGGGATGGCTGCGCATCCCCGCCCCGACCACCGAGACCTTGCCGATCCGCTCGTCCTTGAGGATGTCCTTCGACACCTCGCCGAGGCCGCGGATCGTCTCCTCGGCGGTCTCGAGGTCGGACCGCTCGACAGTGAACGAGAGGTCGGCGAGCTGGTCGTCGCCGATCGGCTCGTTCTGGATGATCATGTCGACGTTGACGTTGGCCGCCGCCAGCGCGCCGAAGATCTGCCCGGCGATCCCGGGCTTGTCGGTGACGCCGGTCAGGGTGACGCGCGCCTCCCCGTCGGAGTGGGTCACTGCGGTTACGAGGGGTCGTTCCATGGTCTCGGCCTCGGAGACGACGAGGGTACCGCCACCCTCCTCGAACGAGCTGCGGCAGTGGATCGGGACACCGTGGTTGCGGGCGTACTCGACCGAGCGGAGCTGGAGCACCTTGGCGCCGGAGGCCGACATCTCGAGCATCTCCTCGTAGGAGACCACGGGGATCTTGCGGGCGTCGGCGACCATCCGCGGGTCGGCGGTGAAGACGCCGCTGACGTCGGTGTAGATCTCGCAGACGCCGGCGTTGAGCGCCGCCGCCAGGGCAACGGCGGTCGTGTCGGAACCGCCGCGGCCGAGCGTGGTCACGTCCTTGGAGTCGGTGGAGACTCCCTGGAAGCCGGCAACGAGCACGATCCGCTCCTGCTCGAGGGCTTCGCGGATCCGGTCGGCGCGGACGTCGATGATCCTCGCCTTCGTGTGCGAGGAGTCGGTGACGATGCCCGCCTGGGAGCCCGTCAGCGAGATCGCCTCGTGGCCCAGGTCGTGAATCGCCATCGCGCAGAGCGCGCATGAGACCCGCTCGCCGGTGGACAGCAGCATGTCCATCTCGCGGGCGACGGGGCGGTCGGAGATCTCGTAGGCGGCCTCGACCAGCTCGTCGGTGGTCTTCCCCCGGGCGGAGAGCACGGCGACCACGCGGTTGCCGCTCTCCCGGGCGGCGACGATCCTGCCGGCCGCCCGCTTCAGCTCCCCCGGGCCGGCGACCGAGGTCCCGCCGAACTTCATCACGACTATGTCGTTCGAGCGCTCCACGGCGGGATTGAGGATACGCGGGGGCCCCGGCGCCGCTGCCGTTGGGTCAGCATCGTAGAAGCCCGTAATCTCTGCGACATGGCCGAGCTGCCGATGATCGAGTCCGACTGCTGCCCCGAGGAGTGCTGCGAAGCCTGTCCTCCTGACGGCTGCCCGGACGACTGCTGCTAGAGCGCAACAAGCCGCGCCCTATGTTCCGCTCGCTGGTGCAGAGGTCAGCGAAATGAGCGAGAGGGACGAAGCGCTCAAGGGCATCCGCAATGCCGCGAAACGGCGCGACCGCGCAGACAAGTCGCGCCGACAAGCGCGAGAGCAACTGAAGCGGTACACGAGGGAAGCCCAGGCTGCGGGCGTACCGATCAGCGAGATCGCACAGGTCGCTGGTCTTTCGAGGCAGGCCGTTTACGGCCTGCTCGGCCAGTCACCTTTTCAAGAAGGCTGAAGAACTCGTTCTCGGGTCGGGATCCCGACCGTGTTGCCCTTCGGGGGTGCGCTGCGAGCGTGATGGGCCTCACACACGGCGATGTATCGGGGCGATACATCTACGGTCATGGAGCTCGGCCCCACCGGCAAGGCGATCCTCGGCACCCTCAGCTTCGGCCCGAAGACGGGCTACGAGATCAAGTCGATGGTCGATCGCTCCACCCGGTTCTTCTGGGCGGCGAGCTACGGCCAGATCTACCCCGAGCTGCGGCGGCTGGCCGACGCCGGGCTGATCGAGGGCACCGACGCGCCGCAGGGCGGTCGCCAGCGCAAGGAATACCGGCTGACCGGGGCCGGGCACGAGGCTCTCCTGCGGTGGCTCGACTCGCCGCCGGAGACCTACGAGATGCGCCACGAGGGCATGCTCAAGGTCTTCTTCGCCGGGGGCCTCGAGCCGGCGGGCCAGGTTCAGCGCCTGCGCGACATGGCCGAGCAGCACCGCCGCAAGGTCTCGGCCCTGCGCGAGGTCGAGGAGGCCGCGGGCAAGTCACCGGACAGCCTCCCCTACCTCGTCCTTCGCTTCGGGATCGAGTCGAACGAGTGGATCGCCGACTGGTGCGAGCGCGAGGCGGCGGCCCGATGGAACCGGGTGGCGGCCCCGAGGACATGATGTTCGACGCCCTCGCCAGGCTGGCCGACTCACGGCCCCGGAGGGTCGCGCTGATCGCGGTCGTCTTCTTCCTCTTTGCCGGGGCGATCGGCGGCGGCGTCGCCGACAAGCTCGACCCCTACGCCGCCGACGATCCCGCGACGGAGAGCGTCAAGGCCGAGGACACGCTCGAGGAGGCCGGCTACCGCGACACCGCGGTGCTCGTGCTGTTCCGGGACGCCCCGGTCGGCTCGGCCCACACCCGCCGTGAGGTGGAGGACGTGGCCGGCGAGCTTCGCCGCCTGCCGACCGTCGCCTCGGTCACCGGCTACTTCGGCTCCGGGTCCCGCGACTTCGTCTCGAAGGACGGCGACTCGACCTATCTGGCGGTCGCGCTGACCGCGACCGACGACAAGCAGTGGCAGGAGGACGCGGCCGACCTCGACGAGCGGCTCGCCGACCGCCCGGGCATCCAGGTCGGCGGGCCGGCGCTGGCCCAGGAGCAGGTCAACGACCAGGTGGAGTCCGACCTGCGGCGGGCCGAGCTCCTCGCCTTCCCGCTCCTCTTCTTCCTCTCGCTGCTCTTCTTCCGCAGCCTCGTCGCGGCGCTGCTGCCGTTGATGATCGGCGCGCTGGCGATCGTCGGCACCTTCCTCACCCTGCGGATCGCCAGCGAGATGGGGTCGATCTCGATCTTCGCCCTCAACCTGACGACCGGGCTCGGGCTCGGCCTCGCGATCGACTACTCGCTGTTCATCGTCTCCCGGTACCGCGAGGAGATCGCGAAGGACGGACCGGGCCTCGCGGCGATGCGGCGTACCCTCGCCACGGCCGGCCGCACGGTGCTCTTCTCCTCGCTGACCGTCGCCGCCGCGCTGTTCTCGCTGGTCGTGTTTCCCCAGCGATTCCTCTACTCGATGGGCATCGGCGGGGGCTTCGTCGCGCTGATCGCGGCCGCGGTCGCGCTCACCGTGCTGCCGGCTGTGTTGACGCTGCTCGGCCACCGCGTCAACGCGCTCGCGCCCAGGTTCCTCCGCCGCCGTGCCGAGGCCGACGCCCGGCCCGACGAGGAGGGCTTCTGGTACCGCCTCTCGCGGTTCGTCATGCGGCGGCCGATCGGCATCGCGACGGCGAGCGCCGTCCTCCTGATCGCGTTGGGCATCCCCTTCCTGTCACTCAAGTTCACGACGGTCGACCCGGAGGTCCTGCCCGAGAGCGCGACCGCCCGGCAGGTATTCGAGACCGTGCGCTCGGAGTTCCCGCCGAACCGCGAGACGCCGATCCGGGTGGTGCTCGAGGGCGGAGGTCCGGCGGCCGCCGGCGCGGTGCGCGCCGATCTCGCAGAGGTCGACGGCATCGCCGCGGTGCGGCCGCCGCGGCGCCTCGAAGGCGGCGTGACGGTGATCGAGGCGATCTCCGCCTCGCGCTTCATCACCGAGGACAGCCAGGCCACCGTCGAGCGCGTTCGCGGCCTCCGCGAGCCCGCCGGGACGAGCGTCCTGGTCAGCGGGGCCACCGCCGACTTCCTCGACTTCCAGGACAGCCTCACGGCTCACCTGCCGATCGCCTTCGGGATCATCGTCGGCTCGACCCTGCTCATCCTCTTCCTTATGACCGGGTCGGTCGTGCTGCCGGTCAAGTCGCTGCTGATGAACGTGCTCAACCTGAGCGCCGTGTTCGGCATCCTCGTCCTGGTCTTCCAGGACGGCCGGCTCGAGGGGCTGCTCGACTACAGCAGCCAGGGAGCGCTCGAGCAGACGATGCCGATCCTCCTGTTCGCCGTCGCCTTCGGGCTCTCCACCGACTACGCCGTCTTCCTGCTGTCGCGGATCAAGGAGGCGCGGGACGGCGGCGCCTCGGACCGCGAGTCGGTTGCGATCGGTCTCGAGCGGACCGGCCGGATCGTCACCGCGGCCGCCTTCCTGTTCGCAATCGCGATCGGAGCCTTCGCGACCTCGGAGATCATCTTCATCAAGCAGAACGGCATCGGGACGGCGCTTGCGGTGCTGATCGACGCGACGATCATCCGCGCCCTCCTCGTCCCCTCCCTGATGGAGCTGCTCGGCAGGTGGAACTGGTGGGCGCCGCGGCCGCTGCGGCGCCTGCACGAGCGGATCGGGCTCAGCGAGTCCGCACCGATGGCACAGGGTGCTCCCTGAGGCACCCGGAAGGAGGCGAGATGTACAAGACGATCGCGAAGCGCAAGGTCACCGGCGTGTTCGACGCGCTGGGGCGCGGCGACTGGGAGGCGGGACTGGCCGACGCCGCCGACGACGTCCACCACGTCTTTCCGGGCGACCACGCGCTCGGCGGGGAGCGGCACTCCAAGGAGGCGATGGGACGCTGGTTCGAGCGGGTCTACCGGCTCATCCCCGACCTCCAGTTCGAGGTCGAGAGCGTCGCGGTCCGTGGATTGCCGTGGGACATGAGGGTCGCGGTCAAGTGGCGGGACTTCGGCCGGATGGCCGACGGCGAGCCCTACGAGAATCACGGCGCGCACTGGATCCGCCTCCAGCGCGGAAAGGCGAAGTCGATCCGCGCGTACCTGGACACCCAGAGCCTGGCGGACTCGCTCGAGCGGATGCGGTCGGCGGGGATCGAGGAGGCGGGCGCCGCCCCGATCACGGGCTGACCGAGAGGGTCAGCCGACGGTGGCTGGTGCCGGCACGGGCGCGATGGCGCGGCCGCGCTGGCGGAGGTCTGCACCCAGCAGGCCCGTGACCGCGCTCGGCTGCTCACCCGCGCTGGGAATCGCGATCGCGCTGGTGGCGAGGTCGGCCCCGCGGAAGTTGTAGAGCGGGGCGTCGACTCCGAGCCGGCGGATCCCGGTCAGGAGACGGCCGGCCGCGCCGGCGTCGGCGCCCGGTCCGCAGAGCACGATTGCGGTGGGCTCGAGCGCCTCGATCGCACGCTGGAGGCGATCCTCGGGCAACTCGCTTGAGAGGGTCAGGACCCGGAAGCCGGCTCGGCGCAGCGCCAGGTCGAGCGCCTGCGCGTAGACCCCCTCGACGGGCTCCCCGAATGACGAGTCGAGCAGGACGACGCCGGCCGGACGCGACGCGGCCGAAGCGAGACGGCGGGCGCCGTGGAGCCATCCCATCGCCCAGCGACAGGCGAACTCCAGCTCGGCCTCGCCGTCCTCCTCGGCGGCGAGGGCGTCGAGCGTGGGCAGCAGAAGCTCTTCGACCGAGCGCTCGACCGGGCGTACGGCGAGGCTCTCCTCCATCGCGCGATCGGCGGCGGCCTCGTCGAACCCGGTCAGCGCGCCGACGAGCGCGGCGGTGGAGGCGGGATCCTCCTGGCGCTGGCGGGCGAGCTCGATCGCGGTGGTGATGTTCCCGGACTGGGCGAGCGCGTCACGCAGCGTCTGCAGCTCGACCAGCTCGTACTGGCGGTGGTTGCCCGGTGAGCGCTGCGGCTTCGGGTAGCCGTAGCGGCGCTCCCAGCTGCGGAGCGTGTTCGGGCTGACGCCAAGGACGGCGGCGGCTGCGTTGGTGCGGATCGCTGGCATGGGTCGGTCTCCGGCCGGTCTTTTCGGGAGGGAACGGGATATTCCCCCATTCCGCACAGCTTTAGCCCGCTTATCGGCAGGTTTTTCAGTTTTTGTGAGCGGTCTTGCACAAAATCGACCGCGAACGGCTAGCGATCTTGCACAGGTCCGACCGAAACGAGCCGGCCGGTCGCGCGGGCACGCCACATCGCCGTGTCCGCACGGCGCAGGAGCTGCTCGGGGTCGTCGCCGTGCTCGGGGCAGGAGACGACGCCCGCCGAGATCGATATCCGCAGCCCCCCGGCCGCCTCCAGCTCGTTCAGCTTCTCCCCCAGGCGCGCGGCCATCCGCTCGCCGCCTGTGCTCGTCTGGTCGGGAGCCAGGACGCCCAGCTCGGTCTCGTCGAGCCTGTAGCCCTCGTCCATCTCGCGGATGCTCTCGCGCAGCGCCGCGGAGACGATCTGGAGGATCCCCTGCTTGCCGACGCCGAAGGACTCCTCGCGCGTGCCGGGGCCCTCGGCGTCGAACAGCACCAGGGCGAAGGGACTCCCGTAGCGGCGGTGCGCGGCGACCAGCTGGTCGAGCCTGCTGCGCAACTGGCGCGGGCGGTAGAGCCCGGTGGACGGGTCGCGCCCCGTCTCGCTGCGCTCGAAGAGGCCGTCGACGGCGGCGCCGCCGACCAGGCCGAAGACCGCGGCGAGGCGCTCGGCGGCCTCGGCGAGCAGCTCGGGCGAGTGCGGCAGGAGCTCGCCCTTCAGGGCCGCGAGCAGGTTGGCGTGCAGGTAGCCGACTTCGCGGCTGAGCTGCCCCGGAGACGCGTTCGCCCGGAGCTCGGCCAGACGCGCCGCCCGCTCCCGGCCGGCCCTCGTCAGGTGGGCGCCGGGGGTCGATTCGCCGAGCGCGGCGAGTATGTCGCTGACCAGCTCCGGCAGCTCCTGGGTGGCCCAACTGATCGGCATCCGCTCGATCTCCTCGAGCGGTGAGTTCAGAACCAGATCGGCGAGCCACGCCTTCGAGATCTGGTCGCGACCGGCCTCGATGCGCGCGAGGCGGCCACGCAGGCTGGCCAGTCCCGCTCTCCCGGTCGGCGGCAGCCTGCTGCCTCGGTCCCCCTGGGAGAGCGGCATGGCATCGCGAAGCGTCGCGACCTCCTCGGACGAGATCTCGCGGCGCCGCGAGCGCGTGCCGGCGGTCCCGTGATCGGGCTCCCTGTTCTCCCCAGATCCGTCCGTGAACCTGATGTCCAGACTTCTAGCCCTTCGGCGGCGCGACGGCAAGGGGCGAGGTCCGTATTTGCGGGTCAGGACGCCTGAGCGGACGAATTGACGACGCCGGGGAGACGCCTGGTGCAACCGCTTTCCCGATAACCCGGCTACCGCTGTCGACGCTAGCCCAGCGCTCGCCGCCCGGCGAGCGCCTTGCCGAGCGTCACCTCGTCGGCGTGCTCGAGGTCGGCGCCAACCGGCAGGCCGCTGGCCAGGCGGGTGACGGACACCTGACCGCGCAGCGCCTCGGCGATGTGGAGCGCGGTGGCCTCGCCGGTGGTGGTCGGGTTGGTTGCGAGGACCACCTCGGTGGTCTCGGCCGCCGCGGCCCGTTCCAGCAGCTCGGCGATCTTCAGGTCCTCGGGGTCGACACCGTCGATCGGCGACAGGGCGCCGCCGAGCACGTGGTAGAGGCCCCGGTACTCGTGAGTGCGCTCGATCGGGATCACGTCCCCCGGCTCTTCGACGACGCAGATCTGGCTGCGGTCGCGGGTGGGGTCCTCGCAGATCCGGCAGCGGGAGCCTTCGGCGAGGTTGAAGCAGACCTCGCAGAGGCCGACCTTCTCCTTGACCTCGACGATCGCCGCCGCCAGCGCGCTCGCCTCGTCGTCCTCGCTGCGGAGGATGTGGAAGGCGAGTCGCTGGGCCGTCCGCTGGCCGATCCCCGGCAACCGCGAGAGCTCCGCGACAAGGCGCCCGAGCGGCGCCGGGCCCTCCTGCATCAGGTTCCGGGCAATCCGAGACCGCCGAGACCGCCGGCGCCGCCGCCGAGACCGCCGGTCGCGGATCCCAGCTTCGAGCTCGCCAGCTCCTGCGCGGCGCGAAGCACCTCGTTGACCGCGGCCTGGACCATCTCGGCCAGCATCTCGGGCTCCTCCGGGTCGATCGCCTCGGGGTCGATAACGATTTCGCGCAGCTCGAGGTCGCCGCTCATCTTGACCTTGACCATGCCGCCGCCGGCGCTGGCCTCGACCACCTCGTCCTTGAGCTGCTCCTGGGCCTTGAGCATCTCCGCCTGCATCTCCTGGGCCTGCTTGAGCAGCGCGTTCATGTCGAAGCCGCCGGGCCCTCCTCCTCTCGCCATCACGAAACCTCCTCCGCGTCGAACTCGCTCTTGAAGCGCTCCAGCAGCGCCTCCTCGTCGACGCCCTCCCCACCCTCGCCACCTTCCGGGGCTGTCGCCGCATGCTCGCCGTCGAGCAGCACATAGACGGGGCGCAGGGGCGCGCCGACGACCGTCCGCAGCGCCTCGGCGAAGCGGTCGCGGTGCTCGGCCACGTCGGCCTTGCGCTTGTTGAAGGTGGCGCTCGCCGGGAAGCCGACCCGGACGATTCCATCCGGCTCGACCGCCACGGGCCGGGCCCCCTCGAACAGCGCGGCGAGCATCGCCGAGCCGGACTGGCGGAGCTGATCGAGCACCGCCGGCCAGACCCGCATCACCGACTCGAGCTGGGGGACGTCGGCGGCCTCGGCGTCGGAGGTCTTCTGAGCTTCGGCCTGGGGCTCGGTCTGCGGATCGGGCTCGGTCTGCGGCTCGGGCTCGGTCTCCGGATGGGGCTCGGCCTCGGCGCCGGCCTCGGGCGGCTCCGGCTCGTCGGCGGGTGAAGCGGCAGCCGGATTCGAAGGGGCCGGCGCGGGAGCGCCGCCGAGCTGCTGCTCGAGCCGCTCCACGCGGCGCAGCAGCCCCTCGGTCGAGGGGTCGAGGTCGGGCCTGGCCGCCTTGAGCAGGGCGATCTCGACCGCCAGACGGGCTTCGTCGCCTTCGCGGACGGCGGTCAGCGCCAGCGAGAGCTCGTCGATCGTGCGGACCAGGGTCGCGGCCGGCAGCTCCGTCGCCTGGGCGCGGAGCCGGTCGGCGTCGGCGGCGGTGACGACGAAGCCGTCGGGCACCTCCCCGGTCGTCTGAGTGACGAGGAGGTGGCGCAGGTGCGCGAGGAGGTCGCGGGCGAACTGGCTCGGGTCGCGACCGGACCGCGACATCCGCTCGACCGCGGCGAGGGCGCCCTTGGGGTCCTCGGCGGCGACGGCGTCGATCGCCTCGAACAGTAGATCCGCGTCGGCGGCGCCGAGCACCTGGAGCACCCCGTCGAGACCCACCTCGCGCCCGCCGAAGGCGACGAGCTGGTCGAGGGTCCCCAGCGCGTCGCGGAAGCTGCCGGTCGCCGAGCGGGAGATCATCGCCACCGCCGCGTCGTCGATCTCGATCGACTCGGCGACGGCGACGCGCCGGACGACCTCGGCGATCTGCTCGAGGGTCGGCCGCTGGAAGTCGAAGCGCTGGCAGCGGTCGGCGATCGTCGGCATCACCTTGTGGGCCTCGGTCGTCGCCAGCACGAAGGCGGTGTTGGGCGGCGGCTCCTCGAGCGTCTTCAGAAAGGCGTTCCACGCCTCCTTGGTCAGCATGTGCGCCTCGTCGAGGATGTAGACCTTCCAGCGGCCGCCCGCGGGGGCGTAGGCGACGCGCTCGCGGAGGTCCCGGACGTCGTCCACCGAGCGGTTGGAGGCGGCGTCCATCTCGATCACGTCCATCGACGTCCCGGCGGCGATCGCGCGGCAGGAGTCGCACTCGCCGCAGGGGGTCGTGGTCGGCCCGCCGCGCTCGCAGTTGAGCGACCGGGCGAGGATCTTGGCCATCGAGGTCTTGCCGGTGCCGCGCGAGCCGACGAACAGGTACGCGTGGTGGACCTTGCCCTGGTCCACCGCGTTGCGGAGCGTCCTGACGACGTGGTCCTGCCCGACGACCTCGTCGAACGAGCCCGGGCGATGGCGGCGGTAGAGCGAGGTGGAGTCGGTCATGCGCAGGGTCAGGCGGCCCCTCGGCCGCCTCCGGGCCAGTGTATCCACGGCCCCTCTCTGTACTTTGCGCCGATGCTCGCGAGGCTGAGGCCGCTGGCCCCGCTCGCCGCCGTCGCGGCCGTCGGGGTCCTGCTGTGGCTGATCTTCCCGTTCGGCTTCCCCAACTACGACACCATCTACATGCTCGTCTGGGGCGGCGAGATCGCCGACGGGGTGAGCCCCGACCTCGGCGCCCCGCTCGCCCCCACACCGCACCCGCTCGCCGAGCTGTTCGGGGCGGTCACGGACCCGCTCGGCGATGGCGCGGTCAGCGCGACGATGGTCGTCGCCTACGCGACGCTGGGCTCCGTCGCCTACCTCGTCTACCGGCTCGGCGCCCTCTGGTTCGACCGCGCGATCGGAATCGTCGCGGCGCTGATCGTCCTCACGCGGGCGCCGTTCCTCTCGAATGGCCTGCGCGCCTACATCGACCTCCCGTTCATCGCCCTGTCGCTCGCCGCCCTGGTGATCGAGACGCGGCGGCCGCGAGCGGGGTGGCCCGTCCTCGCGCTGCTCGCGCTCGCCGGCCTCCTCCGCCCCGAAGCCTGGCTCTTCTCCCTCGCCTACCTGGTCTACCTGCTCATCACGGAGACCGGATGGGCCGCGCCTTGGATAGCGCGACTGGCGCCGGGCCGAGGGAAGACTGCGCTTTTCGAGGGTCGGCGCCAGACGCGCCCTCCCTCTCACTGGTTCGGCCTGGTGGGTCTCGCCGCGGCGGGGCCGCTCCTCTGGGCGGTGTTCGACTGGGCCACCGCGAGCGACCCGCTGTACTCCTTCACCGGGACCCGCGACACGGTCGAGACCCTGGAGCGCGAAACCGGTCCCGTCGACGTCGTCCTGTACGGGCCGAGGCGTCTCGGGGAGGTCCTCCAGTGGCCGGGGATGGTCGGTGCCGCAGCCGGGCTGGCGCTGTGCCTGGCGTTCCTGCGCCGCCGCGCGGTGATCGGCACGGCCGCGGCAGTTCTGGCCCTCGCCGCCTTCGCGATCCTCGGCAGCGCCGGCCTCGCGGTCATCCCCCGCTACACGATGCTCGCCGCGGCGATCCTGGCCGTCTTCGCCGCCGCCGGCCTGCTGGGATGGCGACTGGTCGAGCCGGAGCATCCCTGGCGGCGGCCCTGGCAGGCCGTCGCGGCGGCGCTGGCGGTCCTGTTCGTGGTCTGGATCCCCAACCAGGCCGACCTCCTCGACACGGTTTACGAGGATCTCGACGCGCAGGCCCGGGTCGAGGACGACCTCGAGGCCCTGGTCGACGCGGGGGCGTTCGACCGGAGCTGCCTGCCGATCTCCGTGCCGAACCATCGCGCCGTGCCGCGCCTCGCGTTCGGGCTGGAGCTGCGCCCCACCGACGTGGTCAGCGTCGCCGAGACCGACCAGCCCCGGCGCGGGCAGTTCCTCGAGCCGGCGAGCGACTTCGCGATCGAGCACTTCCTGCTCGACCCGAATGACCCGGCCCGCCTCGAGGTGACGGTCCCCCCTGGCTTTGACCGGGTGACGGGCAACGATTCCTGGATCGTCTACCGCCGCTGCGGGTAACGTCCGCCCATGGGAGCGGCAGGCGCCAGATTCAAGCCCGTGGTGGCGCTGGTCGCCCTCCTGGCGCTGACCGCGAGCCTCGCCGCCACTGCCGGGGCCGGTGGCCGCGAGCGGCTCGACATCAAGGTCTTCGCCCGCGTCCCGGAGCCCGGGCAGCCGGAGCCGATCGCGATCGGCCCGGACCGCAGGATCTACGTCGGCACCAACCAGCTCCTGCACGGCGACCGCGACGCTCCGTCAAAGGTCCTCGCCTACTCCCGGCGCGGGCGGATCGTCCGCACCTACGTGATCAAGGGGCAGCCGCTGGACTCCGAGCACGGAATCCAGGGCCTCGCCTTCGACGGCCGGGGCCGTCTGTACGCGCTCGACCGCTCCGACGACCCGCGGGTTCTGGTGATCAACACGAAGACCGGGCGCCAGCGCACCTACGCCCGATTCCGCGACGTGCCGCCCTGCCCGCCGCTGGGCACCGGGCGGGACTGCTCGGCGACCGTCTCGGACCGCGCCGCCGAGCCCGACTACGCCGCCTTCGGCCCTGGCGGCGCGCTCTACGTCAGCGACATCGAGCAGGCACTGGTCTGGCGGGTGCCGCGCGGCGGCGGACGTCCGTCGGTCTGGCTCACGGACTCGCGCTTCGAGAGCCCGTTCGGGCCGAACGGGCTCCAGTTCAGGGCCGGCGGGCGCCGGCTCCTGCTCGCGGTGACGGGGACCCGTCCGGACGGGGCCGAGGCCGGCGCCGGGGCGATCTTCCAGATCCCCCTGGTCGGGCGCCGCGGGCGCGCCGGCGAGCCGCGGGCGATCTGGACGAGCCGGCCGTTCGACGGCCCCGACGGGTTCGCGATCGCGCGCAGCGGCCGGATCTACCTGGCGCTCGCCGGGGCCAGCCAGATCGCGCTTCTCTCCGCGGACGGGAAAGAGATCGACCGGGCCCCGGCCACTCCGGCCGAGAACCAGCAGCAGGAGATCCCCGTTGACTCGCCCGGCAGCGTCGCCTTCTTCGGCCGCCGCGCCCTGGTCACGAATCACTCGGCGCTGGCGGGGAACCCGGACAGCTGGGCGATCCTCGACGTCTGGGCGGGCGAGCGGGGGCTGCCGCTTAATAAGCCGGTGGTTCGGCCGCGGCGCTGATGTCCGGAATCGGAGATCACTTGCGGCGGCTTCCCCGCTGACCGCAACCCTCCGGAATTGGATAAATGGACCGTGCACCCGTCCTCGAAGCGTGTCTCCGAGCGTGTCCGCTGAGTTTGGCTCGGGCCAGGCTCGCCTGCGGCACCCGCGGCATCCGCTTAAGGCTGCTTCCTTCCGGACCTGACCTGGTTCGCGTGCCCACGTCGCGCAGGACCTGGCCGTCAACGCCGCCGTCGGCGTACTGACCTCGAGGATCAGCCCCTCGGAACGGGATTCGGCCCCGCTAGAGCGGATTGCGGGTCACAGGGCACCGCTAATTCCCCGCCTAGCACGGTCCGCGCTCGATCCTAGCGCGGTCTGGGCAGCTGTCTCGCCCAAGGAGGGCGGGCCCAGGCCCGGCGCGGAGGCCCTGCCTCCGCGCCGGACGTGCCATCCCTGGCTATGGACCTGGCCGGGATCGTCCGGATCCCGGCGGCGCGGTCAGAGGTTCAGCAGCGCCGGTGTGTTGACCAACTGCAGGACGATGTTGAGCAGTCCCGCCTGCTGCCCGATCGGCAGCGCCTGCGCGGTCGGCCCGTTGAGCAGGCCGGCCAGGGCGCAGAGCAGGTTGCCGAGCAGGTTGCCCGGGCCCTCGATCGCCGTGATCCTCAGGTTGATCCGGTTCAGCTGGACGCGCAACCCGAGTAGGTTCAGGTCGAGCGGGCCGAGCTGGAGCGTGAGGATCTCGCACGTGGCCGAGGCCGTGGCCCCGTTGGCTCCCGTGCTGATCAGCCGAGCCGGCATGAACACGGTCCGCGAAACGGACCGGTTGCCGGCCTTGCCAACCAGGCGACCGACCGCATAGAGCTGGCCGCTTCGGTTGGCGAACCTTTCCACCGTGAATGTCCCCGCGAACGGCTTCCCATTGTTCGCGTGGCCCACCACCGGCGCCTTGTTGAACGACGTCGCATTGGTCGGGGCGGCGCTGGCGGCGGCGGGCACCAGAAGTGCTCCGCAGACGGCGAGCGCAGCCACGATGGCTAGACGCAGCATCCCCCTTGATCCTGCGTTCTTCATCCGCTCCTCCTTGAGCTGGATGTATATGGACACCCTCGCGCTACCCGGGCCGGTTGGGACCCAACGTGCTCAACAGTCGCTTAACAGCGCGCCGGGAGCCCTAGACCACGAAGCCCGGCAGCCCCCGCCTAAGATCCGTCGCCGAGGGCGCGTAGCTCAGTGGGAGAGCGCTCGCTTCACACGCGAGAGGTCGCTGGTTCGAAACCAGCCGCGCCCATCGGTGAAGAGCAGTGATCCGCCTCTCGTCCCGACTCCCGACCCCCGAAATGGGTCGGCACTCGCTGGATAACCTGGCCTGATGGCCGAGAAGCCGACGTTGTACGTCTGTCACGGAGACGACGGGGGCCCGCGAGTGCATCCGTGCCGGCGGGTACAGGAGGCCCTGCGCGCCAAGGGGGTCGAGTACGAGAAGGTGATCGCCGCTCACGGCAGCCCGATCCCGTTCCTGCGCAAGGGCTCACGCGAGGAGCTGCGCGCGGCGACCGGGGACACAAAACTGCCGGCGCTGAAGCTCGCTGACGGGACGGTGATCGTCCACTCGAAGTCGATCCGGTCCTGGGTCGCCGACCAGCCCTAGGCGCCGCCCGTCAGACGGCTAGCCCACGCCGGCCCTCGGGTCCGGTCAGCGACGGGCGAACAGGGAGTCCGACTGGAACCAGACGAACTGGTTCTCGACCTTGCGCTTCTGGGTCACCCGCTTCTTGTAGAAGCGCGCGCAGTCCTTCTGCGTGCCCGGGATCTTGAAGTTGACCCCGAACCGCTTGGTCTTCTTGCGCAGCGTCGCCGCCGTCTCGGCATCGACCTTGCGCAGGCGGAATATGCCCTGTCGCTTGAAGCGGTGCTCGACCTTGCCGAGCGGGAGCGTCTTGCCGTTCTTCAGCTTGGCGTTGAAGGTCACGGTTACGTCCGCGGGTCTCCTCGTCTTGTAGCGGACCACCAGCCGCACGATCGGACGCTTGCGGAAGACGAAGACCCGCGCCCGGGCCACGCGCAGACGGCAGCTCGCCGGCGTCAGGTCGTCTTCGTCGCAGGCCTCGCCGATGCCGTCTCCGTCCACGTCCGTCTGGTCGGGGTTCGGCTTCGTCGGGCAGTTGTCGCTGCGATCGGGGATCCCGTCGAGGTCGGTGTCGGTGGAGGAGCCGGCGGTACAGGCGCTCGCCGGTACGTTGACGAACTGGAGGCGGTCGAGGAAGGCGACGGAGTCGAAGATCCCGTCGCCCTGGTCGAAGATCGAGAAGTAGATCGAGTGGGCGCCGGGCGTGATCGGTGTCGACGCCGTCAGCAGAGGCGTCGCCCCGTCATAGGTCGTGCCGGCGGCGTTCTCCGGGGAGAACCCGGCCGTGTTGACGCTGACCACGCGCCCGTTCGCGTCGAAGGCGAAGTTGTTCGGGGCGCTGATCGTCTGGTCCGAGTTGACGACGAAGTTGGAGTTGTCCAACTCGGCGACGAACCCGTCATTGACCTGCTGGCCGACGAACTCGGGGAACTCGTCGGACAGGAACCGGAAATCGACCCGCATGCAGTTCGCGGTTGCAGGGACGTTGATGTCGACCTTGAGCGTGACGAGGTCGTACAGCTGATCGCCACCGGGATCGTGAGCCGGATAGTTGGCGCCGTCCGTGTCGAGGCCGGTGTTGCCCGCGGAGTTCGGGTCGTCGGCGAACCGCGCGTCCCCGTTGCTGAGAATGGCGTAGCTCCCCCCGCTGCGCGGAAAGCCGGCCAGTGGCGAATCGGCGACCGCCGCGGGAACGGCCCCGGGCTGATCGCCTGGGGAGAATTCGTCGCCGTCACCAGCAGAGGCGCAGTCGGGGTCGGTCGGGAACTCGCCATCGGCATCGCCGTCGTCGTCGACGCCGTTCGAGCACTCCGGCGGCGGCGGGATGTCCGTGAAGCTGGCGCCCGTCACGGCCCCGCCGGCGGAGTCGGAGAGGGCTTCGGCGACCTGCGCGGCGTCCCTGGTGGGAGTGATCGCGGCGGCGGCGACCGACGCGAAGACGAGCAGGAACGCTGCCGATGCCGCAAGCGAGAAAGCCGCCTGCCGGACTCGAGTCGATGCTCCGTTCACTGATCCTCCCTATCCCTATCGACTGCCGCCGGACCGACCGTGCGGGCCTGAAGGTATTCGACGCTCTTCATCCGTCAATACCGACTATGCGGTAACTGCGTCCGCGCCGGTCGGTGACTGGGCGCCCGGATGGTCATAGCCGGCGCTCGATCGAGTGCGTCTCGTCCTTTCGGCGGTCGAACTCGGCGGAGTCCAAGCCGGGCCCGCCGCTCAGGAAGTCGGGCTTGCGGTCCTTCGCCAGGAGGAGGTCCTTGCCGGAGTTGCCGAGCAGCGAGTCCCGGCCGGGTCCGCCGCTGATCCGGTCGGCGCCGAACGATCCGACGAGGATGTCATTGCCGCCGCGGCCGCGGATCACGTCGTCGCCGTCGAAGCCGCAGATGACGTCGTCGTCAGGGGTGCCGACGAGGCGGTCGTCGCGAGGGGTGCCCTCGATCGTGCACACGTCGGTATTCGGGGAGCCCGGCCCGTGGGCGTTCCCCGGGCCCTGGCCGCCGGTCGGCTCGACCGGGGGTGGCGGGGGCTTGATCGTGAACTCCCACTCGTGGTGGATCACGCGCCGGTCGGTGTCCGGGCCGAGGGTCTGGTTCCTGCGCAGCGGCCGGATCCGCGGATCGGTCTGGTCGACGACGATCCCGTCGTCGCCCTGCACGAAGTCCAGTGAGTCCTCGACGTAGTGGCTTGTGGTCTCGAGCGCCTTGTAGTCGCCGCCGCAGTCCATTTCGTCGTTGTGCTCGAGGGCGCTGAGATGGAAGTGGAGCCGGATCCGCCCGTCGCGCGCGTGGCCGGTGACCCGTACGCCGAACGGCCTGGTCTCGATCGGCGGGTCGCAGCTGAAGCTGCCGCTGGTCCCGTTCTTTCCCTCCAGGTGCCAGGTCGCTGACTGGTAGACGCCGTTGCCTGTGCCGGCCACCCGGCCGCCCGCCTGGATGCGGAACGAGTAGAGGAACCGCACGCGGTAGCGATCGCTCGAGTTCGAGAAGAAGTCGTCGGCCGGGTCCGTCGGGTCGCCGTCGTTCTCCAGGTGGTGGAAGCGGTCGAGGTCGCCATGAACCACCCCGGTGAACGGCCCGATGAACGCAGCGGCGCCCGGAGCCACGACCAGCGAAAGACCGGCGATGGCGAGCCAGCAGGTCGCAACACGGCGCACAAGACGAGCCTATTCCGGCTTTTCACGCTGCGTCAAGGCCCGCAGCCAGTTTGCATCCGAGCAGCCTGAGGGCTACCTTCGTCCCATGGGAGGGACGCGGCTTCCAGGAAGCTGGCCACGACTGGTGACGGCGCTCGCCGCCGCCGCTTGTGCCGCGCTGCTTCTTCCCTCCCACAGCGTGGCCGCGTTTCCGCCGGGCGTCCCCGGGCTGATCACCTACGCCTCCTACGCGGACGGCGCCCCTACCCAGGACGTGTTCGTCATCAACCCCGACGGCTCCGGCCGTACCAACCTGACCCCCTCCCGAACCGATCAGGACTACAACCCGGTGTTCTCCCCCGACGGGACCAGGATCGCCTTCACCAGCCTCGATGGCGGCGACACCGACATCTTCGTGATGAACAGCGACGGATCCGGCGCCACCAATCTCACTTCCGATAGCACCGCCACCGACTTCACTCCTTTCTTCTCCCCCGACGGGAAGAGGATCGCCTTCACCAGCTACCGCGACGATCCGGACGGCGACGTTTTCCTGATGAAGCCTGACGGTTCGCAGCCCCACAACCTGACGCCGGACAGCCCCGCGCTCGACTTTGCCGGGGGCTTCACGCCCGACGGCGACCGCGTTCTCTTCGACACGGAGCGGAACGGCGTCGACGACGGCGACGTCTACACCATGCGCCTCGACGGCTCCGACCCGGTCAACCTCACGGAGCCGGGGGACGGGTACGAGCACAGCGCCGACTTCTCGCCCGACGGCCGGACCCTTGCCTTCGTCCGCGGCGGCGACATCTTCCTGAGGGCCTCCACCGGCACCGTCGAGCGGAACATTACGCCGTCGACACCGAGTATCGACACGGGTCCGGATTTCTCGCCGGACGGATCGGAGATCGCCTTCATGAGCACGCGCGAGGGCGACTACGAGCTGTTCGTGATGTCGGCCGACGGCTCGGCGCCGCGCCGCCTCTCGCCAGGCCGCTACGGCACCTCTCCGGACTGGCAGCGCCGGCGGCCGTTCCGCTGTCGCGGGCGCGCGGCGACGGCCTACGCGCCGACGGGTGCCCTGCTGGCCGGGACGCGGCGGGCCGATGTGATCGTCGGCTCACCGCGGGCAAACCGGATCGACGGCCTGGGCGGCGACGACGTGATCTGCGGGGGGCGCGGGGACGATCGGCTGCGAGGAGGTGCGGGACGCGACAAGCTCTACGGGGACGCCGGCCGCGACCGGCTGTTCGGCGGCGCGGGGTTCGACCGCCTCTTCGGCGGCGCCGGTGCCGACCGCCTGCTGGGCGGCGCCGGTCGAGATCGCGTGTCCGGCGGCCCCGGCAACGACATCGAGCGTCCCTGAGCCCCCTCTGTCGTCGCTGACTCCCGGTCCTCCCGCTTCCTCTGGGAAAATGCCGGCCGTGAGCTCGGCACCCGCTCGCGCCCCACGCATCACCGCGGTGCGCCGGCAGGAGGAGCGCGTCCTGCCGCTCGAGCTCTTCTTCGACCTCGTCTTCGTCCTCTGCCTGACCCAGTGCACGGCGCTGATGGCGACCAATCCCACCTGGGAGGGACTCGGGCAGGGGCTTCTGATCCTCTGCCTGATCTGGTGGGCGTGGGTCGGCTACGCCTGGCTGACGAGCGTCATCGACCCCGAGGAGGGCGTGGTGCGGATCGTGATCTTCACGTCGATGGCGGCGTTCCTCGTCCTCGCCCTCTGCGTGCCGGACGCCTTCGGCGACGACGCGGTCATCTTCGCCTGTGCGTACGGGATCGTCCGCGCGGCGCACATCGCTCTGTTCCTGATCGCCAGCCGCGACGACCCGGAGCTTCGGCGCTCGGTCCTGGGACTCGGCGGGGGGACCGCGGTCGGCGTCGGCCTGCTGCTCGCCGGGGCGATCGCCGGCGGCGAGGCCCAGACGGTGCTCTGGATCCTCTCGTTCGTGCTCGACATGGCCGAGCCGGCCTTCTTCGGTGCCGCGGGGTGGCGGCTGATGCCATCCCACTTCGCCGAACGCCACGGCCTGATCGTGCTCATCGCGATCGGCGAGTCGATCGTCGCGATCGGCGCCGGGGCCGAGACGCAGATCGACGCCGGCGTGATCACAGCCGCCGTTCTCGGCATCGTCGTCGCCGCGGCCCTGTGGTGGCTCTACTTCGACGTCGTCGCCACCGCCGCCGAGCACAGGCTCTCGCGCGCGACGCCGGGGCGCGAGCAGAACGAGATCGCCCGCGACTCCTACTCGTTCCTGCACTTCCCGATGGTCGCCGGCATCGTCCTGATCGCGCTGGGGATGAAGAAGACGCTCGGCGAGGTCGGGGAGCCGTTGAAGGCCGAGACGGCGGTGGCGATCCTCGGCGGCACCTCCCTCTACCTCATCGGCCACGTCGCGTTCCGCCTCCGCAACATCCGCACGCTGAACGTCCAGCGGCTGGTGTGCGCGGGGGTATTGCTGGCGCTGGTGCCGGTCGCGGTCGCGGTCGATGCGCTGGTGACGGTCGCGATGATCGCGGCGCTCCTGACCGCGGTGATCACCTACGAGACCCTGAGGTTCGCCGAGCTGCGCGACCGGATCCGCCACCAGCTCGCCCGCGAGCCGGGCTAGTTGGGACCGCGGGTTCGGGCCCGCTCGTACTCGTCACGGCATACCCGAGCCGCGGCGGCGAGCGGGCCCCCCGTGGCGGAGATCGGCCGTGCGAGCACCACCCGCACCGCCTTCTCGCAGCGTCGCCCGAGACGGCCCTTGATCTTGCCGAGGCTGTCGCGCAGCCGGAACGCCCGCTGGTCGACCAGCGGCAGGACGTCGGGCCCGCAAACTTGCGCGAAGACGCCCGGCGGGAGGCCCCGGCCGCAGGCCTGCTTCTCCTGGTCGATCAGGCGGCTGTCGCGGCGGTAGGCGCCCAGCGCGGCCTCGACCCGGCGGGCCTCCAGCCGGTCGGTCGGCGTCGGCGGCGCCGGGATCTGCGGCGGGGGTGGCTCCTCGAGGCTGCCGCCGCAGCCGGCGAGCGCTGCACCGGCGAGAGCGATCGCCACGGCGCGGGCCAGTTTGGATCGAATCTGCGGCGGGGACCTCATAGGGGTCAACGTCTGAAAGGAGTACCCATGGGCGACGGCACCAAAGACGATGCCAAGGGGAAGGTCAAGGAAGCCGCCGGCGACCTGACCGGAGACAAGGGCCTCGAGCGCGAGGGCAAGGTCGACAAGGCCACGGGCAGCGTCAAGGACAAGGTCGGTGACGCGGCGGACAAGGCGAAGGACACCGTCAACCCCAAGGACTGACCGCGGCGCGGGGCCGCCGCCAGGCGGCCCCGCGGCCCCGATATCTTCGCCCGCCGGATGGGCTTCGACGCCGAGACCGCGCTTCATCCGGCCGGCGACGGACGGCTGATCGGCGAGATCTCCCCCGGCTGGGAGACGCCGCGCGGCCCGCTCGGCGGCTATGTAATGGCGATCCTCATGCGCGGGCTCGAGCGTGCGGTTGCCGATCCCGAGCGCCAGGCGCGCGCGTTGACCATGCACTTCCTCCGCGTCCCGCGGGCAGGCTCCGTGGAGGTGCGCGCGGACGTCGAGCGGACCGGCCGCTCCCTGACGACCGTCAGCGGTCGTCTCGAGCAGGACGGCAAGCTGATCGGCCTCGCGCTGGGCGCCTATTCCAAGCCCTGGGACAGCCCCCTGCTCGGCGGCGCCGGGATGCCGGAGGTCGACCCCCCGGAGGAGCAGCGCCCCACCCGCGACGAGCTGGGGCGCGAGCCGCCCGCGTTCACGCAGAAGCTGACGATGCAGCACCGCATCGGCCCGGCTCCCTTCAGCGGCGCCGACCGCGGCGAGGTCGGTGGCTGGCTCGGGCTTCGCGAGGAGCGCCCGATCGACGCGCTGGCGGTCGCGGTGCTCGCGGACGCCTGGTTTCCCGCTCCCTGGCCCCGGCTGACCGGCCTCGCGCCGGCGCCGACCGTCGACCTCACGATCCACTTCCGCGCACCGCTGCCGCTGCCCGATGACGTGCTGCTGGGCCGGTTCACCAACTCGCTCGTGCGTGACGGGTTCTTCGAGGAGGACGGCGAGCTGTGGGCGCCGAACGGAACCCTCGTGGCGCAGTCCCGGCAGCTCGGACTCCTGCTCGGCGCCGAGGCGCCGTGACGCCCGCGCACCGCCACTAGGGCGCGAGCCGCTCGACCACCCAGCCCGCGTCCTCGCGCCGATAGCGGAAGCGGTCGTGGAGCCGGGCGGTCTGGCCCTGCCAGAACTCGACCGTCTCCGGCAGCAGGACGTAGCCGCCCCAGTGGTCCGGCCGCGGCGCTTCGGCCCCGTCGCCGAACCGCTCCCGGGCCTCCGCCAGGCCCGCGTCCAGCTCCTCGCGCGTCTCGATCACGCGGCTCTGCGGCGACGTCCAGGCGCCAAGGCGGCTGTCCGGCGGCCGGGTCGCGAAGTAGGCGTCGGATTCGCCCTCGGGCAGGCGTTCGACCGGGCCCCGCGCCCGCACCTGGCGGTCGAGCTCGCGCCAGTAGAGGACCAGGGCGGCGCGCGGCCGCGCCACGAGCTGCGCCGCCTTGGCGCTCTCGTAGTTGGTGAAGAACCGGAACCCGTCGGGCCCGAACCCCTTGAGCAGGACCATTCGCGCGTCCGGAGACCCGTCCTCGCCGGCGGTCGCCAGCGTCATCGCGTCCGGCAGCGGGACTTCGCGCTCGGCCTCGCGGTACCAGGCGGCGAACTGCTCAATGGGGTTCGCGGCCAAGTCCTCCCGGCGGATCGGCGGGCGGGAGTGGCGCGGTGGTTCGGGCACGGAGCCAATCTACGGGCGCGGTAGGTTGGAGGGGTGACGGTGAAGCTCTACTCGCTGGCGACCTCCCACCCCGCTCGCGCCGCCGGCCTGATGCTCCGCCACAAGGGCGTCGAGCACGAGATCGTCAACCTGCCGCCCGGCTCGCAGCCGGTTGTCCTTCGCGTCCGCGGCTTCCCCGGCCCCACGGTCCCGGCGCTGGAGATCGACGGCCGCCGGGTCCAGGGGTCGCGGGAGATCTCGCGGGCCCTCGACAAGCTCCAGCCCGAGCCGCCTCTCTTCCCCTCCGATCCCGAGCGGCGCGAGGCGGTCGAGGCCGCCGAGACCTGGGGCGAGGCTGTCTACCAGTCGGTGCCCCGGCGGATCTTCCGCTGGTCCCTGAGCCACGACCGCGACCTCCGCGTCGCGCTGGCCGAAGCCTCGGACATGCCGGCGATCCCGATCGTCGCCAGCCTGACCAGGCCGGTGGCGGTCGGCTTCGCATTGGCCGTCGGGGCCACGGCCGAGGCCGTGCGCGGCGACCTCGCGACGCTCCCCACGCACCTCGACCGCATCGACTCCCTGATCGCCGACGGGGTGATCGGCGGCGAGGAGCTGAACGCGGCCGACTTCCAGATCGGGACATCGACCCGGGTGCTGCTCAACTTCCCCCAGATCGCGCCGCTGATCGAGGGACGGCCGGCCGGCGAGCACGCGATGCGGATCGCCCCGAACTTCGGGCGCCAGATGTCGCTGCGGCTGCCGCCGGAGTGGCTGCCCGAGGGCACGCCCGCCCGCGTCAGTTGAGCGACGGGTCGTCGGGCATCGTCGCCAGCAGGGCGTACTCGCCGCCGCGGCGCTGAAGCGCGACCGCCCACAGGTCCTCGGCTAGGAACGGGTCCTCGGGGGCGGCGTCCTCTAGCAGCCACGCCTCGCGCTCCATCTCGCTCTCGAGCTGGCCGGGGCTCCAGCCCGAATGCCCGGCGTAGACCCGGGCGCGGGTGACGCCGGCAGTGTCACTCGGGTCGACGACGCCGAGGTCGCCGACGACCGGCTTGGGCGAGGCGGCCGGGTCCTCGAAGCTGCCGAGCACGACGACCGACTCGGTCGCGACCGGGCCGCCGATCCGGACCGGCTCCTCCTCCCCGGCGATCTCCGACAAAGTGGGAATCGCCTCTCTCACCGTCGTCTCCGCGGCGCGGTTGAGGACGACGCCGAAGGCGCCCTCCTCGCCGTGCTCGACGATCAGCACGGCGGTGCGCCGGAAGAAGTCGAACAGGCTCGGCGCCGCGATCAGGAGCTTGCCCCGGAGCGATTCCGCCATCAGGGACGCAGGACGATCTTCAGCGCCTCGCGGCGATCGTAGACCTCATAGGCCTCGGCAGCCTCCTCGAGCGACATGTGGTGGGTCACGAGCGGCGAAGGGTCGAGCCGTCCCGACGTCAGCCCGTCGAGGACGGGGTCGAGGTGGGCGATCACGTTGGCCTGTCCGGTACGCAGGGTCAGGGACTTGATCCAGACGACCCCCATATGCAGCTCGAGCCGCTCCGAGTAGACCCCCGTTGCCGAGACCGTACCGGCCTTGCGGGTCAGCCGGCAGGCCATGTCGAGCGCGCTTGGGTGGCCCACCGCATCGACGCACCCGTCGACGCCGCGACCCTCGGTCACCTCCTTGACTTTGGCCCTGACGTCATCCTCGGTGAGGTGGACGGGGGTCGCGCCGAAGGACTCCGCCATCGCCAGCCGGTCCTCGACCGAGTCGACGGCGATCACCTGGGAGGCGCCGGCGGCTCGGGCGACCTGCACGGCGCAGAGACCGACCGGGCCGAGGCCCAGGACGGCGACCGCGTCGCCGTCCCCCGTCCCGAGCGCGTCGACCGCGTGATAGCCGGTGCCCATCACGTCCCCCGCGAAGAGGGCGACGTCGTCGGAGAGGCCGTCGGGGACGGGCCGGAGGGCCATGTCCGCGTTCGGCACCAGGAGCATGTCCGCCTGGGCACCCTGGAGCGAGCCGAGGGTCGACCCGTGGCCGAAGACCCGCCCGTGGTCGCACTTGGTGAACTCGCCGAGCCGGCAGAAGAAGCACTTCCCGCAAGCGGTCACGAACGCCCCGAGCACACGGTCGCCGGGCGTTACCCGCTCGACGCCGTCACCTGCGTCGACGACCGTACCGACGTACTCGTGGCCCAGGGTAAAGCCCTGCTCGATCGTGATCCGGCCGTGGTAGAGGTGGAGATCGGAGCCGCAGACGCCGGTCGACTCGACCCGGATCACCGCCTCGTCCGGGGACGCCACCTGCGGGTCATCCTTCTCCTCGACCCGCACCTCGCCGGGCGCCTGGTACGTCACTGCACGCACGGCCGGCACCCTACTCGCCGTACCATGGGGTCGTGGCCTCGCACCAGCTCGATCCCGCGGGAGTCGCCGAGGTCGGCTCGCGCCTGAGCGCCAACGTCCGCGCCGCGGTCAAGGTCTCGGACGGGGTGATGCGCGACGTGCTCGTCGCCGTCCTCGCCGAGGGGCACGTCCTGATCGAGGACTATCCCGGCGTCGGCAAGACCGCGCTCGCCCGCGCCCTCGCCCGGTCGCTGGGCTCCGAGTACGCCCGGATCCAGTGCACCGCCGACCTGCTGCCCGCCGACGTGGTCGGGACGAACGTGTTCGACCAGCGCGAGGCGCGCTTCTTCTTCCACCCCGGCCCGGTCTTCGCCAACGTCGTCCTGGTCGACGAGATCAATCGCACCTCGCCGAAGACGCAGTCGGGGCTGCTCGAGTGCATGCAGGAGCGCCACGTCACCGTCGACGGGCATCAGCATGAGCTCGCGCGCCCCTTCATCGTCCTCGCAACCCAGAACCCGATCGAGTACGAGGGGACCTATCCGCTCCCCGAGGCGCAGCTCGACCGCTTCATGGTCCGGATCTCGCTCGGGTACCCGAGCCGGCGCGACGAGACCGAGATGCTCGCGGAGCACGCCGAGCACGACCGCGTGCTCGACCTCGAGCCGATCGCCGACACGGCGCTGGTCCGGGCCGCCCAGCAGGCGGTGGGGCAGGTCCACGGGAGTGAGGCCGTTCGCCGCTACATCGTCGCCGTCTGCGAACAGACTCGCGGTGATCAGCGCGTCGACCTGGGCGCCAGCCCCCGGGCGGGCCTCATGTTGTTCCGCGCCGCGAAGGGGCTCGCCGCGCTCGAGGGACGTGACCACGTGCTTCCCGACGACATCCAGGCGCTGGCGCCTTCCGTCCTCTCCCACCGCCTGCTCCTGGCGCCGGGCGTCGCCACCGAGGAGCGCGAGGCGGTGATCCGGGAGGCCCTGGAACGGGTCCCGGCTCTCTGACCCGGCGATGAGGGGGCCGGTCTGGATCCTGGCGCTCGGCGGAGCGCTGATCCTCGGCGGCGCCGGGTTCGACTCGCCGTCGCTGCTCGTCCCGGGTTCCGGACTCGTCCTGCTCGTCGCCGGCGCGGCGATCTGGGTCGAGACGGCCGCCCGGCTGGCCCGGGTGTCGCGAGCCCCCGGCCCGGCCCGCGTCGTCGAAGGAGAGCTCTTCCCGCTGCGGATCACGGTCACGGCGCCGCTGCCGCTGCCCGGCGGCGATCTCGAGGATCCCCTGCTCGAGGAGCCGCTGGCGGTTGGACCGCGGCGGCGCTCCCACAGCGCGGCGGTCGAGATCTGGGGGCGGGGTCGCCGCCGCCTCCGGCCACCTGCCCTGACGGTCCGTGATCCGCTGGGGCTGCGCGAGCGGCGGGTGGAAGGCGACTCCGCCCATGAGCTCCTCGTCCTGCCGGGGATCTTCCCGGTCGAGGCCGCCGGCGGTGGCGGCGAGCCCACTGGGTCGGCGGTGCGGGCGGGAGCAGCGGGAGCCGGCGCCTGGCTCGACGCGGCGGCGATCGACGTCGAGATCGACGGCCTTCGCCCGTACCGTCCGGGCACGCCTGCGTCGCGGATCCACTGGCCTTCGGTGGCGCGCAGCGGCGAGATGCTCGAGCGCCGCCTGGTCGCCGGCTCCGGCTCGACCCCCATGGTCGTCCTCGACGCCAGCCGGCCCGCAGGCGCCGAGGCGCTCGACCGCGCGGTCCGCGCGGCGGCGTCGCTCTGCCTTCACCTGGCCCGGGCCGGCGGTTGCTCCCTGTTGCTGCCGGGGGCGAGCCGGCCGATCGACATCGATCCGGCGCTGGCGCGCTGGGCGCACGCCCACGCCCGGCTCGCGCTCGTCGAGGCCGGCCAGCGGACGTTCAGCGCCGGCAGGCCGCGGGCGATGCTCTTCTGGGTCACGGGGAACGACCCCGCCAGGGCTCTGCGCTCGGCCCGCCCTGGTCCCGGTGGGGCCGTCCTGGTGAGCTCCGAGCCGCTGCGCGGCGCCGCGGTGGCTTTCACCGTCGCCGGCTGCCATGGCCACCGGATCGGGGCGGCGACCGGACGGATGGCAGCGGGGACGGCGCGGTGACGCCGGTCGACCAGCGAGCAACGGCGCTGCGGCTGGCGACCTTCGCGGCGCTGGCGGCCTTCGCGGCGTTTCACTGGTTCACCCTGGTCGCCGACCCGCCGCTGGGCCGGGCGGCCCTGCTGGTCTTGGTCGCGACGGCGGGGGGCGCCCTGCTGGCCGGCCTGGGTTCCGCGATGGCCCGGTCGCCCGGGCGCGTCGGCACCGCCGCGGCCGGGGCCCTGGCGGCGCTGGTCACCTTCATCACTCTTTTCGCCGCCCTCGCCGCGACTGGCGTCCCCGCCGACCTCCTCCCCCCGTGGCGCTGGGACGACCTGGCCAACGAGATCGACCCGGCGCTGCGCAGGTTCCACGAGATCCCGCTGCCCTACGACGGCGGTGGCCGCTGGATGCGCCTGGCGATCCTGCTGGCCGCACCGATCGCGTTGGCCACCGCGGCGGCGCTGGCCTTCTGGCCGGCAGGGCGCCGAGCCCCGATCCTGCGCGGGTTGTCGCTGGCCGCGCTCCTGGCCCTCTACGGCGTCGCGGTCAGCTGGGACGGGCGCCGCGCCGAGCTAGCGCTCGGTCTGGTCCTCCTGGTCCTCACCGCGGCCTGGCTCTGGGGGCCCCGGATCGCCGCCCGCCGCGGGCGCTGGGCAGCTGTCGCCACCCTCGCCGTCGCCGCCGTGGCGGCGCTGCCCGTGGCGGCCCGCCTCGATCCCGCGGAGCCGCTTCTCGACTACAAGCAGTGGACCCCATTCGGAGAGGCGGCGCCGGCCGGCTTCGACTGGACCCACTCCTACGGCCCACTCGACTGGCCCCGCCAGGGGACCGTGCTCGCCGAGGTGAAGGCGGATGAGGCGCGCTATTGGAAGGCCGAGGTCCTCGACGAGTTCGACGGACTTCGTTGGCGCCGCCCCCCGTTCGAGGCGGGCACGCCCTCGCTCTCACCGTTCTCCCTGACCCTCCAGGAGTCCTCCGCCTCCCACCAGGAGTGGACCGAGGTCGCGGGCTTCGAGCTGCGCGGGATGCGCAGCCACTTCGTCCTCGGGCCCGGCACGATCGAGTCGGTCGCCGGCCTGGAGGGCGTTACGCCGGAAGGCGACGGCACGACGACGGTGGGGGGCGACCAGCTGCGGCCCGGCGACCGCTGGGCGGTGATCTCCTACGTCCCCGACCCGACCCCCGGTGCGATGGCCGCGGCCGGCGGCTACGGACCCGAGGTGATGCCCTACACCAAGCTGACGGTGCCGATCGCCTCCGGCGGCCTCGACCCCTTCGGCGACTCCGACCAGGGCTTGCGCCAGAGCGTGAGCGTCCGCCCCTGGGGCTCGGCGTCGGGGGGGACCCCGGGCGCCGAGGAGATCATCGCGACCGGCCCCTACGGGGAGGTCTACCGCCTGGCTCGCCGGCTCACCGCCGAAGCGCCGAATCCCTACGCGGCGGCGCTCGCCATCCAGTCCTATCTGGGGAACGGGTTCGACTACTCCGAGGACGTGCCGCTCCGCCCGTACCCGATCCCCGCCTTCCTGTTCGAGGACAAGGCCGGGTACTGCCAGCAGTTCTCCGGCGCCATGGCGCTGCTGCTGCGGATGAGCGGCATCCCGGCCCGGGTCGCGGCCGGCTTCGCGCCGGGCGCCTTCGACAGCGGGGGCGGCCGGTTCGAGGTCACCGACTTCGACGCCCACTCGTGGGTCGAGGTCTACTTCCCCGGCATCGGCTGGGTCACGTTCGACCCGACGCCGGGCGCTGCGCCGCCACGGACCCAGCCCTCCTCCGGGCTCGGACCGGCGAGCAGGACGGGCAGCGGCGCGGCGCAGGGGCGGCCGCTGCCCGAGGTGAAGGGCGAGACGGGCCTCGCGCCGGCCCGTGGCGGTGGCGAAGACGGCTCTCCGGTCGGAACGGTCCTGGCCGGGCTCGGAGCCACCGCAGCCCTTGCCGCCGCCGCGGTCGCCGCCGTCTCGGTCCGGCGGCGGCGGCGCCTGCGGTCGGGCCGCTTCGCGCGCGACCAGATCGTCGAGGTGGCAGCGGCCCTCCCCCGGCTCGGCTGGCGGACGCAGCCGGGAGCGACGCTCCTGTCGCTCGAGCGGCGGCTGGCAACCTCGGCCGGGCCCGCCGCGGCCGCCTACGTCGCCGGCCTGCGACGCCATCTATACGAGGCGGGCAGGCGGCCCCCGCCGGGACCGGGCGCGCGCCGTGCCTTCCGCCGCGCGGTCACCGGTTCGCGCGGCCGGCGGGCGCGGCTGCGGGGATGGCTGGCGCTGCCGCCCGGCGGGCCGCGTCACCGGTCGACGGCCGTGAGCGGCTAGCCGCGGACCAGGTAGCGCTCGGCGCGGCTGGGCGTGGCCGCCTCGCGGATCCGCGACTCGAGCGCCAGCTCACGCTCGAAGTCGGCGTCCTCGCCGTGGCGGAAGCTGAGGTCCTTGCCCTCGAGAAGCTCGATGAAGATCTCGACGTAGCGGACCTCGAGTTGGGCGCCGGCGACGCGCCGCAGCTCCTGGATAGCCTCGAACGAGGAGACCGGGGTGCGGTAGGAGTCCCGCGCCGTCATCACGTCGTAGGTGTCGGCGACCGAGATGATCTTCGCCATCTCGGGAATCTCGTCGCCGGTGATGCCGCGCGGATACCCCTTGCCGTCGATCCGCTCGTGGTGGGCGAGGATGATCTCGGCGACCGGCCCATAACCGTCGAGCGCCGAGACGACCCGCGCCCCCTGCTGGGGATGGCGCCGGATCAGCATCCAGTCCTCGTCGGTGAGCGGCACGTCGGCCTTGAGGATCCGGTCGGGGAGGATGAACTTGCCGATGTCGTGAAGCAGCGCGGAGATGTGGACGAGCTCCCCCTCGCGCTGGGAGAAGCCGGCCCTCTCGGCGATCGCCCGCGAGTAGCGGGCCACGGCGGCGCTGTGGCGGGCGGTCATCTGGTCCCTGAGGTCCAGGGTCCGCAGGAGCGCGCTCAACATTCCGACCTGGAAGCTCGCCAGCTCGTTGGTCCGGTGCTCGAGCTCCTCGGCCCGCTGCTGGGAGAGGAGCAGGGCGCCGAGCAGGTACTGGAAGGTGATCAGGACGATGCCGAACAGGGCGACGCCGGCGAGTCCGGCCTCGTTGTGGAGGAAGGCGACGCCGACGGCCATCAGCGCCGCGGCGAGCTCGGAGGGCAGCAGCGGGATCAGTGCCGAGCGGACCTTGCCCGAGAACGAGCTCCGCTCGAGGTAACAGGAGTCGGCGGCGATCATCGTGAAGTTGATCGCGAGGGCGAGGAGGAAGACGCCGAAGACGAGGACGTAGAAGGCGGGGTCGTCCGGCGTGACCCCGGCGGCGACGACGGCCTCGTTGAAGGCGATCCCCGACACCAGCGGGAAGACCGCATAGGTGGTCAGGTTGTTGACCAGGTCGTGGGGGGCGTCGCGCCAGCGCAGCCAGCCGGCGAGGATCGTGAGGACGCCGATGACGGCGGCCGGCGGGCCGCCGAGGAAGACCATCGCGAGGACCAGCGCGAGGAAGCTGCCGGAGATCTTCAGCCGCGAGTTGGTCTCGATCGCGGTGAGGTCGCTGAAGACCGAGAAGCCGAGCAGGATCCCGAACAGGGCCGGGTCCCAGTCGGCCTCGGGCGCGTACCAGACGGCGAGCCCCGCCGCGCCGGCGAACCCCGCGATCTGGAGCGCATCGATGCCCGTTGTGGAGCGCTGCTCGGCCATGGTCAGTGGTCGCGTCGCGGCCACGCGCCGCGGATTAGAGGTTCCGCGGCGGCCACCCGTTCCCTGCGCCCGGGGGCCGCGAGCTCGCGACGAACGCCACTTGAAGATGTGCACGCTACCGGCATTGCCTCCCCACCTCAATCGGCACGGGAAAGCCGCAACCTGCGGGTTTGAGGGCGACCGGACGGGTGTTCGGGGCGTGCTGGGTACGAAATTGCCCCGAAAAGCACGAAAGGCGCCCCTCGCAGGGCGCCTTTCAGATCTGGCGCGAACGGTGCACTACCGTCCGGCTCTTAAGTCTCTTACTTGCGGTAGCCCATTCCGTGACGCCCTTTCTTCCTTGCTATCCCGTCCCCAGCACACCCAGCTGGAGGTTCAATGTGAGGTTTGTAGCACAGGTTGGGCGAAAGTTGTGCATCTGCGGAAAAAGTTGTGCAGAAAATCGCTAGTCGCCGCACCCGCATGAGCGGCGCGGGCCTCCTCGCGCCGCTGCGGCGCCCCGCCTTCCGGCGCCTGGCGCTCTCCTACACGGTCAATGAGCTCGGCGACTGGCTGGGCATCGTCGCGCTCTCGGTACTGGTCTTCGACCAGACCGGCAGCGCCCTCGCCACCGCCGCCCTCTTCCTCGGGACCGGCTTCCTGCCGGCCCTGCTGACGCCGCTCCTGGTCGTCCGCGCCGAGCGCGGCGCCGCCCGTTACGTGCTGCCGGTCATCTACTGCGGCGAGGCGGCGGTGTTCGGCGGGTTGGCCCTCTCGGCCGACCGCTTCTCGCTGCCGGTGGTAGTCGCCCTGGCGGCACTCGACGGCACCCTCGCCCTCGCCGCCCGGTCACTGACCCGGGCGGTGGCTGCCTCGATGCTGGCCGAGGCGGGCGAGCTGCGGGCCGGAAACGCGATCCTCAACGTCGCCTTCACCGGCGGCGCCGCCGTCGGGCCGGC
>Ga0126309_10000076_pt1 | contig 32462 bp, 33 predicted proteins | sample Plot56_FD_92541 | JGI IMG/M metagenome (GOLD analysis project Ga0126309, IMG submission 92541) | Serpentine soil microbial communities from UC McLaughlin Reserve, CA, USA - Plot56 | ecosystem: Environmental > Terrestrial > Soil > Grasslands | place: USA: UC McLaughlin Reserve, Lake County...
CTCGGTGCTTCCGCCATGACCGTTGACGACGAGGATCCGCGCGAAGCCCTGGCCGAGCAGCGAATCGATGACGTCCGAGAGGACTGCGACCAGGGTGGACTCCAGGAGCGTGGGGCTGCCCGGGTACGCGGTGAAGCCGGTCACACCGTACGGCAGCACCGGCAGGACCGGGACCCCGAGCGGCTCGGCGGCCTCAACAGACGCGCGCTCGGCAAGGATGTTGTCGGTCTCGAGAGAGAGGTAGGCATGCTGCTCGGTCGAGCCGACGGGGAGCACGATCCGGTCGTCTCCGCCCAGGTAGGCCTCGAGCTGCATCCAGTTGAGGTCGCCGACCCTCACCGTGACGCGCGAGCGCTAGCGCCCAAGCCGAACCGTCGGCTGAGCGAGACCTGTGTCCATGGCGAACAATTAAATCCGCATCGCCCCAGCCTTCAGCAAGTGGACAACGAAAGGACCTGAGGAATGAAAGCCGTCACCCTGAACGACTTCGAAACCGCGCCCGTCCTGCGCGAGGACCTGCCTGCGCCGACACCTGCGTCGAACAAGGTGCTCGTGCGCGTGAATGCCTCGTCGGTGAACCCGGCCGACAACTCGATCGCTGCCGGGATGCTGAAGCAGATGGGGGTCGAGTACGAGTTCCCCGTCACCCTAGGCCGCGACTACGCCGGCGTCGTCGAGCAGGTCGGCGGCGACGTCACCCGCTACTCCGTCGGCGACGAGGTGTTCGGCTTCCTCCTCCATGCCAACCCGACCGTCCGCGACGGAAGCTGGGCAGAGCTGATAGCCGTCCCGCAGGACATGTTCATCGGCCGGGCTCCTCAGGGCGTCGACCTCGCCACCGCCGGCGCCGCGCCGCTCGCCGGCATCGCCGCGATCATGGCGATCGACGCGCTCGAACCGTCCGACGGCGACACGGTGCTCGTCGTCGGCGCGACCGGCGGCGTCGGCAGCCTCGCCGTCCAGCTCGCCGTCCGCGCCGGCGCCACCGTCGTCGCCCCGGCGCTGCCCGAGGACGAGGCCTACCTGCGCGAGCTCGGCGTCAGCGAGCTGCTGCCCCGCGACGGTGACCTCGCCGCCGCCGCCCGGGAGCACCACCCGGACGGCTTCGACGCCGTCCTCGACCTGGTCAACTACGCTCCGGGAGTTCCGGCGACGCTCGTCAAGGACGGCGGCCGCGTCGCCTCGCCCACCGGAGCCGCCGGCGAAGGTCCCGGGCGCACGATGGTCATGGCCGCACCCACGCCCGAGAACCTCGAGCGCCTCGCCCGCCTGCTTGCCGACGCCACGCTTCGCGTGCATGTGCACGCGACGTATGAGCTCGCGCAGGCCCCCGACGCGCTCACCGCACTGGCGACGACTCACACGCACGGCAAGCTCGGGATCCGAGTCGCGTAACAGAGGGTTCTGCTCGATGACCGACGCGCCGGTCGGCGTGCGCGGCTCTCTCGAATCGCTACCCGAGTACGGGGCGAGTGAGAAGTTCGCCCGCTGCGAGAGGTGGAACCCAACGGCGAACGCGACGAGACCCCTGACGACAATGTCGCGGTTCCCCACTGGCGGAGCGCACCGAGCGCCCGCTGGAGGTCGGGCTTAGGAGCGCGTTCCAGCCAGCGGGCTCGTGCAGCTGGCAGCGCTCTCCCGGCTCCTCACCGGCGAACAGCTCGCGACGTAACGAATCCGCTTGTACGCGCGGCCCGAGCCCCGACAGACGAGCAGCGGGTCCTCCGAGTCAGGCCTCGTGTTCGTCTCGAGCGCCAGCGCCGGCCGGACGCGGTCAGCGGTGAGCTTCTCGAAGCTCTCGTAGAGCCGTTGGAGGAGGCTCTTCTTCGCGTTGCGCGTCGGCTCCATGAACCACTCGTACGTCATCAACTCGCCGATGCGCTTAAGGGGTCGCTCGCACGTCGCGCCTAGCGGCGTCGCTTGTCCGCCCTCGGCGCGGTGATGGATTGCGTTCGCGCGCTGTTGATCGGGAGCCACTTTGGTAGACCGGTCGAAGCCCAGCGAGTAGGGTCGAGCGCACTGCGGCAAGCCGTTCAGTCGTCGCGCACGGTCGAGGAGGTCGCACGGATGGCGAAGGCCACAGAGCAGACGTCGTTCACGAAAGACGTCCAGGGCAGGTACCTGTGTAACGACATCAGCGAGGTGAACGCCTGGCAGAGCGCGGGCGGTCGTCCTTTCGACGTGATCGTCGTCGGCGGGGGGACGTTCGGCCTTGCGATTGCCGAGCACATCTGGTTTCGGCAGAAGGAAAGCGGCGCGCAGCTGAGGACGCTCGTCATCGAGGCCGGCCGCTACGTGCTCGGCGAGCACGCGCAGAATGCGGGAATCCAGGGGTTCGGCGACGCGGCGGCTGCGACCGTCCTGAACGACAACGCGCCACAGCCCGAGCCGCCGAAGAACGAGGTGTGGGGCGTTCCGTGGAGGTCACAGACACCCTTCGGCGGACTGGCGTACTGCGTCGGGGGCCGCTCGATCTACTGGGGCGGCTGGGCTCCACGCGTACTCGACGAGGAAGTCGCCGGCTGGCCGCAAGACGTCGTCGACGACCTCAAGGCGCGCTACATGGACGAGAGCGCGCGCCAGATCGGGATCGACGAGACGAACGACTTCATCTACGGCGAATTCCACCGCGGGCTGCGGCAGCAGCTCGCCGCGGGTCTTGGCACCGTCGACGCGGCCATCCCGCTCGCCCAGCTTCCTCCATCGTCGCTCGCACCGGCTACGGCGCAGCGTGCCGACCTGCTGCGCGTGCTCGGCCTCGAGGACCCCGGAGCGCCACCTGACGCCGAACTGCGTGATCTGCTCGAGCTCGAGGCGCCGCTCGCCGTGCGTGCGCGACCGCCGCACGCTGGTTTCTTCGCGCTGAACAAGTTCAGCACGGTGCCGCTGGCGATGAAGGCGGCGCGCACCGCGTTCTACGACAGCGCCGGCAACGACGCGCAGAAGGGGTTCATGCTCCTGCCGGCCACGCACATCAACGGCGTTCGCATTGTCGCAACCGCGGACGGCGGTTACCGCGCCGTCGGTGTCGACACGAGCCAGGGGTTCATCGAGCTTGCACCCAACGGCGTTGTCGTGCTCGCCCTCGGGACGATCGAAAACGCGCGGCTCGCGCTGAACTCGTTCCGCGGGACGAGCATTCCCTCATTGCCGCGGATCGGAAAGAACCTGATGGCGCACGTGCGCTCGAACCTCACGATCCGCGTGCCGCGTGCCGCAGTCGAGGGACTCACAGGTGCCGCCGGTGAACTGCAGACTTCGGCGCTATTCGTGAAGGGCCGCGCAACTGCGAACGGTCGCAACCTGGGCACGTTCCACCTTCAGATCACGGCGACGGGCGGCGCTCAAACTGTCGGCGCCGAGGACGAGCTCTACAAGAAGGTTCCCGACGTCGACTTCTTCGACAAGCTGCGCACCGCCGACGACCAGACCGTTGCGATCGCGATCCGCGGCATCGGCCAGATGGCGGCCGCAGACCCGACGAATCCGGATGCGCACCCGAGCCGGGTCGAGCTCGACCCGAACCGAACCGACGAATACACGATCACGCGCGCGCTGGTGACGCTTGCACCGACACAGGATGACAACGACCTCTGGACGATCATGGATCGCGCGATGGACCAGACCGCGAAGGTATTCGCGGGAGGCCAGCCGTTCAAGGTCGTCTTCGACGGCGGCGCAACGGTCGACGCGGATGCGAACTCCGACCTGTCGCAGATCAGTCCCTACGCGCCGAAGTCGCCCCAGTCGCCGACGAACCGCCGCGATGGGCTCGGCACCACCCATCACGAGACGGGGACGCTCTGGATGGGCGCACAGGCGGACCGAAGCGTGACCACGCCTGAGGGTCGCTTCCACGACGCCGAGAACCTTTACGCCGCAGGGCCGGCGCTATTTCCCACCATCGGCTCGCCGAATCCGATGCTGACCGGAATCGCGCTCGCGCGGCGCACTGGCGACCTCATCGTCACTCCCCCGGCCTTCATGGCCGACGCCGGCTTCGAATCGCTGTTCGACGAACGCACACTCGGTGACTGGAAGATGACGACGATCCGCAACCAGCCCGGCCGAGACAACCCCGGACGCTTCATGATCCGCCGCGGCGCGCTCGAAGCGCGACCCGGAACCGACCTCGGGCTCCTCTGGCTCAACCGGCCGACGCCGGCGCGCCACGTGCTGCGCCTGCAATGGATGCTCACCGCACCCGAAGACAACTCCGGCGTCTTCATCGCCTTCCCAAACCCCGAGGGCGAGGGCTACGACAACGCCGCCTGGGTCGGCGTCAACCTCGGCTTCGAGATCCAGATCGACGAACTGGCGCGACCTGACAACGCCGGCATCCACCGCACCGGCGCCATCTACTCATTCAAGGCACCCACCGACGGGCCACTCGTCGTCCATCCGATCGGCGAGTGGAACCAATTCGAGATCACCGTCGACGGCGCCGACATCGCGGTCGGACTCAACGGCGAAACCGTCAACCGCTACCACTTCGTTGGCGACCCGCAATCACCAAGGCGCGGACTCCCGTCGACACAGCAGGAGCCGCGGTTCATCGGCCTGCAAACACACACAGGCCGTGTCCTCTTCCGTCACCTGCAATGGAGAGCGCTGTGACGCGACAGGACTCTCATCAGACATCGGTCATTGCCGCCTACGGCCGCCGCCGTATGGGGACACATCTTGGGGACAGGTGCCGGGTCTGCCCGGTCCGCTCCGGGCGGCTAGAGGCACCTCGCCCCGGGCAGGTGAATCCTCTCGATTAGCACGAGAACGCCGTATCGAGCGGCTTCCGGAGCCTCTTCCGGAGCCTCAGCCAGGACAACGCGAAGCCTCCATGGTAAGGCGGGGTCGACGGTTCGAGTCCGTCATAGGGCTTGAAGTACGTGCAAACCGGCACTTCTGTCGCCTGATCAGGCGTCTCGGAGTTCTTGCTCACGGAGGGGTCACTAGTCCTCCAAAGGCGGGCACGCCGACGGGGCAATCCCTCGGTGACGGAGATCGTGAAGATCCCGAACCGAAGCCGCTCCCTCACGATCGCCCGCGGCTGGCGTGAGGTCGCCCAGACGGCGGCTACCTCTCGCTCGACCGGCCGTCGGGCACGCTGTCGGGCGGGGAGGCGCAGCGCACCAAGATGATCCGCCACCTCGGCTCCTCGCTGACCGCGTCAGGCGCCGCTTCGGGAGCTCGACGCTGAGGTCCTTGAGGTTGTTCACGCGCGCGCCGTGCACGCGGATCAGGTCGTGCCGATCGGCAGCGTGCATCGCAGGCGACCGTGTGTCCGTCTTCGTAGCCATGCTCGTTGTCTCCAGACCGACGATTCCCCCGTCGCAGGGCTCGGCGCCGCGCTCGGTCCCTCAGCTCACCGCTTTCTTCACGAGCGCGGCGATCTTTGCCTCGTCCTTGGCGGTCAACTCCTGCAGCGCGAAGGAGGTCGGCCACATGGCACCGTCGTCGAGGTTCGCCGCGTCTTCAAACCCGAGCGTTGCGTACCTCGACTTGAACTTCTCCGCGCTCTTGAAGAAGCAGACGACCTTGGCGTCCTTGGTGTACGCGGGCATTCCGTACCAGGTCTTCGGCGAGAGGACCGGTGCGTTGGCCTCGACGATCGCGTGTATCCGCTTGGCCAGGGCGCGATCCGGTTCCCTCATGGCGTCGATCGCCGCGAGCAGGTCGCGTTCCCCCTGCGCTCTGTTCTTGCTCGCGCGCGCTTCCGCCTTCAGCTCTTGGGCACGAGCCTTCATCGCGGCCCGTTCCTCGTCCGTGAATCCCTTGGACGCCTTGTCGGTCTTGGCGGTTTTCTCCGTGTCCTTCTTCGTGCTCTCAGCCATCGCTCAGCTCCTGGATGCGGATCAGGTTGCCCGCGGGATCGCGGAAGGGGCAGTCGCGAATCCCGTACGGTTGGTCGGTCGGCTCCTGGACGTCGTCGTGTCGCCGGTCACGTGCGAGATCGTGCCACGTCGCACGCTTCTCGCCCGGTCGATACACATGCAGTGAACACCTGCGTTCACTGATCTATTCGATGGGAGTGTCGCTCGACGGCTCCATCGCCGGCCCTCGAGGCGAGCTCGACCTCCACCTCCTCGGCAGGCGCCTGTACGAGGTCATGACCTACTGACAGACCGCCGAGGAGCGCAACCCCTCCGCGCCCGAGCACGAGCTGGAGTTCGCGCGGATCTGGTCTACCTCCGCACGTGGCAGTCGCTCGTTCGCCGCCAGGGATGCACGACCGAGGAGGCAGTTCGGCTGATGGTCGTCTTCGCCTCCGGCGCCGCGTCGAGCACGCCTACTCGGGAAGCGTTCTCGGCAGTCCGAAGTGCGGGAAGAGGCTCCGCTCGGCGAACCAGGTGATCGCGGAGACGCGGTCGCCCTCGAGCGTCAGCACGAACAGCCCATAGGCGCGCGCGATCGCAGCCTGAGCATCAGGGAGGTAGCAGCCGAACGCTGGTTGGCCGTTGGCGCGGGTCGGGACGAGGCGCAGGTTCGCGCCGCGCCGCGCCTGGCGATCGGCCAGGAACCGCGCAATCGCGGGCCTGCCCTGGTACTCGTACGGCTCGGGCGGCATCGTCACCCAGGCGTCGTCGGTGAGCAGGGAGACGACGCCGTCGGTGTCGCCGCGCTCGACCGCGGCAGCGAAGCGGCCGAGGAGCTCACGCTCACGCGCCGAGCTCGGAAGGGGCGCCCGCTCACGGCCGCGAGCGGGCATGCGTCCGTCGACCGTCGCGCGCGCCCGCTGCAGCGCCCCTTTGACGGAGGCTTCGCTGCTGTCGAGCATCTCGGCGACCTCGACGGTGTGGAACCCGAGGACGTCGCGCAACACGAGCGCGGCGCGCTGCCGCGGCGGCAGGTGTTGCAGCGCGGCCAGGAACGCCAGCCCGACCGCCTCTCTTGTCTCGTAGCGCGCCTCGGGCCCCGGCGTCGTGTCAGCGAGCCCTTCGAGGAGGTGGTCGGGGTAAGGCTCCAGCCAGCTTGGCTCGGCCCTGCGGGTCGGCTCGGGCGGCTCGACCATGCGGGATACCTCCTGTGGACGGCGCCCGCGGTCGCGGAGCGCGTTCAGGCAGCGATTGGTCGCGATCCGGTACAGCCAGGCACGCAACGAGGCGCGGCCCTCGAAACGGTCGAAGCCGCGCCAGGCCGCGAGGAGAGTCTCCTGCAGCTGGTCCTCCGCATCCTGCAGCGAGCCGAGGATTCGGTAGCAGTGCAGCTGCAACTCCCTCCGGTACGGCTCGACGAGGTCCCGAAAGGCGTTCTCGTCGCCCGCGCGGGCGCGGCTGAACGTGTCCTCGCTCACTCGCATCACTTCTAACGACACCGGCCGACGCCGCGACGGATCGGCCGGTCCGTTGCCGGCGGCGGTGGTGTCTGAACCAGCACAACAACGACTGGGAGGACGGGATGCTGCTGGAAGACAAGATCGCCGTGATCTACGCAGCCGGGGGCGCGATCGGCGGCGCCGTCGCCCGGGCGTTCGCGCGCGAGCGAGCAACGGTGTTCCTGACCGGACGTGACGTGACGAAGCTGGATGCGGTTGCCGAGGAGATCGTTGCTGCCGGCGGCGTCGCCGAGACGGCACAGGTTGACGCCCTCGACGAGCAAGCCGTGGAGGAGCACCTCGACAGCGTGGTCGAGAGAGCGGGAGCTGTCGACATCTCGTTCAACGCCGTCGGTCCAGGCCCGACTCCCGACCGCAGGCTCCTGACGGGGCTCACCGTGGATTCCTTCGCCCGCCCCATCGCCTTCTACACGAGGTCCAACTTCATCACGGCGACCGCGGCGGCCCGGCGCATGAGCGACCGGGGCTCCGGTGTGATCGTGACGCTGACAGCCGTTCCCGGCCGGATGCCGACTCGCCTGATCGGCGGCCAGGCACCGGCCTGGGCCGCCGTCGAGGCGTTCTCGCGTTCCCTGGCCCTCGAGGTCGGACCGGCCGGCGTCCGGGTCGCCTGCCTGCGCTGTCACGCGATCCCCGAGACCCCGCTCATCGAGGCGAACTTCGCCACCGCGGCCCAGGCGGCCGAGGTCAGCCCCACCGAGTTCCAGGCAATGCTCGAGCAGACCACGCTGCTCAAGCGGCTTCCCTTGCTCGCGGAGGTCGCCGACACCGCAGCGTTCGTCGCCTCCGACCGAGCGGGCGCCATGACCGCAACCGTCGTCAACATCAGCGCCGGCAGCATCACCGACTGATCGTTCCCGATACCGTCGCGTCCGTGAAGGTGACGGCTGACGCGGCGCGGCGCTTTCTGGTCACCCGCCAGCTCCTCGCGCCGGCGCGTTCACTCGCCGGGGGCCTCGACGGTGTCCGCGAGGTGTTTCGCCGCCTCGGCTCGGTCCAGTTCGATCCGATTGCCGTCGCGGGCCGCAGCCACGATCTCGTGTTGCACGCACGCGTCGCGAACTACGAGCCGGCCTGGTGCGACGAGCTCTACGAGCAGCGCGAGCTGTTCGAGGCATACAACAAGGGCCTCTCGTTCGCTCCGACGAGCGAGTTCCCCTGGTTCCGCGGGACGCTCTACACCAGGCCGGCGGCCGTCATCGAGGACAACCATGCGGTAGCCGAGCACGTGCTCGAGCGGATCCGCGCCGACGGGCCGCTCTCGGTCTCCGACTTCGAGCGCGAGCGCGGATCGATGACGGATTGGTTCGGCGTGCCGATGAACGTCGTGCGCGGGGTGCTCGAGGCCTACTGCTTCACGGGCACGCTCGGTCTCGCTCGACGCGACGGCAACCGCCGCTACTACGACCTCCTCGAGCGCTCGCTGCCGCCCGAGGTCCTGGCGCGCGAGATCCCGCTGCGGGAACAGCTGCGCCGCAAGCTGCTCTCGCGCTTTCGCGCGCACGGCCTGCTCGGCATCGGCGGCGGTGGAGACATCTTCGCCGGGCTCGGTGCGGCGAAGCCGGATCCGAGCCGGCCGGACCATCCGGGCCGGACGAACCTGCGGGAAGAGCTCATCGAGCGCGGAGAGCTCGTTCCGGTCGACGTCGAGGGCGTCCGCGGCAAGCGGTTCGTTCTCCGCGACGAAGTCGGACTTCTCGATTCGGAACTGGACGCGCCGCCGTCCGTCGCGTTCCTCTCGCCGTTCGACCCACTCGTGTGGGACCGCGCGCTCCTCGGATCGTTGTTCGGATTCGACTACGTGTGGGAGCTTTTCCACCCGCCGGCCAAGCGGCGCTGGGGCTGGTACGTCCTTCCGATCATCTTCCGCGACGGCTTCGTCGGCCGGATCGAGCCCCGCATCGAGCGCGACGACGGCCGCGTGCGCGTCCTCCACCTGTGGTGGGAGGATGGCTTCGAGCCGCGCCGTGCCGAAGGCTTCGTCGACGCCATGCGCGACGCGCTTCGCGCCTACCTCGCCTTCGCGGGCGTCAACCGGCTCGAGTGGGCGCCGCAGCTCGCAACCGAGAAACGACTGTTCCCCACACCGCTAGCGTCTCCGGCGTGAGCGCGGTGAGCCGGATCCGGGGCGCCGCCGATCACGTGCTGGCGCGCCTGGCGCAGATCGGAGCGGATCCGCAGGATGACGACGACACGCGCGCCGGCAAGGCGCTCCTGGTCCTGATCTCGGTGCTGATCCTGCCGGTCGCGCTGCTCTGGGCGGCGCTCTACCTCGCGTTCGGCTCGCCGGTCGGCTGGGTGCCGCTCGTCTACTTCGCGACCCTGCTGGCGGCGATCGTCGTCTTCTCGCGCACGCGAAACTTCGGCCAGCTCCTGCGTGTCGGGCAGCTCGCGATCCTGCTGGCTCCGACGCTGTCGATGATCCCGCTGGGCGGCTTCCTCGCCTCCGGCGGAGTCGGCTTGTGGGGGATCCTCGCCCCGCTTGGGGCGCTCGTGTTCAGCGACGTGCGGACCGCGGCTCGCTGGTACGTCGCGTACGTCGCCGTGTTCCTCGGCTCCGGGATCGCGGGAGAGTTGCTGGGCGGCGTGTCGCCGGCCGTCCCCGAGTGGTTCACGAGCACGATGCTCGCCCTCAATGTGACGGTCGCGGGCGCGATCGTGTTCACGCTGCTGGCCCTGTTCGCCGCCCAGCGCCGGAGCGCGCTTGCCGCGCTGCGGGTGGAGCAGGCGAAGGCGGAGAGCCTGCTGCTCAACATCCTGCCGCGGTCGATCGCCGACAAGCTCAAGGCCGCGCCCCAGACGATCGCGGACCAGTTCAGCTCGGCGTCGATCCTGTTCGCGGACGTCGTGGACTTCACTCCGCTGTCGGAGCGCCTCCCGCCCGCCGAAGTCGTCGGCGTCCTCGACCACCTCTTCAGCCACTTCGACGTCCTCGCCGAGCGCCACGGGCTCGAGAAGATCAAGACGATCGGAGACTGTTACATGGTCGCCGCGGGCGTCCCGACACCCCGGCCGGACCACGCCCACGCGCTCGCCCTGATGGCGCTCGACATGTGCGGAGCGATGCGCTCGGTCGACGAGGTCGGGCAGCTCGGGCTCGAGCTGCGCGTCGGGATCAACTCAGGACCGGTCGTGGCCGGCGTGATCGGCCGCAAGCGGTTTCTCTACGACCTCTGGGGCGACGCGGTGAACACTGCGAGTCGGATGGAGTCCCATGGAACGCCGGGGCGGATCCAGATCACCCGCGCGACGAAGGATCTCCTCGACGAGGAGTTCCTCTGCGAGCCGAGAGGGACGATCGCGGTCAAGGGCAAGGGGGAGATGGAGGCCTGGTACCTCGTCGGTCGCCGAGCGAACCGGGATGCCGCGATGAGTTTGCCGTCGGGAGAGGGTCTTACCTCCCGAACGGAATAGCGTGTCGAGCGAGAGGAGGAAGAGACGATGCCCGGGCACAAGACCGGAACGCGCGAGGAGTGGCAGGCGGCCCGCGACGACCTCGCGAAGCTCGAGGCCGAGCAAGCGCAGCGGAATGAAGAGATCAGGAGGAGGCGGCTCGAGCTCCCCTGGGTACCGGTCGAGAAGGAGTACGAGTTCGACACCGACGACGGCAAGAAACCCCTCGCGGAGCTGTTCGACGGCCGCTCACAGCTGCTCGCCTACAACATCATGTTCGGGCCCGACTACGAAAAGGGCGCCTGTCCCGGCTGCACGAACCTCGGAGACGGTCTCGACGGCTCGCTGATCCATCTGAACCACCGCGACGTCACACTGATCTGCTTCTCGCGGGCGCCGATCGAGCGCCTCACCGCCTACAAGAAGCGGATGGGCTGGCAGTTTCCCTACGTCTCCACCTACAACACCGATTTCGCGTTCGACTTCGGCCTCGCGATGACCGAGGAGCAGGCGCAGGAGGTACCCGAGGTGAAGGAGATGGTCGAGAACCCGCCCGAATGGCTCGACGAGTGGTCCGGGCAGATCGGCGCCGAGCTCAAGGACGGGCTGCGAGAGACGCCGAGCTGGATCGCCTTCGCGCGGGAGAACGGCACCGTCTACCACACATACACGGTGATGGCGCCCGACCCGTTCGTCGCGCCCTACTACAGCTTCCTGCTGGAGCGGACGCCGATCAAGCCGCCGGAGGAGCCCCGCGCCTGGCGGAAGGACGAGTACCCCGACTGACGCGGGGAGTCGGCCGGTCGCCGACTCCCCGGTTTGCGAGCCATTCAGAACGCGCAGTTGCCCGGCGCCTGCACAACGTCGGTGCGCGGTCCGGCGCCGATCGGCAGCAGGTAGGTCGCCAACAGCTCGACGGGCGTCGTGCCCTCGTTCCGGCCGATATGGACGTTGCCGCCGCCCGGGTCGACGAACGACGAACCAGCGGGGTACAGGGTCGGCGTACAGCTCGGGTCGTCTGCCCTGTAAACCGTGAGCGTCCCGGACTTGATGACGACGAGCACCGGGCCCGGATGACTGTGCCAGCCCGTATGGCCGCCGGCCTGGAGCGTGATCGTCTGGTCGGCGACGTCGATCGAATCCTTCGTCTTCAGGTCGATCACGCCCTTGACCTTCACCTTGAACGGCTCCGCGATCGTGCCCCGTACGGGCGTCGACGCGGTGGCGAGCAACCCAGGTGTCGCCACGGCCACGCCGGCCATGAGGCCGAACAAGCTCAGTCCGAGCACGACGATGCGCTTGATCTTCATGTGCTTCTCCTTTCGCATCCGCAGAGCGGGCGGTTGAGGTCCCGCCGCAGATCCGTCAGATTTGAGGGTGATCCCCTAGGGCGCCTCGATCCGAATATCCGCTGGTGTGCTTGAGCAGCGCTTGAAACGGGCTTGGGCTGCACTTGAGGGGCGCGCGAGACGAGGCGGCTTGGCAGGTCCTGAAGACGTAATCGAGTACCGCATCCTCGGCCCCTTCGAGGCGTCCCGCGGCGGGCAGCCGCTCGAGCTAGGCGCCGGCAGACAGCGGGCGCTCCTCGTGCTCCTGCTCCTGCATGCCGGCGACGTCGTCTCGACCGACCGCTTGATCGACGCGTTGTGGGGCGAGCGTCCTCCGCCGAGCGCACTGAACAGCGTCCATGTCTACGTCTCGCAGCTCCGCAAGGCGCTCGGCAACGGGCACCTCGAGACGCGCGGGCGCGGATACCTGCTCGCGCTCGAGCCGCAGCAGCTCGACCTCGACCGTTTCGAACGCCTGGTCGGCGACGGTCGAGACCTTCTCGCCTCGGGCGACGCAAACCGTGCTGCGGAGGCGCTACGAGGGGCGCTCGCACTCTGGCGCGGCTCTCCGCTTTCGGATGTCGAGTCCGAGCCGTTCGCACAGGCTGAGATCGCACGTCTCGAGGAGCTCCGCCTGGCCGCCGTCGAGGAGCGAATCGACGCCGACCTGGCCCTTGGCCGCGATGCCGAGCTCGTGCCCGAGCTCGAAGCGCTCACGCGTGAGCATCCTCTGCGAGAGCGCCTCCGCGCTCAGCTCATGCTGGCGCTCTATCGATCGGGCCGCCAGTCAGAGGCGCTCGAGGCGTATCGGCAGGCGCGCAGGCTCCTGCTGAGGGAGCTCGGACTCGAGCCGGGCCGCGCGTTGCAGGAGCTCGAGGCGGCAATCCTGAGGCAGGACGCGCAGCTCGACCCGCCCCGCCGACCCCCGAGAGCGGCAAGGAGCGCTCGCCGCAGGAGCCGACTCCTGGCGGTCGGAGCGGCACTCGTCCTCGCGGCGGCCGCCGCGGTCGCCGGGGTCGCGTACAGCGGTGGCGATACCGGGCCGCCTGCCGTGGTGCCGAACAGCCTCGTCCGAATCGACCCGAAAACGCTGGAGCCGACGGAGGTGGTGCCGATCGGTGACGCCCCGGACCTCGTCGTCCTCGCGGGCGGCTACGCGTGGGTCACGCACTACGTTCTCCGTGACACGCCCGACGGCTCCGTGCGCAACGCGGGCGACCGGACGCTCACGCGAGTCGACCTGTCGACCGGCGAGGACGAGGTCGTCGGCGGCGGGCTCGCGCCGTGCGGGCTCGCCGCCGATCCGTCCGGCGACGTGTGGGTCGCCAATTGCTTCGTGCGGGGTTCCGGAGGCACCGCCAGCGTCGTGCGAGTCGATGCGGCGACGCTCGACTTCGACGCCGGCCCCTGGCCCGTTCCCGGCGGCGACGATTTCTACCGCGGTCTTGCGTACGGCGGCGGCTCGCTCTGGCTGTCGGAGCCTGCCGCAGATTGCGAAACCGGGCTCGCTTGCCGGCTCGACCCTCGCGTCCACGAGACCATCACCGAGATCGATCCGCTGACGGGCCGGTCGCACGCCATCCCGCTTGCCCTTCCCGCGAGCCCACTCGCCTGGTCGGACCATGGCGACGTCTGGATGAGCAACTTCTACGTCGGAAGCGTTTCACGATTCGACGCGGCCACCAGACGTGTCGTCGAGACGATCGATGGAGTCGCGATCAATCCCGGTCATATCGTCGTCGACGGGCAGACCGTGTGGGTGGCCGACTGGTCGGCCCCACAGGTCGTGCGCCTTCGGACGGTCGGGCGTCCGAGCCTGCACAGGGTTCGCCTGCCGGTGGAGAAGCCCGTCGGCGTCTGGAACGTCGCCGCCGGCGCGGGCGCCGTCTGGGCGACCACGCCTCGAGACGGAGCGCTGTGGCGGATCGACGCGAAGACGACCGAGCCGACGCGTATCGCCATGCCGTACTTTCCGACCGGCGTCGCCGCGAACGACGACGGTGTCTGGGTCACCGTGCGGGGCGAGTAGGCCTTCCGGCCGTTCGAAGCGACCGATCAGTTTTCGGCCGCGGCGGTGTCTCAACCAGCACAACCGAGAGGAGACATCGATGACGGATCGCAAGATCGTGGGGCGCGAAGAGTGGAATGCGGCCCGTGAGGAGCTGCTCGCGCGCGAGAAGGAGCACACCCGGCTCGGCGACGACCTCGCTCGACAGCGGCGCGAGCTCCCGTGGGTCCGGGTGGTGAAGGACTACCGCTTCGAGAGCGACGACGGCCCGCGCACGCTGGCCGAGCTCTTCGACGGCCGGAGTCAACTGCTCGTGTACCACTTCATGTTCGGCCCGAGCTACTCGGCCGGCTGTCCGACATGCTCGTCGATGGCCGACGGCATCGACGGCGCCATCCCCCATGTGAACGCGCGCGACGCGACGTTCGTCTTCGTCTCGCAGGCGCCGCACGAAAAGCTGCAGGCGTACAAGCGCCGGATGGGCTGGAGCGTTCCGTGGGTGTCGGCGGCCGGCGGCGACTTCAACTTCGACCTCGGCTTCTCGCGCGGCGAGGAGGAGACGCGTGAGGCGATCGCGCCGATGCTGGCGGCGGGCGCGCCTGCTGGTGTCGACCACAACGCCCGCTCGAGCGGCACCGACGTCGTCGGCTACCTCACCCAGGGGCCCGGCTTCAGCGTCTTCGCTCTCGAGGACGGGGCCGTCTACCAGACGTACTCCACGACGGGCCGCGGGGTCGAGTTCCTGATGGGCTACTACGGGATCCTCGACCGTGCGCCGAAGGGTCGCGACGAGGGCGACGCGTCGCAGGTCTGGATTCGCCGGCACGACGAATACTGACGAGATTCCAGCGCGGCTGCCTTGCTGCCGATACGCATGGCGATGGCCTCCCCCACCTCGAGTCGACGAGTCGGCGGCGCAGCTCGGACCGGGGTCGTCGGCACGATCGTGGCGGCTGTCGCGTTCTTCGACGGCGTCTTCATAGGCGCGCCGGTCGCGCTGCTCGCGGCCTCGTTCGGCTCGCTGCTCGTGTACGCACTCGCGACAACGGCCGTCGCGTTGCTGGTCATCGCCTGCTGCCACTGGGTCGAGCGCCGCTGGGAAGACTGGTTCTCGGGCAACGGCACGCGGATCGAGAGGAGGCTCGAGAGGATGCGGGCAAGCCGCCTGATGAAGCATCCCGTGGCGTGGATCGAACGCGGCTCCGACCGCTGGTACGCCTTCGCGGCCGCGGTCGCCAACCCGATTCTCGTCGGCACGCTGGCCCGGTTCGTCGGCGGCAGGCCGATCGGCGAGCGGCGGCTCCTGCTCGGGGCGGTCGCCTACGCCGTCCCGTACGTGGCGATGTGGACGCTCCTCGGTCTCGCGCTCGGTGCCGTCTAGCCGACCGTTCGCGAACGGTCCCGATGATTCCGCGACGATGCCGCGGTATGCACGGCAACACGAGCCACTCGGAGGTGGTGAGATGGGCGAGATCCACGTACACGAGTTCATGACGCTCGACGGCGTGGTCGACGCGCCGACGTGGACGTTCGAGTACGGCTTCCACCCCAGGATGGGAGAAGCCATCGGCGCGGTAACGGAACGCTCGCGGGGAACCCCTGATCGGGCGCACCACCTACGAGATGTTCGAGCCGTCATGGTCGACCCGCACGGTCGAGGACGACCCAGGAGCGCCGTTCTTCACGACACACGTCGTGTCCGGCTCGCTGACGGAGGCGACGTGGCGGAACTCCGAGCTCGTCGGCCCGTACGACCGCGACGGCATCCGCAAGCTGAAGGACGAGGTTGACGGCGACCTCTACGTCAGCAGCATCACGCTCGTGCGAGCCCTGCTCGCGGACGGCCTCGTCGATGAGCTGCACCTCTTCGTCTACCCGCTCACCCGCGAGACCGGCCCGCGGCTCTTCCCTGACGACGCCGCGCAGGCGAAATTCTCGCTCGGGGCGTGCGAGTCGTACGAGAACGGTGTCGTCTACCTGAGCTACCGACCTCAGGTGTAAGGAGCGGAGCAGACATGGCCGAGCGAATGGTCGAAGCGAACGGCGTCGAGCTGTGCGCCGAAGCGTTCGGCGACCCGGCCGACCCGCCGGTTCTCCTCGTCATGGGCAGCGGCGGCTCGATGCTCTGGTGGGAGGAGGGGTTCTGCCGGCAGCTGGCCGACGGCGGACGCTTCGTCATCCGCTACGACCACCGCGACACCGGCCGCTCGGTCACGTACGAGCCGGGACTACCGGAATACACCGGGGCCGATCTCGTCGCGGACGCGGCCGGCGTCCTCGACGCCCACGGCATCCCTGCCGCCCACGTCGTCGGAGTCTCGATGGGCGGAGCGCTTGCGCAGCTGCTCGCGCTCGACTTCCCGGGTCACGTCCGCTCTCTCGTCCTGATCAGCACGACGCAGGCGCTGCCCGGCGGGCGCGGCGGGCTCCCGGCGCCGACCGAGGAGTTCAGCCGGTTCGCGGCCACGGCAACGGTCGACTGGACCGATCGAGACTCGGTGGTCGACTACCTCGTCGAGTACTCGCGCGTGCTCGCCGGAGGTCGGCGTCCGTTCGACGAGACTAGGCTCCGCAGCCTGGTGCGACGCGACGTCGAGCGTGCCCGCGACTTCGCCGCGGCGCAGAACCACGACATGCTCTCGGACGACGAACGCTCACGCTCGCCGCTGTCCTCGATCGCCGTCCCGACGCTCGTGGTTCACGGCACCGCCGATCCGCTCTTCCCGTTCCCGCACGGCGAGGCGCTCGCCGCCGAGATCCCCGGCGCGCGGCTGCTGGCGCTCGACGGAGTCGGCCACGGCGTCGAGCGCGCCGACTGGGACGCGCTCGCACGAGCGGTCCTCGAACACACTCACGGATAGTCGACGACGTACACGGGAGCGCCGATCCGGGTGGTGTCTGCCGGCCCACCTACCCCGTTCACGACGTGGTCGATCGTCCCTGCGCTGAGATTGACGGTCATGATGTGGTGCAGGCGCACGCCCGGGGTCTCCGGGACCTCGAAGCCGTTCTCGGTGTGGATCGCCGGGTTGTTCCGGTTGAAGACGTAGACACCGCCGCCGTCGAGCCGGTGGGTCCCCACCTGGTCCGAGACCTTGTACCCGGCCCACCCCTCGATGCCGTCGTGCATCCAGTCCGCCTGCGTCGGAGGGTCGTACGGCAGCTCGTTCTGGTACAGGATGGTCCGGCCGTGCTCGCCGTTCCAGACGGTGTTGTACTCCTGGAAGTGCTCGACGAACAGCCCGGTCGCGGTGACGTTGTCGCCGTTCACGACCACGCCGTTGCGGCCGATGTTGGTGTTCCAGCGCTCGGTGTCGGAGAGGCCCTCGACGCCGTGGTCGGCACGCCACACCCAGGTGTGGTCGATCAGGACGTTGTCGCGATTGACCTCGAGCGCGATGTCGGCGCTCCCGAGATGGGGCCCGCCGACCCGGAAGTACACGTCGGACAGGGTCGTCGGGTTGGCAGGATCGTTCTTCTTGGGGCTCGAGTTGCCGTTCTTCTTACCGACCTGCAGGAGGACCGGGGACTCGACGGGCCCCGCGTCGACCGTGACGCCGGCGACGACGACGCCCGGAGCGTCGGCGATCTTGAGCGGGATCGCTCCGTCGACCGCGGTGAGTGTCGCGTGTCCGAGCCCGAGGACGACCGTGTCCGCGCGCTTGACCGAAATGCTCTTCGCGACGTCGTAGACGCCGGGGGTGAGCAGTAGGTTCATGCCGCGGGCGAGCTGGTTGTTGATCGTCTGCACCGAGTCCGACGGCGAGGCGACGAAGAAGTCGTGGAGCGGGACTGTGCGGCCGGGCGTCATGCCGTTCGCCCAGGAGATGCCGCTCGTGTTGGTGTGCGCTGACGGCACTCGCACCTCGTAGCCGCCCTGGGCGTTGACGAACAGGTACGGCTTCTCGCGGCTGACGGGAGTCGTCGGGAGAGTCGTGTAGGGCGGGCTCGGGAACGTGGCGTCGGACGGCGCGCCTTCGACACCCGCGAAGACCTGGTTCCAGACCGCGTTCGACCAACCGCCGATCCGGCTGTTGCGAATCAGCCACTGCTGCTGCGAGCCGTTGATGACGAACGGCAGGTTCGAGTCGGCGATGAAGCCGCCGCTCGCGAACTGCGGCCCGGCGGTGCAGTAGTCCATGAGCGAGACGTTTCCGCCGGTGATGTTCAGCCGGCGCATCGACGACGCCTGCGAAACCGCCCAGAAGTTCGCGGAGGCGCGACAGCCGTCCTGCCCGCGCGCGTTGATCGCGATCGACAGGTTCGACAGCGTGCGCCAGAAGTTCACGAGCGCGTGGCAGTCGCTCGTGCCCCCGCCCGCGAAGCAGCGGTTGTACACCTCGATCTTCCCGTTGATCACCACGTCCCGCGGCGAGGAGCCGAGCCCGGCGACCTCGGTGTAGTAGCCGACCTTGAGCTGGAGCGGCGCGGTCGTCGTGCCGTAGATACCCGGCATGAAGAGGAGCGCGTAGCGGTTCGTACCCATCTCGGCGCCGACCTGCTGTGCGTAGACCGCATCGACGGCCGCCTGGATCTGGCTGACGGGGATGCTCGGGTCGAAGATCAGGACGTTCGGCCCGAAGGGATTCGCCGGCGGTGCGGCGCTCGCGGTGGATCCGCCGGAACCGGCTCCGACGATGAGCGTGAATAGAACGAGTACGAAGGAGAGAAACGCCGCCGACCGAACCCGCAACATGTGGAACCTCCTGGCTCTCGCGACCGTGAGCCGAGAACCTAACGAGCGCGGCTTTTCCGTGCCGGCTCGTCCGACCTGGGAGCGCGTGACCGGTGCCTACTTCCGGACGCGGTACGTGAGGCGCGCGAACTGCTTGTCGCGGGCGACGTCGACCAGCTCCAGCTGCTTCGAGGTCAGCCGCCGCGGCAGCAGTGGCGCGCCGCGCCCGAGCGTCACCGGCGCGACCCCGGCCAGGATCTCGTCCAGCAGGCCCTGGTCGGCGAACTGCCCGACGAGGTCGCCGCCTCCGACGAGCCAGATGTTCTTTCCGTCTGCAGCCGCGGCCATCTCCTCGTACACCGGCGCCACGTCCCCCTGGACGAACCGGATGTCGGCTCCGGCGATCGGCGCGAGGTCGCGATGCGTGAACACCCAACACGACGTGTCGCCGTAGTAGCCGCGCCACTTGTCGGGCTCGTCGACCAGGTTGTCGTGCTCGAGCACCCACTCGTAGGTCGTCGCGCCCATCGCCATGGCGCCGACCTCGGCGAAGAACGAGCCGAACGAGTGCTCGCCGCCGCCCGTGTCCCGATCGACCTCGAACAGCCAGTCGAGCGAGTTGTTCTCGTCGGCGATGTACCCGTCGAGAGTGGTGGCGGTGTAGTACTGCGTCTTGCCCACCCAGGCCAGTCTGCCAGTCTGCACCCACCACCTCGAGCCACCAGGAGGAATCGTGACGAATACGGAGCGCAACAAGCAGACGGTCGCTCGGCTCTTCGACGCCTTCCGCGCCGGAGACATCGACGCGTTCGAGGATCTGATCGCGGAGGACTACGTCCAGCACAACCCGCAGGCGGGCAACGGCCTCGACGCGGTGAAGGAGTTCTTCCGTCCGGTCGGCCCGGTCGACGTCGACGTCTACCGCGTGATCGCGGAGGGCGACCTCGTCGTCGCGCACTCGCACTACAAGACGTTCAACATGGCCGGAGCGGACATCTGGCGGTTCGACGGCGAGGGCAAGATGATCGAGCACTGGGACGTGCTTCAGACGGTGCCCGAGACGACCGCCAGTGGGAACGACATGTTCTCGCAGCTGAGCTAGGCGGCCGATGAGCTTGCGCGCCCTCGCGGCTGCGGGGTCAGACGAATCGCGGTCGGGATCTCTCGCTCGAGCGCGAGCGCCGACAACGCGGCGGCGAGAGCGACGGCGGCCGAGCCGAGCATCGCAGCCTCGGGCGAGACGCTGAGCAGCTGCGCTCCGACCGTGGGCGCGAGCGCCAACCCGAGCCACCACGACAACGCGATCACCGCCATGTAGCGCCCCCGCAGCGCCGGCGGCGCGAGATCGGCGACGAGCGGCATCAGCACCGTCGTGTGCAGGCATTCGCCGACGGCGACGACGACTGCGGCGACGAGCAACGCTGCCGCCGCGACGGGCACGTCGAACGACCCGGCTGCCACGACGAGCAGGCAGGCAGGCACGAATATCAGCGCGCCTAAAGCCATCGTCACGGTACGTCGACGGCCCTCGGCGAGCTTCGCGGCGGGAACCTGCGCGACGACGACAGTGACCGCGTTGCCGAGCACGAGCAGGCCGACCAGCCGCGTGCTGACGCCGATCTCCCCACGCGCGTAAGCGGGCACGATCCACGAGAAGATGCCCCACCCTACGGCGATTACCGCGATGTTGATCAGCGCGAGGCGCACGAACGGCCGATCCCGGAGCACGACCCTGTAGCCGCCGGCGACCGGCGCCGGCCGCACGTCGTCACGGACGCCGACGAGGAGGATCACGGCGTACACGAGGTACGTCACGGCGTTGACGAGGAACAGCGCGACGAAGCCGCCGAGGCCGTAGGCCGCGATCACGCCTCCGACCAGCCCGCCGATTCCGATCCCGAGGTTCGACGCGACGCGGGAGACGGCGGTGGCGCGATGCCGGACCTCCGGCGGCGCCAGCGAGGCGAGCAGCGCCGACTGGCTGGGCTGAAGCCCCCCGTTGCCGATCCCGGCCGCGGCGGCGGCCGCGAACGCCTGAGCCGGCGTCTGCGCGAAGGCGAGCCCCGCAAAGCCGGCGCCGAGCGCCACCAGCGACGCGGCGGCGATCGCCCGCGAGCCGACCCGGTCGATTAGCGGGCCGGCGAGCGGGGCGGCGACGACCGCGAGGCCGGTGACGACTCCGATGACGAGCCCGGCGACCCCGAGGCTGAAGCCGCGGCCGTCGTGGAGGTAGATGACCTCGAACGGCATCACGCAGCCCCAACCGACGTAGTTGAGGAAGACCCCGGCCTGGACGACCCACACTTCCCTCGGGAGCTGGAAGCGCAGGATCGCGGCGAGTTTGTTATAGTACAAGTGACACATTTATGCTAGAACACTGTATCGCCCGCGGCGCGGGCGCCGCAACGATTTCGTCCGCGATCGAGGCCGAGATTGCGCACGGACGGCTCGGCCCGGAGACCAAGCTCCCCACGGTTCGCGAGCTCGCGGCCAGCCTCGAAGTCAGTCCGGCGACCGTCGCAGCCGCTTATCGGACCCTGAAGCAGCGCGGCTTCGTCGTCGCCGAGCGCGCCCGCGGGACGACGGTCGCACCCGCCCCCCCGGTGCGGGTCAAGCGCGTCGCCCCGCTGCCGCCGGGCGTCCGCGATCTCTCGAACGGGAACCCCGACCTCCGGCTGCTGCCGTCGCTCGCGGACGCACTCGCGCAAGTCGACCCGGGCCACAAGCTCTACGGCGGCCCGGCGAAGCTCCCTGAGCTCGCCGCGCTGGCCGAAGCGGAGTTCGCCGCGGACGGCGTGCGTGGCGAGATCGCGGTGACCGGCGGAGCGCTCGACGCGATCGAGCGCGCGTTGCAGACCGAGCTTCGAGCCGGGGATCGAGTCGTCGTGGAAGACCCGAGCTGGCCGCGGATCGCCGACCTCGTCCACGCCCTCGGCCTCCTGGCCGAGCCCGTCGCGGTCGACGAACGCGGGCTGGTGCCTGAGCACCTGGAAGCAGCGTTACGTCGCGGCGCGCGCGCGGTGATCGCGACGCCCCGCGGCCAGAACCCGACCGGCGCGGCGGCCGACGCCGAGCGCGGGCTAGCACTCCAGGCCGTCCTCGCGCGCGATCCCGACGTGCTCGTGATCGAGGACGACTACGTCGCCCGCGTCGCCGGCGCGCCGTACGTCCCGCTCCATCGGGCCGAGGGCCGGTGGGCCGTCGTGCGGTCGCTGTCGAAGGTGCTCGGCCCCGACCTCCGTATCGCGGTCGTCGCCGGCGACGAGCTGACGATCTCGCGGATCGAGGGACGCCAGCGCCTCGGGCCCGGCTGGGTGAGCCAGATCCTGCAGCAGGTCGCGGCTCTGCTGCTCCGAGACGAAGCGACCGTCGAGCTTCTCGGTCGAGCGCAGGAGACCTATGCCGAGCGCCGCGGCGCGCTGGTGTCCGCTCTTGCGGCGAGGCGGATCGGCGCCTACGGGGACTCGGGCCTCGGCGTCTGGGTGCCGCTCGCGGACGAGGCAGCCGCCGTGAGGGAGCTCCTCGATCTGGGCTGGGCCGTCAGCCCGGGTGAGCGCTACCGCTTCCGGAGCGCGACGGGAATCCGGATCACGACCGCGGACCTCGAGCCCGACGAGGCCGAACGGCTGGCAGAGGCGATCGCGGCGCTGACCGGCCCACCGGCCGCCACGTACGCCGGCTAGTCCTTCGCCGGAAGCGAGCGCGCGTACGTCGACCCGACGTCGACCCACTTCGACAGCTCGGCATCGGTGCCGACGTCGTCGGCCTCGACGCGCAGCCAGCCGCGCATCTCGCGGCCCCGCATCTCCATCGGACGGGCGGTCGACGCCGTCACCAGCGCGTCCGACTCGTCGGGGTCCGCGCGCACGAGGATCCCGCCCTGGCCGCTCGCCCCGATCGCCATGTTGCCCCCGATCAGGAACGCGAGCCCGCCGAACATCTTCTTCTCGGTCAGCGCCCGCTCGTCGCCGAGCAGCGCGCGGATGCGATCGGCGAGCTCCTCGTCGTACGCCATGTTCAGGCCGGCGGCAGGTTCTGGTTGATCCGGAAGAAGTTGTCGGGGTCGTACTTCCGCTTCAGCACCTTCAGGCGGTCGTACTTCGCCGCGCCGTACGCCTGCCGCACCCGGTCCTCGCCCTCGTCCATCAGGAAGTTGACGTACACGGTCGTGAAGTGCGGCTCGAGTGCCGTCCAGAAATTGCGCACCCACTCGCGCTCCTCGTCGAAGCCCTCTGCCGTCGCCGTGGAGGCGCCGATGTTGTAGGTGAAGCCGGCGTCGCGGCCGCTGAACGCAGTTTCGTCCTCCCCCACGCGCGCGACCGCGCCGCCGCGCTGCCAGATCGGGAACGACGTGAGCGGCGACGCGATCCGGAGCGAGTGCTCGACGGTCGTGTCGATGATCTCGTCGGTCATCTCCGGCACATCGGCGCTCTTGAAGTAGTACCAGCGGCCCGGCACGAAGCTCGGGTCGAACATCGCCTGATGGGTGAGGAACGGCTTCCGGCTGCACACGTCGGCGGCGGGCTTGCCGAACTCCTTCATCGGCCGGATCACCTCCTCGCCCTCCTCGGCGTTGCCGGCCCAGCACGGGACGACCATCACGACCGGCACGCCGTGCAGCTCTTCGGGGACGAACGGAAGCGGCGGCGCCTTGCGGTGGATGAGGATCGTCATCAGCTCGTCCGGCGCGTCGGCGACCCAGTCGCGGTAGAAGCGCAGAACATCGGGCGCGTCGTCCATCGGCCAGAAGATCGGGCCTGCGACCACCGTCGGGCCGACCGGAACGAGCTCGAACTCGAACTCGGTCACGATCCCGAAGTTGCCGCCGCCGCCGCGGAGCCCCCAGAAAAGATCGGCGTTCTCGTCGGCGGTCGCCTGGAGGAACTCCCCGTCGGCGGTCACGACGTCCATCCGGAGCAGCCGGTCGATCGAGAGGCCGTGCTTCCGCATGATCCAGCCGATCCCGCCGCCGAGCGTCAGGCCGGCGACGCCGGTGTGCGTGACGATCCCCGACGGCGCGGCCAGTCCGAACGCCTGCGTCTCGCGGTCGAGCTCGCCGAGCAGAACGCCGGCCTGGACGCGCGCGGTACGCGTCTGCGGATCGACCCGCACGCCCTTCATCAGGCTGAGGTCGATCACCACCACGTCGTCCGCGACCGACAGCCCGGGGAAGCTGTGGCCGCCGCTCCGCACCGCGGCGGGCAGGCCGTTCACGCGACAGAACTTCACAGCGGCGATGACGTCGGCGACCCCGGCGCAGCGCAGGATCAGCGCGGGGCGCCGGTCGATCGAGCCGTTCCAGACCTTGCGGTGCACGTCGTAGGCCGGGTCGTCTCGGCCGACGACCTGCCCGCCGAAGCCCGCCTGTAGCTCCGCCAGGGCAGCGTCATCGAGCGTCAGTCCTTCCGCGATCGCGGTCACATTGCCTAGTCTCTCACCGAAGTGGCATCAGATCCACACCGCTGGCGCATCCTCGCGGTCGTCGCGACGGCCTTCTTCATGACGATCCTCGACGTCTCGATCGTCAACGTCGCGCTCCCCTCGATCGGCGAAGACCTCGAGTTCTCCCGCGAGAACCTGCAATGGGTGATCACGGCGTATGCGATCACGTTCGGCGGCTTTCTCCTGCTGGGCGGCCGCGCCGCCGACCTCCTCGGGCGGCGGCGGGTGTTCCTCGTCGGCGTCGCGCTGTTCACGATGGCCTCGCTCGTCTGCGGTCTCTCCGGGTCGGAGGGAATGCTGATCGCGGCCCGCGCCGTCCAGGGCCTCGGCGGCGCGATCATCGCGCCCGCGGCGCTCTCGATCGTGATGACGAGCTTCGAGGAGGGCGCGGAGCGAAACAAGGCGCTGGGCATCTGGGGCGCCCTCGGTGGGAGCGGCGCCGCGGTGGGCGTGCTCGCCGGTGGCATTCTCACCGAGTCGCTCGGCTGGGAGTGGATCTTCTGGGTGAACGTCCCGGTCGGCGCAGCCGTCATCGCGCTGACGCCGTTCGTGGTGCCCGAGAGCTTCCGCCAGACCACCCGGCGCCGCTACGACCCGCTCGGTGCGATCACCGTCACGGCGGGCCTGGCGCTGCTGGTGTACGCGATCTCGGAGGCGCCGAACGTGGGCTGGGCCACCGCGCGGACGATCCTGCTCCTCGCTGCGGCGGCCGCCTTGCTGATCGCATTCGTCGTCGTCGAGCGGACGGTCGAGGAGCCGCTGATGCCGTTCCGGATCTTCCGCGTGCACACGGTCGCCGGCGCCAATGCGGTCGGAGCGCTGCTCGGCGCCGTCATCTTTTCCAACTTCTTCCTGCTGACGCTCTACGTGCAGAACGTGCTCGGCTTCTCGGCGCTCAAGACGGGAGTCACGTTCCTCGCGACGGCCGGCACCGCCGTGCTCTCGGCCGGCGTCGCGCAGGCACTGACGACCAGATTCGGCGCGAAGCTGATCATGACGATCGGGCTCCTCCTGCTAACCGCGGCGATGGTCTGGTACGCGCAGATCCCTGCCGACGGCAGCTACGCGTCCGACCTCCTCCCCGGCTACGTCATGGTCGGCGTCGGGATCGCGTTCGCGTTCGTGCCCGTTTCGATCGCAGCGCTCGCCGGCGTCGCCGAGCGCGAGGCCGGGCTGGCCTCGGGCCTGATCAACACCTCGCAGCAGATCGGCGGCGCGATCGGAGTGGCTGTCGCGTCGACGGTCTTCACGAGCCACTTCAAATCGCTGACGAGCGAGGGCAACCCGCTGCCGGAGGCGCTGACAGGCGGCTACCGCTGGGCGTTCTGGGCGCTCGCGGTCTTCGGCGTCGCCGCCGTGGTGGCGGCGGTCACGCTGGTCCGGCGCGAGGAGCTCGCGGAGAGCCCGACGGCGGCACCGGCGGCGTAAGCGCGCCGAGATCTGCTGGCGTGTTGACATTGGCGAGCGCTGCCTCGTCGATCCGCACACGCACGGCGTCGAGCTCCTCTACAGCGTCGCGGAGGGCTAGCTCACCGGCTTCCAGGCGCCGCTCGAGAACCGCGAGCGCCGTTCGGCGGTAGGCGCCGGGGAGCGGCCCCGCCTGGGTGGTCGCCGCGTCTCGGCACGCGACCGCGAGCCGACGCAGCTCGCGCTCGCGGACAAACGGCGTGTCGACCGGGAGGAAGACGGAGATCTCGAAGCGCGCGGCGCGCAGCCCGGCGACGACTCCGGCGATCGGCGCCTGGACGTCGATGCCGTCGTCCATCACCGTGAACGGAAGCTCCGGCCCACCGCGCTTGCCGAGCGCGATTCGCTCGTCGCACCACGCGAGCGCGCTCCAGGCACGTTCGGCGAGCGTCTGCGTCCCGAACCGCGCCAGCGCCTTCGGCGAGCCAAAGCGCCGGCTCCCTCCGCCGACGAGCAGAATGCCTGTGATGGATCCCTGGCTCTCGGAAGCGCGCGACCGGATCGCGGAACGCGCCGGAATCTCGCCTGCCGAGCTGGAGCTGGACGCCGACACCGAAGCGACGCTACTCGACCTTGCGCGCGTGGCCGCGCACGAGAGCGGCGCGAGGACGAACGCGCCGCTGCTCTGCTACCTGGCCGGGCGGGTCGCCGACCGCGTCCACGCCGACGAGATCGATCGGCTGTTGCGCTAGCGGCGCATATGGGTATCTCGAAGGGCGATGGCGAGCGAGCGCATCGCAGATCCGTGGGGGCCCGCAACACCGTATGAGGCGGGGACGGCGTGGCCAGTTCGCGTCGACGCGCACTCCGACGGCGAGCCCGAGCGCTGGGTGCAGTCCGCGTGCGTGCTGTGCTCGAACGGCTGCGCGCTCGACGTCGGCGTAGCCGACGGCCGGATCGTCGGAGTGCGCGGCCGCGGCGTCGACCGCGTCAACCACGGCCGCCTCGGCCCGAAAGGCCTGTACGGCTGGCAGGCGAACAACTCGCCTGACCGCCTAACGAGGCCACTCGTCCGCCGCGGGGGGAACCTGGAGGAGGCCGGTTGGGGCGAGGCGATGGACACAGTCCTCGAACGCGCGCGCAGCCTGCTCGACGAGAAGGGCCCGAGCGCGTTCGGTTTCTACACGAGCGGCCAGCTCTTCCTCGAGGACTACTACACGCTCGCCGTGCTCGCGCGAGGCGGCATCGGGACGAACCACCTCGACGGGAACACCCGGCTGTGCACCGCGACGTCCGGCCAGTCGCTGAAGGAGACGTTCGGCTGCGACGGCCAGCCCGGCACGTTCGCGGACGTCGACCACTGCGACACGCTGCTCCACGTCGGCATCAACATCGCCGAGACGCAGACGGTCTCGTGGGCCCGGATGCGCGACCGCCTGGAGGGCGCCGGCCGGCCGCGCCTCGTCGTGATCGACCCGCGCCGGACGGAAGCCGCGCGGCACGCGGACGTCCACCTGCCGATCCGCAACGGCACGAACGTCGCCGTCCTGAACGCGCTCATCCGCGAGCTGATCGAAAACGGCCGCGTCGACCAGGAGTGGGTCGACTCGCACACGGTCGGCTTCGAGGCGCTCGCAAAGACCGTCAAGCCGTACACGCCCGAGCACGCGGCCGAGATCTGCCGGATCGACGCAGGCGCGATCCGCGCCGCCGCGGAGCTCCTCGGCGACGCCGAGCGCCTGCTGTCCTTCGCGCTCCAGGGCGTCTACCAGTCGAACCAGGCGACCGCGGCGGCCTGCCAGGTGAACAACATCAACCTGCTGCGCGGGATGATCGGCCGCCCGGGCTGCGGCGTGCTGCAGATGAACGGCCAGCCGACCGCGCAGAACACGCGCGAGACCGGCTGCAACGGCGACCTCCCCGCCTTTCGCAACTGGCAGAACGACCAGCACGTGGAACAGCTTGCGCGGCTCTGGAACGTCGACCCGCTGACGATTCCCCACTACGGACCACCGACGCACGCGATGCAGATCTTCCGCTATGCCGAGCAAGGCTCGATCTCCTTCCTCTGGATCAGCGGCACCAACCCCGCGGTCTCGCTCCCGGAGCTGGCGCGAATTCGATCGGTCCTCGCCGACGAGCGCCTCTTCGTCGTCGTCTCCGACGCGTTCCCGAACGAGACAACCGAGCTCGCCGACGTCGTCTTCCCAACGGCGATCTGGGGCGAGAAGACGGGCACGTTCACCAACGCCGACCGCACCGTCCATCTCTCCGAGCAGGCGGTCGAGCCGCCCGGCGAGGCGCGCGCCGACCGCGAGATCTTCCTCGACTTCGCCGACGGCCTCGGCCTCCAGGACAAGGACGGCGCCCCGCTGATCAAGTGGAGAACGCCGGAGGAGGTGTTCGACGCATGGCGTGAATGCTCGCGCGGGCGCCCGTGCGACTACTCGGAGATCAGCTACGAGGCCCTACGCGGCGGCAGCGGCATCCAGTGGGGCGGCGAGCGGCTCTACACGGACGGCCGCTTCCCGACGGAGCCGGACTACTGCGAGGACTTCGGCCACGAGCTGACGACGGGCGTGACGTTCACGGAGGTCGAGTTCAAGGCCCTGGGCGCCGCCGGCCGCGCCATGCTCAAGCCCGCGCCCTATGTTCCGCCCACCGAGGAGCCGACCGACGAGTACCCGTTGATCCTCAACACCGGGCGGACCGTCTACCACTTCCACACGCGCACGAAGACCGGACGCGCTCGGCAGCTGGTCGACGCCGCGCCGGACGTCTGGGTCGAGCTTTCCGAGGCCGATGCCGTTCGGCTCGGCGTCGGCGAAGGCGACGTCGTCCGCGTAGAGTCCGCGCGAGGACGCGTCGACGCGCCCGTTCGCCTGACCGGCGTTCGCGACGGTGTCGTCTTCATTCCGTTCCACTACGGCTACTGGGACCGCGGCGGGCGCGACGGCCACGACCGCGCCGCGAACGAGCTGACGATCACGCTCTGGGACCCGGTGTCGAAGCAGCCGATCTACAAGACGGCGGCCGTCCGCGTGGAGCGAGTGTGAAGCTCGACGAGGCGGTCGCGACGCTGCACGCCGCCGAGCTCGCCCTCGCGGACGACTTCCGCGAGCTGAGCGCGCTCCACGCCGCGGAGCACGACGTCCACCATCAGGCGCAGAGGTTCGCGAAGCAGTGCGACGCGCACGCCGAGCGCCTGATGCCGATCGTCGAGCGCTACGGCTCCAGCGGTGGCGGCGTCGACGGGAGCGCGTTTTCCGGCGAGCTGCTCGACGACCTTCGTGACCTCTACGTCGCCGCGCACGAGACCCTGATCATGTGGATCATCGCCGGCCAGGGAGCGAAGGCCGCGCGCGACGAAGAGCTTCTTCAGGTCACGCAGGAGCTCCAGTCGGAGACCGACCTGCAGATGAAGTGGGCGCTGACCCACATCAAGCTGTCCGCGCCGCAGGCGCTCGTGTCGTGAGCGTTAGACCTCGAGCGCGCTGAGCAGGACGAGGACGAGGGTGGTCACGGCGAGCAGGCCGTGCAGCGCCACGATCGGAACCGGGAAGTGCTGCTCGGCGGGCTGTCCGGTCGGCCCCTCCTCCGAGACGGCAACCGGTCCGGCTCCGGCCTGACGGCGCCGCCACCAGATCGCGAACATCGTCCAGCCCAGGACCGCCACGACGAGAAGGATTGCGAACGCGATCCAGGCGAGCGCGTCGCTGTCGTTGGCGACGTAGACGATCCAGAGGACGAGGCCGAGCGCGGCCAAGCCGAAGTGGCTGAGGATCAGCGGCGGTCGGATCCGGCTGCCCTCACGTTGTCGCATGCCGCCGCGGCTCCACCAGATTGCGAGGAGCACGAAGCCGCCGCCTGCGGTGACGATCCAGCTGATCAGTGCGGCCCATTCCATTCTTGTACCTCCTTCCGGGCCTCGCGAAGGCAGCGGATCTTAAGCGAGCGATGTTCAACAGGCGGCAGTGGGGGAACTACCGCGAGCAGTCCCCAGCATGCGGCAACAGGAGGTTCGCATGAAGCTCAGCTATCTCCTCCACGGCCTTCCCGGTCACCCGCTGCACCCCCCGCTCACGGACGCGACCATCGGCGCCTATACCGCCGCGACGGCGTTCGGAGTCCTGAGTGCGCTCGGGGTCTCGGAGCAGAACACCGCCACGGCGTGGTGGCTCGCGCTCGTGGTCGGACTCGTCGTGACCGCCCCGACGGCGCTGACGGGCCTGATCGATTGGCTCGCCATCACCTGGGGTAGCCCGCTGTGGCGCACGGCGACGCTGCATTTGTTCTCGATGCTGACCGGGACGGTGTTCTTCCTCCTCGCGGCGATCTTCGGGCACGGCGGCTACGTCGACGGCGCAGCGACGGCCGGCTCCCTGATCCTCACGCTCGTCGGGTTCGGCTTCCTGACCCTTGGCGGCTGGCTCGGCGGCACGATCGTGTTCGTGCACGGGATGCGCGTCCTCAATCTCGTGGAGGAGCCGAGCGCGCGTGCGGTCGCTCCGGCGCCGACGCCCGAGAAGGAGGCGGCGGCCGCCGAGTGAATCTGCCTCCGGGCCCGATCGACGTCTGGGTCAATAACGCTATTGGCGGCGCTTCCTGCTCCTCAACTACGGACGCCAGACGCCGGTCGTGACCGTGATCGCGCACGGCGCGATCGTCGGCGGCTTCGTGGCGTGGTCCGGCTGACGCTATGCCGCCGCGAGACTCGGTACAGGCGCGAAGCGCTCGACGCCGGCCCGCAGCGCAGCGAGATCGGCACGTGTTCCGGCGAGCACACGTCGGTGGAGCTGGATCATCACGGCTGCATCGTCGTCGAGACGATCCGCGCAGGCAGCGAGGAGTCGACGGTAAGGGTCGAGACCATCGCCGCCGGCGAAGACCGCGCCGGCGGGCTCGCCGGTCAGGTCTGGATAACGGTCGGCCTCCGCGACGGGAAGGTAGGGCAGGTTCGCCACGACGAGGTCGATCGGACCGTCGACCGGCTCGAGCAGGTCGCCGTGGCAGACGGTGATGCGATCGCTCAAACCGTGGCGGTAAATGTTCACGCGCGCGAGGCCGACCGCGCACCGGCTCGTATCCGTGGCCACGACGCGCGCATTCGGTGCCGCGGCGGCGATCGCGACGGCGATCGCGCCCGAGCCCGTCCCGACATCGACGACGCACGCGTCACGGGAGCGTGAACCTAGGACGCGTAGCGTGGCAGCGACGAGCTGCTCGCTCGCTTCCCGCGGCGTCATCACTTCGCCCGGGCGCGCTGCAAACGAGAGGCCGTTGAAGATGACCTGGTCCACAGTCGAGGATCGCGGGTTACAGCGCCTGCTCGCCGCCCACGAGCGCGCGAAGGCTCTCGTGCTCCTCGCGACAGGCGGGGCAGCCGACAAGGTGGGCGCGCAGACCGGGGATCGCGGCGTCGGCATCCGCACCGGCGAGCTCCAGCTCGACGTAGCGGTCGAGCTGCTCGAAGCACTCGTCGCAGCCGACCTCGGGCTCCGCCGGCCCGAGCAGCCGGCCCAGTGCCTGCTTCAGATCGGGTCGCTCGGTCATTTCGTCTCCTCCAGCGTCTCCAGGGAAAGGCCCTGCTCCTCGAGGTGGGACCTCAGCTTCCGCCGCGCGTCGTGCAGCGTCTTGTAGAGCGCGCCGCGCGTCGTGTTCAGACGCTCGCCGAGCACGTCGATCGGAACTCCGTTGAGCGCCAGAGCGACCAGGACGCGCCGCTGGTGCGGGCTCAGGACCTCGGCAATCGCTCCCTGCAGGGTGTCGAGCAGCTCGCTCTGCTCGGCCGACTGGTCGGGCTCGATCCCCGCGCTCGAAAAGAGGCCCCACGTCTCGGGCTCGAGCGGAACCTCGCGGCCCTGCCACGCTCGCCGGCGCAGCTTCACGGCCGCCTCGAGTAGCGCGAACTTGTAGGCCCACGTCGTGAAGCGGCTGGCGCCGCGAAAGTTGTCGAGCCGGGCGAGGATCGAGACGAGCGCGTCGTCGGCCGCCTGGTTCGCGACGTCGTCGAGGTCGTTGCCGCGGAGGTGCGGCAGCGACGGCCGGCGCCGGGCGCACTCGTAGCGTGCCGCGCGAAGCAGGAGCGAGTGCAGCCGCTCGACCGCCTCGTCGTGCTCGCGGCCTTCCGAGCGCAGGCCGCGCAGCCACTCGCGCGATTCCGGGTCGAGCGGCCGTGCTTCCGATCGGGACGTCGTCGAATCCACCTGCGCGCCGCCTACGGTAGCCACGCTCACGCCGCGGTTCCCTCCACCTCGAGCGGAGCGAGGATCCGCACGGCGAGCTCCGGAGCGCAACCGCGCTCGGTCAGCTCGATCAGCGCGTGCAGGTCGTAGCGCGGGTCGCCGGCGATTCGCGCCGCGAGCGGCAACGAAAAGCCGGCGTCCGCGAGCTGGCCGCGCCGCCAGCCGACGATCTGCGTCTCGTCGATCTCGGTCACTTGCATACCCCGTTAGTGCCGGCGGCGCGGCGTTTCTTACCTCGGCTACCGAAACCGCTTCGGGAACTGCTCGATCAACCCGTCCGAGAGGAGATCGGACAGGTGCAGGGCGTGGTCGTGGATCTTGTCGTAGGCCGCGACGTCGGCTGCCCAGTCGCCGTGGAGCCGGGCGACAACCTCGTCCGTCGTGAGCCTCAGATGGGTGCTCAGCTCAGCCTTCATCGCGTCGAGCTTCCACTCATCCGGGTTGACGCTGTGCAGCAGCGCGGCGATGTCGTCGCCGTTCCTCGCCCAGCGCGCCTGCGCGTCGGCGAGCGCGGCGGCGTTCCCCGCCCTGGCCGCGGCGATCACGTCCGCCGCGATCAGAATGTGCTTGCGGAGCTCTTCCGTCAGAGCTCTGCCGGCGGCGTCGCCGTAGAAGGGCTTGACCGCGTTGC
>Ga0126309_10000077_pt1 | contig 32360 bp, 13 predicted proteins | sample Plot56_FD_92541 | JGI IMG/M metagenome (GOLD analysis project Ga0126309, IMG submission 92541) | Serpentine soil microbial communities from UC McLaughlin Reserve, CA, USA - Plot56 | ecosystem: Environmental > Terrestrial > Soil > Grasslands | place: USA: UC McLaughlin Reserve, Lake County...
GGCCGCCTGCGGCTGACCTGGACCTACAGCGCCAACCGTCACGAGGCCGCGACGCTCCAGAGAGTCGTCGACCGGTTCCTCGGCGCTCTGCGCGAGCTGATCGAGCATTGCCGCACGGCCGAGCCGGGCTTCACCCCGTCGGACTTCCCGCAGGCGCGGGTGAGCCGCCAGGAGCTGGACCGGGTTCTGGCCGGGCTCGGCAGCCGGCGGCAGGAGATCGAGACGCTCTTCGAGCTGTCGCCCATGCAGCAGGCCATGCTGTTCCACAGCCTGTACGCGCCGGGCTCGGGGGTCTACGTCACCCAGGTCAGCCTGCGGATGACCGGCCGGCTCGACGTCGAGGCTTTCCTGCGCGCATGGCAGCGCATGGTCGAGCGCCACTCCGTTCTGCGCACCGCGTTCGTCTGGGACGGTCTGGAAAAGCCGCTCCAGGTGGTCTTCCGGCGGGCGGAGCTGGAGGTGCGGCGCGAAGCGTGGGCGGAGCTGGACGTGGCGGAGCAGCACGCCCGGCTCGCCGCGTGCCTGGAGGCGGACCGCGAGCGCGGGTTCGACCTTGCGACGGCGCCTCTCCTGCGCCTGGGCCTCGTCGAGCTGGGGCCGGAGGATTGGCAGCTCGTCCTCACCCAGCACCACATCCTGAGCGACGGCTGGTCGCAGGGCCTGCTGTTCGGCGAGCTGTTCGCCTGCTATGGCGCGTTCGCCGAAGGGCGGGAGCCGGCCCTGCCGCGCGCCCGGCCGTTCCAGGACTACGTCGCCTGGTTGCAGCGGCAGGAGCTGGGAGAGGCGGAGGGCTTCTGGCGGCGGCGGCTCGCGGGCTTCGAGAGCCCGACGCTGCTCGCGGGCGGCGACGGACGGGCCGCCGCACAGATGGGCTTCCGCGCAGCGCGGCGGCGGAGCGGCGGGCTCCCGGCGGCGGAGACCGCGGCTCTGCGCGAGCTGGGGCGGCGGCACCACCTGACGCTCAACACCCTGGTGCAGGGGGCCTGGGCGCTGGTGCTGGCGCAGGCCACCGGCGGCGGCGGGGTGGTGTTCGGCAACACGGTGGCCGGCCGGCCGCCGGAGCTGCCCGGGGTGGAATCGATCTTCGGCCTGTTCATCAACACCCTGCCGGTGCGGGTGGAAGTCGATCCGTCGCGCGGCCTGCTGCCGTGGCTCTCCGAGCTGCAGGAGCGCCAGGTGGAGGCGCGGCACTACGAGCACGCGCCGCTCCACCAGGTGCAGAGCTGGAGCGGCCTCGCGCCGGGCGTGGCGCTGTTCGACCACGTCCTGATCTTCGAGAACCAGCCGCTGGATGCGGCCGTGGCCCAGGGTCTGCCGGGGTTGACGATCTCGGAGATGGCGCCGGCCGAGCTGACGAACTATCCGCTCTCCGTGGCGATCTTTCCGGGCGCCGAGCTGCACCTGGACGTGATCTATGACGGCCGCCGCTTCGATGCCCCGGTCGTGGTCCGTCTGCTGGAGCGCCTGCAACGGCTGCTGCGGGCGTTCTCGACCGCTCCGGACCTGCGCCTGGCCGGCCTGCCGCTGCTGCTCGAAGGAGAGCGGCAGCAGCTCCTGTGGGAGCACAACGACACCGAGCGCGCGTTTCCGCGGACGGCGAGCGTTCCGGCGCTGTTCGCGGCCGTGGCGGGCGCTGCGCCGGAGGCGCCGGCGGTGGTGGAGGAGGATGGAGAGACCTGGAGCTACCGCCGGCTGGACGAAGAGTCCAACCGGCTGGCGCGGTATCTCCTGGCGCGGGGTGTGGAGCCGGGGGCGCGGGTGGGCGTCGCCATGGATCGCTCGGCGGACCTGATCGCCGCGTTCCTGGCGATCCTCAAGGTGGGCGCAGCCTATGTGCCGCTCGATCCGGGCCTGCCGGAGGAGCGGCTGCGTTTCCTGGTGGAGGACTCAGGTGTAGGGATGGTGCTGGATGCGTCGTCGTCGTCGGCGGCCTCGGAGGACCCTCACCCCCGCCCGGGACAGGGGGGACCAGATCCGGACTCCCTGGCCTACGTCATCTACACCTCCGGCTCGACCGGCCGGCCCAAGGGCGTGGCGGTGTCCCACCGGGCGATCGTGCGCCTGGTGATGGAAACGGACTACCTGACCCTGGAACCGGATGATCGGCTGGCGTTCAACGCGAACGCGAGCTTCGACGCGGCCACGTTCGAGATCTGGGCCACGCTGCTGCATGGCGGCGCGCTGGTGGTGATCTCGCGGGAAGAGCTGCTCGCGCCCGCGGTCTTGGCGGAGCGTCTGGAGCGGGAGCGGGTGACCGTCCTCCACCTGACGGCGGCCCTGTTCGCCCAGGTGGCGCACGAGGCCCCGGCGGCTCTCAGCGGTCCGCGGTGCGTGCTGTTCGGCGGCGAGGCCTCGGCTCCGGCCGCGGTCGCCAGGGCGCTTGAAGCCGGCCGGCCGCGGCGGCTGCTGCAGATGTATGGCCCCACGGAGAGCACCACCTTCGCCACCTGGCACCCGGTCACCGAAGTGCCGCCGGGCGCGAAGACGGTGCCAATCGGCCGGCCGCTGGCGAACACCACCGTCTACGTGCTGGATTCCTGGGGGCAGATCGCGGCCCTGGAGCAGACGGGCGAGCTGTTCCTCGGTGGCGAGGGGCTGGCCTGGGGGTACTGGAACCGGCCGGACCTGACGGCGGAGCGGTTCGTGCCCGATCCGTTCGGGCCTCCCGGCAGCCGGCTCTATCGCACCGGGGACCTGGTGCGCCACCGGCCGGACGGCGCTCTCGAGTTCCAGGGGCGCATCGACGACCAGGTCAAGATCCGCGGCTTCCGCATCGAGCCGGGAGAGGTCGAGGCGGTGCTCGGGAGCCACCCGGAGGTGCGCGACGCTGTGGCCCTAGTGCGCGATGGCCGGCTGGTCGCCTACGTCGTCGTTGATCCGACCGATGATCGGACCGATCGGACGGATCCGACCGATCGGTCCGATGCAACATCCGCTCTCGCCGCCTGGCTTCGCGAGCGGCTGCCCGACTACATGGTCCCCTCGGCCTGGGTGTTCCTGGACGCGCTGCCGCTGACGCCCAACGGCAAGGTGGACCGCAAGGCGCTGCCGGCGCCGGGGCGGACCCGGGCGGAAGCCGCCGGCTACGTGGCGCCGTCCGATCCGGTCGAAGAGCAGCTCGCCGCGCTCTGGGCGGAGGTCTTGGGGCTCGACCGCGTCGGCGTCGAGGACGACTTCTTCGCGCTGGGCGGCCACTCCCTGCTCGCCACCCGGGTGATGTCGCGTGTGCGCACGGTGCTGGGCGTCGAGCTGCCGCTGCGGGAGCTGTTCGAGTCTCCGACCGTCGCCGCCCTCGCCCGGACCGTGCGCGCCGCGCGCGGGACGGAGATGGAGAAGACGGTGGAGGCGCCGCCGATCGTCCCCGTCCGGCGCGACGGGCCTCTGCCGCTGTCCTTCGCCCAGCAGCGGCTCTGGCTGCTCGATCAGCTCGAGCCGGACAGCGCGGCCTACAACCTCCCGCTGGCGGTGCGCCTGACCGGCGCGGTGGCGCCGGACCGGCTGGCGCGGATCTTCGGCGAGATCGTGCGCCGGCACGAGGCGCTGCGCACCACCTTCGCCTCCGTGCAGGGAGAGCCGGCGCAGGTGATCGCCGCCGAGCAGAAGGTCGACCTGCCGGTGATCGACCTGACAAACCTGCCCGAGGCGCAACGCGAGGCACGGGCGCGCGCGATCGCCCAGGACGAGGTCGAGCGGCCGTTCGACCTCCAGAGCGGGCCGCTGCTCCTCGTGAGCCTGGCGCGGCTGGGCGAGCGGGACTGGCTCCTGCTCCTGACGATCCACCACATCGTCTCCGACGGGTGGTCCATGGGCGTGCTGCTGCGCGAGATCGCGGCGCTCTACGAGGCCTTCGCCGAGGAGCGGCCGTCGCCTCTGCCGGAGCTCTCTGTGCAATATGCCGACTTCGCGGTCTGGCAGCGCGGCTGGCTGCAAGGCGCTGTGCTGCAAGAGCAGATCGATCACTGGACCCGGCAGCTCGCCGGAGCGCCGCACGTGCTGGAGCTGCCGGCCGACCGGCCGCGGCCGCCGGTGCAGAGCTTCCGCGGCGCGACCCGCCCCTTCACCCTGCCGCAGGACTTGTCGCAGGAGGTGGCCGCGCTCTGCCGCCAGGAGGGGGTGACCCCGTTCATGGCCCTGCTGGCGGCGTGGGCGCTCCTGCTGGGGCGCCACGCCGGCCAGGACGACCTCCTGGTGGGCACGCCGGTCGCCGGGCGCAACCGGCGGGAGATCGAGGACCTGATCGGGTTCTTCGTCAACACGCTGGTGCTGCGCGCCGATCTGTCCGGCGCACCGTCCTTCCTGGAGCTGCTGGGGCGGGTGCGCGAGGCGGCCCTGGGCGCCTTCACCCATCAGGACGTGCCGTTCGAGCGGCTCGTCGAGGAGCTGGTCCACGAGCGGGATCTCGCGGTCTCGCCGCTCTTCCAGGTCCTCTTCGTCCTCCAGAACACGCCGGCCGGGGCGTTCCGGCTGCCCGGCCTCGTCCTGGCGCCGGTGGAGACGGAGAGCGCGGTGGCGAAGTTCGACCTCTCGCTCTACCTGACCGAGACCCCGGCGGGGATCGTGGGCAACCTGGAGCACAACACGGATCTGTTCGACGGCGGCACGGCGGAGCGCCTGGCCGCCCGCTTCGCCGCGCTCCTGGAGGGAGCCGTGGCGACACCCGGCCGATCGATCGGCGATCTGCCCCTGCTGCTGCCGGCGGAGCGCGCAGAGCTCCTCGCCGGCTGGAACGACACGGCCGAGGCGTTCCCCGCGGACCTCTGCGTCCACGATCTGGTCGCCGCCCAGGCGGCGCGGACGCCGGACGCGGTGGCGGTGTCCTGCGGCGGCGAGGAGCTCCTCTACCGCGAGCTGGAGGAGCGGGCCGGGAGCCTCGCGCGGCAACTGAGAAGGCTGGGCGTCGGGCCCGAGGTCCTGGTCGGCCTCCGCACCGAGCGCTCGCCCGCCTTGCTGGTCGGTCTGTTGGGCGTGTTGAAGGCGGGGGGAGCGTACGTGCCTCTCGATCCCACCCACCCTCAGGAACGGCTGGAGTACATCCTGGAGGACGCGGGGGTTCGGGTTCTCGTGACGGAGGGGGGAGTGGTGGAAGGGCGATGGGAGAGGCGGGCAGGGGGGAGGTCCATCCGGAGAATCTGGCCTACGTCATCTACACGTCGGGCTCGACGGGGCGGCCCAAGGGTGTCGGGGTGCGCCATGGCGGGGTGGTCAACTATCTGACGGCCATGGCAAAGCTCCCGGGGCTCTCGGCGGACGACGTGATGATGGCGGCGACCACGCTGTCGTTCGACATCGCGGTGACCGAGCTGCTGCTGCCGTTGACGGTGGGGGCTCGCGTCGAGCTGGTGAGCCGGGAGACGGCGGGGGATGCGGCGCTTCTGGCGGCGGTTCTGGAGTCCTCGGGCGCCACGGTGATGCAGGCGACTCCGGCGACGTGGACGATGCTGATCGAAGGGGGTTGGCAAGGCCGGCCGGGGCTGAAGGCCCTCTGCGGCGGCGAGGCTCTGCCGCGCGCTCTGGCGGACAAGCTGCTCTCCCGCGTCGGCGAGCTGTGGAACGTCTACGGCCCCCTGGGAGTCGAGACGCTGAGCGTCTTCGACGGCTTCTTCGAGCTGGGCGGGCACTCGCTGCTGCTGCTCCAGGTGATGCGGCGCCTGCGCGACACCTTCAAGCTGGAGATCCCGCTGCGCAGCATCTACGAGGAGCGGACCGTCGCGGCCCTGGCCAAGAAGGTGGAGGAGCTGCTGATCGAGGAGGTCCGCCAGATCTCCTGAGCGGCTCATGCGAGAATCGGCGACGTGATGGAATCCGCTGACCTGGAGCTCATCTATGAGCTGTCGCCCATGCAGCAGGCGATGCTCTTCCACAGCCTGTACGCCCCAGGCTCGGGCGTCTATGTCATCCAGCTGAGCCTGCGCCTGACCGGCCGGCTGGACGTCTCCGCCTTCGAACGGGCCTGGCAGCACCTGGTGGACCGCCACGACGTCCTGCGCACGGCCTTCTTCTGGGAAGGCCTCGACAAGCCGCTGCAGGTGGTCTACCGGGAGACTGCGCTGGAGGTCCGCCGCGAGTCCTGGCGCGGTCTCGGCGCGGACGAGCAGCGATCCCGTCTCGACCGCTTCCTGGAGGCCGAGCGGGAGCGCGGGTTCGATCCGGCCGAGGCGCCGCTGATGCGCCTGGCCCTGTTCGACCTGGAGCCGGAGGCGCACCAGATGGTCTGGACCATCCACCACCTGCTGGTGGACGGCTGGTCCCAGGGGCAGCTCCTGCGCGAGCTGTTCACCGCCTATGCGGCGTTCTCCCGGGGGAGGGAGCCGCGCCTGCCGGCTGCGGGGAAGTTCCGCGACTACGTCGCCTGGCTGCAACGGCAGGACCTCGGGGCGGCGGAGGCCTTCTGGCGGGACCGCCTGGCGGGGCTCTCCACCCCCACCTTCATCGCGGGAGGGGACGGCAAGGGCGGACCGGGCTGGCGGGAGGCGCGGCGGCAGGACCTCACGGTTCCGGCCGCCGCCACGGCGGCGCTGCGCGAGGCGGCGCGGCGCCACCGCCTGACCCTGAACACGCTGGTGCAGGGGGCCTGGTCGCTCCTGCTGGCCCAGGAGAGCGGACGCGGCGACGTGGTCTTCGGCACCACGGTCTCGGGGCGGCCGGCGGACCTGCCCGGGGTGGAGTCGATCCTCGGGCTGTTCATCAACACCCAGCCGGTCCGGGTGGCGCTGCGGCCGGAGCAGGGGCTGTGGGACTGGCTCGCCCGGCTCCAGCAGGACCAGGTGGAGATGCGCCGCTACGAGCACTCTCCCCTGGTCGACGTCCAGCGGTGGAGCGCTCTGCCGGCCGGGGTGCCGCTGTTCGACCACCTGCTGGTCTTCGAGAACGCGGCGCTGCCGGCGGAGCTGTCCCGGCCGCTGCCGGAGCTGGAGATCGCCGAAGAGGCGGCGCACGAGCTGACCAACTACCCCTTGAACGTGGTGGTGATCCCCGGCGACGAGCTGCGGCTGTCGATGCGCTACGACGCCGGGCGCTTCGCGGCTGCGTCCGTGGCGCGGATGCTGGAGCGCCTGGCCCGGGTGCTGGAGGATCTGGCCGCGGGGCGGGAGCGGACGCTGACCGAGGTGGCCCGGCTGCCGGAGCGGGAGCGCCACCAGGTCCTGGTCGAGTGGGGCGGCGCCGGCGGTTTACCCCAGGATCGGCCCCAGGAACAGGTCCTCTCCGGCACGCTGCACGGGCGGTTCGAGGCCCGGGCGCGGCAGACTCCGGACGCTCCGGCCGCGACCTGCGGCGGTGCGTCGGTGACCTACGCCGAGCTCGAGCGCCGCGCCAACCAGCTCGCCCGCCATCTGCGCTCCCTGGGCGTCCGGCCGGACGACCGGGTCGGGCTCTGCGGCGAGCGCTCCCTGGAGCTGCTGGAGGGGATTCTGGGCATCCTCAAGGCGGGCGGCGCCTACGTGCCCCTCGACCCGAAGTATCCGCGGGAGCGCCTGGCCTGGATGATCGGAGACGCCGGCATCCGCGCGGTGGTCGGGACGGCGGAGCCCCTGGCCGCCCTGATCTCGGACGGGGCCGCGGACGGGATCGCGGCGGTCCCGCTGGACGCCCACCGCGAGCGGCTGCGATCGCTGCCCGGCGGACCGCTGCCTCCGGTGACGGACGGCGCGGGCCTCGCCTACGTGATCTACACCTCGGGCTCGACCGGCCGCCCCAAGGGGGTCCTGGTGAGCCACGCCAACGTGGTCCGGCTGTTCGACGCCACGCAGCCGTGGTTCCGGTTCGGCGCGCGGGACGTCTGGACGCTCTTCCACTCCTACGCCTTCGACTTCTCGGTCTGGGAGATCTGGGGCGCCCTGCTCTACGGCGGCCGCGTCGTGGTGGTGCCCTGGGAGGTCAGCCGCTCGCCGGAGCTGTTCCTGGACCTCCTGGCCTCGGAGAAGGTCACGGTGCTCAACCAGACGCCGTCGGCTTTCGCCCAGCTCGCCCGGGCGGACGAGGAGCGCGGCGGAGTTGCGACCGGCCTGCGTCTGGTGATCTTCGGCGGCGAGGCCCTGGACGCCGGCGGCCTGGCTCCCTGGTTCGACCGCCATGGCGACCAGCGCCCCCGGCTGGTCAACATGTACGGCATCACCGAGACCACGGTGCACGTCACCTACCGTCCACTGCGGCGGGAGGACGCCGCGGGCGCCCGGCGGAGCGTCATCGGCGCGCGCATCCCCGACCTGGGACTCTATCTGCTCGACCCGTGGCTCCAGCCGGTGCCGATCGGAGCGCCGGGGGAGCTGGTGGTGGGCGGCGCCGGACTGGCGCGCGGGTATCTGAGCCGCCCGGAGCTGACGGCGGAGCGCTTCGTTCCGGACCCGGTCGGCGGCGAGCCCGGAGCGCGCCTCTACCGGTCGGGGGACCTGGGCCGGTTCCTCCCCGACGGCGATCTGGAGTACCTGGGCCGGATCGACCATCAGGTGAAGATCCGCGGCTTCCGCATCGAGCTGGGAGAGATCGAGGCCGTGCTGGGGAGCCACCCGGCGGTGCGCGAGTGCGTGGTCGTGGCCCGCGAGGACCGCCCGGGATCGAGCCGGCTGGTGGGGTATGTCGTCTTGCATCGGACCGATCCGACGGATTCAAAAGCCGCTCTCGCCGCTTGGCTCCGCGGGCGCCTGCCCGAGCACATGGTGCCCGCGGCGTTCGTGCCGCTCCCGGCCCTCCCGCTCACCCAGAACGGCAAGGTGGACCGCACGGCGCTGCCGGCCCCCGACGGCATCCGGGCGGCCGAGGAGAGCTACGTTGCCCCCTCCGACCCGGTGGAGGAGCTGCTGGCGGGACTCTGGGCCGAGGTGCTGGGGCCGGACCGCGTCGGCGTCCACGACGATTTCTTCGCCCTCGGCGGCCACTCGCTGCTCGCCACCCAGTTGGTGTCGCGCCTCCGCCAGACGTTCGGGCTGGAGATCCCGCTGCGCGCTCTTTTCGAGGCGCCGACCGTGGCCGGCCTGGCGGAGCGGATCGACGAGCAGGCGCGCGGCTGGCCGGCGCGGGAGAGCTCGACTTCCTGATCGCCGCGCTCGATCCCCTCGCGGACGAGGAGGCGCGGGCCCGCGTCGACGATCCGCGCGCCGTCAACGACCTGGCCGCCGCGCTGGCCCGCGCCTTTCCGGCCCCGCCCGGACCGGAGGTGGCTGAGCCGGGCCGCCGGGAGTCGCCGGAGCAGCCGGTCCCCCTGCCGCGGCCGGAGGGGGGAGGCGCATTCCCGCTCTCCTTCGCCCAGCAGCGCCTCTGGTTCCTGGACCAGCTCGAGCCGGACAGCGCGGCCTACAACCTGCCGCTCCCCGTGCGCTTGCGCGGCGAGCTGCCGGCGGCGCTGCTGGAGCGGGTCTTCGCCGGGCTGGTCCGCCGGCACGAGGCGCTGCGCACCACCTTCGCCGCCCGCGGCGACCAGCCGGTGCAGGTCGTCCATCCGGACCTGCTCCCGGCGCTCGCGCGGATCGATCTGTCGGACCTGCCGGAGGCGGAGCGGGAGGAGCGGGCGCGCCAGATCGCCGATCAGGAGGCGGCGCTCCCCTTCGACCTGCGGACCGGGCCCCTGCTGCGCCTCACCCTGGTGCGGCTGGCCGCGCGGGACCACCTCCTGCTCGTCAACCTGCACCACATCGTCTCCGACGGCTGGTCCATGCAGGTGCTGCTGCGCGAGCTCGTGGCCCTGTACGAGGCGCTCTCGCGGGAGGCTCCGGCCGTCCTGCCGGAGCTGCCGTTCCAGTACGCCGACTTCGCGGTCTGGCAGCGGCAGTGGCTCCGGGGCGAGGTCCTGGAAGAGCAGCTGGCGTTCTGGCGGCGCCGGCTCGCCGGGGCGCCCCAGAGGCTGGAGCTGCCCACCGACCGGCCGCGCCCGGCGGTCCAGACCTCCCGCGGCGCGACCCGCAACCGGCGCCTGGAGCCCTCGCTCGCGGCGGCCGTGGGGGAGCTCTGCCGGCGGGAGGACGTCACCCCGTTCATGGCGCTGCTCGCCGCGTGGGCCCTCCTGCTCGGGCGCCTCGCCGGGCAGGACGACGTGCTGGTGGGCACGCCGATCGCCGGCCGCCACCTGCGGGGGAGCGAGCACCTGATCGGGTTCTTCGTCAACACCCTGGTGCTGCGGATCGGCCTCGACGGCGAGGCGCTGTCCTTTCGCCAGCTCCTGGGCCGCGTGCGCCAGGCCTCCCTCGAAGCCTTCACCCACCAGGACGTCCCTTTCGAGCGGCTCGTCGAGGAGCTGGTGCCCGAGCGCGACCTCTCCCGCTCGCCGCTCTTCCAGGTGATGTTCGCGTTGCAGAACGCCCCCGGCGCGGCCCGGCAGATCCCGGGCCTGGCGGTCCAGGCCGTGGCGGTGACCGGCCGGACCGCCAAGTTCGACCTCGGCCTGACCGTCTCCGCGACTCCGGGAGGCTTCGAGGCGAGCGTCGAGCACAACACCGACCTGTTCGACGGCAGCACGGTCGAGCGCCTGCTGGCCCGGCTCGAGCTCGTGCTGGAGGGGGCCGTCCGCGACCCCGGGCTGCCGGTGGCCGGCCTGCCGTGGCTGCTGGCCGGGGAGCGCCAGCAGGTGCTGCTGGAGTGGAACGAAACGGCGGCCGCCTATCCGCGGGAGGCGAGCCTGCCGGAGCGGTTCGCGGCCGTGGTGGCGGAGCAGCCGGACGCGCCGGCCGTGGTGGACGAGGACGGGACCACCTGGAGCTACCGCGGGCTCCACCAGGCGTCGAGCCGGCTCGCCCGGCACCTCGCCGCGCTGGGCATCGGCCCCGGCGCGCGGGTGGGGGTCGCGATGGAGCGTTCGGCCGACCTCCTGGTCGCCCTGCTGGCCGTCCTCCAGGCCGGAGCTGCCTATGTGCCGCTGGACCCCGGCCATCCGGACGAGCGCCTCGCCTTCCTGCTGGAGGATGCCGGGGCCGCGCTGGTCCTGGTGCACGGCCGGACGCGCGACCGGCTGGAGACCCTGGGAGCACAGACGCTCTGCCTGGAGCGCGACCGCGAGGCGCTCGCGGCCCGCAGCGCCTCCCCCCTGCCGCCGCGGGTGCCGGCGGAAGCCCTGGCCTACGTGATCTACACCTCGGGCTCCACCGGCCGGCCCAAGGGTGTCGCCGTGTCCCACCGGGCGATCCTCCGCCTGGTGCTGGGCGCGCGCCACCTGACGCTCTCGCCGGGCGACCGGCTCGCCTTCAACGCCACCACCAGCTTCGACGCGGCCACCTTCGAGATCTGGGGGACGCTGCTGCTGGGGGCCACCCTGGTGGTGATCCCCCGCGACCTCCTGCTCTCCCTCCAGGACCTGGCGGCCGTGCTGCGGCGCGAGCGGGTGACCGTGCTCCACCTGACCACCTCGGTGTTCAACCACGCCGCGCGGGAGGCGCCGGAGATCTTCCCGCCGCTGCGCTGCGCGCTGTTCGGCGGCGAGGCCTCGGATGCGGTTGTCGTGGCGCGGCTCCTCGAAGCGGGACGGCCCCAGCGCCTGCTCCACATGTACGGCCCCACCGAGAGCACCACCTTCGCCACCTGGCACGAGGTGACCGGACCGGCGCCCGTCACCGTGCCCGTCGGCCGGCCCCTCGCCAACACCACGGCCTACGTGCTGGAGCCGGCGGGCACGCCGGCCGCGCCGGGCCAGCCCGGCGAGCTGTTCCTCGGCGGCGACGGCCTGGCCTGGGGGTACCTGAACCGTCCGGAGCTGACGGCCGAGCGGTTCGTGCCCGACCCTCTCGGAGCGCCTGGTACGCGCCTCTACCGGACCGGCGACCTGGTCCGCCTGCGCGCGGACGGGACCCTGGAGTTCCAGGGGAGGATCGACGAGCAGGTCAAGATCCGCGGCGTCCGGATCGAGCCCGGCGAGGTCGAAGCCACGCTCGCGAGACACCCGGGAGTGGCGGCGTGCGCGGTCGTGGCGCGCGAGGACCCGCCGGGAGAGCGCCGGCTGGTGGCGTACGTCGTCCTCGGTCCGATTGATCGGTCCGATCCGACCGATCCGACCGATCGGTCCGACGCAAAAGCCGCTCTCGCCGCGTGGCTCAGCGAGCGGCTGCCGGACGCCGTGGTGCCGTCGGCCTGGGTCTTCCTGGAGACTCTGCCGCTGACCCCGAACGGCAAGCTGGACCGCCGCGCCCTGCCGGCGCCGGAGGCGGCGCGCGGGGCGGACCGGGAGTACGTGGCGCCGTCCGATCCGGTCGAGGAGAGGCTGGCCGCGATCTGGGCCGAGGTGCTGGGAGCGGACCGCGTGGGGGTCCACGACGACTTCTTCGCGCTGGGCGGCCACTCGCTGCTGGCCACCCAGGTGGTGTCGCGCATCCGCCGCATGCTGCGGGCGGACCTGCCGCTGCGCCGGCTGTTCGAGCAGCCCACGGTGGCGGCGCTGGCCCGCGCGGTGCGGGCGGCGCGCGAGGCGGGGCCGCCGTCGGCTCCGCCGCTCGTTCCGGCGCCGCGGGGAGGCGATCTGCCCCTCTCCTTCGCCCAGCAGCGGCTCTGGTTCCTGGACCGGCTCGAGCCCGGCAGCGCGGCCTACAACATTCCGCTCGCCGTGCGCCTCACCGGGGAGCTGTCGGCCGCCGCGCTGGAGCGGGTCTTCGCGGAGGTGCTCCGCCGGCACGAGGCGCTGCGCACCACGTTCGACCTCCGCGCCGGCCGGCCGGTGCAGGTGATCGCGGACGAGATCCGGAGGGAGCTGTCCTTCGTCGACCTCTCGGAGGCTCCCGCGGAGGCGCGCGAGGAATGGGCGGGCCGGCTCGCGCTGGAAGAGGCCTGGCATCCGTTCGACCTGCAACGCGGCCCGCTGCTCCGCCTCGGCCTGCTGCGCCTCGGCGCGCGGGAGCACCTGTTGCTGGTCACCGTCCACCACATCGTCTCCGACGGCTGGTCCACGGGCGTCCTTTTGCGCGAGATCGAGGCCCTGTACACCGCCTTCGTGCGCGGGGAGCCGTCGCCTCTCCCCGAGCTGCCGCTCCAGTACGCCGACTTCGCCGCCTGGCAGCGGAGCTGGCTGCAGGGGGAGGTCCTGGAGGAGCAGCTCGCCTACTGGAGGTGGCAGCTCGCCGGCGCTCCGGCGCTGCTGGAGCTGCCCACGGACCGCCCGCGTCCGGCGGTGCAGACGGCGCACGGCGGCGCGACGGACCTGGCGCTCCCCCCCGCCCTGTCCGCGGCGGTCCGCGACCTCTGCCGGCGGGAAGGCGCGACCCCGTTCATGCTGCTGCTGGCGGCCTGGGCGGTGCTCCTGGGGAGGCATGCGGGCCAGGACGACGTGCTGGTGGGCACGCCCATCGCGGGGCGCAACCAGCGCGAGATCGAGGAGCTGATCGGGCTGTTCGTGAACACCCTGGTGATCCGGGTCCGGCTCGCCGCCTCCTCGTTCACCGGGCTGCTCGCCGCGGTGCGCGCCACGGCCCTGGAGGCCTACGCGCACCAGGACCTCCCCTTCGAGCAGGTGGTGGAGGAGCTGGCGCCCGAGCGCGACCTCTCCTACTCCCCCCTGTTCCAGGTCCTCTTCGCGCTGCAGAACGCGCCGGGCGGGAGCCTGCGGCTTCCGGGGCTCTCCCTGGCGCCGGTGGACCTGGCGGGCACCGTGACGAAGTTCGACCTCTCGCTGGCCTTCCAGGAGGGGCCGGAGGGCTTCGCCGGGACCCAGGAGCACAACGCCGACCTGTTCGACCGCACCACGGCGGCGCGCCTCCTGGCCCGCTTCGAGGCGTTGCTCGCCGCCGCGCTCGCCGGCCCCGGCCGGAGCCTGGCCGACCTGCCGCTGCTGCTCGCCGCGGAGCGGCAGCAGATCCTGGCGGAGTGGAACGACACCCCGGAGGCTTTCGCCGGCTCCAGCCTGCCCGATCTGTTCGCCCTCCAGCTCGCGCGGGACCCGGGCGTCACGGCCCTGGTGACGCGGTCGGTCCGCTGGACGTACGCGGTCCTCGCCGTGCGCGCCGGCGGAATGGCCCGCCGGCTGCGGGCCCTGGGGGTCGGTCCGGAGACGCGGGTGGCGGTCTGCCTGGAGCGCTCGGCCGACCTGATCGCCACCTTGCTGGGCGTGCTGGCGGCCGGCGGCGCCTACGTGCCGATCGATCCGGCCTATCCGGTGGAGCGCCGCGCCCTGATGCTCGCGGACTCGGGCGCCGCCGTGCTGGTGAGCCGCGGCCGGCTCGCCGCGGATCTCCCGGAGACCGCGGCCCGGCTGGTCGACCTGGACGCCGGGCCGCCGCCGGAGGCCCTCCTGCCGTCCGGCTTCGAGGTCCTGCCGGGTCACCTCGCCTACGTGATCTACACCTCGGGCTCGACCGGCCGTCCCAAGGGCGTGGCGATCGAGCACCGGAGCGCCGTGGCCCGGGCCGGCTGGGCGCGCGCGGCGTTCTCCGCCGGGGAGCTGTCCGGCGTGCTCGCCGCCACCTCGGTCTGCTTCGACCTGTCGGTGTTCGAGATCTTCGCCACCCTGGCCTCTGGAGGGACGGTGATCCTGGCCGAGGACGCCCTGGAGCTGCCCGAGCTGCCGGCCGCCTCCGAGGTCCGGCTGGTCAACACGGTGCCCTCCGCGGCCACCGCTCTGGTGCGGAGCGGCCGCCTGCCGGACTCAGTGCGGACGGTGAGCCTGGCGGGCGAGCCGCTGCCGGCCGCCCTGGCCGCAGCGCTGTACGCCACGGGGACCGTGAGACGGGTGCTCAACCTGTACGGCCCGTCGGAGGACACGACCTACTCGACGGGCGCGTCGATCCCGCGCGCCGCGGAGAGGGCGCCGGCCATCGGCCGTCCTCTCCCCGGGACGCGGGCGTGGGTGGTGGACCCGGCCGGCCGGCCGGTGCCGGTCGGCGTCGCCGGAGAGCTCTGGCTGGCCGGCGCCGGCCTGGCCCGCGGGTACCTGAACCGGCCCGAGCTCACGGCGGAGCGGTTCGCGCCCGATCCCTGGGGCGAGCCGGGCGGGCGGGTCTACCGCACGGGCGACCTGGTGCGCCACCGGGCGGACGGCGAGCTGGAGTTCCTGGGCCGGATCGACTTCCAGGTCAAGGTGCGCGGCTTCCGCATCGAGCTGGGGGAGATCGAGGCCGCGCTGCGCGGCCATCCGGCGGTCCGCGAGGCCGTCGTCATGGTCCGCGAGGACCGCCAGGGCTCGCCCCTGCTGGTGGGGTATGCCGTCCTGAATCGGACCGATCGGTCCGATCCGACCGCTCCGACGGATCTCCAGTCCGCTCTCGCCGCCTGGCTCGGCGGGCGGCTGCCCGATTTCATGGTCCCCTCCGCCTTCGTGATCCTGGAGGCGCTGCCGCTCACCGCCACCGGCAAGGTGGACCGCAAGGCGCTGCCGGACCCGGAGCACCGGGTGGATGCGGCGGGCTCCGTGCCGCCGGCCGATGCGCTGGAAGAGCGGCTGGCCAATCTCTGGCGGGAGGTGCTCCCGGTCGACCGCATCGGCCGCCACGACAGCTTCTTCGCCCTCGGCGGGCACTCTCTCCTCGCCACCCAGGTGGTCACCCGCGTCCGCGAGACGATGGGGATCGACCTGCCGCTGCGCGCCATGTTCCAGGCGCCGACCCTCGCCCAGCTCGCGAGCGTTCTGCGCGGCGAGCGCCCCGAGGACACGCTGCCGGCGCCTCCGGAGGCCCGGGTCCGGGAGGCCGCGCCAGCCCCGATCGTGGAGCGGACGGGGCGGGCGCTCACCGTCCGGCTCGCCGGCCTCTCGCCGGAGAAGCGCGAGCTGCTCGACGCCGTCCTCCGGGAGCGGCGCGCCCAGCCGGCGGCCGCCGCGGCGCCACTCCTGCCGCGGGAGGACCCGAGCGCCCCCGCGCCGCTGTCGTTCTCGCAGGAGAGGATGTGGTTCCTCCACCTGCTCGACCCGCTGTCGGGGGCGTTCAACGTCTTCCTGGGCGTGCGGCTCGAGGGGGCGCTGCGGCCCGCGCTCCTCGCGGCCGCCTTCCGCGAGCTGATCCGCCGGCACCAGATCCTCGTCACCCGCTACGAGCTCTCCGGCGGCGCGCCGCGGCAGGTGGTGGACCCCGGACAGCCCTTCGCGCTGCCGGAGGTCGACCTCTCCGCTCTGCCGGCGGCGCGGCGGGCGGCGGAGCTCGGTCCTCTCCAGGCCGAGGAGTCGGCCCGCCTCTTCGACCTGGTCCATGGGCCTGTGCTGCGCGCCTGCCTGGTCCGCCTGGCGCCGGCCGAGCACCTGCTGCTGCTCACCGTCCATCACATGGCCATGGACGGCTGGTCGCTGCGCATCCTGATGGAGGAGCTGGCGGCGCTCTACCTGGCTTTCGCGGCCGGCGAGCCCTCGCCGCTGCCGCCGCCGCGCCTGCAATACGCCGACTTCGCCGTCTGGCAGCGCCGCCGGCTGCAAGGGGAGGCCCTGGAGGCCGAGATCGCCTGGTGGCGCCGGCACCTCGCGCCGCCGCTGCCGGTCCTCGCCCTGCCCACCGACCGGCCGCACCGGGCCCCCCAGCCGTACCATCTCTCCGCGGTGGAGGAGAGGTTCCCCGCCGGTCTGGCGGCGGACCTGTCCGCCCTCGGCGCCGGCCGCGGCGCCTCCCTCTTCATGGTCCTCCTCGCCGGCCTGGCGTCCATCCTCCACCGCGCCGGCGGCGACGAGCGGATCGTGGTCGGCACCCCGGTGGCGGGACGCAACCGCCGGGAGGTCGAGGAGCTGATCGGATGCTTCCTCAACAACCTCCTGCTGCGGGTCGACCTGGACGGCGATCCGGGATTCGGCGAGCTTTTGCAGCGCACCGCCGGGACGGCGCTGGAGGCGTTCGCCCATCAGGACCTGCCGGTCGAGCTGCTGCTCCAGGAGCTGCGGCTGGACGGCGGCGACTTCCAGGGCTCCCGCGGCCCCTTCCAGGTCATGCTGCTCCTGCAGAACCTGCGGCGGATGCGGATCGAGGTGCCGGGCCTGATCCTGACCGGTCTGGGGGCGCCGCGGGAGCTGGCTCTGGACGCGGGCATCCTCGATCTCGGTCTCGTCGTCGAAGAGCAGGGAGAGGAGCTGCTGGTCGAGATCTCGTACAACGACCAGCTGTTCGAGAGAGCGACGATGCAGCGGCTGTCCGGGCATCTGCGCGCCCTGCTCGAAGGCGCGGTGGCGGACCCCGGAGCCCGGCTCTCCGCTCTGCCCCTCCTGTCCCCCGCGGAGCGGCGCGAGGTGTCGACCTGGAACCGGCCGCTCGCCGCCACGGCCGGACGCGACCCGGTGCCCGCGCTCTTCGCCGCCCAGGCCGCGCGCACACCCGGCGCCGAGGCCCTCCGGCATCGCGGCCGGCGGATGAGCTACGGCGAGCTGGAGCGGCGGTCGCGGGCAATGGCCGAGCGGCTGCAGGCCCTCGGCGCCGGCCCCGAGGTGCCGGTGGCGGTCTTCCTGGAGCGCTCCCCCGAGCTGATCGCGGCGCTGCTCGGCGTGCTGCGGGCCGGCGGCGCCTACGCTCCGCTCGACCCGGCCTTCCCGGCGGAACGCCTGCGCTGGATTCTGGAGGATCTGGCGCCGGCGGTCCTGGTCACCGACAGCGCGCTGGCCCCCCGGATCCCGTGGACGGGCAAGGTCCTCTTCGTGGACGGTGAGGACGCGGCTCCCCGCGGAATTCCCTTGCCGCCGCCGGTTCCGGAGCAGACGGCCTACGTCATCTACACCTCGGGCTCGACCGGCCGCCCCAAGGGCGTGGCCGTGCCCCACGGCGCCCTGGCCGCCTTCGTGGCCGCGGCGCGCGAGCTTTATGGGATCGGCGCCGGAGACCGGGTGTTGCAGTTCGCCTCCCTCGGGTTCGACACCAGCGTGGAGGAGATCTGGCCCTGCCTGACCGCCGGCGGCACCCTGGTGCTGCGCACCGACGAGATGGCCGGCACGGTCGACGGCTTCCTCCGGGGGTGCGAGGAGCACGGGATCACGGTGCTCGACCTGCCGACCGCCTTCTGGCACGAGCTGGTGACCAGTCCGGAGCTCGCGGAGCGCGGGCTGCCCGCGGCCCTGCGGCTGGTGATTCTCGGCGGCGAGCGTCCGCTGCCGGAGCGGGTGGCGTCCTGGCTGCGCCGGACCGATCCGCGGGTGCGGCTGTTCAACACCTATGGCCCCACCGAGGCCACGGTGGTGGCCACCGCGGCCGAGCTCCTCCCGGCGCACGCCGGCGACGGGTGGCGCGAGGTGTCGATGGGCCGGCCGCTCCGCGGCGTCCAGGCGCACGGGGTCGACGCCACCCTGCGGCCGGTGCCGGTGGACGTCCCCGGGGAGCTCCTGGTCGGCGGGCTCGGGGTGGCGCGCGGCTATCGGGGCCGGCCGGATCTGACGGCCGAGCGGTTCCTTCCCGATCCGTTCTCAGGCGTCGCCGGAGCGCGGCTCTACCGGACCGGCGACCGGGTGCGCCGCCGGGCGGATGGGACGCTGGAGTTCGCCGGGCGGGTGGACGAGCAGGTCAAGATCCGCGGCTTCCGGGTCGAGCCGGGGGAGATCGAGTCCGCCCTCGCGGCCTGCCCGGAGGTGGGGGAGTGCGCGGTGGTGGCCCGGGAGGAGGGGACCCCGGGGGATCTGCGGCTGGTGGCCTACGTCGTCCCGGCGCCGGGACGGACGGCGTCCGCGTCCGTGCTGCGCGCCTTCCTGGACGAGCGGCTGCCGGCCTGGATGGTGCCGTCGGCGTTCGTCCCCCTCTCCGCGCTGCCGCGGACCCCCACGGGCAAGATCGACCGCCGGGGCCTGCCGGCTCCCGACCCCGCGGCCGCCGAGACGGAGCGGCTCCAGGTCGCGCCGCGCAACGAGATCGAGGAGGTGATCGCGGAGATCTGGCGCGATGCCCTGAAGGTGGAGCGGCTGAGCGTCTTCGACGGCTTCTTCGAGCTGGGCGGGCACTCGCTGCTGCTGCTCCAGGTGATGCGGCGCCTGCGCGACGCCTTCGAGATGGAGATCCCGCTGCGCAGCATCTACGAGGAGCGGACCATCGCGGCCCTGGCGAAGAAGGTGGAGGAGCTGCTGATCGAGGAGGTCCGCGCGACCCCGTAGAGATCACGAGCCCCGCTTCAGCCTCTGCAACCTCTCCTTCAGCCGGTCCTTCTGCGCGTCGCTGAGCTGCGACTTCATCTCGCTGAGCTGGGCCTCGCGCGCGGCGTCGGCCTGGACGGCCGAGGCCGCGGCAGGCGCTGCCGCCGCGGGGACGGCCGGGTGCCGCACCTCCGGAGTCCAGACTGGAATGTTCAGCTCGGTCAGGGGAAGGTCCGGAGCGGCCGTCGCGGCTTCGAGGAGCGCCTGCCAGGCGGCGAGCATCCGATCGATCGTCCCCCGGTCGAACAGATCGGTGCGGTAATCGGCCTCCGAGATCAGCTCCCGTCCGGTATCGACCATGTAGAGAGTCAGCTCGAACTGGGCCGTGTCGGCTCTCAGAGCGAGGGGGCGCAGCTCCAGATCGCCCGCCTGGAGCGATCTCTCCTGCGTGGTCAGCAGGGCGAACATGAGCTGGAAGAACGGGGGATCGTTCGGGCCGCGCTCCGGCTGCAGCTCCTCGACGAGCCGCTCGAAGGGGACGTCCCGGTGATCGAACGCCTCCAGCACCCGCTCGCGGACGTGCGCCAGGAGCGCCCGGAAGCTCGCGCCGCTCCCCACCTCGGCGCGAATCACCAGCGTGTTGATGAACATGCCGATCAGCTCTTCGACGTTGGAGCGCTCCCGCAGCGAGACCGGCGTGCCGAGCACCAGGTCCCGCTGCCCCGTGGCGCGGTGCAGCAGGGCCATGAACGCCGCCAGCAGGGTGATGTAGAGGGTCGAGCCCTCCCGCCGCGACAGCTCCCGCACCGCGTCCGCCAGCTCGCGGGGGAGCCGCCTCTGGATCTCGCTGCCGCGCGGGCTCGGGACCTCCGGCCGCGGATGGTCGGTGGGCAGCCGCAGCGCCGCGAGCGGCGGGGCCAGCCGACGGCGCCAGAACGCCACCTGGTCCACGAGACGATCGCCGGCGAGGGTCCCGCGCTGCCACACCGCGTAATCCGGGTATTGGACGGGCAGCTCGGGGAGCGGGGACGGGCGCCCGGCGGAGAAGGCCTCGTAGAGCGCCAGGAGCTCCCGCTCGAAGACGGACATCGAGAGGCCGTCCGTGATCAGGTGGTGGAAGGTCGCCACGAACCGGTGCTCCTCCGCTCTGGAGCGCAGGAGCAGGAAGCGGACGAGGGGGCCCCGCTCCGGAGAGAGCCCGCGCCGGGTCTCGCGCTCGGCCGCGCGCTCCGCCTCACTCTCGCGGAGATCCGCCGGGAGCGCCGACAGGTCGGCCACCGGCAGGCCGGGCTCCGCGGGTGGATGGACGAGCTGGAAGGACTCCCCGGCCGGCAGGGTGGCGATCGTGGTGCGCAGCGCCTCGTGCCGGCGCACGATCTCGGCCAGGGTCCGCCGCAGGGTGCCGACCTCCAAGGGGCCGCGCAGGGCATAGAGCACCGGGATGTTGAAGACCGGCGTGCCCGGGTCGAGCCGCTCCAGGAACCAGAACCGCTGCTGGCCGAAGGAGAGCGGCGGGAGGACGTCCGCGCCCCGGCGGGCCACGGGCGGGGCCTGCGCGGTCCCCTCCTGGCGCGCGGCCCGCACGGCCCGGGCGAGCTCCGCGACGGTGCGGGCCTCGAACAGCTTGCGCAGCGGCAGCTCGGTCCCGAGGACCGTGCGGATGCGGGACGCCACCTGGGTGGCGAGCAGGGAGTGGCCGCCGAGCGCGAAGAAGTCGTCGCGGAGGCCGACGCGGTCCAGCTCCAGCACCTGGGCCCAGATCCCTGCGATCAGCTCCTCGACCGGATCGGCGGGCGCGGCCGGTCCCTCCGCGTCCGAGGCACCCCGTTCCGGTGCCGGCAATGCCTTGCGGTCCAGCTTTCCCGTGGCGGTCAGCGGAAAGACGTCCAGGACCACGAAGACCGCGGGGACCATGTAGTCGGGCAACCGCCCGCGGAGCCAGGCGGCCAGGGCTGTTGTTTTCAAATCGGACGGATCGGTCGGATCGGTCCGATCGGTCCGATTCAGAACCACATACCCCACCAGCTGGCGCGATCCCGGCCGGTCCTCGCGGACCACGACCGCGCACTCCTTCACCGCCGGGTGACTGGCGAGGACGGCCTCGATCTCTCCGGGCTCGATGCGGAAGCCGCGGATCTTCACCTGCCGGTCGATGCGGCCGAAATAGTCGAGCTCCCCGCCTGGCAGCTGGCGCACCAGGTCTCCGGTCCGGTACATCCGCGCGCCCGGCTCGCCGCTCCACGGATTCGGCACGAACCGCTCCGCCGTCAGCTCCGGCCGGTTCACGTAGCCGCGCGCCATCACTCCGCCGAGGCAGAGCTCGCCCAGGACCCCCAGCGGTTGCAGGTCTCCGTGGCCGTCGACCACGTAGGCTGCGCGGTGCGGCAGAGTCCGGCCGATTGGCACCGAGGAGGCTCCCGGGGGGATCGAGCCCGGGACCGTATGGCGGGTCGCGGTGACCACCGTCTCGGTCGGGCCGTAGCCATTGATCAGGCGCACGTTGCCGAGCCCCAGCGGCCCGGCCAGCGCCATCCAGCGGCGCGCCGCCTCGGGCAGCATGGCCTCGCCGCCGACGCACTGGACGCGCAGCCGCAAGGACAGGGGAGGCGCCGACTCCTCCGGCCACTCCTGGACCGCCTGGTGCCAGTAGGCGGTCGGCAGGTTGGCGCTGGTGACGCCCAGCCGCGCGAAGGCGGGGAGCATCTCGGCCGGGCTCGCCAGGTCCTCGCCGCGCAGCACCACGGCCGCTCCCGAGATCAGGGTCGGCAGCATCTGCTCCAGGGAGACGTCGAAGCTCGGCGAGGAGAACTGCACGACCCGCTCCCCGGGGCGCAGGGCGTCGTCCTCCGCGATCGTGGCGGAGTGGACCATCGCCGCGCCGTGCGGGACGCCCACGCCTTTCGAAATCCCCGTGGACCCCGAGGTGTAGATGATGTAGGCCAGGCTCTCGGCAGGGACCGGTCCGAGGGAGCCGCCGTCCCCCTCGTCGAGGGAGCGCTGAGGGTCCACCTCGATCCGGCGGCGCCCCTCCAGGCGCTCTCGGGTCCCGGCGTGGACGAGCACGAGCGCGGCGCCGGTGTCGTCGAGCTGGAAATCCAGCCGTTCGTCGGGATGAGCGGGATTGAGCGGCAGGTAGACGCCGCCGGCTTTGAGGATGGCGACGACGCCGAGGATCAGCTCCGGCGAGCGCTCCATGCAGAGACCCACGGCTTGATCCATCCTGACACCCAGCCCGCGCAGCCGCCGGGCCAGCCGGTCCGACGCCTCGTCGAGCCGCCGGTAGCTCCAGACCTCCCCTTGGGCGGAGATCACCGCCGGCTCCTCGGGAAACGCGCGCGCCGCCTCTGCGAACAGCTCGGGGAAGCTCGCCTCGCGAGGCGAGGCGCCCGGGGTGTCGTTCCATTCCGCCAGCATCTGCTGCCGCTCCGCAGGGAGCAGGAGAGGCAGCTCGGCGGCCGGCATCCCGGGATTGCCGGCCGCGGCCTCCAGCAGGACCGCGAAGCGGGCCAGCAGGCGCTCGGCCGTGCTGCCGTCGAACAGGTCCGCGTTGTGCCACAGGACCCCTTCGAAGCCGTCCGCCCCTTCCCAGAGAGCCAGGTCGAGGTCCAGCTTCGCCAGGTCGGCGTCGAAGGTGACCGGCGTCGCGGCGACCCCCGGGATCGCGAGGTCGGTCCCGGGGGTGTTCTGAAAGACGAACAAGACCTGGATGAGGGCGGTGCGGGAGAGGTCCCGCTCGGGGACCAGCTCCTCGACGAGCCGCTCGAACGGGAGGTCCTGGTGGGTGTAGGCGTCGAGCGCGGTGGAGCGCACGCTCGCCAGCAGCTCCCGGAAGGAATTGATCCCATTTCCCTCCCGGTCAGAGCCTTCCATCCGGCTCCGCAGCACCAGCGTGTTGACGAAGAGCCCGATCAGGTCCTCGATCTCCCGCCGGGTGCGGCCGGCGATCGGCGAGCCCACCAGGACGTCCTCCTGGCCGGCGTGGCGCCCCAGGAGGACCGCCAAGGCGGCGAGCAGGACCATGAAGGGCGTCATCCCCTCGCGCCGGCAGAGGTCGCGCACCGCGTCCGCCCGCGCCGCCGTCAGGGCCGCGCGCCGCGCGCCGCCGCGGTAGGTCTGGACGGCGGGACGCGGCCGGTCGGTGGGCAGCTCCAGCACCTGGGGCGCGCCGTCGAGCTGGCGCTTCCAGTAGGCGAGCTGCCGCTCCAGGACCTCGCCCTGGAACCAGCTCCGCTGCCAGACCGCGAAGTCGGCGGACTGCACCGGCAGCTCCGGCAGGGGAGACGGCCTGCCCTGGGAGAAGGCCGCGTAGAGGACCCCCACCTCGCGCAGCAGCACGCCGACGGACCACCCGTCCGAGACGATGTGGTGCATCGTGATCAGCAGCAGGTGGTCCAGCTCTCCCAGCCGCACCAGGCCCAGGCGCAGCAAGGGCCCTGTCGCCAGGTCGAACGGACGGTACGCTTCCTCCACCGCGATGCGGAGCGCCTCCGCCTCCCGGTCTGCCCGCCCTTCCCGATCGACCAGGCCCGACAGGTCCACGACCGGCAGCGGGGGCGCGTCCGCCGGAGCGATCACCTGCACCGGCTGCCCTTCTCTCGCGGCGAACGTGGTGCGCACCCCCTCATGGCGGCGCACGATCTCGGCGAAGACCCGCGCCAGCAGCTCCGCCGAGAGCTCGCCCCGCAGCCGCTCGGCCAGGGGGATGTTGTAGGCCGGGCTCCCCGGCGCGAGCTGATCGAGAAACCAGAGCCGCTGCTGGGCGAACGACAGGGGAGGGTTCTCGCCCGTTGCGCGGAAACCGCCGGGATCGAGCGGTGGGAGGGTCGACGGGCGGCGCTCCTCCTGGATCATCCGGGCGAGCTCCGCGACGGTCGGGTGCTCGAACAGCGTGCGGAACGGGACCTCCACCTGGAGGAGATCCCGCAGGCGCGAGATCACCTGGGTGGCGAGCAGGGAATGTCCGCCGAGGGCGAAGAAGTCGTCGCGGAGGCCGACGCGGTCCAGCTCCAGCACCTGGGCCCAGATCCCGGCGATCAGCCCCTCGACCGGATCGGAAGGCGCCGCCGATTCCTCTTCCGAGGTCCCCCGTTCCGGAGCCGGCAGCGCCCTGCGGTCCAGCTTCCCGTTGGCGGTCAGCGGCAGGGTGTCTAAAACCACGAAGGCCGCGGGAATCATGTAATCGGGCAGCCGTTCGCGGAGCCAGGCGGCCAGGGCGGGCTTTAGATCAGTCCGATCGGTCCGATCCGTCCGATCGGTCCGATCCAGGACCACATACCCCACCAGCCGGCGCGATCCCGGGCGGTCCTCGCGGACCACGACCGCGCACTCCTTCACGGCCGGGTGGCTGGCGAGGACGGCCTCGATCTCTCCGGGCTCGATGCGGAAGCCGCGGATCTTCACCTGCCGGTCGATGCGGCCGAAATAGTCGAGCTCGCCGCCCGGCAGCTGGCGCACCAGGTCCCCGGTCCGGTACATCCGCGCGCCCGGCTCGCCGCTCCAGGGATTCGGCACGAACTTCTCGGCGGTCAGCTCCGGCCGGTTCACATAGCCGCGCGCCATCACCCCGCCGAGGCAGAGCTCGCCCAGGACCCCCAACGGTTGCAGATCTCCGCGGCCGTCGATCACGTAGGCGGCACGGAACGGCAGAGTCCGGCCGATCGGCACCGAGGAGGCACCCGGAGGGATGGAGCCCGGGACCGTGTAGCGCGTCGCGGTCACCACCGTCTCGGTCGGGCCGTAGCCATTGATCAGGCGCACGTTGCCGAGCCCGAGCGGTCCGGCCAGCGCCATCCAGCGGCGCGCCGCCTCGGGCAGCATGGCCTCGCCGCCGACGCACTGGACGCGCAGTTGCAAAGGCAGGGGAGGAGCCGACTCCTCCGGCCACTCCTGGACCGCCTGGTGCCAGTAGGCGGTCGGCAGGTTGGCGCTGGTGACCCCCAGCCGGGCGAAGGCGGGCAGCATCTCCGCCGGGCTCGCCAGGTCCTCGCCGCGCAGCACCACGGCCGCTCCCGAGATCAGGGTCGGCAGCATCTGCTCCAGCGACACGTCGAAGCTCGGCGAGGAGAACTGCACGACCCGCTCCCCGGGGCGCAGGGCGTCGTCCTCCACGATCGTGGCGGCGTGGACCATCGCCGCTCCGTGCGGGACGCCGACTCCTTTCGGGATCCCCGTGGACCCCGAGGTGTAGATGATGTAGGCCAGGCTCTCGGCCGGGACCGGCCCGAGGGGGCCGCCCTGCCCCTCGTCGAGAGAGATCTCAGGGTCCACCTCGATCCGGCGGCGCCCCTCCAGGCGCTCCCGGGTCCCGGCGTGGACGAGCACCAGCGCGGCGCCGGTGTCGTCGAGCTGGAAATCCAGGCGCTCGTCGGGATGGGCGGGATTGAGCGGCAGGTAGACGCCGCCCGCCTTGAGGATGGCGACGACGCCGAGGATCAGCTCCGGCGCGCGCTCCATGCAGAGGCCCACCGCCTGATCCGGCCCGACGCCGAGCGCGCGGAGCCGCCGGGCGAGCCGGTCCGACGCCTCGTCGAGCCGCCGGTAGCTCCAGGCCTCCCCTGCGGCGGAGATCACCGCCGGCTCCTCGGGAAACGCGCGCGCCGCCGCCGCGAACAGCTCGGGGAAGCTCGCCTCGCGCGGCGCGGTATTCGGCAGGGTCTGCGGCGTGTCGTTCCATTCCACCAGCATCTGCTGCCGCTCCGCGGGGAGAAGGAGCGGCAGCTCGGCGACCGGCATCCCGGGATCGCCGGCGGCGGCCTCCAGCAGGACGGCGAAGCGGGCCAGCAGGCGCTCGGCCGTGCTGCCGTCGAACAGGTCCGCGTTGTACCCCAGCACCCCTTCGAAGCCGTCCGCCTCTTCCCCGAGAGATAGATCGAGGTCGAATTTCGCGGCGACCCCCGGGATCAAGGCGAACAGGACCTGGACGAGAGCGGGACGGGAGAGGTCCCGCTCGGGCACCAGCTCCTCGACCAGCCGCGCGAAGGGGACGTCCTGGTGGGCATAGGCGTCGAGCACGGTGGAGCGCACGCCTGCCAGCAGCTCCCGGAAGGAATTGATCCCATTTCCCTCCCGGTCAGAGCCTTCCATCCGGATCCGCAGCACCAGCGTGTTGACGGTCCCGGCGGCCGGCGTGCCCACCAGCACGTCCTCCTGGCCGGCGTGGCGTCCCAGGAGGACCGCCCAGGCGGCGAGCAGGACCACGAAAGGCGTCACCCCCTCGCGCCGGCAGAGGGCGCGCACCGCGTCCGCCTGTGCCGCCGGCAGGGCTGCGCGCCGCGAGCCGCCGCGGTAGGTCTGGACGGCGGGCCGCGCCCGGTCGGTGGGCAGCTCCAGCACCTGGGGCGCGCCGGCGAGCTGGCGCTTCCAATCATCGAGCTGCTGCTCCAGGGGGGGGCATTCGCGCATGACCACTGCAAAACTCCTTGGGAGTAGCCCGAAAGGGGCTTCAGAAGATACCACGCCCGGCGATGAGCTGGAGGAAAGGCGAGAGCGGCTGAGGTCAGCGGACAACGATCTTCGCTGAGGGCTCAGCAGCTCTGCGAGCTCGGTGGGTTGGATCTTTGGTCTAGAGGAGCCGGAAGGAGATCTGTTGCCAGGAAGCCCTGCGGGGGGAGCCCGGCAGGCGGGCCGCGGTCAGTCCTCGTCGTCCCGGGGCTGGGGCCCCGGCACAATGCCGTCGAGCGGGTCCGCACCCGGGTTCTGCTCGCGCTCCAGCTTGCGCTGGGCCCGGCGCTCTTCCTTCTGCTGCTGCTTCTCCTTGCGCGCCAGCTCTTTCTTCCGCTTTTCGAAGGTGCTGCTGCTTCTGTTTGCCATTGTGGCGGGAATGGTATCGTCCCGCTGTGGCATCGTCAATGGCAGGCATCGACCAGCATCCGATCGACCCGCGCGTCCGCATCGGTCACGTCCATCTCAAGGTGGCCGACCTGCAGCGCGCGCTCGACTTCTACTGCGGAGTCCTCGGCTTCGAGCTGACCCAGCGCTATGGTCCCGGCGCGGCGTTCATCTCGGCCGGCGGCTACCACCACCACATCGGGCTGAACACCTGGGAGAGCCGGGGAGGCACGCCGCCGCCCCCGGGCACGACCGGGCTCTACCACCTCGCCATCCTCTATCCGACCCGCGCCGAGCTCGCCGGCGCTCTCCTGCGGCTGGTCCGGGCCGGCATCCCGCTCGACGGCGCGGCCGACCACGGGGTCAGCGAAGCCCTCTACCTGCGCGATCCCGACGACAACGGCGTCGAGCTGTACTGGGACCGTCCGCGCGAGGCCTGGCCCCGCACGCCCGAAGGGGAGCTCGCGATGTACACGCGCGCCCTCGATCTCGAGAACCTCCTCGCCGAGGCGGCGGAGGCTCAGATCAGCCCGCGGGCCGACAGCTCGGATTTGAGGTAGGCGTAATAGATCGGCCCGGCGATCAGGCCGGCGATGCCGAACGCCGACTCCATCGCCAGCATCACCAGCAGCAGCTCCCAGGCGCGCGCCTGGATCTCATTGCCCACGATCCGCGCGTTGACGAAGTACTCCAGCTTGTGGATCACGACCAGGAAGACCAGGGAGCCGAGCGCGACGCCCAGCGAGTAGGAGAAGCTGACGACGACGATGACCGTGTTCGAGATCAGGTTGCCGACCACCGGGATCAGGCCGGCGACGAAGGTGATGGCGATCAGCGTCTTGGTGAACGGCAGGTGGACCCCGAGGAGAGGCAGCACGATCAGGAGATAGATGGCCGTCAGCGCCGTGTTGAGCGCCGAGATGCGCACCTGGGCGAAGACGATGCGCCGGAACGCGTTGCCGAGAAGATCGGCCCGCTCGGTCAGCGCCGCGGACAGCGGCGCACGGTGCGCCGCCTTGCGCGTCTCGTTGAGCGAGACCAGGGCGCCGATGATCATGCCGATCAGCGCGTGGAGGAACGTCCGCCCGAGCTCGGCCCCGAACATCTGGAGCTCCTTGGCGTGCTCGCGGAGCCAGGCCACCACGTCGTTTTTCAGCTCATCGGCATTGGCGGGGAGCTCGCGGGCGAGCCAGACGGGCAGGTGCTCCCTGGAGCCGTCCAGGATGTCGGCCATCTTGCCGAGCAACGCCGGGAGGTTGCCCTGCTCGCTGCGGAAGAACGCGATGATGCCGACGATCGCGAGGGTCAGCAGCGCGACGATGAGCACCGCGAGCAGGGTGACGGCGAGATATTTTCGGGCATCCCGGGCGCCGTTGCCGAGGAAGCGCAGCTTGCGCGCCACGATGTGGACGAGCTCGTAGACCGCCAGCCCGCCGATCAGCGCCGCCAGCAGGTGCAGATGGAGGACGAGGAACAGGGCGAGCGCGGTGAGCATCCACGCGGCGATCTCGGGAGCGGAGGGCCGTTGGCGAGGCTCCGGCTCGGGCGTCGGGGCGATATTCAGGGCGGCGTTCATGGGCATGGGCTCTGGCTGCCTCGATTCTCGCACAAAGTCTCCCCGTCCGCCTTTTCCAGCCGCCCGGAAAGACATAAGCTGGAGAGGTCCTCAGGCAATAGGGAGGAGATGATGAGCCGACCACGTTGCGCACAGGCGTTTCTTGTCCTCATGCTGGCGGCGGGTTTCGCGGGCTGCATGCACCCCTCCGGTCCGGGCGTGCAGATGACTCTTCAGGTGCAGCAGGAGCCGGACGTCCGTGCCGAGACGGCTCTGGCCGAGACCCGGGCCACGCTCCGCAAGCGCCTGGACGAGCTCGGCGTCCGCGATGCGGCGATCGAGACGGCCGGTGCCGACCGCCTCTCGATCCGAGCTTCCGGAGTCGACGATCTGGAGCGGTTGCGCCGCCTCATCCAGTCGGATGCTCTCCTCGAGCTGCGCCTCGTCCGCTTTCCGGTCCAGGGGCCGGATCTCACCTCCGAAGACGCCGTGCTCAGCCATTTCCAGGGGCAGTTGCCGTCCGATCTGGAGATCCTGAAGCAGGAGATGAAGGGCGAAAACGGCCAGGTGACGGGAGAGGCGTTCTTTGCCGTCGAACGGAAGCCGGTGATCGCGGGCCGGGATATCGCGACCGCGCAGCCCGGCATGGGCCAGTTCGGCCAGCCGATCGTCGAGTTCCGTTTGACGCCGGAAGCGGCGGCTGTCTTTTCCGAGGCGACCGGCGCGAACATCGGATCGAGGCTGGCCATCGTGCTCGACGGGCGCGTGATGTCTGCGCCGGTGATCAACTCACGCATCGGCGACGCCGGAATCATCGAAGGAGGCTTCACCCGCGAACAGGCCCAGGATCTCGCCATCCTGCTCCGCTCGGGTCCCCTGCCCGCCCGTCTCACGATCATCGACGAGAAGGTTTTGGAACCCGGCACGCGTTGAGGCCGGGCGCAGGAATCGATCCCTCAGAGGCCGTCGAACAGCGAGCCCAGGATCAACAGCAGCCCGGCGATGACCAGGCACCAGAAGCCCAAGCCGTTGGGGAGCGAAATCGCCCCCAGGCCGGCCACCAGACCGAGCAGCCAGAGGACTCCAGAGACGACGACTGTGGCCGATTTGGGTGCCTGCGTCCGGAAACCGCCTCGTCTTGCCATGGTTCCTCTCCTCTCCCGTGGATGTGTTGTGGGACCGCGGGTACCGTAACAAACGGGGAGAGGAGTAGCAAGGCCAGCCTAGCGGCTCTGGAGCATCCGGGCACAGGCGAGGTCGAGGGCGCCGACGCCCAGGAGCGCCACCAGCGTGGCGGTCAGGCGCTTGCGCGGACCCTCGTTGTTGCGCAGAGCTTTCACCACCACCGCCGTATCCAGCGCGTCGCCCGCCACCCGCGCCCAGAGGCCGAGCGCCGGCCGGCGCTGCATCAGCACGCCGACTCCGTTGACCGCCTCGCGGACTCCGAACGTCCGCAGGAGCTTGGTCCTCTCGCCCAGGCCGGTCGTGCGCCCGAGCCATCCGGGAGCCACCAGTGTCGAGATCGACCACTGCAAGAGCTGGCCGCGAGCTCCAAGATCCCCGAGGACTTCGAGATGACCCGCAGGCTCCTGGAGCAGGTCGAGGACTTCCTGAAGAAGTCGAAGGGCGGGAAGAAGAAGGGATAGGCCGAAGGGGTAGGCAATCAACGCGGTTTCCGCAAGGCCCACAGCCCGAGGCTCTTGTCGAGATACCGCGCATCCTCGACCGACTCCCGTTCGCTGATCAACCGCAGCGGCGGCCCCAGGCGGAACGGCGCCCGTTCGAGATTGAGCGGGCGCCATCCTCCCAGCGGAGCCTCTTCATTGGGATGGTCCCCGGTGAACGTGGTGGCGAGGAGATAGGTCGTGCCGCTGCGCTGAAAGTTCTGCAGCGCCGCACGCACCTGTCCGTTTTTGAGGTGCACGAGACAGTCCCGGCACAGCACCAGGTCGACGCGCGGCAGGTCGTCGCGGGTGACGTCCAGAGAGACGAACCGGCGCCGATCGTCGCCATGGCGTTCCTGATTGATCGCCGCGAGCTCCTCGACGACCTCGACGCCGACATAGCTGTCCAACGCCGTCTCCATGGCCTGGAACCAATGGAAATCGCCGCAGCCCGCATCCAGGATGCTGCGGACGCCGAGCTCCCGCAGCAGCGCGGGCAGCTCGCGCCGGATCGCGGCCGTCCGGTCCAGGGTGGAGCCGCGCCCCGAGACGGTCTCCGGCTCCATCCAATCACCCGAGCGATAGTGCTGGGTGAAGGCCGCGCGGATGCGCTGGCGCGGGTTGAGCGCCAGCAGGGCGCGTGTGAGGAGCGTCACACCGCACCTCGCGCCAACCGGTCGAACACGTCGAGCACCGTCTCGGGCCGGGCGCGGACCCGATAGTCCTCGGTCAGCTCGACCCAGCGGACCGTGCCGGTGGGATCGATCAGGATCTCCGCCGGCCGGGCGATGTCTTGGCCGCCGGCTCCTGCTCCGGCATGGACGAGGCCGTACCGGCGGATCGCCTCGGCTTTCGGATCACTCAAAAACGTGTACGTCCAGCCGGTCTTGGCGAGGTGCTCGCGCAACGCCTCGGGCGGATCGGCGCTGATCGCCACCACGCGGATGCCGCGAGATTCGAAGTCGGGAAGCCGTTCCTGGAAACTCCGTAACTCGGAGTTACAGAACGGTCACCAGGAGCCGCGGTAGAAGATGAGCAGCGCCCAGCCGGGCGGGCCTTCGCCACGTTGCGGTCTCAGGAGGCTGGCGAGCTGTACGGGCTGGCCCTGGGTGTCCGGCAGGGTGAAGTCGGGCGCCTTCTGGCCGACCCGGGGAGCGCCCGCGGAGTCCGGCAATTGCCGGGAAAACGCCAGAGTGAGGAAGAGGAAGAGTCCGACGATGGCCAGGCTGAGGGCGCCGAGGATCGGCCCCGCGATCCGGCCGCGGTAGCGCTGCGGCGCCCGGAAGGCGCGGCGGATGCCCGCGCCCAGCAGGCCGAGACCGGCCGCGAAGAGCAGCCAGCTCGCCCATGGGATATCGCGCGTCACCGCGAACTGGGCAAAGACAAAGAAATAGCTCAGGAAAGCGACGACGCAGACCAGGAATCCTGCGAGGGGGAGGAAGTTGCGGGTACGGGTCATGAGGAGAACTTTATCGTGGCAGGCGAGGCTTCGCCAAGCGGCACAGGCGTTGCAGCCGGCCGAAGCGATCCTCGGCGCCGCCTTGGCCAAGCTCAACGCCACGTTCGCCAAGGTCGCCGCTGCTGCGAGTTGACCCGCGGGTCAGGACGGTTGACCCGCGGGTCAGGACGGTTGATCCACGGGTCAGGACGGTTGACCCACGGGTCAGGACGGTTGACCCACGGGTCGGGCGGTTTGACCCACGGGTCAGGTCGGTTGACCCACGGGTCAGGTCGGTTGACCCGCGGGTCAGGATGGTTGACCTGTGGGTCAGGTTGGTTGACCCACGGGTCAGGAACCAACCGTCCCGGGTCGGGTGAGGCCCGCCGAAGGTCGGAAGCCACCCGCCGGAAAGGAAATGCCCCCCGCCGGCTCGGGTGACCCGTCCGCCGGGGGGCGGGAAGCTTATGCCACGGCGGCGGCGGGCGGCAGATCGGGGCCGGAATCGCCGAGCCGGGCGTCGAGAATCACGCCGGCTCGTTCGAGGGCCAATCCTCCCGCCGCCTCCAGCAGATTCGCCAGGCACTCCGGCTGGCGCACCAGGCACTCGGCCGCATGCGCCGCGGCGACCAGCGACTCGTCGAACAACTTCAGGTGGCCGGCGACCTCGCCGGTGCCGGATTCGATCGCAAAGCCCGCGGCTTCGGCTTCCTTCCGCAGGCGGAACGCCGCGTCCCGCCCGGTGCCGGGCAGCACGGCGGCAAAGAGCAGCGCCACTGCGCGATCGCGAAAGACCCCATAGGGCGCAAACTGCCGCGCGTGCCCTTCGCCCAGGCGGAACAAACCCCACCCGGCGCCCGGAATCGGCTCGACCACCCACGGGCCGGCCACGTCCGCCTCGGCCGCCGTCAGCGGCTCGTCTCGTGCATTGATGCTTTGCAGGAACTCGGGAGTGAA